>Ga0233425_10009210_pt1 | contig 12655 bp, 3 predicted proteins | sample Watercolumn_Towu_2_FD_181712 | JGI IMG/M metagenome (GOLD analysis project Ga0233425, IMG submission 181712) | Freshwater microbial communities from Lake Towuti, South Sulawesi, Indonesia - Watercolumn_Towuti2014_140_MG | ecosystem: Environmental > Aquatic > Freshwater > Lake | place: Indonesia...
CGCCATCTTAAAGGAATACTGATACTGAAACGAGCTCCTAGTTTTTCTTCAGTAGTTACATTTTCCGCGTCAATAGTGCCGCCAAATATCTCAACCAGTTGTTTTGCCCAAAATAAGCCGTATCCGCTGCCTTGTGTATCACTTTTCGTAGTAAACCCTCTTAAAAATATCTTGTTAAGCACATCTTCCCTTATCCCTCCGGCCTGGTCAGTTATAACAATGCGCAAATTTCCGCTGTCTTTGTCTATATCGAAGGAAATCCTGCCTCTAAAAGAAGTCTCATGTGTTAAGCGGTATTGTTGAAGCGCGTTGTCCAAGATATACAGAACCACCATCGTTAATGCGTTAGGAAATCTTGTATCAGCTAAAGCCTGTGTGTCAGAATTACTTGTCAAAAGAATATCCGAACCGTAATTTCTTGAAAAAACACCCGCAGTTTTTTGCATAAATTCTTCGAGGCTCACATCTTCCGCTAAATTGCCTAACTGGCTTGACAAGCTTAATAATTCTCGCATGTATTTTGAAGCAATATCCATAGTCAGACGCAAATCATTTAAAGTTTGAATGAAAGAATTATACCCCTTTTGCCCCGTATATTGATCTGACGATTCCATTTCTTGCTTAATTTGCGCAATTCGCGCGTTAACACACAAAAATTTCCCCACGTAATTATGCACCCTTACATTAAAAGGCGCCCTTCTATCAGTATTATCAAAATTTAAAAACCGTCCTATATCATCGAGGCAACGGCTTATCTCACTATTTTCAGGCATTCCTTGAAACATCACCGACAAGTCACCGGCCATTCTATTCATGCGGAACGCATAATCGTTTACCCCGCCGTTGAGGAAGCTTATATTTACCGGTTTTGACATAATTTTTGCGGGAATTTCCTCCGGGTTCTCATTTGTGTAAGGACTTGCAATCGCTTTATCAATCACAGCTAACAATCTTTCGGGAAAATTTCTCGCGCCATCCTTTTCCATGTATTCTATTCCATATTTTGCTTTAGTTTCCGCGCTGATGTCCCGTCCTAACCTATCATAGCCCGGAATCTGGTCTCTGGAGATAATACTTCCGGATACAAAAACAAAATTTCCCTTAAATCTTTGCCCAACACGAAGCTCGTTTAAAGGATCTCTTCCGTCTTTTCTTCTTTCGCCCGTCTGCTCACTGCCAAATTCATAATCGGAAAGAACAATAATATCGCTGTCACTAACTCCATTTTCTTTTAGTTTTAAAACCTCTCGGACGGCTCCCTCCACTGTTTCAGCCTGATGAATGTTAGCCAAATTAAAATTTCTCCGCACTACTGCCTGTATATCATCCCTAATATATTCTTTATCGTCGGCAATTATCACATGATAGTTAGGATATTTTACCGGCCGCGGCAATTCTTCAGCCACAGGGCCGTTTTTTTCTTTTGCTGCTTGGGAAACACCACTTCCACCTGAGGAATTTGAACCATCATTGGCAGCAGGTTTTTGAACAAAAGACAAAACTGTTCGCTTTAAAACATCCAAAGGATCATCCCCGTCAATTGTTACTATTTTGGAAACTATTACAATTTGTCCGGTTTCTAATCTTTTTTAAGGTCTTCATCTTGTTCTATAACACTTTTTACAAGTGGTGAATCCACTGAATAAATTACAACACGTCCCCTAAATCGATATTCGCTAAATGCCCTTTTGCATAAGACAACTCCGGTTTCACCTCGCATATCGCCTGAAAGTAAGTAATCCAATACCAAAATGTTTATTCCTCTATGTTGGGATAATTGCGTTAATCCTTCTCCAAAACTTCCGGCTGTGGTTATTTCAGCTATCTCCCTATTTCCGCGAAATAAGCGTTTTACATCGCTTAACAGGTCTTCATTATCTTCAACAATCAACAGTCTGCCAATAGTCTCAAATGCGGAAACAGGCGCCAATTTGTGTTGATTAGAATTAGCTTGATAACCGTTAAAATCACTTACAGGAATGCTATTACGCGGCGCTGAAAAAGAAACACCTTGTACCAAGACCGTAAACGACAAAAATAAATGCAACAAAAATGATTTCATGTCTTAGCCTTCCCCGTGCTAAATAAGAATTACTTAAGCTCTGAAATTAAGGCACTGTCGCAAAATAGATTAAGTTCCACTTTTAACAATTCCCGAGTCAAATCTGACTGAATGAAAAGCAAGAAGCATGCCGAAATATAATTATAACCAGTGCAATGTGTTATAAGTTAGAGAGTATATTGGGGGATACTAGATATGTTACCTATACTAAACAGGTGTGAAATGGTATGTTAGGGGTTAGAGGATCCGTGCCGATTACTGCGCGTCTTTTTAATATCTAAAACAACAAGGTTTTTCACGAGTTTGCAGTATGAGGAATAAAATACCCCACAGCAAGACTGCGGGGTATTCCCGCACCGTTATAAAAAACTGCCGCAAAACAGAAAAAATATTTTGCGGCAGACCACCGATTAATACAAAATTGCTTTATAAGTATCTTCTGTTTCTTCTACTGGCAATGGATATTCTATTAAAAGTATTGAGTGACTTTTTATTTCTTCGTCTGATAGCGCTTTACTGTACACCATAATATTATCCAGTTGGCCTTTGAATGTCTGCAATTTGGTATTATTTGCAGAACCTATAAATAAAGAACAGTTGGATGTATTTATAGAACCTGTTTGTTCAACTTCAGCCGCAAAATTACCGTTTATGTACAATTTCATAACGTTGTCATCTTTACTGTATATGCCGGCCACATGTGTCCAAACAGAATTTTCTATTTTGCTTCGCACTGACATCCAAGTCCCGCCGTCTCTTCTGGTATCTGTATAAAAATATACATATCCATTCTTTATAAATAGTCCCCATGTGCATGACCCGCGCTGAACAATTCTTTGGATCGCGGTATCGTTAACATTTTCGGGTGCTATCCATGCCTCAACTGTAAGGCTATTTGCCACATCCAAGCTCTTTTTGTATGAAACTTCCACATACCCTGAACCATCAAGACATAGATATGTATATAGACTAAGATTGCAACTTATAAGCTCTTGATTGCCTATTTCATCTGTTATTGTAGTATCTGCGTTAGACAAATCTTTTTCGCTTGCCGCAAAATCAAATCCACTTTCGCTTAAAACACCATCATTACTAAATACTGAATAATCCTTTGCAGTCATTTCGTTAAAGTCCATAAGTAAAACCAATTCGCCTACGCCTATGCAATCAGTCGGACAAGGTGCCTCATCAATACTAACTACCGCTTCTGCCAAAGAATAAGAAAACACAACCGCAACAACCATAACCAATAAAAACTTTTTCATCCTACCCTCCTTGCGTTTTTTCCAACCCATTTTTTAGGGGGAAATATTGTTAGAACTCGTCCTGAACTTTAGCGAAAATAATGCCGACAAGATATTGATTTCTTCTAGTGTTTAAGGAAGGGATTTCTTCCGTCCAGCCGACTTGCCCAACAGCTTTTACAATATCATTGCTGTCCTCCAATTTAATATCTAAATCTATATTACTGTTCTTCGACAGTTTTTCTGAACTGTAAAAACTAACGCCACCGGCACTGATATCTTTTACTTTTTTTGCTTTGTGCCTTATGCCGTTATCATCGACATAAAACACTTCAATCAAAGGACTGTACCGCATATGCCGTCTTTTTTCTTTCATGCGATCCTCCTCTTTTATACCGCAGAGTCAACCGGCTGTCTGCTTGAAATTTTTATTCGCTTTTTCTCTGCATTAATAATATTTCTTAATCGATTCTTTAATCCATCTTGCGCCTTTTGCGACAGTCTATTCGGCACAATTTTTTCATTCTTCCCTTTTGTTCTCTGCTCCCCGCTCTCTGCTCTCTGCTCTCTCACTACCGCCGTCAAAACCGCCGTCTCAATCTTCACTAACAACACCCCTCTGGACTGCGCGTCATATTCTTCCCCAAGCATCATATCCAAAAGCTTCGCTATCTCCGGCGCGATTGTCCTATTTAAATTAGCCTCTTGCATTAAAAATAGTAATTTCTGCAATTCCGTTTCGGAAACATTTATCTCTTGATTTACTGAATTCGAAAATCCTTGTTCATTTAAAAATGTTAGGACTTGTTCGACAAAACTTTTGCCAGGCTCAGGGAAATTAAGTTCTTCTTCGCGTATTTCTCTGATATGCATATACAATATATTTCCCGCACTGTATGCCAAACCTGTGTTATCTTTGTTAAAAGCCACATTTTTAACTGGTTCAGGCAATATAAAGTCCTTCACCGTTTTTTTCTCTTTTAAATCATAATACCCCAACCTTCCTACCAATGTTCTATTTTTTCCAAAATATGGCGATAAGCCTATAGCAAGATATCTGCCGCCGGCGCTAAAATCGTAACTGTATAAGTCTCCACCTAAGGCTATAGTCATCTCAGGCGCTGGAATCGAAAAATCTAATTGTTTGTATTCGTTACTGCCATCCTCCTTAAGAGCACATAACAATATTTGTGATTCTTCGCCATTTTTACCTATTGAAAGATAATGGTCGTCTGGACTAAATTTAACACCTACAATCTGGCTACCACATTTAATGCTTGTATAACGTTCGTTCACATCCTGAATACTATTTCTTTCTCCTGTTCTATCTATAAACTCATACATTCCGACTAAGCCGTCTTCGCGCCCTACGGCAAGGAATCTATCATCATTACTAAAGGCCAAACATGTCACATTCGCGGAAGGTTGAGGAATAGTTATTATTGGACTTGAAAGGGCACTATTCAGTTCTTTTTCTACTCCGTCGTTACCTTTAAGCTCAAATATCTTTATTGACGGATTATTCCCGTCCACGCCTATGGCAAGATACCTCCCGTCATTACTAAATGCCATAGCGCTAACAATTCCGCCTTGTCCTTGTTGTGTTTCTGCAATAGGCATAAGAGGATCTCCGGATACCTTGCCCGATGCTATTTTTTCAACATAATTACCATCATTATCTTTGAGTTTATATACCACAATCTTAGAATCAAGATTTGTCCCGACAGCAAGGAGCCCTGTATTCCCGCAAAAGGCCATACTCGATATTGCGTCTTTTATTCCATCAGTTTTCGCAATACATTTCCTAGTCTTCGCGTTATAAATCTTTACTACATTTGCATCTTTATCAACTGATCCTATAATGCACAACTCTCCATCCGGTGAATACAAAACACCTACGATCGCACTACCCGCACCGACTACCCGCAGATAGTCCTCTGGAAAATCTGAAAAGTCTCTCTTTTCTATCATTCTTTCCATGCCTTTGGCTTCTTCCCCAGCCCCTACGTCTTTTGCCTCTGCGTCGTCTATTCTTCTCCCATCTTTTGCAAGGCCTATCGCCCTACAGAGAAAATCCTTCGTTATAAGAATCGGTATGCAACTAAAACCCCGAAACTCCTCATTGCCTATGTCTTTGTTCCTGCTTATGTCATTATAAAAACTACTGACAAAGTCTAAATTCTGCCAACAGTCATTATCACATTCTGTTTTGCTGTATACTCTTTCAAATATTTTAGGATCAGTATACCTATCATATCCGCATCTATACAATATACCTTCAATTATGTCTACAGGCACTCCGTATTCTTGGCATACATCCGCTACCACGGTTTTCTCTATGACCCATCTAACGCAATCAATTTGAACATTTTCCTTAGATATCTTAGTGTCTAATATTTTCTCCAAAACATCTACAATTTTCCCTGCCAGTCTTTGCGCATCTTGAAATACGTTTTCATCTCCGGTCTCCCTACGTTGTCCAAGCCCCCTGCCCGCGACAGAGTTCAATAAATCATAAATATCTTTTTTAAACTCATCCTTAAAATCAGCTTTAACATACGCGAATCTGTCGTCAACATACTGTCCGATAATGCTTTTTAAATTATCCTCATCTTTTTGGCCTTCTATGATCGCATCAAACAATGCTTCCAGTTCTTTAAAAAGTGTTGTTCTGTCAGAATTTCTGGCAATGGTTGCCCATACCCATACTCTGCTCTCTTTATTTGGCACATATCCAAAATATGCCAACATCATTTTATAAATTAAATCTTCGCTCGCGCTATCCATTTTCCCTATTTCATTTTTAACAAGATCCACTTTAGGTATAACGTCATCATTAAACATTTTAGTTAAAGCCGCCATACACCCTTTCAATTTATTCGCCGCTATGTTTATACCATTATTTACACCTTCTGATTCATCCGTTATTACATCTGGAATCCCCGGAATCGTTGCTTCTCTCTCATTGCGTTCCGAAGGAATTAGCTCGCATTTAAATCCCTCGCTAGTATATATTTGCCATAGAGTAATACCTATTACTCCGCTTAAATTCAAAGCGTTAACAAATTCCCAATCAAAAAATAGTTTGTAAGCTCCGCTTCCTAGATCCTCATAATTCAATAAAGGATTGCCTAGTCTCTCAAAATCGTAGAAAGACATTCTAATCGGCTGAAAATTACTACCATCTTTATCCTGCTTACCTACAGAAAAATTACCGGACAATACACTTATTACAAGACGTTTACCTCTTAAATTCACATGCGGTAATATTAGATAAAAATCCCCGTTTCCTTTAATGTCTAGAAGGTAATCACTTCCCGCGGCTACATATAGCGGCTTAAACCCCAAATCTGAAGACAAAGGACCACCGTCACGCCCCACAGGTTTCGGTCCTATTATCTCCTCAGCCATCCGCACAATTTCCTTTCCTACACGCCCAACATAATGATAATACTTCCCTCCTAGTCTATAAACAAACTCCAAAACACCATTATTATATTTTAAATCACTCACTAGTTCATCAAACCAGCCTGCAACATTACCGGATTTTTCACCGGCTATTGCCCACTTATCACCGATCTTAACAGGCCAGAATATCTCTTCTCCCGCCTTTATAGCTTTTTTTCTGTCAATCTCGTCAAAAAATCCGCTTCCGTCTCCGACATTTAACAGCAATATATTATTGTCAATATCAAAAATCACTCTTGAACTCTTTTGTTGAAACACTGTACAACCTTCTAACCTAAAATCCTCACCAAATTTCAATAACTCTTCTCTAAGTATTTTTATTTCATCTTTTTTATAGATTGACTCAATCTCTCCATGTGAACCATCTGAAAATTTGCGTGTAAACTCTCTCATTTTTATATATACAAAATTACATTCCCCATTATTTTTTGCATCTAAATATTCCACTAGTCCATACATTCTGTCCAAATATATACCATTAGAAAGATCTGATTTTAGAATCATCTCGTTCCCGCCGTCTTCTATCGTTGAATTAGTGCGCGCGGACGTCCAATACACACCGGAACTATCTTTTTGAATATCATTAAAACTTATTATTCTGCTTTTTATATCTCTGCCTTGATATTTGACATTTGGAAATACCTCTGTCCCATTCTGTTTGTATAATGTACGGGAATTCCCGTCTTTAACCTCAAACAAAAGTTCTCCGTCAGCCATGCGATGCACTTTTACAACATTCTTTGATATCAAAATATATTTTGCATTCTGATTCCCTATTTTCCTATAACAATCATTCCCTATACAAAATACAATATCCAAACTACCTTCTCTATCAATACGCATATTTAGTAATTTAATAGAAGGAAGCAATATGTTTGTAGAATCCGAATTGGAACTAAAAGTCATTAGAATCATTTCGCTAGTTGTTTGCTTGATGTACAGATAATAAATCTCGCCAAAGCTCAATATTTGTTCAACGTCAACAGTACTATCTCCCAAAGTAAACTTTTCATTGCCTAGTGTATCCAAAACTTTAAGTGTACCGGTCGCCGTTTCTTTTACCAACACAACCAATTCCGTCCCAGTCCAGAGCGTTTTAACAAATTCCGTTCCTTCAGGCAAAGGAATCTTTACCGCCGTTATAGTCCCGTCAGCCAACTGACCTACCGGCTCACCGGCTAACTGGATAACTTCTTCACCATAATATTCCCGTATCGCCTCCATCACTTCTATAAATTCATCTTGCCCCTTTAATCCTTCCAACTTCCCCTCTCTATTCATCCTCCGCAAGGTCTCAACCGCGCCCCGTAGCGAAGCGGAGGCCTCGCTTGCCTCGCCTGTTTCTGGCGGGCCTTCTTTTTGGCGGGCTACCAGCACCTCCAGCGCACCCAAAAGTTCTTTCGCGTCAGATACAGGCATTTCCGCGCCGAACAAAGATACCGTTGATACACTCTCCGTCAATCTCCCTTCATTTCCCTGCCTCGCCTTTTCCGCCACCACATTCCCCTCTCTCCACTTAAACATATCCGCGAAACCGGGATAATTTGCCTGGTCGTTTAAGCGCCTGTTACATTCGGATTCGGAAATAAATTCTATCTTTCCGCCGCGGAAAGAAACCTTTCTGCCTGTCGGCAAGCGTATACTTGTTTTCAGTAATTCCAATATTTCATCTCTTAATACAACAGTGTATTCCTGGCTAAGTCCTGTACGGCATCCCATATTTACTAAAGGATTAACATCCTCATCCATTTCCATAGACAAAGCGCCGGCTAACACCATGGTCGTAGTTCCTTTCTGCCACGCAATACTTGGACTTTCATCATCACCATATCGCGGCAGATTTACTTTAAATGTGTCGCCTTCTGTTTCAAACGACAAATATCTGCTTTCTAACGGCCCATAACCATCTATCGGAACTTCTGCAATTTTAGATACTTCTCCCCCAGATTGCGCTCCCGGCTCAACACCTAAAAGAAAATTCTTTAAAACAGGATTTATCGCTAGCTTTTCTACCTCTGCAAGACTTTTTTTGCCCACTATTAAGCCCAGATTAAAAGAATCCCCTTCCAGCATAGTATAAACATCTACAGAGGCATTATCAATATCGGATGATCTTATTGTTTTTGTCATGCTGCCATTTCCATCATCTATAAGCCCCAACCCTTCCATGTATTTTATTATAATCTCATATGGTATGTTATTCTCCTCGTATAGTCCTTCCAACTCATCCGTCTGGTCAACGTCCGCAGAAAAAACAACAATCCCTCTATCATTGTCAGACGAAATTATTCCATACCGCATTTTTTCCAAAATATTTTTTAGCTTCTCCGCCCTGTCTTTAACCTGATCCAAAGACAATTGAACAACCGGCTCACCCGCGGGCTTCTTATTCCTCGCCTTCGGCCTTTCGTTTTCATCTAAAGTCAATAATTCATAAACAGCATTTATAAAGACATTTTTTTTCGCGGAATCCATATAAGTCAATATAACTGCGTTTAATTTCGCACGGATAATGGCATTATAATCGCTAATATCTTCTACATCACTACATACTGCGTTAAAAAGTTCTTTTAGATGTATTAAAGGTGTCCTAGCTGAATCAAAAGACCCCCTATATCTAAAGAGATTTTTTTCATCCTCATCATCATCCCACATAAAATTAAAATTCTCGCGAAGTAAATCACAAATTGAATTTTCACTGAACCCATATTGCTTTGCTATTCTCTCAACCTCCGTTATAGAAATAATTTTCCCACCTCTAAATGATTCCGCAAATTCTCCCATACAATCCCGCAGTCTGCCTGCGATTGCCTTCACATCCGCTACCAATTCCACATCCGTCATTTCACGTCCTACGCCCTCTTGCTTCTTACTTCTTGCTTCTTGCCTCTTTACCTCTTCGCTCTCCCTCGCTACAATCTCCCTCGCCCTCTGTATCCTCCTTTCTTTTTCTACTTCTTGCCTCTCGCGTCTTGCCTCTTCCTCCTCACTTCTTGCTACTTGCCCCTTGCTACTTGCTACTTGTTTCTTCACTCCCACCTTCACCCAAAACACAGTCGAGTCGGGATTGAGTTCATAATGCACTTGTACTCCTGCCTTTTTCATCCCTAGAATCATTTTCACTATTTCCTGAAGGAATTTTCTGTCTCTTCCTAGCTTTTCTATAATCTCTTGTTCATCGGCGTATTCGGTGTTTATTATTATCTCCGAAAGTTCTCTTCCTAAAACAGAATTCATCCTCACGCCAAACACAAATTCGTCGCCTATTTTTTCATATATAACCTCTGTCTCTTTGTCTCCTAATTTATCGTCTTTTGAATATTGTTGAAAAAGATCTGATATTTCTTTTCTTTCTCTGCTCCAATATGCTTCGTCATATACTTTCTTAGATTCCCACATATGCCGCCAGAGGTTTAATCTCTTTGAAAAACTGACTATCGTATTTAGCCAGTCATTTAACATGAATTGCTTGAAATTATCGCTCTCTCCGGTTACTTCAAATTGTGTATCTCCTATATATTCACTGACACCCTGCCTTATTTCATCTACGCTTGTGTCTTTCTTTGTAGGACTGGCTTTCTGGACTTCTCTTCCCATTGCTGCAAGTGTAAACGGGGCCTTTTCTCCCTTTATCTTTGTCTGTGCTTCCATTGGATAAAGGGCTTCTAGTAAATCTATATTCTCTACTTCTTCACCGGTTTTTTCTTTGTCTTTTAAAACCAATAGGATAGTTTCAGCCATCTTTACTATTTCCGCGGGGACTTCGTGCTTTTCTTCTTCTTCAATAATGGCAAATTTCATCTTGCCGCTTTCCCATGTGAATTTTACTCGTGTATTTGGAGGCATTTCTCTTAACTTCCTCTTTAATGGTTCAAATGAATGTTTTATTTCTTCATCAACCATCCTGCCTAATCCTCTTGCACCTTCATTAGGGTTAAACGCTGTTTCTACAACGGCTTTTACCGCCTCTTCGAAATCAGCTTCTTCATATTCAACCCGCACATTATGGTCATAGTTCAACTGCTTTAGCGCGTCTCTTAGGAATTTCCTTGCGATTGGGAGGTTGCCGTCTTTCCCAAGCGGCATATATACTTCTATGGCATCAAATCTGTTTAGTAGTTCAGGCCTAAATCTTCTGGCTATACTGCCTTTTACCTGTTTCACCAGCTTTTTATTAAATGCGGCTATCTCTTCCGGGTCACCTTTTTTATATACCTTAGCCATTTCCGGATACATATCTAAAACTACACTTTCTGATCCGTCATATCCTTTTACCTTTTCCTGTACGCCTAGGTTAGATGTCATAAATATCATGCTTTCTGAGAAGTCTACTCTGTTACCCCTGTTTGATGTGAGTACCCCGTCTTCAAGTATCTGCAGGAGGATATTAAATATCTTTGGATCGGCCTTTTCTACTTCGTCAAATAATATTACGGTCTTTGGGTATTTACGCATCCAGTCTATGAATTTACCTTCTCCCGCGTCCCAGCCGACATATCCTCTCGGCGCCCCTATTAGTTGTCTTACGTCTTCTTCGGTCTTGTACGCGCCAAGGTCTATTCTGTAGTATCTCATTCCAAGCGCTCTCGCGGTCTGTTTTGCGGTTTCGGTCTTTCCTACTCCTGTAGGGCCGCCAAAGAAGAAACTGCCTACCGGCTGGTTCCTGGTCTTAAGCCCGGCCACATTTACTTTTACGCTCGTAACCACCTCTTTTACGGCCTTCTCTTGTCCGTAGATTGTACTATTTAATACCTCTTCTAACCCCATTACTCTTTCTTCGGGGGTTTTGTCCAGTAATGACAGGTCCATTTCGCTTTCTTCCTTTTCAGTAGATACCCTCGTCTTTTCCTGCACAAGGACTTCATTATCAAGTTCTTCTTTTGTGACAGGAATATACGGATCTGATAATTCCTGCATGGCCTTATCTATTTTCTTTAGGGCGTTTAGGGCTTCTATTAGTTCAGGGCTCTGTTTTAGGTGTTCTATATTAATGTCTGCGTCGCCCATCATTTCCATGTCGCCTTTTATTGTCTTTATGGCGCTTTTTATTCTCTCAAATATTTCGTCTCTTTCTCCCTGCAGACGTCTCCTTTTTTGTATCCTTTTCTCTAATATTGCCTCAAACCATTTTTTTATTGTGTCCATGGCTGGCTCTCCGGAATAGTACTGTTCCCAGATTTTTAAGGCGCGTTGTTTTATCTCGAATGGGACAAATCTGGACAGGTCTCCTTCGTTTGCCGTCTTTTTTTCGAGCCATGACTCTGAACATAGGAATAATGATTCTAGTATCTTCTCGGCGCTTTCGTCTTTTACGTCTACTCCGCTAAAGTATTTCTCAAAAAGGTCTTCCGATACGTCCGAACTGTTGGGGCTTGTCATTACAAATTGTATGTCATCGTAGGTATGGAATATCCTTAAAAAGAATCCCAGCATGAATGGATTGTATCTTGCCGCTTCTATGTCTTTTATTACTTCGTTTAGGTCTAAAACTATTACGGTTTTTATGCCTTTTTTCTCGTTGTCTAGGTGTATTACTTCCATTAGGTCTCTCATGTTGGCTTCAAAGGCTCCGGCCAATTTTAATGATGAGCTCAATTGGTCAAGTTTTAACCTTAAAAACCTTGTACGTCTATTTTCACCGCCTTCTTCTCTGTACATTTCTCTTACTGTTTCTACTACGGCTGTCCTCTGCATGGTGTATGAGTCCGAAATAAGATATACGTTGTCTCTATGCCCGCTTTTTAGGGTGTCTTCTATGTCGCCTATAACATCCGGGTCTATAGGCATTTCCAACAGTTTCCCCTCTACGGCGTCTATTGATATATTTTCAAAGGCATCGTTTATCCACTGTTCTTTCGCTTTTCTTTTTGCGTCCATACTA
>Ga0233425_10009211_pt1 | contig 12655 bp, 11 predicted proteins | sample Watercolumn_Towu_2_FD_181712 | JGI IMG/M metagenome (GOLD analysis project Ga0233425, IMG submission 181712) | Freshwater microbial communities from Lake Towuti, South Sulawesi, Indonesia - Watercolumn_Towuti2014_140_MG | ecosystem: Environmental > Aquatic > Freshwater > Lake | place...
TCCTGGGGCGCACGAGTTCCTTGTGCGTTCCCGGCTGGCCGGGATCAAGGGGATGGAGTTGCACAGGCGGCGATTCGCGGCGAAGTTCGTCGAGCACCCAGGGGGCGATGTTCGGCCCGTCGATCAGGGCCGGCCCGGCCAGCGTCGGCACGCCGGCCTGAGGCACGGTCGCCGTGTCGGCCGACGGGCCTTCGGCCGTGCCGCCGGTCTTTGCCTGCCAGACCTGGCTCCGCAGTTCAATCGCGTCGCGGCTTGACGGGTCGAAATGCACGGCCATTTCGGCGAACCGCAGGGCCGTGTCCAAGTCGCCCTGCGCGCGTGCCGACTGCGCAAGGCGAATATAGCGGAGGGCAATGTGCCGCCGGCCCAGCGGGCTCATCTTCTCGCCGTACACGGCGTGCCTCCGCTCGAACTCACAGGCCGCCCTCTCGCCCTCGCGGCACGTCCCGGGCTCGTACACGATCCGCGGCGTGATCAGCACAACCACCTCGTGCCTCTCCTTGGTTTCCTTGGTATTGCGAAAAATGGGCCCCACCCAAGGCAGGCTGGCCAGCACAGGGATGCCGGCGATGGCGGTGGTCTGCTGGTCCTTGATCAGACCGCCGATGACCACCGTGCAGCCGTCGCGGACCATGATGTTCGAGGTGACTTCGGTCACGCTCTTGTTGGGCAGCGTCATGCCGTCTTTCACGTCGACGCTGCCGTCGGAGAGTTCGGGGTGGATCTCCATGCGCACCAGGCCGTCGCGCGAGATGAAGGGCCGCAGCCGCAGTTGGGCGCCCACTTCCAGGAAGTCGACCGTCTGCGTGGAGGCCGTTTCGGTCACGGTGGTGCTGATGTAGCCCTTTTTGTCGCCGATGAGGATTTCCGCCCGGTGCTTGTTCAGGACCATCAGGTGGGGCTTGGCGACCACGTTGGTTGCGGCCACTTGCTGCAATGCCTCCAGGAACGCGGCGATGTTGCCGTCCAGATAGCCCACTTTCAGGCCGCCCTTGAAGGGGAACTTATCGAGGGTGCTCAGCGGCGTTCCCCAGCCGAACCTGAGATGGTCGCGAAGCAGCGCGAAATCGACGCCAAAGGTGTCCGTGTCGTCGAGTTTCACGCTGAGGATCATGGCTTCGATGGACACCTGCAAGGGGCGCACGTCGACTTCGGCCACCATCTGGTCGATTTGCAGAAGAACGGCCTGGTAGTCGCGCACCAGCACCACGTCTCCGCCAGCGTACTTGTCGCCCCCCGCGACGGAACTGTTCGTGGCAATGCCCGCTTCCGCCGGAGACGATACGCTAACCACGCCGATCTTCTCCGTCAGCAGCGGCTGGATGAGGGTCTTCAGTTCCGTGGCGGTCACGTAGTTGGGCCGGTACACGCGCGTCGCCACCCGGTCCAGGGCCTGTTCCATGCTGTTGAACTCGTCGGGCGTGCCCACGAAGATGTACGGCCCCTGCCGGCGCGCGACGTAGCCGGTGGACCTGAGGATCGCGTCCAGCGCGCTTTGGATGTCAACGCCGGTGAGCGTGGCCGAGACTTTTCCCTGCACCTCCTTGCCCGCCAGAATGTTCAGGCCGCCTTGCTCGCTCAACAGGTCGAGCACTTCGCGGAGGTCGCTGTTCTGAATATGGATGGTGAGCTTGCCGTCGCCCTCGGGGTCGGCCTTGACGACCGGCTTGGGGGCCTTTGCGACGCTGCCGGACGCGGACGGCTTGGCGCTGCCGGCGGGCCCTGGCAGATTGCCCATGGCGGGCGAAGGAGGCGGATTGACGCCGGTCTTCGGCGGCAATGGCGGCGCGGACGATTGGCCCAACTGCTGCTGCAAGTACTCCAGCAAGTTGTCGGCCGACACATTGCCCGCTTGCGAAAGCACCGCGCGCGGCGGCGGAGCGTATTCGGCCCCAAGCGGTCCATGTGGCACGGCCAGCACCAGGCGCGGGTCGCGTCGGCCCTCGTCGCTGTCCTTTCGCGCAGGCTCCATGCCGGCGACATGCCGGGGAGGCATCGATATGCACGCTTCGGTGCGTGGAGGACCTTCGGGCGTGGACGTTGCCGTGGACCAGGAGCTTGAGGTCTGCTCGGACACCGAGGACGAGTTGGTCTGGTCGGCGACGAGCACGGCCAGCCCCGTGCCCGCGGCGGCGAACAATCCAATCAGTAGCAAACGGCGAAAGGTCTTCATAGGTCATCCATGACCGGGAAAATCACGGCACGCTTCCCAGCAGCACAACGGGCCCTGGCCTCCCTCCGGGTTCGATCTTCACTTCGTATCGCTTCCCTTGCCGCTCCAGGACCACGCGGCGCGCTTCGACTTCGGCCAGCCTGAAGGTCCACTGCTGCTTGCCATCCTTGGCGGAAAGCGCGATCGTCTTGCCCTGCTCATAGCTTTTGCCGTTGATCCGGGCGACGTGGCGGTCCGCGCCGACCACCGTGCCGGAAAGCACAAAGGCCAAGTCCTGGGGCTTGAGTTCCGGATCGACTTGTGCGGACAGGGCCTTCGGGCGCGGCATCGGGCGTTCAACACGCGGCGCGAGGAAAGGGTCGCGCTCCAAAAGGAGTCGGCCGGCCGGCATGGTCCGCGGATCCTGATCCATCCACTGCACCAGATCTTGCCAAGGAGGTTGTGGCACCGCCTTCTGAGCAGCGGCGCCCGTCAATGCCGACGTCGCGGTGGGACCGGAGGACGGCGCGCTGCCCGGCATGGACTCGACCGGCGGTTTGTCTCCCTGTGCCGCGGCCAACGATGGCTCGGCGTTCTTCTGGGTGAACCACCCGGCCACCAGCGGCATCCAAAAGTACACGGCCACCACCAACAGCAGCCCGAGGAGAGCGGCTTTCTTGGGGTTGGCCTTTGCTTCTCGTCGGATAGTCTTTGCTAATCTTCCCAGATTCACTGTATTCACCACAGTCCGCGCCGTAACAACCACAGCCTGATTGCGGTCATGCCCTATATCGGTCAACCGGAGCGATTTGTGTAATCGGAATTGTCTGAGTTATCGACAAAAACCTCCAATCTTAGCTCAGCCACGATGTTCTTCCCAAATTCGTCGGGACGTTCCATGCGGACCGAGGTCGCCCGAGTCCGCTGCGGCATCTCTTCGATTCCCCGGAGAAACTCATGGATGTGTGCGAAAGAGCCGGTGCAGCCGACTACGACTGGAACGCAGCGGATGGTTTCGTGGTCGATGGCGGGCAGCGGTTCGAATCGCGTGGTATGCACCGTGGCAGCGTCGGCCAGCGCGTGAATCTTGGCGAACACCAGCGATAGGTCCTTCTCTCGCGCGAGCCGCTTGCGAAAGCCCATCGAATAGGCCCGGGTCTTCTCGATTTCCTGCTTTCCACGGGCCAGTGCCGAAAGCGTGGATGTCGCGCCGGCGGCGTACTGCTGCTTCTCGGCAATATCGTTTCGCATTTGCCCGATCGCTTTGCGCGCGGGCGAAAAGACCCATACCACATAGGCCACGGTGGCCGCGGCCAGCGGCACGGTGACGATCCAGCTTCCGTTGCGAAGTGGGGGCATGGGCATGGGCTTCAGGGTTCGGGCTTCAGGGTTCGGGGCTCAGGGGCAGTTCGCTGGCGCTGGTCGGACAAATCGGACGGGTCAGACCGGTCGGACAGGTCAGACGATCTTGGGCTGCGCATTGCCTCTTGCTGCTTGTTGGTCGGCCCTCCTGGCTGGCCGTAGCCGGGCTGGACTAGCAGCACGATTTGGAACTTCAGCGCGGTGTCCTGCTTGGGGCCCGCGCTTTCCACCGAACGGAGTTCAGCCTTGGTGAACAGGTCGTTGCCGCCCAGTGCCGCCAGGTAGCGATGCAGAGCACCGCTATGGCCCGCCGTGCCCGCGATGCGCATCACCGTTTGCGACTTGTCGCACTCCTCCCGGAGCCGGTTCAAGTCGCGTTGGGCCCGCGGCAATTTCTTGTCCTTGTCGTCCTTCTTTTCCACGGGAGGGGGTGGTTCGGTCCCTGGCTGGTTGAGACGGACCTCACGGCCGACATGAAGCTGCGATAGCGTGATTTCCTTGGGCAGGTCGCGGACCACCGCACTCAAGAGCTGAGTCACGGGCCAAGGATGGCGCAGATAGGCACATAGTTCGGCATCGCCGCGTGCTGTCAACAATTGCGTCTGGAGGACGCCCAACCTGCTGTTCTCGCTGACCGCCGCGTCGTACAAGGGCAGCACTGCCGCCAACTCGCTTTGCGCGGAAAGATGCTGTCGACGCTGGGCCAAGGCCGCGCACGCCACAAGCCCGACAAAGGCCGCCACCACCACAACGCGCCACGGCTGCACGCGGCGTCGCGCGTGCTTCTGGCGGTACTCGGCGGGCAGGAAGTCGATGTCGGGCATAACGAAGGGTTTGGCGGTCAGAGGCCAGGGGCGGACAGGTCCGACTGGTCCGACTTGTCACAACGCAGGAGGCTATCCTCCGTCTCCTCTCATTGCCAATCCGGCGGCCACGTCCCATTGCGCGGTCCTGCCGGAAACCGCGGCCTTCTGGCAGGCGCGGAACGGATTTCCCACCTCGCACGGCAAGTCGAGCCGCGGCGAAAGCCACTCGGCCAGTGCCGGGCTGGCCTCGCCGCCGCCCAGCACCACCTGGGAAAGCGGCTGGCCCCGGAAGGTCACACTGTAGTATCGCAGGCACAACGACAGCTCTTGGGCCAATCGCTCCAGGACCGGACGGACCGATTCGCCGATGCTCCGCGCCACCTCGGGATCGCGCTGGTCGGCGCGCCGGTCGCCGTTGTGCCGGCGCAGGGAAGCGGCTTCCGACGGCGACATCTTCAGGTGCCGCGCCACCGCATCGTCCATGTGCCGGCCTCCCAGGTCGATGTACTTGACGAACATCGCCTCGCCCGCCCTGGCAATCACCACGGCCGTGGTCGAGGCGCCGAGATTGACCAACACTCTTCGCTGCTGATGGTCGTCGTCGCGGCGGAACTGATGCACGCAGCACCGCAGCATCGCGCAGGGCTCGACGTCGATGGCCACGGGCGCGAGCCCTGCCGCGTCGGCAATCGCCAGCAACCGCTGAAGCACCGGGCGGTGACACGCCAGCAACACGACCTCGCGGCGCACGCTGTCGCCTTGGCGAACGTCGTCGGCCTCGATGTAGCGGATCTCCGCTTCCTCGCTGCTGAACGGCAGCCGGCCCGCGGCCTCGAAGTGGACGATCTTGCGCAGATCATCTCCGGCGGCCTGCGCCACGCGGATGTTCTGGACAAAAAGGGCCCCGGCGCCCAGACAAAGCACGGCCTGCCTGCCGCGGAAATTGCGCCCCTCTCTCGCGCGCCGGATGGCGTCGATCACGCGCGCGTCGTGCAGTTCCGGCCCGGCCGCCCCGCCCGAAGGCAGGTCCCAGCGCGCCATTTCCCACACCTCGGAGTGTGCCGCGTTGAACTGCAGCAGCTTCACCGATCGGCTGCCGATATCGACGCCGATGGGGCTATAGCGGTGGCGACTCAGACAAGAAACCATTGCTGCTATCTCTGCCCTCATAGGTCCTATAGGTCCCATAGGTCCTATTCGTCCCATGTCCCTACAAGCCGCTTAACACCCCGGCAGGCGGCCCCTGTGTCGTGTATTGTCCCACCGTCGCCAGTCCCGTGACCGGGTTGACCGCCACGGAGACGTAGCGCTGACCGGCACCCGTGCCCGCGGTCAACCAGACGGTGGTCGGATTGCTGGCCGTGGTGGCGCCTAGTGGGCCGAACTCCACGCTGCTGACGGCGGCGACCGAGCTGCTCGACGCTACGGTCGCCGCCAGCAGCGCGAGCGGCGCTCCGACGTGCGGCAACTCGTCGAGGTCCACGATGTGCTGGTTCGACGGGTCCTTGGGCGAGCGGAACGGCGACGCGGGCAGGTCCGCCAGTGCGGCACTGGTCCCGCTGTGCTGCAAGACCATCCGATTATTGGCCACGTCGAACGTGAAACGGTACTTGCTATTGTTGGCCATCGCCAGACTCCGCGCGTAGGCCAATTCGTCGGCCACGGTCTGGGCCGTTGCCAGCAACTGGTCCTGAACATTGGGCTGACTGCTGGGCAGGACCACGGCGGCCAGGATGCCGATCATGGCAATCACCATCAGCACCTCAAGCAGTGTGAAGGCGGCAGCGGAGCGCGGCGCGCGGGTCGCTGCAGGGCGGAAAGTGGAGAGTGAGCCGTGGGAGGTGGGGTGTCGAGCGTTGCGGATGAGGAGGTACGGGGTGGGGTGTGACGCCGGCGAGGACTCGCTCCGACGGCTTTCAAACTCCACGCTCCGCTTCTTACTCTCCACGCTCCGCATCCCACACCCTACTTTCCCCATCAGTTCCCCGCGTCGCTCTCGCGAGGCATGTCGGCCGGGGCAGGTTCTGCGGGCCTCTGTACCCCAGTGATGATCACCTTCACCTCGCCGGATCGGAGCAGGACGTTCTGCTGCTTGAGCAACTCCTTGATCTCCTTCAATTCCTGTAGCATCTCCAGCCGCTGCTCGATCGAATTGGCAAACGGCATGTTCGCGGGCGGCGCGGCAGTGCTTGCCTGATAAAAACTTAGCACGCAATAGCCCAACACATTGACGATCAGAATCATGGTCCAGCCAGTACGTCGGTTCATGGGGGCCTCAAAGGGTCCGGGGTTCAGGTTTCGGGGTTAAGGCGTCGGAGGGCAGTCCGACCCGTCTGACCGGTCTGACTAGTCTGACTGGTCAGACCGGTTTGACTGGCCTGCCGGTCCCACCTACGGGCTATCAGTCCAGTCCAGCAGGTTCCATCGCAGCCCCCCGTCATTAGGGTCGGGCACAAAAATTGGGTTGTTCGTGCCGTTCGCATCGGTCCACGTGTGCCAATGATATCGGATTGGCGTTGGGGACGGCTTGATGGTTAAGCGCGGCGTGGGGTCAAGGTGCTTTTTGGCCTGCAGCCATTCAGGGAAGTACTTGACTCCGCCCAGGATGCTGGCTTGCGCGTCAAACTGTAGAAATTTGTCGTTCCACCAATTGGTTGACTTCGCGGTCCACTCGGAGCGACCGTGAATCGAGATGTCTCCGGCCGCCAGCGCGCCCAGCAGCGTGAGAGAGGCGCGGTCTTGCGTGTCCGAGGCCACGTCGAACGACGTGGAAGCGGTAACCATTCCCGTAATGCCGACTTCCGCGCCTGCGAACACGTAGAACCTGCCGCCGGCAACCACCGCGGGAAGTTGGACCGGTTGAGAAGTGCCGTACAGCGAAGGAAGGTCCGCGGCGAGGATCTTCACGCCCTTCCCTCGCACGTTGACGTTCGCATTGGGCGTGATCAGGGTCCCGCAAAGCGTCGCGCCGTCGCCCAGTTCCACCTGCCCTGCCTGCCAGTAGATCCCTGCTGGGTTGAGCAAGACGTCGGGCTGCAGGGTGGCGTTCTGGAGGGTCGAGGCCACGGCCTGGACGTTGTACACCTTGCCGCCGGGATAGAGTTGATACGTCGTCAGCGACGCGGGGGGATACAGCACGTTGGAGCTTGGAAATCCGGTGTTCGACGTGGAGGTTCCCATGCTCGTGAGGACCGATGCCGCGTCGGATTGGATCCAGTTCAACGGCCAGTCCCAGGTGTACGGGTAGAAGGTAGCCGTCGCGCTGTAGGCGCGCCAATCGGTGCCGTACGCGTCGCGCATCCGTTTCAGGTCGGAGTAGTAGCGGCGGCGAACCGAGTCGGGCCAGTTCAACTCCGGGTTCAGGCAGCCCCCCGACGCCGGGCCCAGCGACATCGCCATGGCGCCCTTGACGCGCACCGGGCCTTCGATGCGAGAGGGCACGGCCACGTTCCACGTGCCGAGCGACCACTGATAAACTGTGTAGTTCAGGATGTACGCCCACTGACTTGGCTCGTCGGCCAGCTTGCGCGGGACCAGACGCAGCACGGCGCGCACCTGGTGCGTGGCCACGCTTTGCGGATTGTCCGGATCGACCGACGAACCCGTGGAGAGGAGCGTCACGCGGTACGGGTACTCGTTGTACAGGGGGCTGGCCGCGGTGAGCGAGGCGTCGCCCGTGGTGTACGTCACCTTGTAGCTCTCGTACGGGCCCAGCGTGCCCGTGAGCGTGGTCCCCACCCCGGCCCACGTGCTGGTGTTCATCGTCTTGATGGCCATCGTCATGCCGGTGACCGCGGCGTGGCGCGCCAGGGTCCCCCGCCCGGAATTGCGGTGGATGCGCAGGGCCGTGCTCTGGGTGCGGACCATGGCGTAGGACAATCCCAGCGTCATGGCGATCACCAGCAGCACCACGAACACGGCGATTCCCCGGCGCTCTTTGGAGTGCGGCGATTGATCGCCGCTTTCTTTTTGGACAAGCCGGACGCATCCAAAGCGATTGCGCTGCCACGCGACGTGATTCAAAGCGACGACGACCATGAGTACATGGTGCCCGCGCCGCACTCCAAAGTCGGCTTTCATCGTTGCACCTGGTAGTACACGGCCGCCGAGCCAACGTAAGGCACCGGTTGCTGGGCGCCGGCTTGCGCGGCCTGAATCTCATCTCCCGGCACCAACTGGATTTCGATGCGCACCCAGGACTGGCGCAGGCCGGTCTGGGCCCCGTAGATCCCCTGCACCCAGGGCAGGCGGTCCCAGGCCAGCGTGCCGGCCTTGTAGGCGGACCAGTCGCTATCGGAGGGGCGAAGACTCGCGGCGAAACGCACCGCCCCCAACGACGCCGCGCTCGATGCCCCGGACGGCTTGCAGGTCCGCAGCAGGTTCGTCAACACGACCGTGTTGCTCGTCTTGCTGGCGCGGATCGCGGCGATTTCGCTTGCCCAACTCGTCATATTGCTGGGCGATGGAACAGTCCTCGTGTCGTTGGGGACCGTGATCTCCACGAGTTGGTTGGCTCCGGACAACGAAGGACAATAGATCACCAATTCGTTGAATTGCGGCAAGCCGGTGGGATTGGCGGCGCTGCCGGTCGGGTGCCACACGACCAGCGCGTCGGGAAACTGCCGCGTCCCAACTTGCTCGGGCACGACGAGGAAGCCGGGGAATTGCTCGTTGGCCTTGGCCTGGTTCGCAGTGCGGGTGATGCGGTCCAGGGCCACGCGCGCGTGCTGGGCGGCCTCGCTGTGGCCGTTGTTGTAGGTCGAGGCCTGGTACACGGCCATGCCCACGGTTTGCAGAACCCCCAGCACCATGGTCAGCAAAGCCACGGCGAGCAGCAACTCGACCATCGTCAGACCTTGGCGCGCGCGGGGCGCGGTGATTTTCGCCTCGGCGAGCGCACTTCCGACCAGTCCGAGTTGACCGACTGGTTCAACCGATCCGGCAACGACACGGACCGCAACTTCCCGTCGATTACGGCAAAGGCGAAACATAGGCAACCACCCGTCGCAATCTGGCTAACTGGCGCGCCCCCCCTTGCGGATTGTCGCGCATAATGCGGACTTCCACGGCCCGGTAGTCGCTGGTCTTGCCGCTGCCCAGGGCCGTGGTCAGATCGGTTTCGCTGACGTAGCACACGTCGATCTCTTGGCGCCAGCGGTCGAACAACCCGGCAGGGACCTGGAAATTCGCGTCGCGCGTGCCGCCTTGCCCGTCGTCCTTGCCCAGGGCAATCCCACAGCAGTCCTTGGGCGGCTGACTGCGCCATGCGTGGAAGTCGTCGATGTCGTCGAACAACGCGCGCGTGCCATTCGCTTCGTCCGCGCCAGGGCCGAGTGCGGTTTGATAGGGGCTGACGCCGTATTCCATGTAGCGGTTGCCCACGACTTCGTCCATCAACTGCTCGGCCATTCCCAGGGCAATGGCCTGGTCCTGGGCGTCCTGGCCGGTTCCCAGCGACGTGGTGGTCCCCATGAGCAGGACGCTGGCGGCCAGGGCCGTGAGCCCGATGGCCACGGTCGCTTCGACCAGAGTGAAGCCCGCTCGTCGTCGCATGGAGGTCTGCCCCTTGTACGTCAGGCTTTCCAGCCTGACTGCCATAGGTCAGGCGTTCCAGCCTGACTCTCGGTGCTCCAAACCTGTCCCGGAAGTCAACATATTCCAAGTCAGGCTGGAAAGCCTGACGTGCTGAAAACAAAAAAAGGCGCAGCAGGGTCCCCTCGAAAGCTCCCGGCATTCCCCGCTGCGCCGCGTCCCCGGCACCTCTCCCCAGAGCACCGGTTCCAAAGAACTATAGTTCGAGGGCAACGCCTGTCAAATGCCCGTGAAAACAAAGAGCTTTGGCGTTGCGGACCAACGGCAGGCGTTGCGAAAAGGCAACGTCTTTGGCCTTGGGTCTTGGGGCTTAAGACCTAGGTCTCGCGGCGCTTTGACGCAACTCCCAATCCCCGGGGCAAAGACCCAAGACCGAAGACCTAAGACCCAACTGCCAGCCAATCCAGCCCGAAATCCAGCGACACCGCCCCGTGGGTCAGCGCCCCGACGCTAATCCGCTCTACGCCGGTCTCGGCAATGCGGCGCACGGTTTCCAGGTTTACCCCGCCGGACGCCTCCAATTCCGCGAGCGGGGCACTGGCGTCGCGCCGCCGGACCGCCTCGCGCAACTGTTCTGGATTCATGTTGTCCAGCAAGATCAGGTCCGGCCCGACGGCAAGCACTTCGTCGAGTTGCTCCAGGGAATCGACCTCGATCTCGATGATGACGCCGTGTCCCGGACCGAGTTGCTCGTCCAGGAAGCGGCGGGCCACGAGGACCGCCTGTGAGGGCGTGTACCCGCTCATTCCCCCCGGCAGCAACTCCGCGCCCAAGGCAAGATGGTTGTCCTTGATCAGGACCGCCTCGAACAAGCCTGTGCGATGGTTCGTCCCGCCCCCGCAGCGCACGGCGTACTTCTCCAGCCGTCGCCAGCCGGGCGTGGTCTTGCGCGTGTCGTAGATCCGTGCGCGCGTGCCTGACACCGCATCGACGTAGCGCCGCGTGAGCGTGGCAATGCCAGCGAGACGCCCCAGAAGGTTCAACAAGGGCCGCTCCACGGCCAGCATCGCGCGTGCCGGTCCTTCGAGGCGTCCGACAGATTGCCCCGGCGCGACCGTGCCGCCATCTTCGGCCGCGGGCCCCCAGCGCAGGCGCGGGTCAAATCGGCCAAGGGTCGTTGGCACCGCGGCCAGGCCCGCCGCAATGCCTGGTTGTCGGCAAACGACTGCCGCCCGGCCCCAAGCGCCCTCGGGAACCAGCGCGCGTGTGGTCCAGTCGCCCGACTCGCCCAGGTCCTCGCGCACGGCCAGTTCGAGGAGGCGTTGCCAGTCGGCACGGAGTTCGTCGTCCCAGGCGACTTGCTGAAATTCTCGGGTCATCGTCGTGGTCGTGTTGGCGGCTGCGCCTGGCCGTATCGCCCTTGCACGAAGGTACGTCAGGCTTTCTAGCCTGACAGGCGGCAAGTGTCAGGCTGGAAAGCCTGACGTACCTTCGTCCGGGGTAATAACGGGGCTAGGGTGTGGAAACCAATCGTACTATAATAAGGGCGTCGGCGTGGATGGCAAAACCTAGTCCCATCGACTCGTGGCACATGGCCGCGTCCAGATCCTCTCAAGAAACCGAAACGGCAAACAGCGCTTCCCCGCACTGGCTGTTGCGTAGTGCAGACCAGGTGGGCGTGGCGGTTCTCGTGCTTCTCGGGCTGGCCTCGGCCGTGGGTTGGTGGCTGGCCCACGGGGGAGCCACCGGCCGGCTGATCGAAGTGGACCAGGCCGCTCCACAGACGGCCGCCTTCCAGGTGGATATCAACGAGGCGGATTGGCCCGAACTCGCGGAACTCCCCGGCATCGGTCGGGTCCTGGCCAAACGGATCGTGGAGGACCGACGCACGCAAGGGCCCTTTGTCGATCACGATGACCTGCGCCGGGTGCGAGGCATCGGGCCAAAGACCTTGGAACGCCTGCGGCCCCATCTGCGCCCTATGCCGGATGGGAGGGAGTTGGCGGGACGGTAACCCGGATTATTCACTGCCCGGGGGCAACGTCGCGCAGAGTGCGTCATCGCAACCCGACGCGTAAGCGAGGCTAACTCGTTACGCCGTCCTCGCTTACGCATCGGGTTACGATGACGGCGTGAACAATCCGGGGTAACCAAGTCGGGGAACTTGCCCGCTCCAGAATCAGATTTGTCCGAATCCCCCCTGACGAGTAAACTAGAAGATTCCCTCTGATGGACACGTCCCAGGCGAGGCACTGCATTGGCCCAAGTTGTCGTCAAACCACGCAAGGCCCGGCCGTTCTTTGGCCGGCATCCCTGGGTGCTCGATACCGCGATTGAGCGAATCGAGGGCTCACCGGCCGACGGGGATGTGGTCGATCTGGTTTCCGACAAGGGCGAATTCATCGCTCGCGGCGTCTTTAACAGCCGCAGTCGGATCCATGTCCGCCTCTACACTTGGGATCCTGGCGAACCCCTGGACGAGTCATTTTGGCACCGCGGCCTGGAAGCGGCCCTGCGCCTGCGCACGCTGCTGGGCTATGACGCTCCCGACGGCGCCGCGCGACTGGTCTTCAGCGAAGGCGACGACTTGAGCGGGCTGATCGTAGACCGGTACGCCGATTACCTGGTGATCCAGCCGACCGCACTGGCGCTGGCCATTCGCCTGCCACTAATCGTCCAGACGTTGGTGGAACTCGTTCGGCCGCAAGGGATTCTGCTGCGGACTGAGCGCGACATCGTGCGCGCCGAGGGCATCGAGCTGACCAACGGTTTGCAGTGGGGCCGTCTGCCGGAGGGGCCCGTT
>Ga0233425_10009212_pt1 | contig 12654 bp, 8 predicted proteins | sample Watercolumn_Towu_2_FD_181712 | JGI IMG/M metagenome (GOLD analysis project Ga0233425, IMG submission 181712) | Freshwater microbial communities from Lake Towuti, South Sulawesi, Indonesia - Watercolumn_Towuti2014_140_MG | ecosystem: Environmental > Aquatic > Freshwater > Lake | place: Indonesia...
GCGGTATGGTCCATGCGGGATTTCCACGACGCTTTCCGGACCTCGGGGTCGGACATGTAGTAGTGGATGTTGGAGAGCTTCTCGGCCATCGGGTTCCTTGTCCAAACACCCTGCGGCCCGCGAAAGTCTGGGATGCCCGAGTCGGTGGAGATGCCCGCGCCGGTCAGCACGACGACGCGCTTCGCGCCGTCGATCCAGCCTTTGGCACGTTCAAGCAACATGGGAACTGTAAACTTACCAAGAAACATGGCGCACGACACGATCACCGTCCGGACTTTGCGGGTCAACCGCCTCGGCTTCGGGGCGATGCGGGTGTGCGGCCCGAACATCTGGGGGCCGCCGAAGGACCGCGCCGCCGCGCACAAGGTGCTGCGCCGCGCTTTCGAGCTCGGCTGCAACTTCTTCGACACCGCGGACAGCTACGGCCCGCACGTGGACGAAGAGATGATCGCCGAGGCGCTGCACCCCTACCCCGCGGGCTTCGTGATCGCGACCAAGGGCGGCCTGCTGCGTCCGCGGCCGAGCGCATGGGACCCGGACGGGCGCCCGGCGCACCTGAAGAACGCGTTCGACGGGAGCCTTAAGCGCCTGAAGCTCGAGCGCATCGATCTCTACCAGCTGCACGCGCCCGATCCGAAGATGCCCTTCGCCGACTCGGTAGGCGCGCTCGCCGATGCGCAGAAGGCCGGCAAGATCCGCCACATCGGAATCTCGAACGTGAGCGTCAAGGAGCTCGAGGCGGCGCGAAAAATCTGCCCGATCGTCTCGGTGCAGAACGAGTAAAACCTCGCCGACCGGTCGTCGGAAGACGTGCTCAAGGCCTGCGAGCGGCTCGGCATCGCTTTCCTGCCCTGGTACCCGCTGGGTGCAGGCTCGGTCTTGCGTTCCAAGGTTGTTCTGGGAATTTCCGAGAAAATAAAAGCAACCCCGGCGCAAGTTGCGCTGTCCTGGCTGCTGAGAAGGTCGCCCGCGATGCTGCCGATCCCCGGCTCGAGCTCGATCGCGCACCTCGAGGAGAACGTGGCCGCGGCGAAGCTCGCGCTCTCGCCGCAGGACCTCGCCGCGCTCGGCTAGCCCCCGCGCGCCGCGAGCGCCGCGCGCGCGATCGCGGCCGCGTCCACGCCGAAATGCTCGCGCAGCTTCGCGCGCGTGTCGCTGCGCCCGAAGCCGTCGGTGCCGAGCGAGACCATCTTCCGGCGCACCCAGGGCCGGATGAGGTCGGGAAGCGCGCTCACGTAGTCGCTCGCAGCGACCACCGGGCCCGCGGCGCCCCCCAGGCAGTGCCCGATCCAGTCCGGGGCGCGGCGCAGCTCCGACCAGCTGGTGACGCTCCAGACGTTGGCTGCAAGGCCATGCTCGCGCTCGAGGATCCCGGCAGCGGCCTCGCATTCGCGCAGGATCGCGCCGCTACCGAGCAGCTGCACCTGCGCGCCCTCGGCGCCGCGGCGCAGGTACATGCCGCGCAGGATGCCCTCTTCGGCTCCGTCCGGCATCGGCGGATGCGCGTAGTTTTCGTTCATCACCGTGAGATAGTAGAAGGTGTCCTCCTGCGCGCGCAGCATGCGGCGCACGCCGTCGCGCACGATGAGCGCGAGTTCGTAGTCGTAGCACGGGTCGTAGGCCCGGCAGCCGGGGACGGTCGAGGCGACGAGCTGGCTGGAGCCGTCCTGGTGCTGCAGCCCCTCGCCCGCGAGCGTCGTGCGGCCCGCGGTCGCGCCGAGCAGGAAGCCGCGCGAGCGCGAGTCGGCGGCGGCCCAGATCAGGTCGCCGATCCTCTGGAAGCCGAAGCAGGAGTAGAAGACGTAGAACGGCAGCATCGGCAGCCCGTGGCAGCTGTAGGAGGTCGCCGCCGCGATCCACGAGCTCATCGCCGCCGCCTCGTTGATGCCCTCCTCGAGGATCTGGCCGTCGCGCGCCTCCTTGTAGTAGAGGAGCTCGTCATGGTCCTCGGGGTCGTAGAGCTGGCCGACCGAGGAGTAGATGCCGACCTGGCGGAACAGCGACTGCATGCCGAAGGTGCGCGCCTCGTCGGCGACGATCGGCACCACGCGGGCGCCGATCGCGGGGTCGCGCAGCAGCTGCGTGAGGATCTGCACGAGCGCCATGGTCGTCGAGTGCTCGCGCGACGAAGCCCGGGGCGGGAGCGCCGGCGCCTCGAGCGCGGGCGCCTCGGCCGAGCGCGCCGGCAGGTAGCCGCCGAGCGCCTGGCGGCGCGCGTGCAGGTACTTCATCTCCGCGCTGTCGGCGACCGGGCGATACCACTCGAGCGCGGTCACCTGTGCGTCGCTTAGCGGCAGCGCAAAGCGGTCGCGGAAGGCGACGAGCGCCTCGTCCTCGAGCTTCTTCTGCTGGTGCGCGCCCATGCGGCCCTGGCCCCAGTGGCCCATGCCGTAGCCTTTCTTGGTCTGCGCGAGGATCACGGTCGGGCGTCCCTGGCGGCGCGCCGCCGCGGCGTAGGCGGCGTAGATCTTCACCGGGTCATGGCCGCCGCGGCGCAGCCGGTCGATATCCTCGTCCGACAGGTGCGCGACGATGGTGCGCAGCTCGGCGTACTTGTTGAAGAACTGCTCGCGGTTGAAGCGTCCGTCGGTCGCGGCGTATTTCTGGAACTCGCCGTCCACCGTCTCGTGCAGCCGTTTCAGGATCACGCCGTCGTGGTCGCGCGCGAACAGCGGGTCCCAGTCCGAGCCCCACAGCACCTTGATCACGCGCCAGCCGGCGCCGGCGAAGAGGCCTTCCAGCTCCTGGACTACCGAGCTGTTGCCGCGCACCGGGCCGTCGAGGCGCTGCAGGTTGCAGTTGACGACGAAGATCAGGTCGTCGAGCGCCTCGCGCGCGGCGAGCGAGAGGCCCGCGAGCGACTCCGGCTCGTCCATCTCGCCGTCGCCGACGAAGCACCACACCTTGCGCTGCGCGGTCGCGAGCAGGCCGCGGTCGGCGAGGTAGCGCATGAAGCGCGCCTGCAGGATCGCCTGGATCGGCCCCAACCCCATCGAGCCGGTCGGAAACTGCCAGAAGTCCGGCATCAGCCACGGGTGGCAGTAGGACGACAGCCCGCGGCCGCCGACCTCGCGCCGGAAGTTCTCCAGGCGCCGCTCGTCCAGCCGCCCCTCGAGGAAGGCACGCGCGTAGACGCCCGGCGAGGCGTGCGGCTGGAAAAACACGAGGTCCCCGGACTGGCCGGCGCGGAAGAAGTGGTTGAAGCCGACCTCGAACAGGTCCGCGATCGAGGCGTAGGTGGCGATGTGCCCGCCGAGCTCGGGCGAATCGCGGTTGGCGCGCGCCACCATCGCGAGCGCGTTCCAGCGCACCGCGGCAAGGATGCGCGCCTCGAGCTCCAGGTTGCCGGGGTACTGCGGCTGCTCCGCGAGCCCGATCGTGTTGCAGTACGGCGTGTTGAGCACCGGCGGCAGCGGCACCCCGCGCTCGCGCGCATGGTCGAGGAGTTTCCGCAGCAGGAACGTGGCGCGCTCGCGCCCGTCGGTCTGCACCACCGCGTCGAACGCCTCGAGCCATTCGCGCGTCTCAAGCGCGTCGGCATCCGGGGAATTGACCCGCCAGAACGCGGAAAAATCAGCCTCGCCGGTCATGGCGCGATGATAGCGCCTCGGGCGCGGCCGCGGTGCGAGAACGCCAGAATCCGCATTTGGTCTAGAATCCGCGCCAGGTTGCGCGATCCGCTAAAGCGCTTCGTCGTTGTTGCCGCGCTGTTTGCAGCGCTCCCGGCCGCTGCGCAGCCGTACCCCAGCCAGCCGATCAGGCTGATCGCGCCGTTCCCGCCCGGCGGCAGCGTCGACATCACCGCGCGCCTGATTGCCGACCCGCTGGGCGCGCAGCTGCGCACGCGGATCGTCATCGAGAACCGCACCGGCGCGTCCGGCAACATCGGCATGGAAGCCGCGGCGCGCGCCGTGCCCGATGGCTACACAATCGTGCTGAACACGCTGCCGCTCGTGACCAACCAGAGCCTTTTCGACAAGCTTACCTGGGATCCTTTCAAGGACTTCGCGCCGATCGGCATGGTGGCGACCGCGCCGCATGTGCTGGTCGTGCCCAATCGCCTCGCGGCGACGAGCGTCGCGGACCTGGTCAAGGCGGCGAAAGCGCGCCCGAGCAGGATGACCTACGCCTCCGCGGGCGTCGGCACCACGTTCCACATCTGCGCCGAGATGTTCAAGGACACGACGCAGACCTTCATCCAGCATGTGCCGTATCGCGGCGGCGGCCCGGCGCTCCTCGACACGCTCTCCGGGCAGGTCGACATGAGCTTCCCGACCATGGCGGCGGCACTGCCGCATATCAAGGCAAACACGCTGCGCGCGCTGGCGGTCACGTCACCCGAGCGCTCGTCGCTCCTGCCAGCGGTGCCGTCGATGCGCGAGGCCGGCGTGAAGGACTTCGAGTTTTCGCAGTGGCTCGCGCTGCTTGCGCCCGCCGGTACGCCGACTGAGATCGTAAACCGGCTGAACGGCGCGCTGCGCGCCGCGCTCGCGACGCCGGACATCAAGGAGAAGTTCGAGGCGCAGGCGATGGAGGCGTTTCCGTCCAGCCCCGATGCCGCCGGCAGATACCTCGCCGGCGAGGCGCAGCGCCTTCAGCGCGTCATCAAGACCCGCGGCATCACCGCAGACTAGCCGGCCGGGACGTACCTCGCGATCCGCTGGCGCGTGGCGCGCATGTCGTCGCCGCGCAGCTCGCGCAGCGCGTAGCCGGCGAAGTCGTCGGCGACCTCCTTGCGCCAGTAGAGGTCCATGTCGGTGTTGTCCATGGGCTTGGCGCGGTTGGCGACAAGCGCCGAGGCCTCGGCGATCACGTCATCGGTCACCTTCTTGCCTTTGAGAAATGCGGATGCCTTGTCGACGAGGAAGGGCCGGGACGCGCTCGCGCCGAGCGCGACACGTACTTCGACGATGAGCTCTTTTTCCATTTTCAATGCGACCGCAACCCCGAGAATCGGAAAATCGAATGAACCCCGTCTCCGCAGCTTCCAGTAGGTGCTTTTCCATCCGGAGGGAATCTTCACCGCCGTCAGAATCTCGTCCGGCTTGCGCGAGAGGTATTCGATGCCGTCGTTCTTGTAGAGAGCCTCGACCGGGATTTCACGAACTCCAGAAGTTCCTTCCAGAACAACAGAAGCATTCAGGGCAATGAGTGCCGGCGCAGCGTCGGTCGAGGAGACCGCGACGCAGCGCTTGCTCGCGGTCGCGACCCAGCAGACGTCGCCGTCCTTCTTCAGGCAGAAGCCGATCGCCTGGCGCCACTCGTAGTTCTGGTTGTAGTAGGTGCAGCGCGTATCGAGGCACAGGTTGCCGCCGAGGGTCGCCATGTTGCGCAGGAGCGGCGTCGCGACCTGGGCTGCGGCCTGACGCAGCGCGGTCGGCGCTTTGGGGCTATTTGCAATTTCGGTCAGCGTCAGCCCCGAACCGAAAGAGCCATTCAAGGTCTTGAGCGACGAAATTCCCCTCAACGACACCAGCACCTTCGGCGTCTGGTGCTTGCGCTTCATGTTGGGCAGCAGGTCGGTGCCGCCGGCGACGAGCATCGCCGCCGGGCCCTCGCCCGCGAGGATCTTCGCCGCCTCCGCGACCGAGCGCGGGGCGCGATAGTCAAACCACGGCAGCCGCAGCACGCTTCTTCTCCTGCTTCGTCTCCTTGCCGTCGCCGCCTTCCTGCGGCGTCGCGACGAAAACGGGCTCGGGGTAGGGAACGGATGGGAAATGCTCCGGACCTACTCTGGGAGCTTTTCCAGAATTCTTCAGCTCAAGAGCTTTCAACACCTTGTCAGGGGTGACCGGAATCTCGTCGATGCGCACGCCGACCGCGTCGTAGACCGCGTTCGCGAGCGCGGGCATCACCGGCAGGAGCGGGCCCTGGCCGACTTCCTTCGCGCCGAACGGGCAGTTCGGATCCGGGTCCTCGATCAACGCCACGTCCACTTCCGGCATGTCGAGCGCGGTGAGGCTCTTGTACTCGAGCATCGACGGCATCCTGTGCACGAGCGCCTGCGAGAGCTTCTCCGGCAGCCGGCGGAACGCCTGCTCCTCCATCAGCGCTTCCGAGAGCCCCATGTACACGCCGCCGATGACCTGACCGTTCGCGAGGACCGGATTCAGCGTGCGGCCGATGTCGTGCGCGATCCAGATCTTCGGCACGTGGATCCAGCCGGTCTTCGGATCGACCTCCGCTTCCACCACGCAGGCCGAGAAGCTGTAGGCGGGTGACGGGCCTACGCCCGCGCCCTTGTATTTGCCGGGCGGCTTGGGCGGCGTATAGGAGCCGACCGAGCCCAGGGTTCCGAATTTCGCCTCCGCGAACTGGATCGCCTCGAGGAACGACATGGATTTCGAGCTGCCCGGATGGAAGACATTTCCATTCGAGAACACCAGCTCCGTCGGCAGAACTTCCAGCTGCTCCGCTGCCGCCTCGGCGAGTTGGAGGCGCACCTTCTCGGCCGCCTCCATCGCGGCGTTGCCCATCATGAGGGTGACGCGGCTCGAATAGGAGCCGAGGTCGACCGGCGTCATGCCCGTGTCGCCGGTCACGCAACGCACGATCCCCGTGTCGATGCCGAGCACCTCGGCGACGATCGTCGCGAGCACGTCGTCCGAGCCCTGCCCGATCTCGGTTGCGCCGCAGAACGCGGTCACCTGCCCGCTGCGATCGACCAGCAACTGCACGCCCGCCTGCGGCAGCTTGTTCCAGTAGATCGGCAGGCCGGCGCCGCACATGTAGGTGCTGCAGGCAAGGCCGAGGCCTTTTCCGTGCGGTTGTTTTTTGTACCGGTTTTTCCAGTTCGACCTGGAAACGACCTCCTGAATGCATTGCGCAAGACCAATCGTTCCCACCCTCAACCAGTTGGCCGTGAGCGAGTCCGGCTTGTTGACGATGCCGAGCCGCAGCTCGGCCGGGTCCATCTTCAGCTTCTCGGCGATCTTGTCGAGCTGCACTTCCTGGCCGAAGCGCGGCTGCGGCGTGCCGTGGCCGCGCTTGGGGCCGCAGGCGGGCTTGTTGGTGAAGGTGCGGCAGGCCTCGAACTTGAAGCGCGGCAGCTCATAGGTGACCGGCGTGAGCACGCCCGTATAGAAAGTGCTCGCCGGACCGTGCGAGCCGTAGCCGCCGCCGTCGAGCAGCGTCTGCAGGTGCATGCCGGTGAGCTTGCCGTCCTTCGTCACCCCGGTGCGCATCTTCATCAGCACCGGGTGCCGGCCGCGGTGCTGGTAGAACACTTCCTCGCGCGTGAGGCAGATCTTCACCGGGCGGCCGAGCATGAGCGCCGCCTTGGCGACCACCATCTCGTGGTTGGCCGGGTCGCACTTGCCGCCGAAGCCGCCGCCGTTGGGTGTCGCGACGACACGGATCTTCGCCGCCGGAATCTGCAGCACGCGCGCAAGCTGGCGATGCAGGTAGTGCGGGTTCTGGGTGCTCGTGCTGACGAGAAGCTTGCCGTCGCCCTCGACCTGCGCGAGCGTCGCCTGCTCTTCCATGGGCAGATGCGTGTTGCCCTGGTAGAAGAACACGTCCTCGAAGACGTGGTCGGACTTGGCGAGCGCCTCGTCCACGTCGCCGAATTCGTACGACTGGTTGCGGTGAATGTTGCCGCGCTCGCCATAGTCGTGAATCCTGGGCTCGGGGTTGTTCAGCGCTTCCTCCGGATCCGAAATGGTTTTCAGCGGGGAATAGCGAACCTGAATCAAACCCAAAGCCTGGTCGGCGGTCTGCTCATCGACCGCAATGACGGCAGCGACAGGATCGCCGACGTGGCGCGCGCGGTCGGTGAGCGGAAACTCGTCGATCGACACCGGCATGATGCCGAAGGGCACCGGGAAGTCTTTCTTGGAGAGCACAAGGTGGACGCCTGGATGCTCTTCGGCCTTTCTCGTGTCGATCGCCTCGACCAGCGCGTGCGGGTGCGGCGAACGCAGCAGCTTGCAGTGAAGCATGCGCGGCGCCGAAAGATCGTCCGCGAAGCGCAGCGCGCCCATGACCTTGGCGCGGCCGTCGACCCGCCTGCGCGCCTTGCCGACGACCTCGAGGCGGGTCTTCTTCATTTGCGTTCAGCCCGAAGCTCGGCCGCAGCGCGCTCGATCGCTTCGGTGATCTGGAGATAGCCGGTGCAGCGGCACAGGTTTCCGGAGGTCGCCTCTTTTATTTTCTCCTTCGAAGCATTGAGATCCTTATCGAGCAGGGCCTTGGCGGTCATGATCACACCCGGCGTGCAGTAGCCGCACTGGGAGCCGCCCAAGTCGGTGAATGCCGCCTGCAGCGGGTGCAGCTCGGTGCCGCGCGCAAGGCCTTCGATGGTCTCGATGCGCCGGCCTTCGCATTCGAGCGCGAGCGTCAGGCAGGAAAGCACCGGCGCGCCGTCAAGGAGCACCGTGCAGGCGCCGCACTCGCCGAGCTCGCAGCCGTGCTTGGTGCCGGTGAGGCAGAGGTCCTCGCGCAGGACTTCCAGGAGGGTCTTGTACGGGGCGTACGAGACAAGGGACTCCTCGCCATTGACGAGGAGTTTCTGGTGCACCCGCTTAGGGACGGCAGCCATAATTGTTTGGAACCCAAACAATCAGCACTTTACTACAATTGGGCCATGAAAGTCTTCCAGATCCAGGACTATTGGGGCATCGACAACCTGAAGCTCTCCACCCGCCCCGACCCCAAGCCCGGCCCCGGCCAGGTCCTCCTGAGGATGAAAGCCTCTTCGGTCAACTACCGCGACCTCGTCGTGCCAAGCCGCGGCTACGGCTCGCACACCGGCGAGCTGCCGCTGGTCATGCTTTCGGACGGCGCCGGCGAGGTGATCGAGACGGGTGCCGGCGTCAGTCGCGTCGGCGTCGGCGACCGCGTTTGCCCGAACTTCGCGCAGGCCTGGATCTCCGGGCCGCCGACGCCAGAGCGGCTGTCGCGCTCGCTTGGCGGGCCGGTCGACGGCACGATGCAGGAGTACATGGTACTGCCCGAAGGCGGCGTGACGAAGTTCCCGGCGCACCTCACCTGGGAGGACGCCGCCGCCCTGCCCTGCGCGGCGCTGACCGCCTGGAGCGCCCTGGTGACGCATGACCACCTCGGGCCTGGCTCGCGCGTCCTTGTGCAGGGCACCGGCGGCGTCGCCTTGTTCGCGCTGCAGTTCGCCAAGCTGCTCGGCTGCCACGTCACCATGATCTCTTCCTCCGACCAGAAGATCGAGAAGGTGAAAGCCTTGGGCGCGGACGCGACGATCAACTACGTGAAAGTGCCCGAGTGGTACAAGGCGACGCGCGAGATCACCGCGGGGGCCGGCTACGATCACATCGTCGAGCTCGGCGGCGAGAAGACGCTCCAGCAGTCTCTGCGCTGCATCCGCCCGGGCGGCACGCTGTCGATGATCGGCGTGCTATCCGGCGGCAACCTGTCCGCGCCGCTCGGCCTTGTGGTGACGCGGCAGGTGCGTCTGCAGGGCATCAGCGTGGGCAGCCGCGACGGCTTCGAGGCAATGATGCTCGCGATCGACCAGCACAAGGCGAAGCCGGTGATCGATCGCGTGTTCGCCTTCGAAGAGCTAAAGGAGGCGCTCGCCTACCTGAAGAGCGGCGCGCACTTCGGCAAGATCTGCCTGAAGCACTAGCCGCCCGCGGCCCAATGCGCAATGCGCGCAGCCTCGCGCGCCTTGACGCTCGCCTTTAGACGGATCCAGTCCGCCGCCTTCTCGGCCTGGTAAAGCGCTTCCTGCCCGAGCCGCGCGCGCGTCAGCGCGATCAGCTCGTCGGCGATCCTCTCGTCGGAGAACGCGAGCGCGGCGTCCGAGAGCACGAACACGCGGCCGCGCACCGAGGCCTTGGCATAGATGGCAGGCAGGTTCGCGCGCACGTAGTCCCAGCCGAGCATGGCGTTGCCGCTGTCCATCCCGGTGCGTTGCACGTTGAACGACACCTCGCTCTGGCGCAGCACGTCGCCCTTCAGCGCCAGGTCGAGCCAGCGCCGCGTCAGCTCGGGCGTCGCGACCTGCCGCAGCGCGCCCTGGTACTGCCAGCGCTGCTCGACCTCGGTCGAGTTGCGCAGCCCCGCGACGAGCGCCTCGAAGGTCGCCTCGTCGGCGTAGCGCCCGACGAGGTTGAAGATCGCCGGCTGCAGCGTCGGGTCGAGCGGCTTCGCGGCGCGCGCCGCGAAGCGCCGGCGCGCCTCGGCGATCACCTCGGCGTCGCCCGCGCGCCCGAGCGTGTCGATGAGCGAGCGCCGCAGCGGCGCGATGTCCTCGCCCTCCCCCGGCTCGGCGTCCCAGCCGATGCGCGCAAAGGGCCGGCGCAGCAGCGCGATCACGCGCCGGTCGAACGCCGCGCCCGCCTGCGGATCGTCGATGATGTCGCGCAGGAAGCGCAGCGAGGAGATCGCGCTATCCCACACGGTCGGGTCGCGCTCGTCGCCGAGCCGCTCGACGAGGCCGAGATAGCGTGCGGCGTCGAGCCGGCCCGCCTGCATCAACGCGAAAGCGTCGGCGAGGAAGCGGAAACGCTCGGGCGCCGGCAGCTTGTCGAGCGCCTGCACGATCGCCTCGAAGCCCTTCTCGTCGTACTGGACGCGGAAGTAGCCAATGTAGCCCGCGTTGGCGAGCACGAGACCGCAGCGCAATGCGCGCACCTCGCGCGGCTGGCCGCGCTCGATCAGCACCGTGGAGCGCAGGCCGCCGACATCGAGGACCACGGGCACCTGCCAGAGGAGCTTCAGCGCCTCCGGGTAGTTCATCGTGAAGCGCTCCTGCGTGAGCGTGATGTGCGTCTGCCCGTTCTCGCAGCGGCTGTCGACGCGCACCAGCGGAAAGCCCGGCTGCTCGGTCCATGGCGCGGCCACCGCCGCGACGTCCTGCCCGGATGCAGCCGACAGGTGGTGCCAGAGGTCGGCGGTCGTCGTGCTGGAGAAGGCGTGCGCCTTCATGTAGCGCCGGATCCCGTCGCGAAACAGGCCCTCGCCGAGGTAGCCCTCCAGCATCGCGATGAACGCCTCGCCCTTCGAGTACGTGATCGCATTGAAGATATCCATCGCCCGCGCGTCGTTCTCCACCGGGGTCTGGATCGGATGCGTGATGCGGCGCGCATCCTCGCTCATCGCCGCCTGGCGCCAGAGGCCGCCGCGGTTGCGCATGCCCCACTCCGGGTGGAAGCGATCGGCGGTCTTGTTCTGCATCCACTGCACGAAGCCTTCTTTCAGCCACAGGTTGTCCCACCACGCCATGGTCACGAGGTTACCGAACCACTGGTGCGCGATCTCGTGCGCGATGATCGTGTACGCGCCCTGCCGGTGGCGCAGCGGCGAGCCCGCCGGATCGACCAGGAACCTGCCCTCGTTGTAGGCGATCGCGCCCCAGTTCTCCATCGCGCCGCCGATCCCGCCCGGCAGCGCAATCTGGTCGAGCTTGGGCAGCGCGTAGGGCACGCCGAAGTACTCGTTGAAGTAGCGCACGATCTGCTTCGTCGCGTCCATCGCGTAGCGCGCCCGCGCGGCCTTGCCCTTCGCCGTATAGATGCCGAGCGCCACGCCGTCGACGCTGTCCTCGAGCTTGTCCATCTCGCCGATGAAGAGCGCGACTAGGTACGTCGACATCGAGACCGAGCGCTGGTACGAGATCATCTTCCTGCCGCCCGGCAGCGGCGCCTCTTTCGTCACCGGCATGTTGCTGACCACGGTCAGGCGCTCGTCGACGACGGCGTGCATCTCGAAGGTCGCGCGGAACACCGGCTCGTCCCAGCCGGGGAAGAGCTTGCGGGCATGCACCGGCTCCATCTGCGTGGCGAGCATCACCTTGTCGACAGGGCGCCCGCCCTCTTCCAGCTTGTAGTCGACCCGGTACAAGCCCTGCGGATGCCGGGCGATGCCGCCGCGATAGTCGATCGCGAGGCGGTACGCGCCCGCGGCGATCGGCCCCGCCTCGGGCGTCAGCGTCACCTTCTCCTGCGCAGCACTGAACTCTGGTTTGAGTGTCTTGCTCTCGGAGCCTCCCGTCAGACGAACCGAGTCAAAGCTCAGCCCGGAAGCGTTCAGAACGATCGCGCCGACCGGTTTCGCCACCTCGATCTCGATCTCGGCGCGACCTGTGAAGCGCTCGTTGCCGGGCACGGGCTCGATGCGCAGCACGTAGTGCTTCGGCACCACCTCCTTCGGCAGCTTGCCGGGGGTCGCGGCGAACGAAAAACGCGGCTCGGCGGCCGCGACGGTCGGGACCAGCAATGCCGCGGCTAGCGCCGCGGCGTGAAAGAGACTAGCGAGGAGCCGGTTGCGGAGCGACGCGCTGCCACCCGCCCGGGCAGGCTTGCACATACGGGTAGTATGCCTGCGCCTCGTGGCAGTAATACCAGTACGCCTGCGAATCAGGTTGCGGCTGTTCGATTTACGTCACGGGACGCGGCGCGACGTAGACCGGCTCCGGATAGAAGTAGCGCGTCACATAGAGCGGCGCGGAATAGAACACGACGCGTGCGCCGTGGTGGTGGTGGTGGTGGTGGTGTCGGTGGTGGTGCCGCCGATGCGCGGAAGCCAGGTCGCTCCAGAGCGCCAGGCCTAGTTGTGATGGCCCAATAGGTTGTTTCTGTCCATTCGGACTGAGTTTGAGAGACTGGAAGGTGCGACCCGTTCCAAAACTCTCAGGAGCTCAGCCGAATGAACATTCACGAGAATGCCCGACTCACGCTC
>Ga0233425_10009213_pt1 | contig 12654 bp, 12 predicted proteins | sample Watercolumn_Towu_2_FD_181712 | JGI IMG/M metagenome (GOLD analysis project Ga0233425, IMG submission 181712) | Freshwater microbial communities from Lake Towuti, South Sulawesi, Indonesia - Watercolumn_Towuti2014_140_MG | ecosystem: Environmental > Aquatic > Freshwater > Lake | place...
AGAAGCGCGAGCCGAAGCAGAGCGCCGGGCCAACGCTGGTCGTGCGCGGGGCGAAGCTCTTGCGTGCGGGGCTGCCGCCCGTCGAAGACGCGACGGTCGAGATCCGCGACGGAAAGATCACGCGTGTCGGCGCCGGCGGCGCTCCGCCCGCCGGCGCCGAGGTCGTGGAAGGAAAGGGCAAGACTCTCACCGCCGGCTTCATCGATCTCCTGACCGGAGTCGGGCTCGTCGAGATCGACCTCGAGGGCGGGAGCCGACACAGCGAGCACGCGAGCCCGAGCCCGATCCGCGCGGCGTTCCTCGCAGCAGACGGCTACGACCCGGCGGCGAGCGCCGTCGCCGTCACGCGGAGCGGTGGGATCACCAGCGTCGGTGTGGTGCCCGACGGCGGGCTGGTCAGCGGGCAGAGCGCCTTCGTGGACCTGACCGAGGATTCACCCGTCGTGGCACAGCGCCTGGCGCTGCACGTGACCATCGACGGCGACGCCTGGGGCTCGGGCAGCCACGCGAGCATCGGCAGCACGCTGCTCGCGCTCCGCGAGCTGTTCGACGACGCGCGCGAATTCAAGAAGAACCCCGGAGGCTTCGACAAGAACCAGATGCGCAAGCTCTCGGCGAGCCGCCTGGACTTGCGCGCGGTGGGCGACGCCCTGTCCGGCAAACTGCCCGTGGTCTTCAGCGTGGACCGGGCCGCGGACATCCTGTCCGTGCTCGCGCTGGCGAAAGAGAACAAGCTGCGCGCGGTCATCGCGTCCGCGGCGGAGGGCTGGAAGGTCGCCTCCGAGCTGGCCAAGGCCAAGACGCCGGTGATCACCCACCCGCTCGACAACCTACCGCGCACGTTCTCGGCCCGACACGTGCGCGACGACAACGTCGCGCGCCTGCACGCGGCCGGGGTGAGCGTGAGCATCGCGAGCGGCGAGACCCACAACGCGCGCAAGCTCCGTCAAATCGCCGGCAACGCGGTGCGCGCGGGGCTGCCGTGGGACGCCGCGCTCGGCGCGGTCACCCGCGCGCCGGCGCGAGCCTTCGGGCTCGACGCCCGCTACGGCAGCGTGGAGCCCGGCCGCGTGGCGAACCTGGCGCTCTGGTCCGGAGACCCCTTCGAGCTGTCGACTCGCTGCGAAGCGCTGATCGTGCGCGGCCGCCGCGCGCCGCTCGAGAGCCGGCAGACCGCGTTGTTCCAGAAGTACCGTTGACGGTGACCCGGCGGAACATCAGCGGCGCGGGGTTGGGGCGAGCCCCGCGAGCAAGCGGGGTGCGGGGCGTGGCCCCGCCGCGAACGCCGGCGAGGCGGGCGCGGGTTGCGCATCCAGTAGCGTCAGTCGCGAGGCGCGATGGAGGGCAGCACGTGAATGGTGATCTCCCTCAATCAAACGACACACCCAGCGAGAAGCGCCCGAACAGGTCGACCGGGAACAGAGGACCGTTCAGGTCGATCAAGTCTTGCACGCCGCGATCGCGCGAGATGAGCAGCTGCCCGTCGCACTTCTCGGTCGTCGCCTGGCTCACCGAGGTCGCGCCCTCCGGGAAGCAGCGCTCATGCTTCTTCAGATGAAGCCCGAGACCGATGCCGCCGGAAATCGTGAACGCGCCCCAGCGCGACGCCGACCCGAACATGAAAAACGCTTCACGCTCGGCGACCTCGACCTGGTCGATGGTCCCCGCGTCGTCCCTGGTCAGGTAGCGGTACCCGTAGTTGGTCATGCCGACGCGGATCACGTAACCGCGCAGCGCCTTGCCATCGAGCCAGAACCCCAGATCCACGGTGGCCCCGCTGATCGGCCCGAGGCCGTTCGACTCTTGGAAGATGTCCTTCGAGCCTCGGAAGTTGAGCGTCGGCGGCTTGTCGTTCACCACGAAGACCGGCACCACCTCGAGCGAGAGGAAGTCGAGCAGGCCCACCTCGAGCTCGAGGCCCATGCGCCCCTCGAGCAGCCAGTTGAAGGGATCGACGCGCACGGACCAGGGCGGCATCTCGAAGCCCTTGCTCGGCTTCTCCGGCGGCGGCGGTGCGGAGTAGTCGAGCGGCGGCAGATTGGGATCCTGCGCGGGCAGCGGCGGCTCGTCGACGCCGGGGGGCGGCGAGCCAGACGGCGGCGCGGGCCCGGGCGGCGGAGGCGCGGGCGCAGCGCTCGGCGGCGGCGCCGGTGCGGGCGCGGGCGCGGCGCTCGGCGGCGGAGCCGGCGCGGGCGCGGGTGCCGGCTCGGGCGCGGGCGCGGGTGCCGGCTCGGGCGGCGGGTCCTGTGCGAGCGCGGGTAGCGCGAGCAAAGAGACGGCGAGCAGGGTGGCGCAGCGCATGCTCAAAACTCCGCGTTGCCCGGCGTGCGCGGGTAGGGAATGGCGTCGCGGATGTTGGCGAGCCCGCACACGTACACCACCAGGCGCTCCAGCCCGAGGCCGAACCCGGCGTGGGGCACGGTGCCGTAGCGCCGGAGGTCCCGATACCACTGGTAGGTCGCCGGGCTCAGCCCGAAGGCGGCCAGCCGCTGGTCGAGGACGTCCAGGCGCTCCTCGCGCTGCGAGCCGCCGATGATCTCACCGATGCCCGGGGCGAGCACGTCCATCGCCGCCACGGTCTTTCCGTCGTCGTTCAGGCGCATGTAGAACGCCTTGATCTTCTCGGGATAGTTCATCACCACCACGGGCGTCTTGAAGTGCTCCTCGGTCAGGAAGCGCTCGTGCTCGGTCTGCAGGTCCATACCCCAGGCGACCGGGAACTCGAACTTCTTCCCGCTCTTCTCCAGCAGGCTCACCGCGTCTCCATAGTCGACGCGCGCGAACGGCGCCTCCAGGAACTTCTGTAGCCGGTCCATGGCGGCCTTGTCGACGCGCTCCACGAAGAACTTCATGTCGTCCTCGCGCTCGGCGAGCACGGCGCGAAAGACGTACTTGAGGAAGGCCTCGGCGAGGTCGGCGTCGTCACTCAGGTCGGCGAAGGCGATCTCGGGCTCCACCATCCAGAACTCGGCGAGGTGGCGCGCCGTGTTGGAGTTCTCGGCGCGGAACGTCGGCCCGAAGGTGTAGACCTTGGAGAGCGCCAGGCAGTACGCCTCCACGGCGAGCTGCCCGGAGACGGTGAGGAAGGCCTCCTTGCCGAAGAAGTCCTGGTGAAAGTCGACCTTGCCCTCGGGGCCCCGGGGCAAGTTGGCGAGGTCCAAGGTCGACACGCGGAACATCTGGCCGGCGCCCTCGCAGTCGCTCGCGGTGATGATGGGCGTGTTGACCCAGAAGAAGCCCTGCTCGTGGAAGAAGCGGTGGATGGCCTGCGCGATGCAGTGGCGCACGCGCGACACGGCGCCGAAGGTGTTGGTGCGCGGCCGGAGGTGCGCGACCTCGCGCAGGAACTCCATGCTGTGGGCCTTGGGCTGAACCGGGTACGTCTCCGGGTCGTCCACGAAGCCCGAGACCTCGATGCGGCTCGCCTGGATCTCGAACGCCTGCCCCTTGCCCTGGGAGCGCACGAGCTTGCCGGTGCAGGCCACCGCGCAACCGGGGCCCAGCCGGAGCACGTCGCGCTCGTAGTTCTCGAGGGCCTTGTCGGCCACGACCTGGATGGGCGCGAAGCACGAGCCGTCGCTCACGTGGACGAACGAGAGCCCGGCCTTGCTGTCGCGCCGCGTGCGCACCCAACCGCGAACCGTCAGCTCCGCGCCTTCCGCCCCCACGCCGGCAAGGGCCTGCTTCACCGAATGGACCGCCATGGCTCGCTCCTCGTGAGGGCGCGGATGATACCGAATCGGAGTGTTTCGGCCAGCCGGGCGCGCTATCTTCCGCGAGCCATGCGTCCGACCTGGGTCCTCTTCGCCAGCGCTCTCGCCCTCGCCTGCGGCTCCAACGACGACGAGTCCGGGGGCGGCAGCGGCGGAACTGGCGGCTCCGCGGGACCTTGGCGCAAGGAAGCTCCGCTCCCAGCGGCCGCGGCGTCCCTCTCCGCCACCGAGTCCGGGGGCAAGATCTGGGTCGCGGGCGGCGTCGACGGAAGCGTGAGCAAGAAAGTGTGGAGCTACGACCCGGCCACGGGCACGTGGTCCGCGGGCCCCGACCTGCCCGAGGCGCGGGAGCTCCCCGGCATGGCGAGCGTTGGCGGTGACGTGTACGCGGTGGGGGGCTTCGGCGACGTCGACGCCACGCCGACGGACTCCACCTACGTGCTGAAGGCGGGAGCGTCGTCGTGGCAGAAGCTGTCGTCGCTGCTCCTGAACCGCGCCGGGGCGTTCGCGACCACGCTCACCGATCGCATCTACCTCGTCGGCGGGATGGGCGACGCGCAGCTCCTCGGCGACACCGTCGCCTTCGACCCGGGCACCAACAGCTGGTCGGTGAAGGCCGCCATCCCGAACCCCCGCGTGCGCTTCGCCGGCTTCGTGCTCTCGGGCTGGATCCACGCGGTCGGCGGCACCAGCGAGAGCGGCGGCGTCACCAACAAGGTCGACATCTACGAGCCGGGCGGGAACGTGTGGACCTTGGGGCCGGACTTCCCGACCCCACGGGACGGCCTGGGCGCCGCGGTCCTCGACGGCAAAGCGTACGTCGTCGGGGGCGACGCCGCCGGCACGGTGGACGTCTTCGATGGCGCCGCGTGGTCGAGCGCGCCGCCCCTCGGGACGCCGCGCATCGGCGCCGCAGTCGTCGCCGTCGCGGGCCGTGTCTACGTCATCGGCGGCGCGTTGCCCGGCGGGGGCGCGAGCGACGTAGTGGAGTCCTACGCGCCCTGAGCGACGCGCTCTCGGCTCAGCCTTCCACGACGCGGACGCGGTTCATGCGGACGGGCGTGACCGGGCGGTCGCGCGCATCGGTCTTCGTGGTCTCGATCTTCTTCACCACGTCCATGCCTGCGACCACCTTGCCGAAGACGGGGTGCTTGGAGGCGCCCGGCGTGAACCAGTCCAGGTAGGAGTTGTGGACGGTATTCACGAAGAACTGGCAGCTCCCCGAGTTGGGGCGGCCCGTGTTCGCCATGGACAGCGTCCCGGGCTCGTTCGAGAGCTTCGCGGTGTGCTCGTCCTGGAGCGGGCCGTCGGGCCCGTCACCGGTGCCGGCCCTGGGGCTCGCCGGGTCCTTGCTGTGCGGGCAGCCGAACTGCAGCATGAAGCCGTTGATCACGCGGTGGAAATGCAGCCCGTCGTAGAACCCGCTCTTGGCGAGCTTCAGGAAGTTCCCGGCGGTGATGGGCATCTGATCGGTGAAGAGCTCCACCGTGATGTCGCCAAGGCTGGTCTCGAGCACTGCTGTGGGGTTCGGCATGGTGCCGGGACGCTACACGCGACCGGCTTGGGCTGCTAGACCCCGAGTCCCACGCCGCCCCGCCGCGTTTTGGGCCGAATTCCGCGCGGGGTGTACCCTCGTGCGGCGGTCCCACCATGCGTAAGGCCCTGTCGCTCCTGGCCCTGACGGCCGCCCTCAGCGGCTGCCAGGACGAGGAGCGCTGCGAGAGGGCTCGGCTGGCCACCGCGACGGAGTGGGAGAAGGTCCGGAACGAGGCCGGACGCTTCAAGTTCCAGGGCGTGGCCGGCTATGAGGAGATGAACGCGACCCAGAAGACGACGCACCTCGAGGCCTTCACCACGATGGAGCAGCAGGCGCAGCTCGTGTTCGAGTCCTTCGCGTTCAAGAAGATCTCCTGGACGACGGGCACGAAGGCGCGGGACCGCGCGGTGAAGGAGTTCAACGGCTACTTCGACAAGGACAAGTACGTCGGGTTCAAGGGCCTCCTGGACTCGGCCCAGAAGCGCTTCAGCGAGGCCGAAGCGGCGTGCCGGTGAGCGGGCGGCCTCTCGCTGGGTGCCTGCTCGTCGTGCTCTCGGTCGGCTGCGAAGACGTGCGACCCGCCTCGCGTCCTGCGCCGGTGTTCCCTGTCGAGCTCCCGCCAGCACCGCCGCCACTGCGCGAGTGCCGCTTCGAGCCCGTGACGAAGCCCGGCGAGCCCGCGCGCTCGGGCTCCGACATGTGCTTCAGCGCCGGCGACGAGCCGGAGCCGTGGTGGATGCGCTACCGCGCGGACGCCGAGCCGCCCCCCGTGAGCGCCGACGCCGGCCCGCCACCGAGCCCTTGCCCCTCGGAGATGATCCTGGTGGAGGGCGAGTACTGCCCGGACGTGCGACAACGCTGCCTGCGCTACCTCGACGACGGCGTGCCCGGCGCCTTCCTCAGCCACCACCGTTGCGCCGAGTTCGACCCCGTCCCGCAGTGCCTGTCCGCGCGCGCGCACCGCCGCTTCTGCATCGACCGCGACGAGTACGTCGCGCCGGGCGCCGACAAGCCCCTCGTCGATCAGTCGTGGACCATGGCCAAAGATCTCTGCGAGAGCCAGGGCAAGCGCCTGTGCTTCGAGTCCGAGTGGCAGTTCGCGTGCGAGGGCGAGCAGCTCCTGCCCTACCCCTACGGCTTCAAGCGCGACGCGAAGCGCTGCAACCACGATCTGACCGACCTCGAATACCGGGGCAAGCTGCGCGACAAGCGCGTCCGGCCCGGCGATCGCCCCGACTGCACGAGCCCGTTCGGCGTGCGCAACATGGTCGGCAACGTGGACGAGTGGACCGAGCGCGACGGCATGCAGAAGCCCTGGCGCTCGTCGCTGCGCGGCGGCTGGTGGCTCGCGGGCCGCAACAACTGCGGGGCCGCGACCACGGGACACGACGAGTTCTACTTCGGCCCCCAGACCGGCGTGCGCTGCTGCTCGAACGCGCTCTGACTCGGGTTTCGCCCTTTCGGGCGAAACCCGAGGCTACAGACTTCAGGCTGCAGGCTTCAGGTTTCGGAGCCGGGGGTTTCGGTCGAAGCGCCTCCGGTGTCCGTTCGACGTTCTCCTCTCGCTCCGTCCTCGCTCTGCTGAAGTCTGCAGCCTGAAGCCGGTAGCCCGAGGCTTTCGCGATCAGCGAAAGTCGAGTCTGAGCACGTGCGCTCAGGTTCGAGGCGTTGACAGGAGCGAGGCGCTCTTGAATCCTTGATGGCACCATGCGTCGCGCCTCGCTCTACTTGGCCGCTCTCGCCGTCGCCCCACTCCTCGTGCAGAGCGGATGCGGCGCCGGCGACGACCACGACGAGACACCGGGCTCCACCGACATCGCCGCCTGGGAGGACGCCTACGAGCAGAACGAGATGGGCAAGGCCGACTCGAGCGGCTGCTCCGGCGTGGTGGTTCCGGACAAGAGCGGCTTCGCCAAGCGCGTCGCTTTGACCTTCGACGATGGGCCAAACCCCGAGACCACGCCGCAGGTGCTCGACGTGCTGAAGCAGCACGGGATCAAGGCCACCTTCTTCATCAACGGTAAGCGCGTGACCAACGACGCGGCGCGCGCCGTGCTCGCGCGCATCGTGAACGAGGGCCACATCCTGGCCAACCACTCGCAGAGCCACCTGAACCTGAAGACGGTGTCGAGCGCCAAGATGCAGGAGGAGGTCACGAAGACCCACGACGTCATCCTCGGGGCCGGCGTCACTCCACGCTACTTCCGCTTCCCGTTCGGCTCCGCCAACTGCGGCGCCATCGATTTCGTGGAGGGCCTCGGCTACGCCGTGACGGGTTGGCACATCGACTCGGCGGACTGGTGCTACGCCGCGTCGAGCAACGGCTACTGCTCTGCGTCGACGTTCCGCTACGTTCCCGATGGCTTCCGCGGCGACATGGTCGGCTACACGATGAGCCAGGTGAAGAGCAAGAACGGCGGCATCCTGCTGTTCCACGACATCCACCAGAACACCGCGTCGAAGATCGGCGAGATCATCCAGAAGCTGGTGGACGGCGGCTTCACCTTCGTGAACCTCGACGCCACGGCGGCCTTCCCGCTCTTGAACGGTGCGACGCCGGCACCGACGCCGTTCGTGGGCGATGCCTGCAAGGCCAACGCGGACTGCAGCTTCAGCGACAACGGCAAGACCGGGTCGTGCCACCTGTTCACGCCGACCGGGGGCAGCGCCGAGGTCGGTTTCTGCACGCTCGCTTGCGAAGGTTACTGCCCCGACAAGTACGGCAAGGCGCCGACCTTCTGCACCAGCCTGGACGGCGGCACGAGCGGGAGCTGCGTGTCCAAGGTCGACCCGGCCAACGGGAGCTGCAGCAAGATCCCCGGCACCGCCGCGATGACGGCGGATCGCTTCATCGGCTCGTCGGCGGCCACGCCATCGACCGCTCAGGCCTGCCTGCCCAAGTGAGCAGAGCGCTCTCGACATCCGCGCCACCCCTGCCAGAATGGTCGGGCATGCGCGCGGGAATCGTCGGGCTCGTGGTCTTCGGCGCGGCCCTGACCGCCTGCTCGTCGGACGACGCCGCGAAGCCGTCCGCCGTCGCGGGAGGTTGGGCGCCGGGCACGGTTTACCTCACCGCGAGGGAGACGACGGATCGCGGCTGGCTCGACCGCCGCGGGTTGATCCACGCGCACAGCGTGCACAGCCACGACGCCTGCGACGGGCAGCCGAAGGACGACGCCGGCGTCGTGAACTCGCCTTGCCTCGACGACTTCCGGCGCGGGCTCTGCGCGACCCGCCACGACTTCGTGATGCTGACCGATCACAACGACTCCTTCGGCAGCACCGAGTACCCCGACGCGTTGCTCTACGACGCGAGCCGTGGGGACGTGCTGCTCGAGCGCGGCGGAGCGCCGGTGGCCAATCGCCTCGCCTGCCCGGAGGGCGACCCGCCGCTGGTCCTCGCCGGCACCGAGTCCGGGCTCATGCCGGTGGGCATCGAGCGCCACGTCGCGTCGACGCCCGCCGAGCGCGGCGCGGTCTATGGCGCGGAGACCGCCGAGGCCATCGAGAAGCTGAAGGCGCTCGGCGCCGTCGTGCTCGTGCAACACACCGAGAAGTGGACGGCGCAGCAGCTCTCCGACCTGCCCATCGACGGCTTCGAGATGTACAACCTGCACGCCAACCTCTTCATCGGCGCCGGCCCGGCGCTGGGCTTGATCGCCGACCTGAAAGAGCCCGAGCTCCTGCCCCACCCCGACCTCGTGATGCTACCCATCGTGAGCGAGGACAAACGCTACCTGGAGCGCTGGGGGACGGTGCTGGCGAGCGGCAAGAAGCGCGTGACCACGATGGGCACCGACTGCCACCAGAACGTCTTCAAGGATCTGCTCCCGGACGGCGAGCGCATCGACAGCTATCGGCGCATGATGGGCTGGTTCTCGAACCACCTGCTCGTGAAGCCGAATGCCGAGGGCAGCTTCGGCGACCTCGAGCTGAAGGAGGCGCTCGGGGCCGGCCGCCTCTACGGCGCCTTCGAGGTGCTCGGCTTCCCGCTGGGCTTCGACTTCCACGCCGAGACGCCGTCCGGCATCGCGGAGATGGGCAGCGAGGTCGCCGCCGCGGACGGGCCGAAGCTCGTCGCCAAGCTGCCGCGCGTGCAGAGCCTGGACGCGAGCGCGAAGCGCCCGGACTTCGTGGTGCGCCTGCTGCGCGCGAAGAGCGGCGGCTGGGACGTCGTCAAGGAGACCGCGGAAGATCTCAGCTTCGTCGCGAGCGAGCCAGGTGCGTACCGCGTGGAGATCCGAATGAAGCCGCGACACCTGGAGAAGCACCTGTCGAGCTACGTGGATCTCGCCGAGAAGGACTTCGCCTGGGTGTACTCGAACGCGCTGTACGTGAAGTAGCTCACGCCCAGCTCGGCAACCGTCCTTCGAAACAGGTGATGGTCCGCGGCGCGCTCGGCGACGAGCGCAGCGCGCGGAGCGGGCGCTCCGGCGTGCCTTCGAGCAAGCCCTCCGCCGCATCCCAGTCCGGCTCCGTGCCAGGTCGAAGCGCGTGCAGCCCGCTCTGCAGCGCGTCGATGATGAAGGTATGCCCCGCGACACGGCAGCCGAGCTCGGCGGCGAAGGCACGCGCGAAGGCGTGGCCCGCTCGAGCGCCGAGGGTCTCGCAGCTCCGGAACCAGAACAGCGCGTCGCCGTCGAAGCGCCGAGAAATGCGGCGCAGTCGCTCGCCCTGGGGGTGACCCCGAAGCAGGGAGCCCTGGTCCAGCACCTCGGCGCCGAAGCGTGCGTCTCCCCATTTGCCGTGGCCCCAGAACTGGATCTCCGAGATGCTCTGCTCCGGACGCTCGCGCTCCAGGAACTCCAGAGCCTCGTCCCAGCTCGCGGCACCACGAGCCCGGTCGACGAGACCCCGCGCGCGGTAGAGCAGCGCGCCCGTCGACCAGGCCAGGCTCAGCCCACGCGCCGCGCGGTCGTAGATCAGCAGGCGGATCCCGGGCGCGGTCACGGCAGGAGTTTGCACCGGGGAGGAAACGTTGGCACATAGCTCCCGTGGTGCTGCGCCGGCTCGCCCCTCTGCTGTTCCTCGCCACGAGCTGCTCCTCGGCCCCGGTCGAGCCCGGCTTCGAGCCCGAGTGCACGGTGAACCAATTTCGAGCCTGCGAGACGGACAGCTGCCGAGGCGCCCAGCAGTGCGTGGGGCCGGGGCTCTGGGACCGCTGCTTCTGCACCGTGCTCGACGCGAGCGGACCGCCGCCGGAGGACGCGACGACCGAGGCGGCTTCCGATGCGGGTCCCGACTAGTGCTAGCATTTGCCCCCCGATGACCGCCTCGAGCGACACGGCCGGCACCATCGTCGACGCGAAGTACGCGCTGATCGAGCAGATCGGCGTGGGCGGAATGGGCACCGTGTGGCGCGGCTTGGTCTACGGCGCCGAGGGCTTCCGGCGCACCGTGGCCATCAAGCGCTTGAACGAGGCCTTCAACGACTACCCCGAGGTCATCCAGATGTTCGTGGAGGAGGCGCGCGTGAGCGCCATGCTGCGCCACCCCAACGTGGTGCAGATCCACGATTTCGGCATCGACGACGAAGGGCACTACTACCTGGTGACCGAGTGGGTGGAGGGTATCCACTTCGGCGATTACCAGCGGAGCTTCCAGGGCCGGCAACCCGGCGTCGCGCCCTGGCCGCTGGTCACGGCCATCGCCATCGAGGTGCTCAGGGCCCTCGACGCGGCCCACACGGCCGGCAGCGAAGAGGGGAAGCTCTCGCCGGTCCTGCACCGGGACGTCTCCCCACCGAACATCCTGCTCGACGTGACGGGCATCGTGAAGCTCGCCGACTTCGGCATGGCACGCGCCATGGACCGCGGACGCATCACGCAGCCCAACGTCGTGAAAGGCAAGCTCAGCTACCTGGCACCGGAGATGCTGCGCGGTGAGGACGCTACGGTGCAGAGCGACCTGTTCTCGCTCGGCGTGTGCTTGTGGGAGGCCCTGGCCGGGCAGCGACTCTTCGACGCGCCGACGGACCTCGAGGTCCTGGCGATGTTGAAGGACCCGCGAGTCCCGCTGCTCTCGTTCAAGCGGCCGGAGCTACCGATGGGCTTGACCACGGCCGTGCACAAGGCCCTGGAGCGCGCCCCCGGTCGCCGCTTCGACTCTGCCCTCGCCATGCTCGAGGCGCTTCGCGAGGTCCTCCGGGTCATCCCGGAGTCCACGTCCGGGCCCATCCTGGGGGCCAGCATCCGGGAGGCGCGGGCTCGGATGAAGGCTGCCGGGGAGTGATACCCCCAAAAACCTGCTGCTTTTTTTGGGATCCACCGGCTGAAATTGAAAACCGTTTTCAGGTGCGGTACACCCCAGGGAGAGCATGACCCTCGGGCAAGCAGAGCGCGGGCAAGTCGTCACCGTCGAGCGCGTCGGGGGCGAGCGCGCGTTCCGCCGCCGCTTGATGGAGCTCGGCCTGGTGCCGGGCACGCGCGTCGAGCACCTCGGGGTGGCGCCCCTCGGCGACCCCATCGAGCTCTTGGTGCGCGGCTGCAGCCTGTCGATCCGGCGCGCCGAAGCGGAGCAGGTTTCGGTCGTCGCCGTAGAGGCCGCTCGTGAGCCTCAGCCGGAGCGCGCCAGCGTCGAGCCCGAGCTCGGCGCTCCGACCGTGATGTGACCGCCGAAGCCTGTCACGAGCAGAGCCCGCCCGACGCCCCGGCCCCCGACACAGAGCAGCGGCGGCTGATCGCCGTGGTCGGCAACCCGAACGTCGGCAAGACCACGCTCTTCAACCGCCTGACGGGGCAGAACGCGCGCGTCGGAAACTACCCCGGCATCACCGTGGAGCGGCGGTCGGGGCTCTTGAGCCTCGAGGGGCAGCCCAGCGTCGAGGTCGTCGACGTCCCGGGCGCCTACTCGCTCGCCGCGAGGTCGCCCGAAGAGCAGATCGCCATCAACTCGATCCTCGGGCTCTCGGGGTTCGAACGCCCGGACCTGGTGGTGGTCGTCGTCGACGCCGGGCAGCTGGTGCGCAACCTCTACCTGGTGCTGCAGCTGGCCGAGCTGCGCGTGCCGCTCTTGGTGGCTCTGAACATGATCGACGAGGCCGGCGAGCTGGCGCCGGACCCGGCGGTGGTGAGCGAGATCTTCGGCGCTCCCTGCGTGGCCACCAACGCCAGGAGCGGGCTCGGGGTGGACGCCCTGAAGCAGGAGATCGCCCGCTGCCTGGCGGAGAGGGCCGAGGCGCGGGTCACGCTCGCCTACCCGGAGAGCCTGCGCGCTGCCGTCGATCGCGTCGCCGACGCGCTGCCGGCGGAGTGGCGCAAGCACGTGGAGCGCGACCGGGCGCTGGCGATCTGGGCGCTCTCGAGCGTCGAGCCCGACGACGAGCTCGGCGGCCTCCCCGCGGGCCTGCGCGAGCGTTGTCTCGACGTCCATCGCGAGCTCGCTGACCACGACTTCGACCGCCAG
>Ga0233425_10009214_pt1 | contig 12653 bp, 5 predicted proteins | sample Watercolumn_Towu_2_FD_181712 | JGI IMG/M metagenome (GOLD analysis project Ga0233425, IMG submission 181712) | Freshwater microbial communities from Lake Towuti, South Sulawesi, Indonesia - Watercolumn_Towuti2014_140_MG | ecosystem: Environmental > Aquatic > Freshwater > Lake | place: Indonesia...
GCCTGCCCCCCCGTGTGCGGCGACACGAAGTGCAACGGCGCGGAGACCTGCACGACCTGCCCGGCCGACTGCGGCGCCTGCCCCCCCGTGTGCGGCGACACGAAGTGCAACGGCGCGGAGACCTGCACGACCTGCCCGGCCGACTGCGGCGCCTGCCCCCCCGTGTGCGGCGACACGAAGTGCAACGGCGCGGAGACCTGCACGACCTGCCCGGCCGACTGCGGCGCCTGCCCCCCCGTGTGCGGCGACGGGACGTGCAACGGCACCGAGGCGGTGCTCACCTGCCACAAGGACTGCGCTCCCCAGTGGATGACCCCGGGCCAGACCGGCTTCCACGGGCGGGAGTTCACCAAGAAGATCTCCGCGTGCACGCCATGCCACGGCCCCACTCTCGAAGGGGGTGTGCTGTCGTGCGAGACGTGTCACCCCAAGTGGAAGACGAACTGCGTCTTCTGCCACGGCGGCATCGACAACCAGACCGGCGCTCCCCCCGTGGGCCTCGAGGGCGAGACTCTCAAGACGCAGCGGGCCGTGGGTGCGCACACGGTCCATCTCTCGACCACCAAGGCCAAGCAGGTTGCGTGCGCGACGTGCCACACGGTTCCGACCGACGTGTTCTCGCCCGGCCACATCGACGGCGACAACGTGGCGGAGGTCATCCTGAAGGACTGCCGAGGGGGCGCCTACGACTACACCGCAGGCACGTGCAGCGGAGTGTACTGCCACGGAAACGGCAAGGCCATCACCAACGGCGGCAACGCCACCTGGACCGGTGCGGCCATGACCTGCACTACCTGCCACCCGACCGGGGGTCTTTCCGGGGACCACTCGAAACACACGGGCAACGGCATGACGTGCGCAACCTGCCACAACCAGGTGATGACCAACTCCACCACGTTCAAGAGCGCGGCGCTGCACGTGGACTGCACCAAGCAGGTGAGCGGGCCGCCTGCAACGAGCTTCTCCTACAACTTCTCGACCAAAACGTGCTCCAACAACTCCTGTCATGAAAACAGGACGTGGTAGGAGGCCGCTTCATGAACCGCCTCTCCAGGCTCGCCCTCCTGCTGCCTGCCCTCGTCCTGGCGTCTCAATGCGGCTACTCCACCGGCGGAGCCTTTTCGTCCGGCCCTGCCCAGGACCGAACCCCGCCGGACCTGGCCTCAGGGCAGGATGCAGGCCCGGACCCGTGTCTCTGCGAGTCCGACGAGGACTGTGACGACGCGGTCGAGCCGTGCCTCCGTTTCGCATGCCTCGACTGCATGTGCCAGACCGTTCCTGAAGACGGGGCCGACTGCCTTCCGGCCAACCCCTGCACCAGCGGCGGCGTGTGCAAAGGCGGCCAGTGCGTGCCTCAAGGAACCAAGGCCTGCGACGACGGCAACCCCTGCACCAGCGACTGGTGCTCGTTCGACTCGGGAGAGTGCCAGAGCGCTCCTGTGGACGAGAAGACGCCCTGCGACGACCTCGACCCCTGTACCATGGGCACCGGCTGCTATGGCGGCGCATGCGGCGGAGGCAAACCGGCAACATGCGACGACCAGAATCCGTGCACCGTGGACTCGTGCGAACCGGCATACGGCTGCCGGCACGACCCGGACGAGGTGGTGACCATCGACGACGGAAATGCCTGCACCGCTGGCGAGGCGTGCGTGGACGGTGCGGTCGTACCTGGGCAGCCCGTGTCGTGCTCAGACTCGAATCCTTGCACCAAGGACTGGTGCGATTCGGACAGCGGGTGCGTTCACGACCCGGCAGAGGGAGCGTGCGAGGACGGAAACCCCTGCACATCGGGCGACGAGTGCCTGGCCGGCCATTGCCAGCCCGGAGTCAACCTGTGCAACTGCGAGGAGGACGAGGACTGCCAGGAGGAGGGCCAGACGGACGCGTGCCTCGGGCCGCTTGCGTGCATCAAGCAGCACTGCGCCTTCGTGCCCGCGGCCGCGGTCACCTGCCAGCAGCCTTCGAGCATCTGCCTTCTGTCCGCGTGCGACCCGCAGTCCGGACAGTGCGTGGAGTCCAACGCACCTGACGGCACTCCGTGCAACGACTCGAGCATGTGCACGCTGGTGGACATCTGCGTGGATGGTGCGTGCGTCGGCGGCAAGCCCATCACGTGCAACGACGATGACGCATGTACCGAGGACTCGTGCGACCCGGCCTCCGGCTGCGTGTTCGAGCCGCAGGCCGACTGCATGGCAAGCTGCGGCGACGGGCTGTGCAACGCATTCGAGACGTGCACGGGGTGCTCATCCGACTGCGGCTCCTGCCTTGCCACCTGCGGCAACCAGAAGTGCGAAACCGGCGAGACCTGCGCGGGCTGCCCCGCGGACTGCGGCAAGTGCCCGTCCTTCTGCTCCAATGGCAAGTGCGAGGCGGGCGAGACCTGCGCATCGTGCCCCCAGGACTGCGGCGCCTGCACCGTCTTCTGCCCGGATGCCGTCTGCGATCCCGAAGAGTCGTGCTCCACCTGTCCCGCGGACTGCGGTCCGTGCCCGGCAGTCTGCCCCAACGCGGACTGTGAGCCCGGAGAGACCTGCCAGTCGTGCCCCGCGGACTGCGGCACGTGCAAGCCGGTATGCCCGAACGGCGCGTGCGAAGCGGGGGAGACCTGCAACACCTGCCCTGCGGACTGCGGCCAATGTCCTCCGACCTGCCCCAATGCCAAGTGCGAAGCGGGGGAGACCTGCTCCAGCTGCCCTGCGGACTGCGGCCAATGTCCTCCGACCTGCCCCAATGCCAAGTGCGACGCGGGGGAGACCTGCAACACCTGCCCTGCGGACTGCGGCCAATGCCCTCCGACCTGCCCCAATGCCCAGTGCGAAGCGGGGGAGACCTGCAACACCTGCCCTGCGGACTGCGGCCAATGCCCTCCGACCTGCCCCAATGCCAAGTGCGAAGCGGGGGAGACCTGCAACACCTGCCCTGCGGACTGCGGCGCGTGCCCGGCCGTCTGCGGAGACGGGCAGTGCAACGGCACCGAGTCGACGCTGTCCTGCCACAAGGACTGCGCGCCGGAGTGGAACGTCAAGGGCGCTCTGGGATTCCACGGGAAGGCCTTCGATGCCAAGCCGTCGGACTGCACGACGTGCCACGGCGCCGCGCTCGACGGCGGAGTGCTTTCCTGCAACACCTGTCACCCCTCCTGGAAGACGAACTGCACCTTCTGCCACGGAGGGAAGGACAACACCACCGGCGCCCCCCCCTTCGGCGTGGACGGCGAGTCCCTGACCACCCAGTTGCAGGTCGGCGCACACACCGCGCACGTTTCCATCACGACGGCCAAGAATGCGTACAACTGCGCGATGTGCCACACGACGCCAACGGATGCGCTCTCCACGGGCCACATCAACGGGCAGGCCGCGGTGGCGCTCAACGACTGCGCCAAGGGCACCTACGCTCCTGCACAGGGGTCCTGCTCCAACGTCTACTGTCACGGGAACGGGAAGAGCGCAACCTCGGGTGGAGCAGCCAGTTGGACCGGAGGGAAGCTGACGTGCCAGTCCTGCCACGCCAACGCGGGGCTGAGCGGCGCACATGCCTTCCACCTGGGCCTCGGCTTCTCTTGCAGCACGTGCCACAGCCCCACGGTCAACGCGGCAGGCGCCATCATCGACAAGTCCAAGCACGTCAACTGCACCAAGGACATCTCCCCCAACATGGGCTACGTCCCGGCCACGACCACCTGCGCCACGCCCGGCTGTCACGCCTCACGGCCCTGGTGACAGCACCCGGACCCGGGCTGCCGGTCCGAGCCGGTCCGCACGCTGCGGATGGCTGTTGCGCTGGCGGTCGGGTTGCGGCATGATAGCCGCGCATTTGGCATCTCACTTGAAGGAGGAGACAATGGCGGTCGGCTACAAGGACATCGGGCTCGTGAATACCCGGGAGATGTTTGCAAAGGCGGTCAAGGGCGGGTACGCGATTCCGGCCTACAACTTCAACAACATGGAGCAGCTCCAGGCCATCATCCAGGCCTGCGTCGAGGTGAAGTCGCCCGTGATTCTGCAGGTCTCGGCAGGAGCGCGCAAGTACGCGAACCAGACGCTGCTGAGGTACATGGCAGAAGGCGCGGTGCGGTATGCGAAGGAGCTGGGCGGCAACATCCCGATCTGCCTCCACCTGGACCACGGCGACACGTTCGACCTGTGCCGGGACTGCATCGAAACCGGCTTCTCGTCAGTCATGATCGACGGCTCTCACCACCCCTATGACAAGAACGTCGAGCTGACCGCGAGGGTGGTCGAGTACGCACACAGGTTCGACGTCACCGTGGAGGGAGAGCTGGGGGTTCTGGCCGGCATCGAGGATGACGTGAAGGCCGAGAGCCACACCTACACGCGGCCGGAGGAAGTGCAGGACTTCGTTTCCAAGACCGGGGTCGACAGCCTCGCCATCTCCATCGGCACGAGCCACGGCGCCTACAAGTTCAAGGCCGGCACCGTGGGGAAGATCCGGCTCGACATCCTGCACGAGATCGAGCAGCGCATCCCCGGCTTCCCCATCGTGCTGCACGGCTCGTCGTCCGTGCCCAAGGAGATCGTCGACGAGATCAACAAGTACGGCGGCAAAATGAAAGACGCAGTCGGCATCGGCGAGGACCAGCTGCGCGAGGCGGCCCGGAGCGCGGTGTGCAAGATCAACATCGACTCCGACGGCCGGCTGGCCATGACCGCGGCCATCCGCAAGGTGTTCGCAGAGAAGCCCGACGAGTTCGACCCCCGCAAGTACCTCGGCCCGGCTCGTGACGCACTCAAGAACCTCTACAAGCACAAGTGCGTCGCGGTCCTCGGCAGCGCAGGCCAGGCGTAGGTTTACAGCGCCCCACCCTGCTCCTCTTCACCCCACTTCGAGAGATCCCCCACGATGGAGCAGTCCACGAACGTCTCCCCAGCGGGGTTCTTGAAGGGCGAATTGCAGTACTCGATGAGCATGGCCACCGCTTCGATGGGGACGCCGGTGTCCGTGTCCGGCGGCCGGAATCCGGAGCCTCCGTTGTACTCTCCGTCCGGCACCGCGGGGTCCCACAGGTCCCACCGCGGCCATGCAGTCAGCTCGTCTGCCGCAGCGTTCCAGTGCTTCTGGACGATTCGGGCCTCCTTGGACGTGAGGGGAAGCCCCATGGAAGCGGCCTGGACCAGCAGGACGGCCATGTCCCGCTCCCACTGGGCCTCCTTGGCCCCGACCTCCTTGGTGTTGGTCGCGAGGTAGTCGTCCATGCGGTCCGCCATGCCCTCGAGCAACCCCTTGGCCAGGTCCGCGTACCCGTAGACCAGCGCGTTGCCCAGCGCTGCCATGTGGTAGTTCCAGACGATGGGGTAGTTGTAGTAGTGGCCCTGCACCGCGACCTGCTCGTACAGGCTGGGATAGCCCTTGCCGCAGTCGTTCACGAACTCGTTGACCTGCGGAGCCTGGTACGCGATCAGGTCTGTGGCAAGACGGTTCGTACACTCGTTGAGAGGATCGAACGTCACGTACCAGACGTAGCTTCCCAGGTCCTGGTCGGTGAAGACGTAGGCCTTGCCATCGGTTCCCTTGGTCCGGATGTAGTACCCGTACTCGACGATGTCCTTGTTGAACCCGACCATGTTGTCCATGGTCTCCTTGCACGCGTCCTGCACCCACTCGTAGGGAGCCAGCTGGGCATAGGGCAGGAACGTGGTGGTACGCACGATCGCACACACGTCGTCCTTGCTGCGCATGTTGGTCACCCACATGCTTCCCCACGTCGGGTTGTGCGGCCACGCGAAGGAGTGCGCGTTCCACCCGTCCTCCACCTTGTACGCAGTGCTGAACTGGACAGCCTTCTTCCGGCCGTCGTCCTGCCAGGTCCCTTCGTCCATGGTGAACGACTGGTCGGGCGGGAACACGGACCGGGCCATGAGGAACGGGGCCGGGTCATCCTCGTCCCAGATGAACCCCTTGACCACCGCGGTCAGCCCCTTGCAGTACTGCTCCGCGACCTTGCAGATCGTCCAGTCGCCGGTCAGCACGCATCCGTTGAGCGCCTGGGAGAGGATCTTGGAGCCCGGAATCCACATGTTGTGCTCGAGCCCGTCCTGCCGGAACGTGACGGTGTCCCCGGACTTCACCGCGGTGACGTCGTTGTGCCACGCGAGGTAGTCGGCCATGCCGCTGCTCGCGTCCACGCCGCTGCTGGTCCGAAGCAGCCACCTGAAGTAGTCCACCTTCTTCCACATGCCCGTGACCTTGCGCGTGAACGCGAGGGTCTCCTCAGCGGGTATCGGATCCCCCTTGGGCTTGCGCGTGAACTCGAAGGGCAGCTTGTTGGGGGGAAACACGTCCTGGCCCCCTGCGTCGGACGCCTCGACCACGTCCACCGGCAGCGTGTCCTCCAGGGCGTCCAGGACGTCGGGCACCTCCTGCACATCGGGTTGCGCCAGGTCGCCTGCCGCGTCCATGACCGCGGAGTCGCCCGGTAGTTCATTGGCCTGGGCATCGCTCGAGCCACCGCTTCCGCTGCACGCCGGAAAGAGCGCGGCGCACCCGAGGACGACTGCCATCACGTGGAGAACTGCCTGTCTCTGCATGGTAGGTAACCCCCTTGTCAGTCAACGCTTTCAACCGAGATCATCTTGCCAGCATCCGGCGAAGTAGGGTAGAGGAATTTCGGAGTGACATGGCAGAGCCGTCTACCAATCGCAAGGCGATCTTCTTCATCCTCGTAACCGTGCTGCTGGATGTGCTGGGCCTCGGCATCGTGATCCCGGTGCTCCCGCACCTGGTCGCGGACATGGTACAGGAGGACCCTTCCAGTGCTGCGCGCTGGTTTGGCGCCATAACCGCTTCGTACGCGCTGATGCAGTTCCTGTTCGCACCCGTCGCGGGTGCGCTGTCCGACCGGTTCGGCCGGCGGCCGGTGCTGCTGGTGTCCATGGCCGCGATGGCGTGCAACTACGTGGTCATTGCGCTGGCCCCGAGCCTCGTGTGGCTGTTCGTGGCGCGCATGCTCGTGGGCATCACGGGAGCGAGCTTCACGGTGGCCGGCGCGTATGTCGCGGACGTGTCGCCGCCCGAGAAGCGCGCCCAGTCTTTCGGGCTCGTGGGCGCCATGTTCGGGCTGGGCTTCATCTTCGGACCTGCCCTGGGAGGCATGCTGGGTCACATCGGCACCCGCGTGCCGTTCTGGGCATCGGCCGCGATCGTCGCGGTCAACTTCCTCTATGGCTGGTTCGTGCTCCCCGAGTCGCTACCCGTTCACTTGCGCCGATCGTTCGACATCCGGCGGGCCAACCCGCTGGGGGGCCTCGCCCGCCTGGCACGCTTCCCGCTGGCAGCGTCGCTGGCAGTGGTGTTTGCACTGGCGACCCTGGCCCATCGCAGCCTCGAGTCGGTCTGGGTTCTCTATACAGCGTACCGGTACGGGTGGCGCGAGCTCGAAAACGGGATGGCCCTGGCCGTGGTGGGCGTCAGCTCCTTCCTGGTGCAGGCCGGGCTCATCCGGAAGGTCGTCCCCCGCATCGGAGAGCGCCGTGCCGTGGTCGCCGGACTCTGCTTCTCCCTGACCGGCATGTTCTTCTACGGATTGAGCAGCTCGGGCTGGATGATGCTCGCCACCATGCCGGTGGCCGCGCTGGGTGCGCTCGCGATGCCGTCGCTCCAGGGGCTGGTTTCCCGCAACACGCCGCCCGACGAACAGGGCTCGCTTCAGGGCATCTTCGCTTCCATCATGAGCCTCTCGTCGGTCCTGGCTCCGCTTGTCGCCTCGCAGCTGCTGGCCGGGTTCACGGGGCCGGACGCGCTTGCAGAGATTCCTGGAGCGCCGTTCTTCGCGGCCGCGCTGTACCTCGTTGCCGCGTTGCTGCTTGCGCTTCGAGCGTTCCGGGCCGAAACGCGGGCAGCGCGTCCGGAGCGTCTGCCGGCCTAGGCCCTGGCACGGGTACGCGTCTCTGCCCGGGGAGCGCCTTCCGGCTCGGGGAGATCCACCAGGTGAGACGTCTCGGGCGTGCGCTGGTGCCGCAGCACGTTGAGCATGAATACCTCGAGCTTGTTGACCGTGGTGGGGGCCAGCAGGTTCCCGTCGATCTCCACGGACATGAGCGGGTGACCCTCGTCCCGGGCCCACGGAGCCAGCACGCCCTCGATGACGCGGCCGATGAGACACGCGAAGGGGGACACGTTGACGATGCCCGAGTACCCCTCGGCCATGGCCATGGCCGAAGCGCCGCTGGAAATGGTGATCTCGGACTCCAGCTCCAGGCTCACGAACTGCTTGCGCGCCAGCTCCATCATCGCGTCCATGTCGTGCGGGCTCGCGGGCACCAGCCCGCACGGGGCCAGCGCCTTCTTCACCATGCGCACCACGTGGCCCTTGTACATCTGCAGCGCATACCAGGTCATCATGTCCCGGAACTCGGGGCTGAAGGCACGCTCCAGCACCGGCCGCAGCACGAGCTTCTTCTTCAGCTCGTAGGCCTGGGCAAAGTCGCAGTAGTAGAGCCACTCCGTGACGCCGCTGACCTTCGCGATGATCCCCTTGCGGCTGAACATGTCGATGAGCTCGTCCACCGCGAAGTCATCCCGGCGCACGTAGATCTCGCCGACCACGAGGACCTTGGGGCACGATGCCGGGGCCCGCGCCAGCGGCACCGCCCTCAACGCATCGGCCATGGCTTCCAGCCGGGGAAGCACCGCGGTGACGTCGGTCTCAGCCACACGCACCAGCACGTCGCACCACCTGGCAAAGACCGTGCGTGCCTGTTCCGGATCCACCGCACAGGTTCTCAGCACGGTCTCCACGTCCTTGAGGAAGTCAGCGAGCACCAGCCCCCACCACGCATGCCGGCTCAGGTCCGCACCCATCTCGTTGTAGGACGCGTCCGAGCCCAGCCTCATCACTACCACGTTGGGGAGGCGCAGGTCCCGGAACAGGTTCTCGTAGAAGACCGCGTACTGGCCCGTGCGGCAGGGCCCCGTTGTCTCGGGGACGAACAGCAGGTACACCTCGTCCTTCCGGTACCGGTCCGATGCGAAGTACTGCAAGGCCGAGCCCAGCACGAGGTGCGAAGGCAGGCACTCCTTGCCGGACACGTGGCGCCGGGCGAATGCAAGGGTTCGCGCATCCGGCACCGGCATGGCTTCCGCATTCCATCCCGCACACCGGAACGAGGCCGCAAGGAAGCGGGCCGAAAGGTCTCCCATGTTGGAAAGGAGCAGCTTGACCCGCGAGCTTCCCCTCACCGGGAGCACCTCGCCGGTCCCCGCGTTTCGCACCCGGGCAGCGCCGTCAACGGTCTCGAGGCTCCATCCGTTGCTGTAGCGCTCCGGGCTGCCCCGCCCCACCTTGGTCCGGTATCCCTCGATGATGTCGAGGAATGCTTCGACGCGGGTGTCCACGCCCGCGTCCGCGGTGTGGGAGTCCAACTCGAGCACAAGGAACGGCTTGCTTCCCATGATCCAGCGCAGGTAGTGCAGGATGAACGAGTCCGGTGCGCACGCGAAGTTGCTGATGTACGCCACGTATACGTTCTCTTCCTTCTCGAGCATGCGCGCGGCCGCCATGTCCTGCTGGCCGAAATACCAGTACATGTTCGGGAACGGGAGATCGGCTTCCAACGGAAGGATGTCGAAGGGGATGACCGTGGCCCCGTTGCTCGTGAACTTGCGCGGGATGCCCATGTTGGCCTCACGGGCAAACGCGTTGTACGGCCTGCCGAGCAGCGCGATGACCGGCTTGCCCCCCGTGCGCGCCGCTTCCAGGGCTTCCGTGCCCAGCGCACGGGCCCGCCGCTGGTAGTCCATCTGCCGTCCCCACGCCACGTCGAACGCGGCCTGGCACTCCGCTGCCGAGAACCCGAGCCTGGCGGCCATCTCGACAAAGGGCTGCAGCGCGCGCTCACGACCGTACTTGAAGCTCACGACCGGAGCCAGCACCTGCGCCTCCGCAATCTCCGGGAACGCTCTGCGAATGTAGTAGGGCAGGCTCTGCGTGATGGGGCAGAAGCACCCTTGCACCTTCGCATCCATGCTCTCCAGGTCGCGGAAGTGCGGGAGGAACAGGAAGTCCACCCCCTGGTCCAGCAGGTCCTGCACCTCTCCGTGTGCGATCTCGGCCGGGAAGCAGTAGCCGCTCTCCACGCGGGCCGCACCCGCTTCCGAAACCGTGCCCGATATCACCGTCCGCACGCCCAGGGAGTGGAAGAACCACGAGTAGAACGGCCAGAAAGCGTACACCGAGAAGCAGCGCGGGACCCCCACCGCATAGCGCCTGCGGGCCACGAGCGAAGACGGGTCCGCCGCGCACTGGTCGAAGAGCAGCGCATTGCGCCGTTCGACCCAGTCGACCGCGGCCGCCTCGTCCCCGGCCCCCTTGCGCTTGCGGAGGTTCGCATACTTGCTGCACCGGCCTCCGAACAGGTGCCGGTGGCCGTTCACGACCAGGTTCCGTATGCCGCAGTAGTTGTCACATGCGCGGCACTGGATCTCCTTCTCGTACCGGATGTCGCTGCCCAGCACTGCGTCCAGCATGACCGGCCGCTCGTCGATGAGCCCCGCTTCCAGCTTCTCCAGCGCCATGAGCGCTACCCCGAAGCAGCCCATGAGCTCCGGGTCCGGCGGCACCAGGACCTCCCGCTCCAGCAGCATGGCGAACGCCAGGGGAACGGCACGGTTCTTGGCAACTCCGCCTTGCAACACGATACGGGCGCCCACTGTCCGGTTTCCCACCACCCGGTTGAGGTAGTTGGACACGATGGACGTGACGAGACCCGCGGTGATGTCCTCCCTGCTGGCTGACTGCTGAATGGCCTTGCGGATGTCCGAGTTGATGAACGCGGAGCAGTGCTGGCCGAACCGGAGCGGCGCGGGAGCAGCGCAGGCAATCTCGCCGATCTCCCATGCGTGAGTGATGTTGAGGTCGCCGGCCGCAGACTCCTCGAGGAACGAGCCGGTCCCCGCGGAGCAGGCCTCGTTCATCGCGTAGTCCACCGGCACCCGGTTGCGCAGCAGCACGTACTTGGCGTCCTGCCCGCCGATCTCGAATATCGTGTCCACGTCCGCGGAGAAGTACGTCGTGCCGACGGCGTGGGCGATGATCTCGTTGTAGACCGCGGGGGTCTCGAGAAACACCCCGAGGATCTCCCGAGACGACCCGGTGGTGGAAGCCGCCACGATGTCGATCGAGTCCTCGGCAACTCCTGCAGCAGCCAACTGTGTCTTGACCTCGACGATGCACTTCTTCAACGCCGCGACCGGATCGCCGTGGGTGCGGCCGTAATGGGCCGCGGCGATCTCCCGCGTGTCCGCATCGACCAGGCAGACCTTGGTCGTGGTCGACCCCCCGTCCACCCCCAACACGTAGCGTGCGCCCGGCCGGGGAGCCCCACGCCGGGACGCAAGCCGCGTCACCAGGTGCTCTGCCGACGCCAGAGGCCGGTACCGCGGGAACTTCACCGCATTGCTTCGCACGAGCCCGCTGCCCCGGGGTACTTCGGCCCCGCTCTCCCCTGCCAGCCGGGCAGCGCCCAGCGCCTCGAACCAGGCGGCGTCTTCCGGGACGGTGAACTGCACGTCGGGAAGCCTCTGGCTCAACAGCGGAAGCAGGTGCCGGTTGCGCGTCACGCCGCCCACCAGCATCACAGGGCCCGACGTCACCCGGGCCCGCTTGAGGAAGTCCGCGACCTTCACTGCCATGACGTTGGCAAGCGAAACCACGATGTCTCCCTTGGTGGCTTCGCCCTTGTTCAGGCGGTGCGTGCAGTCACTCTTCATGAACACCGAGCAGCGCGTGGACAGCTTGCACACCTTGCATCCGTCAGGGATCCGGGCAGCGCTCTCCAGCGTCAGGTCCATGCGTGCCAGCTGCTGCCGGAAGAACTCGCCCGTGCCGGCCGCACACTTGTTGCCAGAGAAGCTGTTCCGGATGGTGCCGTCCTCTCGCAGCGTGTACACCACGAGGTCTTCGCCGCCCATGGACACGACGGCCTGCGGCGCGGCCCCCATTCCCCTGAGCGCTGCCTCGATGCAGAGCGACTCGATCGCGGCCGGAAGGCTCACCATGCGCCGCCCCTCGTTTCCCGTGACCAGGCCGCGGGTACCCGGGGGCAGATCGTGCCTCGCGAGGATCCGTTCCAGCGTCGCAGGAACGTCCCCGTCATGCGGCTCGGACTCGGTCCAGGCCACGCTCCCACTCTCCAGCAGTACAGCCTTGACGCTCGTCGACCCGATATTGATTCCCAGCTGTCCCACAGTCCCCCCCCACATGCTGAAACGCAGGTGCCCAGACGGATACCATGTGCCTCCGGCCTCGTCCAGCCATTGACGTCCTTGCCCGCGTGCCACAAGCTCGCGGCATTGCCGCAAGCCACGCCCCGCGACTGCTTCAATGGTTGGACCAATGGTGATTGACACGAACGGGCAGGGGGATAAGATGCTCTTGAACCGGGGAGTCTGTCATGGCGCGGCCGGGCCGAGAAAGTGGGGGGCGCATCTACGCCGCGTGGCTTGCGCTCAGCTACAACCGGTATGCGCTGGCTCTGGTCGGCGGAGCGGCTCTGCTGTCTGTTGCGGCCTGGGTCCACCTGCCGTGGCCTTCCGTTGCCGCGGTGGCGACCGTGCTCCTGGCGCTGCCGGCGTGCGGCTTCGCGTGGACCATCGCCTCCAGGCAGCCCCGCAAGATCGCTGCAACCTTCGAG
>Ga0233425_10009215_pt1 | contig 12652 bp, 11 predicted proteins | sample Watercolumn_Towu_2_FD_181712 | JGI IMG/M metagenome (GOLD analysis project Ga0233425, IMG submission 181712) | Freshwater microbial communities from Lake Towuti, South Sulawesi, Indonesia - Watercolumn_Towuti2014_140_MG | ecosystem: Environmental > Aquatic > Freshwater > Lake | place...
GATTAGCGCCATACTTGATTTCATGGAGGCTTAGGAGTTTTTCCCATCCCTCTTCTGTCTCCCCTCGCAGAGGGGAGAGAAATCCTTCCTCCCTTTTCAAGGGAGGAATCGAAGGAGGATGTGAAAGTCTCGCCATATAATAATAAAAACGCCCTGTTTCTCAGGGCGGTTCTTGTTCTTCTTACTTACTCGACCTTCTTTTGGTACTGGAGATCGGTCTCACTCTCGCAACCTCCGGTACCGCCGACGCAGACGTGGAAGTTTGCGAAGTACTGGTCGTCCGTGGTTGTTACCTGGCCAGTGGGGACCATCCAGCCGTATTCCGTCAGGCATTGAGCGGGGTTGGAGGCGCACATCGACAGGCTCAGGTCTTCACCGAGGCACATTTGGATGGCATCGTTGAATCCCTGAACGTAGTAGCCGAAGCCGGGACAACCAGCAGTCGCGAAAGGCGACGAGGAGACATGATGAACTTCGATTTGAACTTCATCCTGCGAGTTTGGGATAGTCTTCACCCACGTGCCGGTCAGTACCTGCGTGGCGTAGAACGCGAAGTTCTCGCTCACGCACTCGGTGACATCGTCCAGCGTGAGCGGCACCTGGCCGGCCTCGCAGGTCGATACTTCGGTTTCGGTGTTGTCGTCTCCGGTCTCGTCGGGCACCACGTCGGGATCGACGGCATCGCCATCGGTCTCGTCCGGAGTGACGTCGGGGTTGGTCGTGTCGGTCTCCTGGCCGACCACGTCCTGGTCGGTCGTGTCGCCATCGGTCGTGCCGCCACAGGCGGCGATGAAACCCAGCACCAGAGCCAGCAGCGCGAGTGTCTTGAGCGTCTTCATGGGGTCCTCCTCGTTTCGGGGTCTATGCAAAGGTCAACTTAGGAACACCTTCGGCCATTTGGCCTACATCACATCATAGCACTTTCTTATATTTTGTCAAGATTAGTGATATTACTTCGTTGATATGTCTCCCATTCCTCACTCGCAGAGGGAATGAGAAGAAAGTAGGCGGGGAAGAAATACGGAAAGCTTTATGTTAAAAAACAGCCATATTATATATTTAAAAAAGCCTAATTTAAGGCTTTTAGAGCTTGCCGATAAGGAGAAAGGCGTCTCTGGACGTGCCGTTGCGAATGTTGAGGGCGCGGGTAAATAATTCGTTGATCACGGGGTTTGGAACTCTGGGGATCTGCGGATACATGCAGCTGTCGTAGAAGTTTTTGATGGTCAGGTTGTTGAGTCCCAATTGATTGAGCCGAGTAGGTACGATTTTTATGGCCAGACTGGTGATTTCCGGTGGAATGGGGCTTTGGGCTTCAGGATAGAGAGACTGGCACAGCTGCTGGAACAAGAGGTAAACAATGGGATTCTGGGTAGTACAGCTGGCGTATTTCCAGGTCGCGAACTTGGCGAGGATGGGTTTGACCAGTTTTTTAGCCAGACCATAATTTTGGAACAACGGTGCGATCGCTACGCCTTGCAGGAACAGCGTTTGCAAGTGAGGCAGGAGATTGACTGAGGCAAAGCCCATGATCGCTTGGTCGTTGTAGGCGATGCTCAGGATGTCGACGGTGATGACGTGAGAGTAGACACCATCAGCGCCGCCAAGATCGATGTCAATGCCAAAAGCCGAGCTGGCGACCTGCTGCATGAGGCACAGAAACTCACGATCTCCGGTTTCGGTGAAATACCGTTGAGGCCTTTCGATTAGCACGACCTTCATTGTCTCCATTACCGTTACTTGTCCGACTTTTTCCAGTTTCTTAAATATGTTTTGCATGACTGACCTCCAGTCTGCGGGGTGGTGAAAGAACAGGTAATAACATTGAATCAATCTCTGGTTGGCTTGTCAAAATAGATATCCACTGGTAGCGGCCAGTGGTTTTTTGTCTGGGTAATTCAGTTAAATTAAATGAAAAAGCCCCTCGATTCAGAGTGGGCTCTTTGTGTTCAAGAAGGCGGAGGCGCTCAAGCGTCATTCAGGTGGTCAGGAGGAGACCATGATCCTGAGAGAGCCACCCGGAGGTGGTTTGACGCGAACAATCCTGTGAATCCGCCTTCTTGTTGCCCGCCAGCCAAAGGGCCTGGACGGGGAAACTGGTTTGGGAGTGAAAGCTCATGTTATAACAACTCTGAAGCCTTGTCAATAGCGCGGTGGTTGTCGATTGGTATTGACGACATTAGGCGTCAGTCTTTGTTATAAATTAGGTAAATATTTGCAATGAACAAGTGGTTGTCGATCGGGGATAACATTTTTGTTTCTAATCTAATTATAAATGTTTATGATGAAAATATCAACAAAGCTTGTTGATGATAGAACTTTAACAATTGAATTATTGATGATTGGTCGGTCATGGTGACTCGACGATCAGCAATAGGAAAGGGAGGTGTGGTATGAGAAACAGTCGTTTTGTGTCTTTCGGGATCATGGTTCTGATGTTTATGGTTATTGTCAGCGGATGCGTGCGTCAGAAATCAACGTCGAAGCATGCTGATTGGATCAATGAAAATGATCCGGCCAAAGTGAGCAATGAACAATTACAAGATGAATCAGATCCGCGTTATGAGCAGGTAGTGTCTGGTAGCTACGATGAGTTGTTTTCCGAGATGAAAGAATATTATTCAGAAAATTTGCCTATCAGTTTTCACTATCCAGTCGGGTTCACGGTGACGGCTATCGATCGTCCTGGTCGAGAAGAAGGTGAGCGTGGTTACGTGACTGTGGACTTCGAGTTCCCGTATGACTTCGCGTGGGAAAATAACAAAGCGGACGCGGTTTACAGTCAAAAGCCGGAAATGGGTATCGCTTTATATTACTTCGATGACTTTGATCAGTTGCAACAAAAGAAAACTGAGCTGACTGCTGGTCAAAAAGCGCACTTTCGTGATTTGAATGGCAATATCTATGAAGAGTTTGATTCAGCCTCGATGGTGGCCGGTAAAGAATATTTGTTCAATATCGGGCCGTGGCTTTATCATTTTACCGTCAAAGCTTATCCATCGATGATTGCGAATGAACAGCTGCGTGATCAAGTGGACTATGGATTCATGGTGGTGCTGAAAACATTTTTGCCGGAAAGTTTGAAGGGAGGGGAGTAATGAAAGCGCTCGTCTGGTTGCTCGGCCTGTGGGCTATGTCAGTGTCGGCGCAGGAAATCCCGGTGACTTATTCATTGGGATTTCCTTTGCGTGGTAATTGGTGGGATATTGCGAATTTCGGTTTCGGCCAACCCGGAGAACAATTTTCTGGCTATCACCTGGGAGTGGATTCAAGGGTGGATCGTACGCCGGTGGGTACTGAAGTGTTTTCCCCATGTACTGGCTATGTTCGGATCAGCGATGATCGAGACTGGGGCGGTTATGGTGCGAATAATGTCAGCAATCCGGCCTACCGAGGCTATGCCTTGGTCATTGAGTGTCGCTGGGAAAACGGACAGATTTTCACCGCGTTGCTCGGTCATCTCCAGTCTGGCTCTAGCATGTATAGTGAGAAAGATCATACGGGTTTGGCGCCATTGGGAGCCTTAGTCTACAAGGGTCAATACGTCGGCCGCGTGGCCTCGTATTGGAATGGCTCTGGCTTTAATTCTGACTGGCACCATCTACACTTTGGTATTCGCTTGGGTAAGTTCAGTGTGAGTAAGGCGGTAAATTTCGTTACCGGTTACTCGGCAACTGGGTGGAATGATAACCATACTGTTCATAACAACTGGACGGACGGCACGGCCTTTGTGCTGGCTCATTCCATGCGCACGGTTTGGCATCCGGAAGGATCTCTACTCCAGCCATATGGTGATAGCCAGATTTATCAGTTGGTGGGTACTGACATTCACCATATCAAGAATGAAGCGGTTTATAGCGCGCATCATTTTGACTGGAATAAATTGCTCTATGTGACGGAAACCGAGATTTCTTGTTACTCCGTCGGTTGGGAAATTGATTGGCAACCGACGCGGACACTTTATCGAGTGGAAAATACATACTATTTGTTTGAAACTCAGTGTCCCAGTTGCGCGACCGGAAAGTTCTATCCTTTCGCGACAGAAATGGCGATGTATAGCTGGGGTTATGACAAGTCGGTCGCGCAAGTGCTTTCTCAATCTGAGTTGAACGCAAAGTTGTCTGCGGGAAATTCACTCGGTCCGAAGTTATATCTGCGCGAAGGCTTCTTGGCGCATGTGGGCAGTAACTTCTCGGCCGGCAATATCTATGTCAGCCTTGGCAGCGGTAATCTCGCCAAGTTTGAAACTGCGCGCGCGTTTTGGTCACTCGGTTATGATTATGACGATATTTACTTTACCACTCCGGATAAATTAGGTCAGAGCACTCTTATGGTCACTGATACGATTGTCAACGATAATTTGTTGTATTGTTCTGGTTCTGGTGGCTATGTTGAGCTTGAAACAGAACCCGAAGTACAGTCTGAATCTGATGTTGTTCAATCAGATGTTTCAGTGACTGATATTCTGGATGTCCGTGAAGAACCGGATGTTGACGTGACGCCTCCGGCGCCAGATATTGTCATGGCTGATTTGTCGAGTACGGAAGTTGAATCAGATGTTTCGATTATTACTTCCGACGTTTATGCTTCGGATACGTCTTCTTCTGTTACAGAGGTCACGTCGGTGGTAGATACCTCTCCGGGTGAAGAAATCTCAGCTCCAGAAATTGCGTCGCTCGAAGAGTTGGTTACCTGTCTGGTAATCTGTCCTTTCCCATACTATGCGCATATCTGGTATGGAGAGTCGTGGATCAGTGATTTTGAGCGAGTTAGAATGACTTCTTCCATGGACGAGATTTGTTTGCGGGGCGCGCCATGGATTGATTTTAATTGCGCCTTGCCCGACTGGAAGGCCTTTGATTTTGAATTGGCCTACATTGAGTGCAATCACCCAACCTGGTACGGAAGTGGTAAGGTCGATTACACGGGCGAAGGTGAGATCTGGTTCCTGGATTTTTCTTGTCAAAATTAGTCAATAAGCTAAGACAATGTTCTTAGCTTTTTTGTTACAAAGGTACAAGCTGCACAAGTCATATAAGTTTTACAAGTGAAACAAGTGGTCAAGTATAATTAGTTATGGAAGAAAAGAATTACCACATACGACTGCACTTGTCATGCTTGTTTTACTTGTTACACCTATATTTTTTCCTAAAAATACCTATTTTTAGAGTAAAACCATTGACATGTGTTAGTATATTTGATATAATTTGGAGTCACGTTTTTGGCGTGGCGCGGTCCTTTCACAACCTCATTTCTTGGAGGGTCCAGTGGAAAAGCTCATGGTCATGCTCGTGGTGCTGGGTTTCGTTTTCGCGTGTGATACCAACAATGTCGACGAAAGAGTGGATGTCCCGGACGTTTCGGACCAGCTTCAGGGTGAAGATGTCAACGTGACCGAGTATCATCACGTGGACCGGTCTGAGCCTGATGTCAGGGAAGAAGATCAAACCGACTATGAGTGCGACTTTGATCGTGAGTGTCAGAATTTCAATCAGTGCACCAGTCAGTACTGTGATCGTCATCTGCATCGGTGCGTGACCGAGCTGCTGCCAAATGGCACGCAGTGCGATGACGACAACCTGTGCACAGTGAACGATCAGTGCCTGGGTGGCGCGTGCGTCGGTGGTTACGAGATCGTGTGTACCGACGATGGCAATCCGTGTACGGTCGATCAGTGCAATCCGGAGACCAACTCTTGCTACACCCAGATCGAGGGCTGTTGTCTGACCAACTTCGGTTGCGATGACGCTGACCCCTGCACGGTCGACGCTTGCGTCGATAACTCTTGCCAACACGTTCATCAAGATAACCGGTGTGTGAATTGCGTGACAAACGATCAATGCCATACCTTGGTCGATCAGTGTACTCTCGATGGTAACCTCTTCGATTATACTGGCGAGTGCGTGAATGGTGTTTGTGCCTATCAGGCGTTGACTTGCGGCTTTGGTTGCAAGAATGGTATTTGTCAGGCGCAATGCGACGAAGATGCTGATTGTCAGTCCGACAATACCTGTCTGGTCGCGGTGTGCCACTTCAACGCCGATTATGGCGTGAATACTTGCTCGGTCGAGCCGGTGGCTGATGGTGTTTCTTGTGTCATGAACAATTTGGTGGGTACTTGTCAGTCTCAGGTCTGTGAGCTTTATGCTTGCACCGAGAATGTTGACTGCGATGATGGCAATGTGTGCACGTATGATCTGTGCGAGGCGCACGATTGTCTGAACATCACCATGAACTATTGCGTACCGTGTCAAGCGGATCTGTTCTGTGATTTTCTGACCGGCGTGTCAGACTGTTACGATTCGAACCAAACGATTACCTATACCGGCGATTGCGTGGCCGGTCAGTGTAAGACGGTTCTAGCTCAGTGTGAACTCGGATGTGAGAATAAACAGTGCGAACCTGGTTGTGAAGAAGACTGGGATTGTCTGGTGCGTGGTGGTGGCGGGGGAACTTGCCAGTGCTACGATGAATTTAACGTCGAGTGTGAGATCGTTCGCTGTGTGAATCACCAGTGTGTGAAGGATATGGACGTGGTCTATGGTTGCGACGACAATGATCCGTGTACGGTCGATCAGTGCTATATGTACGAGGCCGGATATGGTTACTGCACGTCAATGTGGCTGGATTGCGGGCTCGGCTTCGAATGCCAGAAGGGCTACTGCCAGCCGGTGTCGTGTGTAGATGACAATCCGTGCACCATCGACTCCTTCGATCTGACGACCGCTGCCTGCGTGCACAAGCTCGATCAGGCGTGTCTCGCGACGATCGAGTGTCTCAGTGACATCGATTGTGTGGATAATAGCTCCTGTACGAACGACTACTGCCAGGATTACCAGTGTCGACACGTTCAGCTCAGCTACTGTGTCGCATGTGAAATCGATGCTGACTGTGACGGTTGGGGGTTCTGCAGCGGAAACGACGAATTGATTCAGGCCACTGGTTGTAGGTCGGATGGCAAATGTGACATGGTTCCCGGGGTCTGCTTCGACGGTTACAAGTGCTCGCTGGCCGAAGTCTATCCCGATAGGTGGAGTTCCTCTTGCGAGCCTCAGTGCCAGACCGATAGCGATTGCGAAGGGTTCGATTCGTGTCTGGTCGGGAAGTGCTACGTCGACAGTTGCTACTACTATAACAAGTGCGTGTACTTCGGCGATTCGCGAGCCCTGAAGTGCGAGACCGACAATGATTGTGTCGGGACACAGATGGGTGACTACTGCGAAGAGGCGACTGAGTTGGGCACCGGAGGCGTCAAGCTCTGCTATCCCTGTCGGCAGGTGAGTAGCTACTTTGATTTGGGTTGTGGAGTTTCGGGACAGTGTTCGTGGGGTTTGAAGATTAGTGACCAGGGTGACTACTACTCGGACTTCTGGTGCGAGCCGGTGATTTGCACCGATGATTCTCAGTGTGATGACCATGATCCCTGCACCACGGATCAGTGTGGCACGACTTACTGCGTGAACTACCCGCGAATTCATTGCACTCCGTGTCAGAGTGACGAGCAGTGTCAATCGCAGTCTTGGTGCAATAACGACGGCGGTGGCATGTACTACACCACGGCCAAGTGCGATCTGGTCTCTGGTGGTCGGTGTGAGTTGCTGTCGTCGGTCGATCCGGCTTATGTCAAGCCCTATGGCTGCAATCCGCCCATGTATTGTCAGTCGAATGCTGATTGTCCGGGGACTGGCGAGTGCTATATCGATACTTGCTACTACTACGCGAACTACTGGGCTTATCCCGAGTGTCGCGTGAATGCCGATTGTGCCTCGGGTATCTGCACTTCGGACAGCTTCCAGTGCGCTCAGTAATATTTCAGTGAATCAAGTCCTGCCAAATGGTAGGACTTTTAAATTTATCAACAACATAAACAATACTCGAATAAGTAAAATTCGACGAGATCCGGGAGCAGCAACTAAGCGTCGTTTAGAACCAAACTAAGATTATTATATCAGCTAGCAAACCTGCCGGCCGTCAGGCTTTGCGCCGTATAATTATAAAAAAACACCCCGCAGGCGCGGGATATTTTTATATGAAGTTTATTTTGTGGCAGTGACAACACTGACAAATTTTCGCATGACCAACTTTCCAGTAAAGTTCTTGACCTTGCGATCGTTGAATTTAACCTTACCATCGGTTGTCGCGAAAAGGGTGTAATCTTTACCAATCATGACATTCTTGCCGGCGTGATAACGAGTACCGCGTTGGCGAACAATAATGCTACCGGATTTAATAACCTGTCCATCGTGAATTTTGACGCCAAGACGTTTGGACTGTGAGTCTCGGCCTAGGGCGGTACTGCCGCCGGCTGCTTTATGAGCCATATTTTTGTCTAAAATTAAAGATTTATTTGATAGTGTGTATTATAGTGGAATATGAAGATAAAGTCAAGCCAGTTGTGGGCTTTTACGCTGGTTGGGTGTTTTTCTTGAAAACTGGTGTTTTTTGGTCATTATTGGCGAAGGGTATCACGGTCGTGCAAATCTAATAGTTTTGATATAATGAATAAAGATTAATACACTACTATGAAGAAATTGGCACTTTTTGGTTTAATAATGACAATGCTAACGGCTTTATCAGGCTGCGCGCCTTTGAAACAAACCGCCATTCCGGTGGCGATCGATGTTGTGATTGATGAGGCAGAAACGTTGAATGGTACTGATTCTCTTGTCGCTCCTTCTATTGATGATAAAAAAGAGGATAGCGAAGACAAACCAAAAGATGAAGTGGTGGTAAAAAACCTGCCAGCGGTTTTTGATAATAAAGTACAGTTTTCTTCCCAGGCGCCGCTAGGGAGTTGGGATATGCCGTATCAAGAAACTTGTGAGGAGGCCTCATTGATTACCGTGGCTAGATTTTTTGCTTATCAGAACCTGGATACGAACATCATGAATAGTGAGTTGTTTGGCGTGATTGAATGGGAAAAAAAGACTTGGAATTTATATACCGACACCAACGTGGAGGAAGTGGCTTCCATGGCGAGAAAGTATTTTGGTTTGCAAGCCGAGGTGGTGACCGATGTTTCGGTTGATCGTATTAAGCAAGAATTGGTGTCCGGTAAACTGGTCGTGGCGCCTTTTGCCGGTCGAATGCTCGGTAACCAGTTTTTTTCTGGGAAGGGACCGATCTATCATATGTTGGTTATTCGCGGATATGATCGTAGTAATTTTATTACCAATGATGTCGGTACGCGCCATGGTGAAGCCTACAAGTATCCTTATGATCGATTGATCAAGGCCATGCATGATCTTCCGAATAATGTCGATGGTACGGTTTTCCGACCATATGATGATCAGTCTCGGACCGACGAAGAGAAGGAAGCCTTTATGGCCACTGGGCGAAAAGCGATGATTGTTCTCTCTGAATAGCTAAAATTAAGTGAATAAAGGACGGAGTGGGAACCGTCTTTTATGTTTGACAAAGAGGTTTGGTGGTGATATATTGTGGATAACCTACTAAATTGGTTGGTATTATGAAATTTTCGACCAAGGCTGAATACGGCATGCGCGCTATCGTCCACCTGGCCAAAAAGTCCGGCCTGGTGTCATTGGCGGAGATTGCCAAACAAGAACATTTGTCCTTAGCATATTTGGAACGTATTTTTGCGTTATTGAAAAAAGCCAATATTGTCACTAGTTTTAAAGGGACAAATGGTGGCTATGCTCTGGCTAGAAAAGCGGAACAAATAAAAGTATCAGAAATTATCCAGGCTTTGGAAGGCTCTTTGTACGAATTGAAATGTGGAGCTTGTCATGTCGGTGGCTGTTCTGTTAACCGCGTCTGGAATCGTCTTTATGATCAGATTAATAAAACATTGAATTCAATATCATTAAAATCGTTAATTAAATAATATTGTTGTTTCATGTTTCATGATGCATGTTACATGAGCAAGTCTTTTATCAAATAAAGCTATGCAATACACTCCGACGTTAATTGAACATTTTAAATCACCGCACAATCAAGGCTCGATCGATAACGCCGATGCCATCGGTGAGGTGGGGAACATGAAGTGCGGGGACATTATGAAGTTATATTTGAAGATTGATGACAATAAAATTGAAGATATTAAATTTGAAACTTTGGGTTGTGCCGCCGCCATTGCGACTTCCTCGGTGTTAACTGATCTGGCCAAGGGGAAAACCTTGGAGGCGGCTGAAAATATTAGCAAGCAAGACATCGTGGACGTCCTCGGAGGCATTCCCGCTCCAAAATTTCACTGTTCGATTTTGGCGGAAGAGGCCCTGAAGGAAGCAATAAAGAATTATCGGGAGGCTAAGAAATAATTAAACCTAATATGTTTGAAGAAAAAGTCAAAGAAGTTCTCGAAGATATTCGTCCTCGTTTGCAACTGGATGGCGGCGATATTGAATTAGTCTCAGCCGATGAGAAAACCGGTGTTGTTAAAGTTAAACTCCAAGGTCATTGTGCTCATTGCCCCATGGCCGAGATGACACTCAAGATGACGGTCGAAGCAGAGTTGATGGATCGCGTGCCTGAGGTTAAAGAAGTAGTAACATAACTACGAAATACAAAATTCTACAAAACTACAAAAAATATGAGAGTATATTTCGACAATGCGGCGACTACTGCCGTTGATAAGAGAGTGTTAGACGCCATGTTGCCGTATTTTACAGAAAGGTTTGGCAACACGTCATCGATTCATTCTTTTGGTCAGGACGCCCAACAGGCAGTTGATGAAGCTCGACTGATGATTGCCAATCATTTGCAAGCAGATAGTCGGGAAGTGATTTTTACTTCAGGGGCCACTGAAAGTAACAACATTGCGATTTGGGGTGTTTTTAACAAATACGCCAAAGATAAAACTTTGCATTTTATTACCAGTAAAATTGAACATCCGTCTGTTTTGGAGGTTTTTAAGAAAATTAAAAAATTGGGGCATGATGTCACCTTTTTGGATGTTAATGAAATTGGAAATATCAGTATTGAACAACTCAAGCAAGCCGTTACTGACCATACGGTGTTAATTTCTGTAATGTACGCCAATAACGAAGTTGGGGCGGTGCAGCCAGTCGCTGAAATCGGTAAACTGGTGAAACAAGTAAGAGCCCAGCGATCCAAAGAATCATTACCATTATTTTTTCATACAGATGCGGTTCAGGCGATGAATTACTTGGAGGTAAACGTCGAGGAAATTGGTTGTGACTTTTTAACTTTCTCCGGTCATAAAATTTATGCTCCAAAGGGTGTCGGCGTTCTTTATGTCAGACGAGGGGTAAATGTTGATTCCCTGGTTAACGGCGGTCATCATGAATACAACTTGAGACCGGGTACGTTGAACACGCCGGCGATTGTTGGTTTGGGGAAAGCGGTCGAACTGATCAAAGCTGAAAAAGAAGACAATTTATCAAAAGTAAAATCATTAAAAGAAAAACTGTTCGCTGGATTGCGAGAAATTCCCGACGCTCGTTTCAATGGTTTGTCTGAAACGCAGTTGCCCAATTTACTTCATGTGAGCTTATTGAAGGCCGAAGGGGAAAGTATCTTGATGATGCTCGATATTGAAGGCATCGCCGTGTCTACCGGTTCAGCTTGCTCGTCGGGCGCGTTGGAACCATCTCATGTGTTGACCGCGATTGGGGTGCCGGTCGAATGGACTCATGGCAGCGTGCGTATTTCATTGGGAAAAAATAATACGGAAGAAGAAGTGGTAGAATTTCTTCGAGTGTTTAAACCGATTGTCGAACGACTGCGACAGATGGCTCCGGATATAAAAATTTAGTTAACAAAAAATCATCCAGACCAGCCGGGTGATTTTTGTATTTTTCAAGTTGTTTTTTGTTGACGAGAAATATTTACCAGGATACCGACCGCGGCCATCGCTACTGCCAGAGCCGAACCGCCGGCACTGACAAATGGCAGAGGCACACCGGTCATAGGCATGAGCCCGATCATGGAACAGATGTTGAAGAAGGCCTGAAAGGCAAACCAGGAAGTAATACCAATGGCGAGAAGTGTTCCAAATTGATCAGGTGCTTGCTTGGCAATTTTAAAGCCGCGTATGGTGAAGAAGAGAAAAGCCAAAATAAATAAGGAGGCAAAGATGAATCCCAGTTCTTCAGATAAAACAGCGAATATTGAGTCGCCGGTAACTTCCGGAAGGTAGGAGAATTTCTGACGAGAAAAACCAAAACCGCGACCAAACCATTGACCGGAACCAATGGCCAGAAAGGCTTGATTGATATGGTAACCAATACCGAGGGGATCGAGCTCGGGATGAAGAAAGGTAGTTAGCCGAGCCGCGCGATAAGGAGAGATTTTGATCAGGAGTAGAATTGAAAGAATGCCGGCGCCAATTAACCCGAGGACGTGCTTCCAGCGCGCGCCCGAAGCGAAGAATACGGCGACGCACATAAAAATTATGATGGAGAGCGTTCCCAGGTCTGGCTGTAAAAGCATGAGTCCGGAAACAATGCCGAGCAAAAACAAGAAGGGAAGAAAGCCATAATAAAAATCACGGACTCCGGATTCACCTTTTTTGGCCAGCCAGCCGGCTAAATACAACATGAAGGTGAGTTTGACCAATTCTGACGGCTGGAAAGACATGCCAAAGAGATTGATCCAGCTTTGTGATCCGCCGTATTTGACGCCGAGGCCCGGGATAAAAACCGTTATAAGTAAAATTATCGAGGCAAAG
>Ga0233425_10009216_pt1 | contig 12652 bp, 11 predicted proteins | sample Watercolumn_Towu_2_FD_181712 | JGI IMG/M metagenome (GOLD analysis project Ga0233425, IMG submission 181712) | Freshwater microbial communities from Lake Towuti, South Sulawesi, Indonesia - Watercolumn_Towuti2014_140_MG | ecosystem: Environmental > Aquatic > Freshwater > Lake | place...
CTGGACATCGCCATGGGCGGTTCGACCAACACCGTGCTGCACCTGCTCGCCGCGGCGCAGGAAGCCGGCGTCGACTTCACCATGGCCGACATCGACCGCATGTCGCGCCGCGTGCCGTGCCTCGCCAAGGTGGCGCCGGCGACGCAGAAGTACCACATGGAGGACGTGCACCGCGCCGGCGGCATCATGGCCATCCTCGGCGAACTCGACCGCGCCGGCCTGCTCAACCGAGGCTGCCCGACGGTGCTCTATCCCAGCTTAAGCGAGGCGCTCGACTGCTGCGACGTCAAGCGCACGGCGAATGCGCAGGTGCACGACTTCTTCCGCGCCGCGCCCGGCGGCGTGCCGACGCAGACGGCCTTCTCGCAGTCCCGCCGCTACCCGAAGCTCGACCTCGACCGCGCCAATGGCTGCATCCGCGACAAGGCCCACGCCTACTCGCAGGACGGCGGACTCGCCGTGCTGTTCGGCAACATCGCCGAGAAGGGCTGCATCGTGAAGACGGCGGGGGTGGACGATTCGATCCTGAAGTTCACCGGCCGCGCTCGGGTCTGCGAATCGCAGGAAGAGGCGGTGGAGAAAATCCTCGCCGACCAGATCGTCGCCGGCGACATCGTCGTCGTCCGCTACGAAGGGCCGAAGGGCGGCCCCGGCATGCAGGAGATGCTCTACCCGACCTCGTATCTGAAGTCGAAGGGCATGGGCAAGGTCTGCGCGTTGCTCACCGACGGCCGCTTCTCCGGCGGCACCTCGGGCCTCTCGATCGGCCATGCCTCGCCCGAGGCGGCGGCCGGCGGCGCGATCGGCTTGGTCGAGGAAGGCGACACCATCGAGATCGACATTCCCAAACGGCGCATCCACCTCGCCGTGGAAAAGTCAGTCCTGGCGGCACGGCGCGCTGCGATGGAAGCAAAGGGTGCGGCTGCCTGGAAGCCGGCCAAGCGGGAACGAACCGTTTCGGCGGCGCTGCAGGCCTACGCCGCCATGACCACCAGCGCCGACACCGGTGCGGTGCGCGACGTGGCGCAACTGAAAGGCTGAGCGTCGAAATGAATGTGACCGCTGCCCAGCCCGGCATCCTCGCGCCCGTGCCGCCCTGCGGCCGCTCACCGGCGGCTATTACTGGTGCCCGCCCGTGAAGGCGGGGCGACTCAACCTGTCGTCGCTGGGCCTATGACCGAATTCGAACAGCTTTTCGAGGGCCGGCTGTGGAGCCTGCTCTCCTGGCAGCAGCTCGCAGACTTCTGGGAGCGCGTCGACCGCGGCGCCGGCTGGTATCTCTACGCCGTGGGCGAGCCCCTGCCGACGGCGCCGGCCACGGCAGAGGCGGTCGAGCGCTTCATCACCGAGACCGACGCGCTGCTGCGCAAGGAGCATCGCCACGACTACTGCGGCATCGTCTATGCGGATGATCTCGAATCGCCGCGCATGGTGAAGATCTACGACCCGAACAACCTCGGCTCGTCCTGCGGCACCGGCAAGCACCCGCACCCGCCCGGCTGGATCATGAGCCGGGTGCCGCCGGTCGTGCAGCAGCGCCCCGGCCCCCTGCCGGAATCGCGCAAGCGCTGGTGGCGCGCCCTGTTCCCGGCTTGAGCATTTCGATTCTTGCCAGCGCCCCGATCGGGGTCTAGCATGACGGCATCAACCCGGAAGAAGCGGCACCGCATGTCATGCGCAGCCGCCCAGGCTGGACGAGCTCACCCAGCCCGATGAGCACCGGAGGGGGTCGTGAACGCGCATTCACGAATGAGTCAGGCAGGGGCTTGGCCGGCATATCGCGGAGCCGCGATGCCGTGGCTGATGCTCGGCCTGGTTGTCCAGCCCGCCGCAGCCGGTCAGCTCGCCGACAATGCCACGGTGCTGGCCCAGTTCGCGCAGGCCTCCGGCACCCCCGCACCGCAGCTTGTGCAGGATGAGGAGGGCGCCACCAAGATCGAATGGCACGGCGGCGCCACGCTCGACCTCTACTCGCGCAGCGCCAGCGGCGGAGCGACGCTGACGCCGTATTCCAGCGGGCGTTTCCATCGCGTCGGCATGCAGAGCGACCTGCGCGGCACGGCGCGCGAGGGCGACGTCACCTGGATGCAGTTCGCGCTCACCCAGTCGGACGATCCCTCGCTGATCATGCTGGGCAATTCGCAGATCAACACGCTGAGCGCCGGACGCGCCGGGCAGGGTTATCGCCTGGCCTTCGGCGACGTGGCGGTGAACCATTCCTCGCTCGGCGCCAACATGCCTTTGCGCGGCATCCTGGCACAGCGCTACTTCGGCCAGACTTTGGTGTCGGCCTCCGCCGGCGTGATTTCCGAGAGCTGGGAAGCGCTCGCCGACCAGGGGCGGCGGCGCATGTTCCTGAAGAACGCCTATGCCCTGAAAGCCGAAACACCCGTCGGCCAGAACCTGCAGGCCTACGCCACCGTGCAGGGTTACCGTGAAGACGGCGACTCCGTCGGTGCTGGCGCCCTGGCGCTGGTGCCCTCGTCGGGCAACAGCGGCACCGTCGGCGTCAACTGGCGCGAGGGCCGCTATTTCCTGCAGGCCGAGGGCGGGCTGAGCCGCTATGGCGAAAAAGGGCTGGATGGCCACCGCGACCGGGCGCTGATCGTCGACGGCGGCTGGCAGGGCGACAAGCTCGGGCTGCGGTTGGGCCATCACGATCTGGGGCGCTACTACGCCAGCCTGTCGGGACTCGCCGGCGCGGGCATCCGCGAGACCTACGCCAACGCCAGCTGGCAGGCGACGGCGTGGATGAGCCTGACGGGCGACGTGCGCCACTCCGAGAACCGGATGGCCGCCCCGCCCGTGCCGCCGCCTCCGCCGACCATCCCGCCGACACCGATCACGCCCTACACCCCCTTCGTCGGCAAAACCGAGGCCGTCAGCCTGCGCGCCCAGTTCGTCGTGCCCGGCGTACCCGGTCTCGGCCTCGGCCTCAACGTCGGCGAATCGCACGGCAAGAGCAGCGCCGGCGGCAGCAACCGCAACGCCAACCAGGGCGCCAGCCTGAGCTATGTGCGGCCGGCCTGGAACGCCTCGCTCGGCTACCAGAACGCCAAGCTGTCGAACAGCGTCGCCGGCACGGACAGCCGCAGCGATACCTGGTCGGTCGTCTATGGCCGCAATTGGAGCGACGCGACGGAGGTCGCGCCGGCCTCGTGGATGGTCAACGCCACGGTCAGCGGCAGCTTCCAGCGCCAGCACCTGGAGAGCGGCGCCACCTCGACCATGGACACCTACAACCTGATGGTCACCGGCGAGCGCAGCGGGCTGGGGCGCTTCGGCGCCATCGTCGGCACCGGCCGCGGCCACGACGCCACCGGCGGCGATCTGCGCATGCACTGGTACCAGCTCGACGCCGGACGGCCGCTCGGCGAGCGCGGCGGCATCCGGGTCTACGTGCGCGGCACGCGCAACTTCCAGGAGCGGGCGGCGATCGCCTATCGCGACAAGACGACGGGGGTGCAACTGAGCTATGCGTTCTAGCTTCGTTCTGCTGCTGATCGCCGGCCTGGCCGTCATCGCGCCGGTACGGGCGCAGGCGCCCGCCGCCGAGCCGAAACCGGCCGTCGCCGGCTTCGAGGACATGAAGGCCGCCCGCGCGGCGCTCGACGAGATCATCCGAGCCTACGAGAGCGGCGACACCGGCACGATCCAGGCGCGCCTCGACCCGGCCATGATCGGCTACCAGCGCTTTCTCGACGGCATGCGCCGCGACAGCGGAAACCTGAAGCAGATCCGCCTGCACCTCTTCGAGGCCAACGTCACCGCCGGGCCGGACGTCGCCATGATCCAGGCCGCCTGGGAGAAGCGCTTCTTCGGCGTCGCCGACTTCACGCCGGGGATGTTCACCGGGCGCAGCTCCTTCCTCATGCACCGCGCCAAGGAAGGCTGGCGGCTGGCGGCCGTGTCGGGCGACAACCCTTTCTCCAGCGAGTCCGGCGTGCTGGCGACGCTGACCGTGATGCCCGCCGCCATTCCGCTCGCCGCCGTGCCGATCTGCGCGGGCGTCTTTCCGCTGAGCATCGAGCTGGTCGATCCCGACCTCGCCGGCTTGCAGAGCGTGACGGTCGAGGCCTTCACCAGCCAGGGCGACCGCGAGGGGGTGGTGCTGACGGCCATATCGCCCGGCCGCTTCCGGCGAGCCACCGTGCCGCTGTGCCAGGACGCGGTGCCACCCGTGACAAACAGCGGCAGCATCGAAATCCGCAATACCGCCGTGCCGGCGACACTGACTTTTCGCTACGTCGACGCCAACCCCGGCGCCAACCGGCCGCCGGCCACCCTGACCCGCTCGGTCGTCATCCGCTGAGGAGGCCAACATGACTCGACACGCCGTGATGCGTTCCTGTTTCGCCGCGCTGCTGGCCGCAGCATCCGCCGCTGCGCTCGCCTGGGAATTCGGCTTCAGCGCGCCTGCCAAGGGCCTCGAGCCCAACCTGACGCAAGGCGGGCAGCTGACGTTCCAGATCCGCATGGACGAAGACCTGATCAAGAAGCTCAACCTCTGGCCGGGAGAGAAAAAGGTCAAGCTGGAATGGCAGGCGCCCGGGCAAGCCATGCCCTACACGGCCTGGGCCGGTCAGGCGGCGCCGCCGGTCTTCGCCATCCTCGCCGGCCCGTTCCCGGACGGCAGTTTCAGCGGCTCCGTCACGGTGGGCCACAACCAGTTTCCCCACCCGGGGAAATGGCAAGTGACCGTCAAGCTGATCGAGCGTCCCGACGTGGGCGGCGACTACCGCCATTTCAATGTCGTCCCGGCGGTGCCCGTCGTGCAAAAAGGCGCCGCACCCGCCGCCACGATGGCGCCCGGCGGACCGGTCATGGTGCCGCCGCCGGCGGGCGGGCAGGGCGGCCAGAGCGGCAACGCCCCTGCGCGCGGCAGAGCGCCGGCCCCCACGCGCTGACTTTCCGCGACCAGCAATGCCGACATATCAGGGAACGATGCGATGAAGACGTGTTCCCTTTCTTCGCTTTCGCTGGCGCTGATCCTGTGCCTGCTCGCGTTGCCCGCTCGGGCGGTCGATCCAACGGTAAACACGATCCTCGACATCGTGCTCCAGGAGATGGCTCCGGAACTGAAGCCGGCCAAGCCCTTCATCGTCTGCCTGATCGACGGTGGCAGCGTCGAATCCTGCGTCAAGTCCTTCGTCGGTCCGTCGGCCGCGCAGGCCAAGGGGCAGACGCTGGAAGAGGCGAAGAAGAACCTGCCATTCAACCCCGACAGCCCGGACGTCAAGCTCGTCATGGATATCGTCACGGCGGCGAAGGACGGCAACTGGGGCGCGGTCATCGGCAAGGGCGGCCCGTATGTCGCGCGGGCGGTCGTGTGCACCGTCTTCGTTCCGCCCGGCGCAAAGAGCTTCGGCTGCCCGGTGATCGGCTACGTCATCGAGCACAAGGCCAGTCTGGTCGGGCAGGTGCTGGGCCGGCTGAAGAGCCAGGACGTGCCCGGGCTGGTCAAGATCCTCCTCGCCGAATTCGGCCCGAGCACGGTCTGCGAGCTGATTCCCGACAGCGCCCTGCCGGCCGGCTCCGCCGCACTGAAGGACCTGGGTTGCGGCGTGGTCGGGAAAATTCTCGGCGGCCTCATGAGCCTGGGAGAGGCAGCGGCCAGCCTGGCCGTCGAGGGCGTCGACGAAGCGTGGGATCTGGTCGCCGGCGGCAACGATTACATGCCGTACAACGACTACTACACCAAGTACTGGCGCCCCGGCTACCACTACGGTACCTGGGTCTGCCTCGACACCAACGGCGCCTGCAAGTACCCATCTGGCAAGGGCGTCTGGGAAATGCACACCAAGTCCGTCTTCCATGCCTGCTGGAAATACTATGACGATCACGATCATTGGGAGGACGACGCCAAGAAGATCTGCACCGGAATGCTCAATGTGTTCAACAAGGAAGTGGGCAAGATCGCCGCCGCCATGCAGGCGGCCGCACAGGTCTATGCCAGCGAAGAAGCGCCGAAATGGGCCAAGCTGTGGGCGCCGGCAGACTGGGGCAAGCCTGCCGCCATCGACCGGAAGAAGCAGTTCCAGCAGCAATGCACGAATGCCATGAAGGCCAAGTTCCCCTTCCCGCCGTCCGCCAAGCAACCGCCGGTCACGGCCTGGGCATTCGTCTGCAAGGCCGCGGCCGACAAGTTCGCCGCGGAGTACGCCGCTGCAACAAAGCAGGTGGCGGAAACCGTCAAGAAGCTCGAAACACTGGGCTGCAAGAAAGCCGGCCTGGCCTCGGCGCCGAAGCTTTCTTGCGGCAGCTATTCCGGCTTCGAGGCCTGCAAGGGTGCGCATGAAGGGAAACTGCCCTGCACGCTCGACAAGAACAAAGCCGACAGCGCGCTCGCCGACGAACTTCTCAAGCAGCTCGGCACCAAGCGCTGCAAGATCGTCGATGAAGTGAAATCCGTTCCCTGCCTGAAAAAGGATGGCGTCATGGGAGCCTGCCCGAAGCACGAAAAGAGCATCGCCTGCAGCCGGCCGTGGAAGATCGACCAGTGCAAGGAGTTGCTCGCCCAGCTCGCGGCCAATCACCCCGGCAGCAGCGTGCAATGCAAGGGCGACCAGGCCGGTTTGGCCGGGTTCGCCATGCTGGAAGGCGAGGCATCGGCCATTCGCAACACACTCAACGGCGCGAGTGGCCCGATCGGCACGAAAGCGGGATTCGGCGATGCCAAGGCCAAACCAAGCGCCGGGACCGGCGGTTGCAAGACCGGGGAACCGGATACGCTGAAGATCCACTGTCCTGGTGGAGAATTCGCCGCCCATCCCGAGATCGCACTGCCCGTTTGCCCGCTCGATCCGAATCTGGACGGGGCCGACGCGCCATGCCGGATTGAAGTGCTCATGGTGCCTTCGCCCGTCCCACCCGCGACGGGCACGCCGCCACCACCGACGATGAGTACGCCGCCGGTACTGGCGCCCGGCGCGCCGGGCGCAACACCCCCACCTGCCTCGCCTTCACCGGGGCGGCAGAGCGCGCCGCCCACGATGGGCGCCCCACCCGTGCTCGCGCCCCTTCCCGCCGACCTTAGCCGGACGGCGCCCGCAGCCAACGTGCCGGGTTGCACCGCCGTCCCCGGCGCACCGGGGCAGTACGCCTGCGTCACGCGCGAGGCCTATGCCGCTTGCGAACGATTGCGCGCTACCGCCGCTGCCGGCGTTCGCGCCTGCCAGATAACTGAAAATCGAATCCGGCGCTAGCCGCCTGATCCGGATCGACGTAAACCGTTACCATTGCGGGCAGCTATTCACTGACGTTGAGAGGAACCATGAAGAAAGCTTTCCTTGTTCTGGTGCTTGCCTATTGCGGCTCATCGTGGGCCCAGGCCTACAAATGGGTCGATGAAAAAGGCAAGGTCCACTATGGCGACCGGCCGCCGACCCAGGACACCAAAGCCGTCATGGGCACGCGCAATGCCCCGGCGCCGAAAGCCGGGAATCCGGTCGATCCCGGCATGACCGTTGCCGAGGTAAAAAAGATCCTCGGCGAACCGGACCACGTTCGGGTCATCACTACGGCGGCGGGGCAGTCGGAGCTGTGGACCTACGCGCCCGGCAAGAACAGGTCCAACACGCTGCAGCTCAAATTCGAAGGCGGCAAAGTCAGCGAAGTGGCGAGCGACAGCGCAGCCAGATCGGCCACGGCTGCACCGGCCGCTGCTCCGGCCCCTGCGCCGGCTGCTGCTCCAGCCGCGCCATCCCGGGCTGCGGCCCAACCGGATCCGGCCATCGCCGAGCGGGAGCGGCAGCAGAAGGAAAAGGCAGCCGCCTGCGATCGTCTCAACGAGGAGTTGCGCAACACGGATAACGCTGCCAGGCAAGGCGGGTCCGCCGCGACGATGGATTCGCTGCGCCAGCGACGTCAGAGGATCATGGGCGATTTGTCCTCGAAAGGATGTTGAGGTCGATTGGCCGGGTATTAGTTGACGAAAATACTCGGCTTTGTGCTAGTGTGGCGGAGCTGCCATTCCCGCCCATGCTGCCATGCCCAACCGACTCGCCGGCGAGACCTCGCCCTATCTGCAACAACATGCCGACAACCCCGTAGATTGGCGTCCCTGGAGTAAGGAAGCGCTCACCCAGGCGGAACGGGAAGACAAGCCCGTGCTGCTTTCCGTCGGCTATTCGGCCTGTCACTGGTGCCATGTCATGGCGCACGAATCCTTTGAGGACGCCGAGGTGGCGGCGGTGATGAACAGCCTGTTCGTGAACATCAAGGTCGATCGGGAAGAGCGCCCCGACCTCGACCAGATATACCAAACCGCCCACCAGATGCTGACCGGCCGCGCCGGAGGCTGGCCGCTCACCATGTTTCTGTCGCCGGACGGCGCGCCCTTCTTCGGCGGCACCTACTTTCCCAAGTCTCCGCGCTACGGCCTGCCCGGCTTCGCGGATCTCTGCCAGCGCGTAGCGGAAGCCTGGCGCGACAGGCGCGCCGACATCGCGCAGCAGAACGGCGAACTCCTCAAGGCGCTCGCCGCCGGGGCCGCCAGCCGACCGCTCGCCGGCGAATTGACGGCTGCGCCGCTGCAGCTGGCCGTCGAGCGCGCGGCGCAGTCCTACGATCCCCACTTCGGCGGCTTCGGCGGCGCGCCGAAGTTTCCCCACCCGGCCGAACTGGAGCTGTTGCTGCGGCGCCACGCGGCGACGAATGACGCGCGCTGCGGCGAAATGGCCCTCGCCACCCTGCGCAGGATGGCCGAGGGCGGCCTCTACGACCAGTTGGGCGGCGGCTTCTGCCGCTACAGCGTGGACGAGCGCTGGGAAATCCCGCATTTCGAAAAGATGCTCTACGACAACGGGCCGCTGCTGCGCCTCTACGCCGATGCCTGGCTGGTCTCAAACGAGCCGCTCTTCCGCCGCGTCGTCGAGGAGACCGCCGCCTGGGTCATGCGCGAGATGCAGTCGCCCGAGGGCGGCTACTACTCCTCGCTGGATGCCGACTCCGAACACGAGGAAGGCAAGTTCTACGTCTGGTCGCGCGAAGAAGTCAGTCGCCGCAGCTCGGCGGAGGAATATGCCGTGCTCGCTGCCCACTACGGTCTCGAGCGGCCGGCCAACTTCGAGGGCGCGCACTGGCACCTGGTCGTGACGACGCCGCTGGCCGATGTCGCGGAAGCGTTGGGCAAGCCGCTGGCGGAGTGCGAGTCGCTCCTCCAATCCGCGCGGGCGAAACTCTTCGCCGCACGCGAGGAGCGCATCCGCCCCGGACGCGACGAGAAAATCCTGGTCAGCTGGAACGCGCTGATGATCGAGGGCATGGCCCACGCCGGCCGCGTCTTCGGCCGCACGGACTGGCTGGAATCGGCACGCCGCGCGCTGGCATTCATCCGCCACGAGATGTGGAAGGACGGGCGCCTGCTGGCCACCAGCAAAGACGGTCGCGCCCATCTGAACGCCTATCTGGACGACTACGCCTATCTGCTCAAGGCCGTGCTGGAACTGCTTCAGGCGGAGTTCGACACGGATTCGCTGGCCTTCGCGCAGGCACTGGGCGACGCTCTCCTGGCGCAATTCGAAGACCAGGCGGGCGGTTTCTGGTTCACCAGTCACGACCACGAGGCGCTGATCCATCGCGTCAAGACCGGCCACGACAACGCCACACCCTCGGGCAATGGGGTGGCCGCCTTCGCCTTGCAACGCCTCGGCCATCTGACGGGGGAGTCGCGCTTTCTGGAAGCGGCCGACCGCGCCGTCCGGTTCTACTACCCCGATATGGCCCGACAGCCCGGCGGCTTTGCCTCGCTGATTGTGGCGCTGGAAGAAGCCTTGACGCCTCCGGCCATCGTGGTGCTGCGCGGGCCCGCCGGGCAACTAACTGACTGGCAAGGAAATATCTGGGGCAAATACTGGCCATGGGCGCTCACGCTCGGCATCCCGTCCGGGCTGGATAACCTGCCGGGCGCCATGGACAAGCCGCAGAAGGATGGCGTCAACGCCTGGGTCTGCAGCGGCGTTAAGTGCCTTGAGCCGATCGATGAGTTCACTTACCTGGAACGGGTTTGCAAGTCCCCGGAATTGCTTTAGAGTATCGGCGCTTTTTACCAACCACGCCTACGAGGAACTGAATAAATGAAACTGCTGAAATCCCTGCTGCTCGCCGCCGCCGGCCTGATGATCGCCGGCCAGGCTTCCGCCGACGAAGCCCTGGCGAAAGCCAAGAACTGCATGAGCTGCCACGCCGTCGACAAGAAGGTCGTCGGCCCCTCCTACAAGGACGTCGCCAAGAAGTATGCCGGCAAGGCCGACGCCGCCGCCATGCTGGAAGGCAAAGTGAAGAAGGGCGGCTCCGGCGCCTGGGGCACCGTGCCGATGCCGCCGAACCCGGCTGTTTCCGACGCCGACATCAAGAAGCTGGTCGCCTGGGTTCTGGCGACCAAGTAAGCGGTTTCACGCAACACGAAAAGCCAGCCTGCGGGCTGGCTTTTTTTTCGTTCTGCAGCGCACATTTGATATGATAAAACCCGCAAGAACAAATGGATATTTTAGGTATTCGCTATTCAGATGATTCTTTCCCGTACCAGCCAATACGCCATCCAGGCCCTGATCTACATGGCCGTCAGGCCGCACGGCGACATCGTGCTCAACCGGACCATTGCGCAGTACCTGAGCGTTCCGCCAGCCTATCTGGCCAAGATCATGCAGGTCCTCTGCCGGGGGAATCTCGTGCAGTCGTATCGCGGGCCGACCGGCGGGTTCAAGCTGAAAGAAGGGGCCGAGCACACCGACCTGATGCAGATCCTCAGCCTGATCGAGGGTCCCGGCCTGACCGACAACTGCGTGCTCGGGCTGAAGATTTGCGCCGACGACGTGCCCTGTCCGGTGCATACGCAATGGAAACCGATCAAGGAGAAGATCATTCAGCTTCTCCACCAGCAAACCTTGGAAAAGCTTGCCGCCGCCGTGCGCAGCGGCAAGTACCGGATTGCCGATCTTCCTGAGGCGATCCTCCCTGGCGGAACCGATCTGCCGCCTCGCTGAACCGCCGCTCTTCGGCGATTTTTCCTTTAAATACATTTCATTAGCACAATATTCAGGGCTCAATCCTTGAACCCTGTTGATTTGAGGCCTGTTCGTTGCTATATTTCGGATAATCTCATCTTTATATCCTGTTATCTGAAAGGAACAGTATGGGCGTGCTCATCTCATGGACCGGCGACCTGAGCGTCGGCGTGCAGGAGATCGACGAGCAGCACAAGGAACTGGTCGCGCTGCTCAATGAACTGCATCAGGCCGTGACCGAACATCACGGCTCCGCCGCCTGCGCCGACATCCTGCGCAGGCTGGCCGAGTACGCGCGCATCCACTTTGCCGTCGAAGAAAGCCTCATGCGCATCCTCGCCTACCCCGAATTCGAGCGGCACAAGGGCGAACACGACGCCCTCACCGCCCAGGTGGTCCAGCTGCAATCCAAGCTCGCCAGCGGACAAGCCACCATCACTTTCGAGTTGCTGCATTTCCTCAAGGTCTGGCTGACCAAGCACATCCAGGAAAGCGACCGCCGCTACGGCGCCTACTTCCTGGAAAAAGGCATTTCCGGCACCTGGTCGCCCCATGTCGAAGACACCATGAAAAAGAAATGGTCGTGGAAGTTCTGGTGAACGCCGCGACGTCCTGCTTTCCCAATCCGCTCCATCCAACAACTTTGAAAGGAAGAAGATGAACAAGGCATCGAAACTCACCGTGCTTGCCGGCGCCCTGCTTACCGCCCTACCGGCCGCGGCCCAGACGCAGCAGGAAGGCAGCTGGCTGGTGCGCGCCCGCGCCGTCAATCTCGACACCGCCAACAAGTCGAGCGCGATTCCGCTGCTGGCCGTGCCGTCGGACGCCATCCACGTCTCGACCAAGACCATTCCCGAGGTGGACATCAGCTATTTCATCACCAAGAACATCGCCGCCGAGTTGATTCTCACCGTGCCGCAGAAGCACGACGTCAAGGTCACGGCCAGCGCCATCGGCGCATTCAAGGCCGGCAGCTTCCGCCACCTGCCGCCGACGCTCACCCTGCAGTACCACTTCCTGCCGGACGGCCAGTTCCGCCCCTATATCGGCGCCGGCATCAACTACACGCGCATCAGCAACGACAACTTGAACGTCCCCGGCGTCACCAAGCTGCACCTGGAAAACGACTCCTGGGGCGGCGCCCTGCAGGCCGGTTTCGACGTAAAGTTGGGCAAGCAGCTGTTCCTCAACCTCGACGTGAAGAAGATCTGGATCCGCAGCGACGTGACCGCTCCCGGCCTGGGCAAGCTCAGCACCGTCCGGGTCGATCCGGTTGCCGTCGGCGTCGGTCTCGGCTGGCGCTTCTGAGGTCTTTGCCTTTCCTACGGGGTTACGGGTGCGCGATCTCCCTCCGCACCCGTTTTTTTCTTGAGAGGTGAATGCGATGCAAGAAACCTACAACTACAAGATCGTGCGCCAGTTTGCCGTGATGACGGTGATCTGGGGCATTGTAGGCATGCTGGTGGGGGTGGTGATTGCCGCCCAGCTGGTGTGGCCGGAACTCAATCTGCACGAGTTACTGGGCTACGGCCGATTGCGGCCGCTGCACACCAACGCGGTGATCTTCGCTTTCGGCGGCTGCGCGCTGTTTGCCACCAGCTACTACGTGGTGCAGAGGACCTGCCACACGCCGCTGTTCGCGCCGG
>Ga0233425_10009217_pt1 | contig 12649 bp, 6 predicted proteins | sample Watercolumn_Towu_2_FD_181712 | JGI IMG/M metagenome (GOLD analysis project Ga0233425, IMG submission 181712) | Freshwater microbial communities from Lake Towuti, South Sulawesi, Indonesia - Watercolumn_Towuti2014_140_MG | ecosystem: Environmental > Aquatic > Freshwater > Lake | place: Indonesia...
TGGGCACAGTCGATCCGTTGGCCGAGCAGGCAGCGGGCCACGCGACCAGCAAGTGCCTCGGCGTCGACGCGGTCGGCCGTGACCGCCTGGGTGACGAAGTTGACCGCGGGCGTGTCGGTCCAGAGCCCGCTGGCGGCCACCATCTCCTTGACCACCGCGTCGAACGGCCGGCCGGCCTGGATCTGGTCGGCAAGCCAGCTCGTGAACCGGTCACGACGAAACACGATGAACTGCCCGCCGGCATCCCCCACGAGCGCCGACGCCAGCCGCGTGGCGACATGCTCGGCCGAGCGACGGTCGGCGAGCAGCGCGGCGGTGAACCGGTCGAGGCGGTCGGAGCGACGATCGGCCTCGAAGCGGCGGATCTCCTCGAGCGACGGCACCGTGCCGGCGAGCGCGAGCGTGAGCCGCCGCAGCACGGTGAGGTCGTCGGCAGGCGCGGCCGGCGCGACGCCGAGCGACCGCCGTCGCGCGTCGAGAAGCCGGTCCACGCGATCCGCCGCCGCGAGGATCGAGTCGAGCGGCTGCGAACCCTGCCGCCGGTCGTCGGGGCGCGAGCGTGCGTCGTCGCGGGCCGCGATCGCGACCACCGTGACCACCGCGGCGATCACCGCCGCGGGCAAGAGCGCCGTGCGAACCCGTCGCCCGTCCATCGCACGCTTCCCGAAGGCCGAATCGGACGCGAACCGCCGCCACCGCCCGTGAGACTAGTTTATGGTGTCGTGGAAATGCGGATCCGGCACGCGGGGTGCGACGTGGCCGACACAGGGGAGCCGGTTGATTCGGGCCGGCCGGGGATCGGCGAGGCCGAACTGCCCCCGTGCCCATCGCCGCTTCGGCATCCGCTCCGGGCGGCGGGCTGGCTCGTGACGCTCGTGGCCGGGATCGCCAGCCTCATGGCCGTGCTGTCGGTGCTCGCGGCGATCCCGCTGCTGAACATCGTAGCGCTCGGTGCGATGCTCGAGGCCGAGGGACGCGTCGTACGGTCGGGTCGCCTCCGTGACGCCCTCCCGTTCGCGGGGCTCCTGCCGCGGATCGGCGGGATCGCGCTGGGCACGGCGTTCTGGATCGCGGTTGTGCTCGTCGTGGCGGAGGCGGCGTCCGATGCGGCGCTCGTGGCGCCCGACGGCGGCGCGGCCGTCGCGTGGGCTCGCGCCCGGACGGCGACGGCCATCTTCGTCGCCGTTCACGTCGTGCTCGCGATCCACGCCGGCGGCGGATTTGCGTCGTTCTTTCGCCCCTGGCGGAACCTGCGGCTGGTGCTTGCGGCGATCCGCGCCGGCACGGCGTGGTCGGCGTCGGCCGCGGCCCTCGAACGCGGGCTCGACGCGGTCAGGCCGCTCGGGCTCTTCTGGCTCGGGCTGCGCGGGTTCGCAGGCGCGCTCGTCTGGCTCGTCGTGCCCACGATCCTGTTCTCATCGCTTCGCCACACGCGCCGGCCCGGCGAGGTGCTCGCGATGCTCGCGGGCGCCCTCGGCCTCGTCGTCGTGCTGTCGTGGGTGCCGTTCCTGCAGGCACGCTTCGCCGCCACGGGACGGTTCGCCGAGTTCCGCGACTGGCGCGGCGTGCGCGAGCTCTATCGCCGCGCGCCGGTGGCGATGCTCACGGCCGTGGTCGTGCTCTACGGCCTCTCGCTGCCGCTCTATCTCTTCAAGGTGCTCGTGCCTCCACGCGACGCGCTGCCGCTGATCACGCCCGTGTTCGCCGTCACGATCCTCCCGGCGCGCGTGCTCGTGGGCTGGGCCACGGCGAGGGCCCTGCGGGCCGAGAAACGGGCGTGGCTCGTGGTGCGTCTCGCGGCGTCGGCCACGCTCCTGGGGCTGCTGGCCGTCTATCTCGCGGTGCTCTTCTTCATGCCCGCGATCGGTGCCTTCGGCCGCCGCGTGCTCTTCGAGCACCACGCGCTGCTCCTGCCGACGCCGTTCTGAACACCGGATCGGGGACGGCAAAAGGCTCGCCGTTGCCGGCCGCGACGGCCCGATGCTCCTCGAGCGTTCGCCGATCCCCTCGCCTCGTCCTCACACGGCTACTTCACCGCGGGCGGTGCCGGCTCGACCCGCTTGAGGAGGCGGAAGAAGTCGCTGTCGGTCGTGAGCACGAGCGTGGCGTCGCCGCCGAGCGTGGCGCGGTAGGTGTCGAGCGTCTGCAGGAAGGCGTAGAAGTCGGCGGCCTGTGGGCTCGAGGCGTAGGCCTTGGCGTAGACGGCCGAGGCCTCGGCGTCGGCCGCGCCCTTGATCTCCTGCACCTTGCGGTAGGCGTCGGACTGGATGCGCTGCAGGTCCTTGTCGCGGCGGCCCTCGATCTTCGCCGCCTCGCCCGCGCCCTCGGAGCGGAACCGCTCGGCGATCTGCATGCGCTCCGAGGTCATGCGGTCGTAGATCTTCTCGATCACGCCCGGCTTGTAGTTGACCCGCTTCACTCGCACGTCGAGCAACTCGATACCCCAGAGATGCATCTTCGGCGCGGCGGCGGCGAGGATCTCGCGTTCGAGTTCCTTGCGGCCGAACTGGATCGGCGGGAGCCGGCCCACGGTGGCCGAGGCCTCGGCGAGTGTGGCGTCCTGCTCGGGCGTGCGGGTCTTGTCGGAGCGGACGAGCTCGATGAGGTCGTGGCGGGCCACCACGTTCCGCGTCTCGCTGCCGATGATGTCGTCGATGCGCGAGAGCGCGCTGCGTTCGTCGCGCAGGCCCTGCAGGTAGACGAGCGGATCGACGATCCGCCAGCGGGCGAACGTATCGACGACGACGTAGAGCTTGTCGCGGGTCGTCATCTCGTTGGGAACGCCGTCCCACTCGAGGATCCGCTTCTCGATCCGATTGGCCTGCTGCACGAACGGGATCTTGAAGTGCAGCCCGGGACCGGGGCCGTCGGCCACGTTGTTGGCATTGATCGGGCTGCCGACCGGCCGACCGAACTGCGTGACGACGACCTGCTCGGTCTGATCGACGGTGTAGGCGCAGCCGAACACGAGGATCGCCGCCGCCACGGCCGCCGCGGCACCCAGCGGCGAGACGATCCAGTCGCCGAGCCTGCGGCCGAACTGGAGGAGCGGGTGATTGATGGGCAGCGGGCTCATGGGCCGCTCCTTCCGGCGTCGGGCCGCGGAGCGGGCAGGCTCATCAGCGGCAGGAACTGCTTCGCATCCTCGTCGAGGATGATCTTCCCGCCGAGCCGCGGGATCACCTCCGTCATCGCCTCGAGGTAGAGCCGCTGCCGCGTCACCGCCGGGGCCTTCTCGTACTGCTCGAGGAGGGCCTTGAAGCGGGCCACGTCTCCCTCGGCCTCGTTGACCCGCTTGAGCGCGTAGCCCTCGGCCTCGCGGAGCTTGCGTTCAGCCTCGCCGCTGGCCCGTGGCACCACCTTGTTGTATTCACCGTTGGCCTGGTTGATCATCTGCTCGCGCTCCTGCTGGGCGCGGTTCACCTCGTCGAACGATCGCTGCACGGGAGTGGGCGGGTGGACGTTCTTGAGCTGCACCTGCTGCACCCGCAGGCCCATCCCCAGCTCCTGCACGAGCGCCGTGAGCTTGGCGATGGCGTCGGTCTCGATGCCCTGCCGGCCGATCGTGAGCACCTCGTCCACGGTACGGTCGCCCACCACCTCGCGCATCACGCTCTCGGCGAGGTCGCGGAGCGTGGGCCCCGGCTCACGCATGTTGAAGAGGAAGGCCTCGGGATCGGCGATCTCGTACTGCACGACCCACTCGACGTGCGCGGAGTTGAGGTCGCCGGTGACGATGTCGCTTTCGCGATCCTGCTCGGCCGAGACCTGATCGGGGTTCGAGGCCCCGGGCGACCCGAACCCGAACTCCATCTTGAGCTGGCGCTTCACGGGCAGGATCGTGACGGTGTCGATGCCGAAGGGAAGCTTGAACCGCAGCCCAGGGCCGACCGCGCCGATGAACCGGCCGAACCGCTGCACGACGCCGACGCTCTCGGGCCCCACGGTGTAGACGCCGCGGGCCAGGCCGGCCACGAGGAGCACGAGCACCGCGATGGCGGCGGGCCCGCGGAGGTCGAACGTCGGGAACGGGCCGGGCGATCCGGCGGGGCGGGCGGTCACGGGACAGGTATCCGGGCAAGGCGAACAGGCTGGGCGAAACGTCTGCCAGTGATACCCTCGGTTTCGGGTCGCGTCGAATCGCCGCATCGAGCCGGTCAGGCCATGGCCCGAGCAATCCCCGCGGTGCGTCCTGCGGTGGATCAGGTGCAGCCGGACTGCGGGGGCTTTGTCCCGGGCAACGGGGATTGACCGCCATGATTCCGGCGACTGGCACGCCCGGCCCTCGCCGGGGAGAATCCAGAGGATGGTGCGTCCAGCGGTGGTTCTCCTCCTCGTCGCGGTTGTCGTCCCCCCGGCTGGTGCGGCGGGCCCGGATTTCGCGCGCGAGGTGCGGCCCGTCCTCTCCAACCGCTGCTTCAAGTGCCACGGGCCCGACACCGAGCGGCAGGAGGCGGGACTGCGGCTGGATCTGCGGGAGGCCGCCCTCGCCGAACTCGACAGCGGCGCCCGGGCGATCGTGCCCGGCCATCCCGACGACAGCGAACTCGTGGCCCGGATCACGAGCACCGATCCCGACCTCGTGATGCCCCCCCCGCACACGAAGGTGACGCTCACGGCCGACGAGAAGCGGATCCTCACCGAGTGGGTGGCGGCCGGGGCCGAGTATCGCCAGCACTGGGCATTCGTGAAGCCCGAGAAGCCCGCGCCGCCGCCGCTGCCCTCGGGCGATCAGCTGGCCCATGACATCGATCGCTTCGTACGGGCGCGGCTGGCGAAGGAGGGCGTTGCCGCGGCGCCCGAGGCCGACCGGGCCACACTCTGCCGCCGGGTTCACCTCGACCTCATCGGCCTGCCGCCGTCGCCCGCCGAACTCGACGCCTTCCTCGCCGACACGCGGCCGGATGCCTACGAGTTGCTCGTGGACCGGCTCCTTGCCAGCCCTCGGTACGGCGAACGCTGGGCCCGCCGCTGGCTCGACCTCGCCCGCTACGCCGACACCAACGGCTACGAGAAGGACCGCGAGCGGCCGATGTGGCCCTTTCGCGACTGGGTGATTCGCGCGCTCAACGACGACATGCCCTTCGACCAGTTCACGATTCGGCAGATCGCGGGCGACCTCCTGCCGGCGGCCACCACCGACGACATCATCGCGACGGGCTTTCACCGCAACACGATGATCAATGAGGAGGGGGGCATCGATCCGCTCGAGTTCCGCTACCTCGCGATGGTCGATCGCGTGGGCACGACCGGCGCCACGTGGCTCGGCCTGACGACGGCCTGTGCGCAGTGCCACACGCACAAGTTCGACCCGATCACGCACACCGACTACTTCGGCCTCATGGCGCTCATGAACAACGCCGACGAGATCGAGTGGACGATCCCGAGCGCGGAGCTCGCGAAGCGGCGGGAGGACATCGCGCGGAAGATCGACGAGGCCTGGGCGGCACTGCCCGGGAAGTGGCCGGTGCCAGCGGCGCCGCCGGCCGAGCAGGTGGCCGGTTCGGGCGAGCCCGCGCGGCCGCCGGCCGGCGATGCCGAGCGCCGCGACGCCGATCTGGCCGCGGCGTTTGCGGCCTGGGAGAAAGAGGAGTCAGCCCGGGCCGTGGCCTGGACGATCGTCCGGCCGACGGCGATGAAGACGAACCTGCCGCACCTCGTGCTCCGCGCCGACGGCTCCGTTCTCGCCAGCGGCGACATCACAAAAAGCGACGTCTACGAGATCACGTTGCCGCCCTCCGCCGCGCCCGTGCGGGCGATCCGCCTCGAAGCCCTCCCCGACGAGAGCCTGCCCGATCACGGTCCCGGCCTGACCTCGTACGAGGGCCCGAAGGGCGACTTCTTCCTCTCGGAGTTCGAGGCCGTCGCGGAAGGCCGCCGGCTCGCCGTCGCGAAGGCCACCGACTCCTTTAGTGGCAAGGCGGCGTACAGTTCGTCCGAGAGCGGTGCGGCGAAGGCGATCGACGGTGACATGTCGAGCGGCTGGAGCACCAATGGCGATCAGGGTCGCGCGCACGCGGCGGTGTTCCAGTTCGCGGAGCAGGTGCCGGCTGGGGTTCCCGTCACGGTCGCGCTCCGCTTCGAGCGGCACTTCGCGTGTGCCTTGGGCTGCTTTCGACTGTCGGTCACCGGCGCCGAGGCGGCCGAGGCCCGTGGCCACACGGCCGACGAGGAGGCGGCGCTCCTGACGCCCGCACCGAAACGCACGGACGCCGAGCGCCGGCTCGTGGAACGACGGTTCCTCGAGGCGGCGCCGCAGCTGGCCGAGCCCGTGAAGGAGATCCGCCACCTCGAGCGCCAGCTTCGCGGCGGCCAGCGCACGCTCGTGCTGCGCGAGCGGCCGGCCGACAACCCGCGGCCCACGTTCCGGCATCACCGCGGCGAGTACACGCAGCCCAAGGAGCGGGTCGAGCCCGCGGCGCCGGCATTCCTGCCGCCGCTCCCGTCGGATGCGCGGGCCGACCGGCTCGCCCTTGCGAACTGGCTCGTGTCACCCGACAACCCGCTCACCGCGCGGGTCGTCGTCAACCGCCACTGGCAGGCCTTCTTCGGCCGCGGCCTCGTCGCCACGATCGAGGATTTCGGCTACCAGAGCGAGCCGCCGTCGCACCCCGAGCTCCTCGACTGGCTGGCCGTGACCTACGCCCGCGATCTCGGCTGGTCCACGAAGCGGCTCCACCGGCTGATCGTGACGAGTGCGACCTACCGGCAGTCGTCGGCGGCCACGCCCGCGGCCATCGCCCGCGATCCGGCCAACGTGCTTCTCGCCCGGGGCCCGCGGGTGCGGCTCGAGGCCGAGGTGATCCGCGATTCAATGCTCGCGGCGGCAGGGCTCTTGTCCGCGAAGATGTACGGCCCCGGCGTGCGTCCCCCGCAGCCCGAGGGCGTGACGGAAGTGGCCTACGGCTCACCTAAGTGGCCCGCGAGTTCGGGCGAAGACCGCCACCGTCGCAGCGTCTACACGTTCCAGAAGCGGACCGCCCCCTTCGCCATGACGACCACGTTCGACGGGCCCACGGGCGAGGCCTGCATCGCCCGCCGCGACGTCTCGAACTCGGCTCTCCAGGCGCTCACGCTCCTGAACGATCCGATGTTCGTCGAGGTGGCGAAGGCTCTCGGCGCTGCCGTGATGAAGGCCGGCCCCGACGACGCCGCGCGGCTTCGCGACCTCGCCCGCCGCGTGCTCTCGCGGCAGTTCTCCGGTGACGAACAGCAGGCCCTCGCCGACTACCTCGCTACTCAGCGGAAACGGCTCGCGGCCGGCGAGCTCGATGCGAAGGCGCTCGCGGGCGACGGGACCGACGCCGACGAACGGGCCGCGTGGATGCTGGTGGCACGGGCCGTCATGAACCTCGACGAAGCGATCGTGAAACGGTAGGCACCCCATGAACCTCCTCGACATCACCCGCCGGCACTTCTTCCGCGACTGCGGGATCGGCGTCGGCAAGATCGCGCTGGCAGGCCTCGTCGCCGAATCGCTCGGGCGTCCGGTTGCGGCGTCGGGCCCCGCTCCCGCCGCGCCGCCGCCCGGCCCGCTCGCCCCGCGGCCGCCGCACATGCCCGGCCGCGCGAAGGCGGTGATCCAGCTCTTCATGGCCGGCGCGCCGAGCCAGCTCGAGATGTTCGACCACAAGCCGAAGCTCGCGGCGATCGAGGGCAAGCCGATCCCGCCGGAGGTGATCGGCGGGCAGCGCTATGCCTTCATCCGTCCCGACGCGGCGGTGCTCGGGCCGCAGTACCGCTTCGCGAAGCACGGCCAGTGCGGGGCGGAGCTCTCCGAGGCGCTGCCGCATCTGGCCAAGGTGGTGGACGATATCGCCATCGTGAAGAGCTGCCGGACCGACCAGTTCAATCACGCGCCCGCGCAGATCTTCATGAACTGCGGCTTCTCGCAGCCCGGGCGGCCCAGCCTCGGCTCGTGGGTGACCTACGGCATCGGCAGCGAAAGCCGCGATCTCCCTGCGTTCGTCGTGATGAGCACGGGGCAGGGGGTCAGTGGCGGCAGCGCCTGCTGGTCGAGCGGGTTCCTGCCGAGCGTCCACACCGGCACGCGGTTTCGAAACGCCGGCGCTCCGATCCTCAACGTCGATTCGCCCGCGGGTGCCGACGGCCGGCTCGCCGCCGACACGCTCGGCCTCGTCTCCGCGCTCAACCGCCGTCGGCTCGACCTCGACGGCGACCCGGAGATCGCCACGCGGATCGCCAGCTACGAGATGGCCCACCGCCTGCAGACCTCGGCGCCCGAGCTCATGAACCTCGCCGACGAGACGCCCGAGACGCTCGCCCTCTACGGCTGCAAGCCCGAGGAGGCGAGCTTCGCGAGAGCCTGCCTCATCGCGCGGCGGCTGGTGGAGCGGGGGGTGCGGTTCGTGACGATCTACCACGAGGGCTGGGACGGCCACTCCGACGTGGCCGGCAACGTGAGGAACAACAGTGCGAAGACCGACCAGGGGTCGGCGGCCCTCGTCGCCGACTTGAAGCGGCGCGGGATGCTCGACAGCACCCTCGTGGTCTGGGGAGGGGAGTTCGGCCGCACGCCGATGGTGGAGGCCAGCGCCGTCCTCGGCCGGTCGAAGGGCCGCGACCACCACCCCAACGCCTTCACGATGTGGCTGGCCGGCGGCGGCATTCGGGGGGGCGTCACCCACGGCGAGACCGACGAACTGGGCTTCCATATCGCCCGCGACGAGGTCCACGTCCACGACCTCCAGGCCACGATCCTCCACTGCCTCGGCCTCGACCATGAGCGGCTCACCTACCGCTACCAGGGCCGCGACTTCCGGCTTACCGACGTGCACGGACACGTCGTGACGAATATCCTTGCCTGACCTGATGCCGAACCTTCTGGAGCCTTCTCGATGCGATTCGCCGCTTTCGCCTTCTCGTGTGTCGCCCTTCTCACCGGCCTCGTGCGGGCCGACGATCCCTGGCTCGTGATCGAAGGGGGTGAAGGCCCCGGCAAGGGGAAGCACGTCGTGCTCGTCAGCGGCGACGAGGAGTACCGCAGCGAGGAGGCGCTCACGCAGCTTGCGAAGATCCTCGCCAAGCACCACGGCTTCACCTGCACCGTGCTCTACGCCATCGATCCCGCGACCGGCGAGATCGCGCCCAACAAGGGCGACAACATCCCGGGCCTCGAGGCCCTGCGGAAGGCCGACCTGATGGTGATCGCGACCCGCTTCCGCAACCTGCCCGACGAGCAGATGAAGGAGATCGACGACTATCTCAAGTCGGGCAAGCCCGTGATCGGGATGCGCACGGCCACGCACGGCTTCAACATTCCGAAGGACCGCGCCTACGCCCATTACGGCAACGGCTACGGCGGCGCGAAGAAGGAGTGGGCCGACGGGTTCGGCCGTGCGGTGCTCGGTGAGAAGTGGATCACGCACCACGGGCACCACGGCCACGAGAGCACCCGGGGCCTCGTCGCGCCGGAGGCCAAGGACCACCCGATCCTCCGTGGCATCGCCGACGGCGACATCTGGGGTCCGACCGACGTGTATGGCGTGCGGCTGCCGCTGCCGGGCGACTCGAAGCCGCTCGTGCTCGGGCAGGTGCTCGAGGGCATGAAGCCCGACTCCCCAGTCGTGGAGGGCAAGGACGCCAAGAAGAACGAGCCGATGATGCCGGTGGCGTGGGTGAAGACCTATTCCGTCGAGGGCGGCCCGAGTGGCCGGGTGTTCACGACCACGATGGGCGCCGCCACCGACATGGCCTCCGAGGGCATGCGCCGGCTGCTCGTGAACGCCGCCTACTGGGCGACCGGCCTCGAGGACAAGATCCCCGAGAAGTCGGTGGTGGACGTGGTGGGCACGTTCGAGCCCACGCCGTTCGGGTTCGGCTCGTTCAAAAAGGGCGTGAAGCCGGCCGACCTGAAGTGATTGTCCGGGGCCGCCCGCCATGAGTTTTTCGTGGCGGGCCGCGCAAGAGCGCCCGGCCGGAAGAACCCGACGCAGGGGGTCGCCGTAGTTGACGGTGCGGGTTCGGCCGACCTGTCCGAAAGGCTGAATCCCGCCCCTCCGATTCGGCTTCGAGTCGGGGGATTTACGGCGACTCTGACAGCGGTATGCCCAATCGTTGTCCTCGGTTTTGGGGAATGGTACGTTCGAATCGCTCTTTGGTATTCAGCCCAATGTGACGCGTCCGATCAGTAGCAGCGGTGTCGGGACACGGGCAAGGCCCGGCATCATGGTGCGGTCGCGTGTGGGGCGGTAGCCGTACGGGAACTCTGCGCAGGGGTCATCATGCTCTCATCGTGGACGACGTCCATTCACGAACTCTTCGATCGCCGGGGGCGTCGTCGTCGCCCCGTTCGTCGCTTCGAACGGCGCGGCGGCCACCAGGTCGAGCAGCTCGAACAGCGCCGGGTCATGGCGTTCGACCTCGTCGCGGCGTTCGCGGAAAGCACGACCCCGTTCTACGTCAAGGATGTGAACGCCGGGGCGGTCGAACTCAACGACGCGCCGCAGCAGATCACGCTGCGTTTCGGGCCCGGCGTGAAGATCGATCCGGCCACGCTCGGCGGGATCTCGATCGTGCGCAGCGGCGGTGCGACTGATCCATTTGGCAACGGCAACGACGTGGCGATCGTGCCCGGCAGCATCCAGGTGGATGACGCGCCGAATCAGAATCAGGTCATCATTCGCTTCGCCGACACGCTTCCCGACGACCTCTACCGCATCAGCGTCGGCAGTTCGCTCGGTTCGGTCGCGAACGGCACAGCCAACGCCACGAGTTTCGACCTCCGGCTCGACCTTGGTGCGTTCGTGACGGCCGTCGTCCCGCAGCCCGTGACGCGCGTCTCCGGCGCGCTCTCTCAGGCGCGAAGGGCGATCGACGTCTACTTCAATAGCGAGGATCCGCTCCTCCAAGCGTCGGTGACCAATCCCGCCTTCTACCGCGTGATCGAGGTCGATGCCAACGGCAATGACGTCGGTGCGCCGTGGGTGCCCGCCGGGGTCACGTACGACGCCAGCACGGGCAAAGCGACGCTCACCTTCGCGACCAACCTGACCGGAGGCAAGACGTTCCGGCTCGAGGTCGGCGGGTCGGGTGCGACCGCGGCCGCAGCCCCGGTGAACGAGGCCGGCGACGCTGCCGTGAGCGTCAACTCGAGTTTCTCCACGGCGCAGAATCTCGGCGTGCTCGGCGCGGCTGGCGCCACGGTGAACGGTGCGATCGACGTGCGTCCGACGGTGACGACCCCGGCCGGAAGCCTCGGCTTCGCGACGCAGCCGGGATCGCTCGACGAGCCCGGGCACCGCAATACGCCCGCCGACAGCGGCTCGCACGGCATCCCCTATGCGACGGTCGATCCGGCCACCGGCATCCAGGTGGTCGAGTACAACTTCCGCACCGACTACGGCCTCGACCCCCAGGGGAACAAACTCCAAAACGCGATCACCGAGACCCAGAAGCAGCGGGCTCGGGAGGTCTTCGAACTCTTCGGCCTGTACACGGGCGTGCGGTTCGTCGAGACGCCGACGAGCGGGATCACCGTGGTCACGGGCGACATGCGTGCGCTGTCCGCCGCGGTCTCGACGGCCCCGGCGGGGCTTGCCGGCACGTTCCCCAACGGTCCGGCGGTGGGCCAGCCCGGCGCGATCATGGACGCGACGGAGAACTGGGGCTCGAGCGAGTACGGCGGCCAGTGGTTCCGGGTGGCGATGCACGAGATCGGGCACACGCTCGGCCTCCAGCACTCCTACGACCTGTCGTCGATCATGGGCGGCGGACTCACCGGCGAGCCCGTGTTTCCGGGTGATTACGACGTCGTCCAGGCGAAGCAGTTGTTCTCGCCCAACGGCTCCGACATCGACCTCTACCGGTTCACGGTCGCCGAGCCTGGCACGCTCACGGCCGAAACGATCGCGGGCCGCCCCGGTGCCACCGTGACCAGTCAGGTTGATACGGACCTCTCGCTCTATCGCCAGGAGGTCGTGAACGGGCAGACGGTCCGCACGCTCGTGGCCCGCAACGACAACTACTATGGCCGCGACTCGTTCGTGGGCCTCAGCGTCACTGCCGGAACCTATTTCGTCGCCGTCACGGCGACTGGCAACACGGCCTTCAATCCCGAGGTTTCCGACTCGGGCAATGGCGGTCGGAGCGACGGCGCCTATCAGTTGAAGCTCGGCTTCACGCCGCAGTCTGCCGTCGGGAACACGATCGTGGATCGCACCGGGAAGCCGCTCGACGGGGATCGTGACGGGCAGGTCGGGGGTACGTTCAAGTTCTGGTTCAACACCGAGTCGCTGGCCAACACGGTATTCGTGGACAAGGCGGCGGCGGCAGGGGGCGACGGCTCGATCGCCAAGCCCTACACGACGATCAAGGCCGCGATCGACAACATCGGCACGCGGCGGATCATTCGCATCGTCGGCAACGCCGCGAACACTCCGTATCTCATCGGCACGAATCTGGCGGGGCAGCCCCTGGCGGACGGCGCCACGTTCAACGTGCCGCAGGGTGTCACGGCGATCATCGATGCCGGAGCGGTGTTCAAGCTCCGCGCCGCGAACATCGACGTCGGCTCGTCGTCGGAGCTCGTGTCACGGTCGGGTGCGTCGCTGCAGGTGCTCGGCACGCCCACATCCAAGGTTCGGTTCACGTCCTTCCACGACGACACGGTGGGCGGCAACTCCGACGG
>Ga0233425_10009218_pt1 | contig 12647 bp, 11 predicted proteins | sample Watercolumn_Towu_2_FD_181712 | JGI IMG/M metagenome (GOLD analysis project Ga0233425, IMG submission 181712) | Freshwater microbial communities from Lake Towuti, South Sulawesi, Indonesia - Watercolumn_Towuti2014_140_MG | ecosystem: Environmental > Aquatic > Freshwater > Lake | place...
GCGCCAGCTTGGTCCGGCCGGACTTGTCCAGCCCGTAGATCCACCAGTCGATGAGGTAGTCAGGCTCGAGCAGGTCAGCGCGACCGGGCTTCGGCACCGAACGCCTTCAAGAGCTCGCGCCTTGATGCGTTTCACACCGCTCTTCCGCCCACTCGGTGACCAGCTGTTGCCTTGGCACTTCGCCCATCGGGGCAATCATGTCGCGCTCGGAGCGAGCTCTGGTAGCCTGACCGCATGCGGCTCATCACTTGGAACTGCCGGGTAGGAGGGTTCAGAATCAAGGCGAAACACATTGCGCCGCTTCGGCCCGATATTCTCGCTGTGCAAGAGGTCGAGCCGCTCGACCACGAGCTGTTCTTCGACGGAGAGTGCCAGCCGACCTACCGCGACCGCACTGCGGATCCGGCCTATCCGAAACGCGGCATCGGCGTATTCTCCTACACCGGTGTCGAGATGACGCCGGTCGATACCGCGGACCCCGCGTACTGCTTTCGACGTTACGAAGCGCGCCAGAAGGATCTGGCGTTCCAGGTGGTCGCCGTTTGGCCGGCGAAGACTGACGACCGGACAACATCCTACAAGCAGGCACACGAAGGGCTGCGTCGCCACGCGGACTGGGTTCGGCAACGGCCTACCGTGATCATGGGAGACTTCAACGACAACGCTTCATATGAGGGCGGGAAGTCCTGGCAGCGGCTCCTGGATCTGATCCGGCCGCTCGAGCTCGAGAGCGTCTACCATCACCATTTCTCCGAGTCGTTCGGCGCTGAGACCCGACCAACGTACTTCCACCAAGGCAAGGAAACGAAGTTCCACCTCGACTACTGCTTCGTGCCCAGGGCTTGGCTCGAGCACATCAGGCAAGTCGAGGTCGGGACGTACGAGAAGTGGCACGACGCCAGCGACCACGCGCCCCTGATCGTGGACCTGGACCTGTAGGCGAATCTGACGGGCCGGGCCACTATTCAGAGGTGCCCGGAGCAAGACTTCTCGCAGGCTCTTGCGCCCACGCCGGCCATCCGTCGAGATCCAGCTCGATCGCCCGCCACCCCGGGTAGGTCAACCTGGCTATCGCTTGGCGCACAGCAACGACGTGCTGCCTGACCTCGTTCTGCGACACCTGCCCGGTGTGGAACGCCCACACGAGGAAGACCAGCATGGTCTCGACCGTGTCGAGCTTGCAGTACTCAGCAACGCGCAAGTCTTCACCGTCGAGCACGTGCTCGTAGATGTCACGGTCGAGGAAGGCCTTTCCAGGCAGGCCGAGAGCCTTGCTGATAGTTCCGAGCCCGACGCGCATCGAGGCACCGTACCCGGAGAGAACGTCCATCAGGTCCGTATGCAGGTCCTGGTACCGATTCTGGTAGTTGTTCCAGCGGCGGTCACCGTCGGTGCGGTAGAAGTCGGGCGCGGCGACGCCGAGCATCATCGCTCGGTAGCGCATGACGGGCAGATCGAAGCCCGAGCCGTTCCAGGACACGAGTCTCGGCGACTTCAGCTCCTGGGTCACGAGCCGGAAGAATCCGTCAAGATGGCTGCGCTCGTTCATCGCTGTGCCGCCAAGCGCACGAATCGCCACTGCCCCCGTCTCGGGGTCGAGCGTCGTGGCGCAAATGCTGACCACACGGTGCCACGGGAGTTGGGGGTACTCGCTGTTCCCGCTGGTCTCTTCGAGCCGCAGACGCACCATTTCGTGCACGACCTCCGCGTCGCTACCCGCGATCGAGAGGAGTCGGCGGCCAATGTCCGGATCGGGAATTGTCTCGATGTCGAACGCAACGACTGGTCGGTCGAGCATGATGCTTCATGATGCGTCCGTCACTGGGCGGGCCGCAATCGCTGGAAGGACAGGGAATGTCAGCGCATCACGCTCCCCGCCCACCATGAGCCGAGGTATCTTTTCGCGAATGACGCGTCCTGGTCCTGAAGCAGAGACCGTCCATCGCCTGTGGACCTTGCTCCGGCTGATCCCCCGCCGTCCGCGGCGCGCCGACACCGGGACGCTCAAGCGCCAGCTCGACGCGGAGGGCATCGACGTCACGCCGCGCAGCATCCAGCGCGACCTGCAGCACCTCGCCGCACGGTTTCGGAACCTCCACTGCGACGAGCGCTCGAAACCTTACGGCTGGAGCTGGGACGGTGACGTTCCTTTGCTCGAAATCCCTGGGATGGAGCTGAGCGCTGCGGTGACCTTCGAGCTCGTACAGGCGCATCTCGCGCAGGCGCTGCCGCGCAGCACGTTGAAGACACTCGACCCGTACTTCGGCCGGGCGCGCGAGCTGATTCGCAACACGACGAGCGCGAAGCTCGCGCGCTGGCCCAGCAAGGTGCGGGTGCTGCCGCGCGGGATCCTGCTCCGGGCGCCCGAGGTGTCGCCCCGAGTGTTGGACGTGGTCTACAGCGCCTTGCTCGAAGATCGGTGCCTGCGCGCGATCTACCGACCCCGGCACGCACCCGAGGCCAAGAAGTACGAGCTCAACCCGCTCGGCCTGGTGGTGCGCGACGGGACGCTGGCGCTGGTGTGCACGTTCTGGGACTACGACGATCCTCACTACGTGCTGCTGCACCGCATGTCGCAGGCGGAGATCCTGGACACGGCTGCGCGGCGACCGAAGGGCTTCGATCTCGACGCCTTTCTAGCGCGCGGCGGGATCGGCTTCGTGCACGGCGATCCCATCGCGCTCGAGGCGCTGGTGGCCCGCGAGGTCGCCCTCACCCTGCACGAGACACCGCTCAGCACCGACCAAACGCTCACCCCCGCGGGCGACGACCAGGAGCTCATGCGCGCGACGGTGCCGAACACTCTCGACCTGCGCGGGTGGCTCCAGAGCTACGGCCCGCTCATCGAGGTCAAGAAGCCCTTGGCGTTGCGCAAGGAGCTCGCGGCGAGCGCGCGGGAGCTCGCCGCGATGTACGGGAAGCGCGGCGGGAAGTAGCTGGCGGTCAGCACGCCGCCGCCAAGAGTCTCGCGTCGGCCTCGAGCTCCTCCCGCGTCGCGAGCACTACGCACCGCACCGTCGCGCGCGCCAGGGGGATGTGCATCCGGACGTCGTAACGGTGTTTGCCCCGGTCGAACGCCATGACCAGGACCGGCGGCCGTTCGAGACCCTTGTCGGCTCTCGTAGGCATTGGACCCCGGCTCCCAAAGCCACCGTACGAGCTCGCGCTGCCCCAGCGACCCCGAGCGAATTGCGCGAAACTGCTTCAGGCCTCACGCGTGGCGAGTACGTCGATGGCGTCCGACTGTGGACGGTACACTACAACCGCGTCAGTCCGGGGCGTAGAATTCTAGCTTGATGACCGACGAGATCTTCATCCCTGCCGACCTGCTCGAGCATTTCCTCTCGACCGACGACAACGATGCCAAGCGCGACGCGCAGCGTCGAGGCAAGATTCTTGCGCAGACGGTCCTTCAAACGCTTCTCCACCACGTCTCCGCTCCGATCGTTGGTGCCAAGGTAGGCACCTGGCCAAAGCGCCTAACGCGCGCCGGGAAGCACCAAACGGCGGGCGCGTACGCCAGCGCGGGGGGTGTAACCGCGCAAGTCTCGTTCAATGTCGAAGACGACTCGCAACTAGACACGTACCTGTATCTAACGGCACGCTTCGAACCGACGCTTCGCAGCGCCGATTCGTGGGTCAACCGCAACTCGGCAGCGGTCGATGCATTGGTCAAGAAGTACGAATCCGGAAAGCCCTACTACTTGGAACGACCCGAAAGAAAGGGAGCTCCGGTGCCCGCGAACAACGCCCGGTTCCTGGAGTTCTCCCACTGGCGGACCGCGGCCAAGCGTGGTGATGCGCTGATCGTTGACCGCGCTGAGGTGAAGGCGTTCGCCGCCGAGTTCGACGCCATGATGGATGGGATCATCCGGGAGAGCCTGTCGGCTCGCCGACGCGACGTTCGGCTGCTTCAAGCTCTGGTGCCGCCGCCAGTCGATAGGTCATTGGACGAAGTCGGTGGGGACCGGATTCTCGAAAAGGCAGACGTAGTACGAGCGACGCTCGCAGCCATGGCCAGTCGTCCGCTCGTCCTACTCGCAGGAGTTAGCGGCACGGGCAAGACCCAGCTCGCGAAACGTCTTGGCAAGTCACGCGCGTTGCGATTGCTCTACGCCGAGGAGACATCAGGACCGCTGGTCGACCGACAAATGGAGGCCTTGCGCGACGCGGGCGTCGTCGAGACTGCCAAGGGCGACGCGGACTGGGTTTGGGTGAGTGACCCGAGTCTGCCCGAGCGCGAGCTCACCGCGCTGAACTTCGACGATCAACACGGGAGCGACGCGGACGACGAAGCCGAGAACGACGAGTCGTCAGATGAAGACCCGGCGGATGACGCGGACGACGAAGATCAGGATGACGGAAGCGAAGTAGTTCATCCGGGTGAATCTCACGCGGACCAACGATTTGCGCTCGTGCCGGTCCAGGCAGACTGGAAAGAAGCTTCCAACCTGTGGGGATGGCATAACGTCATCGACAGCGGGTCGTTCCATGGAACTCCGGCCTTGCGAGTGTTCCTCGATGCTTGGCGGACGGTGGCGAAAGGCGCGCGCGCACCGCATGTCCTAGTGCTCGACGAGATGAACCTTAGCCGGCTCGAGCACTACGGGAGCGACCTACTGAGTGCCATGGAGAATCCCGACGACGAAATGATCGCGCTTCATCGAAGCGGAACCCCGCTCCAGCTCGCGGGGGCGCCCGAGGTACAGGTCCCGCCGACAATGGGGTGGCGTGACGGTGTCATCGTGATCGGCACCGTCAACGTGGACGAAACGACGTTTTCGTTTGCGCCCAAGGTCTTGGATCGTGCCGTAGTGCTCGAGTTCCTCGACGTGAATCTGAAGCTGTACTTCGAGGAGACGGGGCTGGCTGCGGAATGGGAGAAGTTGGGCCCCTGGTTCGAAGCGGTTCATGACGTGTTGCGTCCCTACAACCTGCACCTCGGCTATCGCCCGGCCAGAGAGGTAGTTAGCGTACTTCGTGCTGAGCTCGGCACCGACGCAAGCGCTTGGGCCGATGGTCCTCTCAAGGCACAACTGGACCGGCAACTTCGAAACAAGGTCCTGCCAAAGGTGCGCGGTCCCCGTGGAACCGCAGAACCAGTGCTGCTCGGCCTGCTTGCCTTGGCCATTGCCGGTCCGGAACTCCGCGCGAGCCTGGAAAAGGAGTTGGTCGCCCGCGCAGAGAATGGGTGGCCTCCAACGGACGCCGCGGCAGTGAGGGCCAGATGCCTACCGGGGTCGGCTGCGGAGAAGGCCTGGTACATGCTTCAGCGCCTTGGGGACGTGGGCTTCACGGGGTTCTTCTGAGCCGTGCGCGTCGACGCGTTGGTCGTGCACGGTCCGAATGACGCGTGGCTGCAGCTCAGTCGGGTCGACGTGTGGGACCGCCCCGCGACCGCGACGGCTGCACGTGATCTGGTCGATCGGGTTCTGGCCTCTATAGCTGGGCCGGTGAAGGATGTTGAGCTGTTTTCCGCAGCGGACTCTGCCTCGGAAGCGCTGACTATCCGCAAGCCAGATCCGGCTTCGTTCTTCCAGGCTGCCCTCATGGCGGACGAAGGCACGGAGTGGACGATCCGCACTGACCCCACGCGACCCCCACTGCGCCCGGAAGTCTTGGGGTTGAAGCCAATCCCTGGTCATCAAAGCGCGTGGGTGTGGTCGCTCGTTGATGCGGTGGGCCAATGCTCGTTGGAGTGGCAGGGTATTCGCGTACCGATCCTCGCACTGGATCGGAAGATGCCAGGGGAAGCGAACCGCGTCGAGCAGCTCGAGCGGCTGCTTTCCGACATCTGGCAGCGGCACCACGCGCTACTTCGACGGTTGGGCGTGCCTGCCTCGATTCGACTCGAAGCGCGCGGCCACCGAGCGCGCGCGCCGATCCACACGCTGATGCTCTTGGATCAATTGGTGTGGTACCGCGGCGTCCACGAAGCTTGGGAAGCAGTAGCGACGGAACCAGTGTCCGTGCTCGACGTGACTTGGCCGAGTCGCCAGGCGTCGCTTGCACAACGCCCCTGTCTGTATGGCCCCCGCGGGCCGTGGTCCCTCCCAGCGGGATGGAGACCCGGACACCCCGGTGGGTTCGTGCGAGATCGACAACCCACGCGTCACTTGGACACTCCGCCCAATCGGCTTGCGGTACGGCTTGCACACGAAGTGGAAGGACTCTGCGATGATGTGCTGATGGCCTTGGCAAGCTCGGCGCACGAGAGCGCACGAGGCTGGCGGAACGTAGCCCGGCGCACCCGGGATCGTGCACGACGCGTTCGCGCGGCTCCGGCTCTGGCCGAGGTCCAGCCCTTCGCTGAGCTCGGTCTGGACACTCCAATGGTCCAGCTCAATCCGACTTGCCGGGCGCTGCTTAGCGCGTGGGCGACCATTCGACAGGGGCTCTCCGTCGATCAGCGTCTGGAATCGAAGCTCCACGACCCGCTGAAGGAGGCCTGGGACCTCTACGAGTATTGGTGTTGGTTTGCCCTGTGCGATGCCATCGACGAAGTCGCCGGTCAGAAGGGGCGCGTGGAGCGCGTTCCGGTCAAGACGCTCGACCGATTCGTCGGGGAGGGCGTCCTCGAGTGGGGCCTCGTTCATCAGGTTGCTCTGCGCACCAACCGGATCCGCGTTTACTACAATGCTCCGGCACGGCACGGTTCTGATAGCCCGTATTCCAGCTACAGTCGGTCGTTTCGCCCCGACATCGCGGTGGAAGTTTCCACAGCCGCCGGCGACGTGCTCGACCTTTCGCTGTTTGACGCGAAGTACCGGGTGATGCAGTTCGACGACGCCCGAGGTGCAGACGGCCAGCTGAAGCGCGATGAGCGACGCGGCGTCGCCAAGACAGACGACCTGAAAGTGATGCACGCGTACCGGGACGCGCTCCGCTCTAGAAATGGAGATCCGCCACGCTGGGTCCTGACGCTGTTTCCAGGCAGCGAGCTGGTCTTGTATTCGAAGCAATCCGGGCGATCTAGGAATGTACAAGTACTCAGCTCGCGGACTGCCGGCGGCGTGGGTGCGCTTCCATGCCGACCACTTCGGAGCTCCGATCACAATTTCCTCGGCGACTCCGTTCGTGCGCTACTGGCACCGTATGCGTGATACGAGGTGACTTCCATACATCCGATCGGCTCGGTCGCCGCGCTCGTCGCGGAGGGCCGGCCCTACACCACTGCGCTGCGTCGTACGCCCGGCGCGCGGAGCGCGGCATCTCCTACTTCTACTCAGTGAAAGTCAGCCCGAACCGTCGCGGTAGCGCGACGCCGAGCACTGAGGAGTGCGACGCAGTCGAACGCTGGCTCGCGTCAGTGCGGGTGACAAGCCTCGCCTAGAACTGCGGCGCGGACTGTCGCACCGTGCTCGCGAGGAGCCTCGCGTCGGCCTCGAGCTCCTCCCGTGTCGCAAGCACCACGCTCCGCAACGTCACGCGCGTCAGGGCGACGTGCATCCGGACGTCGTAACGGTGTTTACCCCTGTCGAGCTCCACCACGAGAACCAGCGGCCGCTCGAGACCCTTGAAGCGCAGGAACGTGTCCGCGACCACGTGCCCGCCAGCGTCGGGCGCATCCGCGCGACGAACCGACACCTGGCCGATGGCGGGTCTCGGGGTCTCTGCGGCGACGGGAAGAGACGCTCGCGCGTCGCCTCGAGCGCTTCACGCAGGTACGGCAAGTCCTGCTGGCCGAGCACGGCCCTGTCGAGGTCGCCTTGGCGGGGTGGATTGCTGAAGGGGCTGCTCGGGAACGCGGTGGCGACAGCGAACGCCGGTGCGTGCCTCAGCCCACGCTCCTCGAGCTTCGCGACGAGCAGCCGTGCGAACGAGTGCCCCTGCTCGCGCGGCGCGCGCGCCATAAGCGTGCCGTTCTGCAGCCACTGCCCATCTCGGACCTCGATGGCGCCGCCCTTCACTTCGATCACTAGGAGGCCGCGGTCGGGGATCGCGACAACGAAGTCACCCTCCCCTTCCCACCCCGTCTCCGAGCGCACTCGGTGTGAGTGCCAGGCGCTCCAGCCTTGCGGCAGTCCGGTCGCGAGCGCGCTGTGGAGGCTTTGCTCGGCGTGGCTGCCCGTCGGGCGCGGCGCGCCTTGGGCGTGAAGACCGATTGCGGGCACGGGCAGGGTGATACTCACGCTCCGGGCCATCGCATCGCACGTTCCCGGGCCCGCTCAGCTGCGACCGCCCGCGTCGCTGCCCGGTGCTAGGCTGCCCTCATCCATCCAGACGGGCAGAGGGACCCGGCCCATTGAAGCCCGGCCAACCTACCTTACCAGGCAAGGTGGCAACGCCGGACGCGGCTCTGCCGCGCGCGATGAGGTGTCCGATGCCCATTCACATCCCGACTGATGTTCCCAAGCTCGTAGCCCGCGAGAAGCGCGAGGATCGGGCTCGGAAGGCCAAAGCCGACGCGCTCGCGAGGGCGAAGGCGCGAGCCAAGGCCGTGGAGAGGGCCGGCGCTGCCGAGCCCGCACGACGCGCGCTCGAGTTTGCGCGCGCCCTGGCCAAGAGGCTCGCCTTGCCGCCGGGCGGGCTTCCAATCTTCGTGGCTCACCGCGGGCGCTGCGTCACCCGCGCGTGGGTGATGCCAGATGGCTCGGTCTACATCCAGCACCTCGTCCAGCCCTTCGCCGCGTTCAACGTCCACGCCCGCCACAAATCCGATCTTCTCGACCGGACTCCTGCTGACTTCATCCACGCGCTGGCTGCAGCCATCGACAGCGGCGAGGTGTGGAAGCACGTGCGCGAGAGCGCGAGGGGCGACTTGCCGGCTCGACACGCTGATGGACGCCGCCCAACACGCGCAGTGAAGTAGCCCAATGGAACCCCTGGACCTCCTCTTTGGACACCTCGACGCTTGGCGCCATCTTCCCGCGTACCAGCTGGAGCGCCGTGTGGATGTCTTCTTCTCGGTCTACTTGCGCGGCGTGGTCGAGGAGCTCACCGGCGTCGAGCTCGAGCACGAAATGGTTCCAGAGCTGCCGATCAAGCGTGACTTGGTCTGGCCCGACCAACCCTCCGAAAAGTCCGTCAAGGTCGACTACGCCCTCTTCGCGAAGGACCGGAGCAAGGTCTTCTTCGTCGAGCTCAAGACCGACGGCGCCTCACGACGCGATACTCAGGACGAGTACCTCGACGCCGCCAAGCGCCTGGGATTTCGCCCCATCGTCGAGGGCATCCGCTCGATCGTCAGGGCGACGTCCGCGCACCAGAAGTACCATCACCTCTGCACCGCACTCGCGCGCCTCGGGTACCTCGAGCTGCCCACCGACCTGGAGAAGTACCTGTACCCCGCGCCGCGCTCCGGGCTCTCTGCGAGGCTCTCCCAGATCGCCGTTGGGCCAATCGACAGCCCGATCGAGGTGATCTACGTCCAGCCGACGGCAACCAGCGGCGATCGCTGCATCGATTTCGATCGCTTCGCCAACTACGTCGCCCAATTCGAAGATCCGTTCTCGCAGCGGTTCAGCTCGCACCTCCTGCGGTGGAAGGAAGACGCAGGGGCGCGAGCGCCGATCGGAACGTGACGGGTTGGAGGCTCACCCGGCCGCGGCCGCCGCTCTTGCCCGCATCGTGAGCGCCGCGTGCGCGCGCTTCCCAACGCGTGCGGTCAGCACCTTGTTCATCCCAGCGCCGACTCCCATGCCCACGAATGGCAGCGCCAGAAACAGCGTCTTCGCTCCCTTTCGGGCGGCCCCGGCGAGCAGGACTCGTCCGGTCACGCGCAGCAGCAGCTTGCTGACCTCCCGCGGCGCGTAGTTCCAGATGGCTTCCGCGGACGTGATACCGAGGGCGAGCAGGATGTCGTCCCCATGCTGAGACTGAAACGTCCCGATCGAGGCAAGCAGCATGGCAAGCTGGCGCTCGTGGGGGAGGCGAACGTCGAAGCCGTGCGCCGCGGACAGGACCATACAGAGCTCGGTCTCGATCTTGAGCAGTAGAATGACCTCGCCCAACATTCCGCCGAGGGCCGCCATCGCCGTGCCCGGCCCGGGAATGACGGCGGGGGCGGCCGAGAGCGCGCCGACGATGGCGCTCAGGTTCGACTGCTGAGAGATGATCGCCTGACATGCCGCGTCGACATTCCCGTTGTGGGTCTGTCTCTGCTCCCATCCGCGGCGATAGAGCGACTCGGGCGAGTCGAGCAGCATCTCCACCGCGCTGATCACCCTCCTGGCGTTGGCCTCGGCATGCTGCGCTTGTTCGTTGGCGGCTGCGGTCATGTTCCTCCTATTCGTGCCCGTCGCTCGGGCGCGTCGAGCACGACAGCAACGGGCGTGCCCGCCGTTGACCGCGGCAACTCCGAGAAAAGCCGGGTTGCGATCGGGCCACCAGGGTGATCGCGATCGGGCGATCGGGGACGTGGCCGATCGCGATCGCTGATCTTCGCTCGGCAGCTGAAGTATCCTGGTCCGCGAGCGAGATGGGCAGCGGCGACACGACAGAGCTTCCTCCGACGGAGGACCATCAGCGCCCCAGCCTGGACCCTCCGGAGCGCGGGCGCGCCTGCCTCGTAGTCGCGTTTCCCTCATGCCGTGCGCTGCCCCTGCCACCGCTGGGCCAGCCGGTGGGGCGTGAGTGGTTTCAGCAGAACGGTGTAGACGACGCGAAGATCTCCCGCGCTCATTTCGTTCTGTCTCGGCGCGCGGGTGAGCTCCACCTCGGGGACGCGGGCTCACGCAACGGTGTCTGGCTCGACGGGCATCGGCTCGACGAGGGTGCGGTCGCGAACCTGGACGACGGCACGCTGATTCGGCTGGGCCGAACGCTGCTAGTGTTCCGCGCCGACCTCGAGGGCGACGCGGAGCCCGCCGAGCCCATTGGCGGCATGTTCGGTCCGTTTGGGCTGCGCGAGGTGTCGGCCTTTCTCTCGCGCATCGCACAGAAGCCGCCCAGGGCGGTGCTGGTCGAAGGCGAAACCGGTACGGGGAAGGAGCTCCTCGCGAAAGAGATCGCCGCGCGACTGAGGCCGGGCGGTCCACTGGAAGCGGTGAACGTCCCAGGCGTCCCTGCCGCGCTGTTCGAGTCCGTGCTCTTCGGACATGCGGCAGGCGCGTTCTCCGGGGCCGTTCGAGCCCAGCCGGGTGTGATCGGACGGAACGAGGGTGGCACAGTCTTCCTGGACGAGCTCGGGGACCTGCCCCTCGACTCGCAGCCGAAGCTGTTGCGCCTGCTCGAGAGCGGCGAGCTCGGGCCGGTAGGCGCCGTGCCTCGCCCGGCGAATGTGCTCTTCGTCGCCGCGACCAACCGGCCCCTGGATCAAGAGGTCGCCGCCGGCCGATTCCGCTCGGATCTCCTCGCGCGATTCCGGGACGCCCGCGTGGAGCTTCCGGCGCTGCGGGATCGAAGGGAGGACATTTTCCCAATCCTGCAAGCGCTGTCCCCCCTGGATCCGGCCCAGACGGACGTGGAGGCCATCGAGCGGCTGCTGCTCTACGCCTGGCCGGGGAACGTGCGCGAGCTCGAGGCGACCGTCGGACGGCTTGCTGCGCTCGGTGCGCCGTCGAAGCTCGAGCTCTGGGCCGTCGAGCAGCTCCTGGGACCGGTCGAGGCACGGACGTCGGTGCTCACCGAGGAGCGAGTGCAGTCGGTGCTGGAGCGCTTTGCGGGAAACCGGACTGCTGCTGCCGCAGCGCTGGGCGTGACGAGGGGGAAGCTGTTGAGGTTCCTGAAGCGCTAGAGCCAGAGCCACTTCTGGGTGCGCTGACGATGATCGCGAACATGAAATACGCAGCGAACAGGCCAGCGATCAGGAAGCCTGCGATCACCAGACTGCTGACGGCGATGCCTGTCTCCTTGGAGAGCCAGCTGGCAGCGCTAGTGAGCTGCGCGCTGACGTCGTCCGCAAAGGAAGCGGTCGGCCTGGGCGTCGGCTGAGCGGCAGGAACTGGTCTCCGGCGCGGCCCATCGCGCTGAGAGCGCGGGCGCCTTTCCTTCGTTGGCGGTGGCGCGCGCTTACGAACCTCCGGCGCCGCAAGGCTCTCTCCGAGCGCGTCCAAAACGACGGTTCCGCTGGCAGGTCGCTTGCGCGCGTCGAGCGCGAGGCAACGAGCGACGGCCTCGCCCCAGACCCCGGAGATCACGAAGTGCGGCGGCCACGGATACCGCCGCTCGAGGACCTCCCGATACGCCCGTGCGTAGTCGCTCATGCTCGAGTCGGGCGTCAGGCCCGTGGGGTGCCCTCCGACCAGGAGCTCCCAAGCCATGACGCCGAACGCGAACACGTCGGACACCGGGCGGTCCGGCGGCATCATCCAAGTGGTCGCATCGATCGCCTCGGGCGCCATGTAAGGAGGCGTGCCGACGATGCGGTCCGTCCGCGTGAGCTTGTCCTGGTTGCCCGTGGTCACGGAGATCCCGAAGTCCACCAGCTTCACGGTCGAAGGATCTTCGGGGTGAGCCCAGAAGTCGTGCTCGAGCAGCACGTTCTGGGGCTTCACGTCCCGATGCACCAGCTCCGCCGCGTGGACATGTGCCAGCGCGCGGGCCACGTGCAACAGTGCCGCGAACCGATGCGCCAGGGTGAAACGCGGGTCGTTCTTGGAGCTCGCAACGCTGGCACCCTCGACGCAGTCGAGCACCAGCCCGAGAATTCCACGACCGGAGTCTTCCACGAGCCCATGGCATTGGACCAACGACGGATGGCTGAG
>Ga0233425_10009219_pt1 | contig 12647 bp, 12 predicted proteins | sample Watercolumn_Towu_2_FD_181712 | JGI IMG/M metagenome (GOLD analysis project Ga0233425, IMG submission 181712) | Freshwater microbial communities from Lake Towuti, South Sulawesi, Indonesia - Watercolumn_Towuti2014_140_MG | ecosystem: Environmental > Aquatic > Freshwater > Lake | place...
GCCGAGTCGATCCGCGACGTGATCGCCTTCCCCAAGACCCAGAAGGCTCAGTGTCCGATGACCGACGCCCCGTCGCCGGTGACCCAGGATCAGTTGAAGGACCTGAAGATCAAGTTGGATCTTATCGACTAGCGGGCCAGCGAGCCGGTCCATGCCGAGTTCTGTTCGGCCTTCAGACGGTTCACCTTTCCCCTCACTGAGATCATCGCTGGCGCAAGGATGCCGGCGGTCTCTGCTCGGAGTGCTTCTCCTTCTAGCCGGCTGCCAGTCTGCCGGTCTCCCGCAAACGACCACAGCCAGGTGCTCCGAGGTGGAGCAGGGGATGGATTTTTCCAACCGGATTGAGACGCTCAATCGGGTGGCGGCCGCCTTCGCGCAAGGGTGTTATCGCACGGTCGCCAGGGCCGGCGCCAAGGCCCAGTCGGACTATCGGTACAAGACCTTTTCAATCTCGAAAGAGACCGCGAGTATCTTTCTTCCCGACGGCACGCTGACCGAATACGTGCTGGAAAGCTACGAGCGGGGATTTTTGGGCGTCTTGCTCGCTGCGAGCTATATCAATCTCCAGAAAGTCGAGGAAGCCAAGGTCGAGCTGAGGCGCCTGGACCATGAGCTGTTCGCGCCGCTGTACAACTACGGGGAGGACCCGGTCAATCTTCTGCTGTCGGCGGTCATGTGGGAGCGAGTGGGCGAGCCTACTGAGGCGCGCGTGGACTGGTTGCGTCTTCGGGACGTGCGGAGTCCGTTTCATGACCCTGATGAGGCCGTCCGATCGTTCGCCGCGCAGCAAGTGGAACGGATCGACCAGGGGACACCCGCCGCGTTACCCTGGCACCTCTATGCGGTGGGAATGTTTCCGGAGGTCCAGTGGGACCTGCAGTTCACGGGGTCGACCAACGGCTATTTTTCGGTCTGGCCGGCGCGATCGTTTACGACCCCCTGCATGTCCGGAACGGGGGTGCGCCTTTCGACGCAAAGCTGGTTTGAGAAGTTGGCCGTGCGCCACAGCCACGCGTACCATCCGCTCCTCCATCTCCAGAGTTGGATCAGGCTCCCGATCGGCGTGACCTACAGTCTGGTGCCGGTGGCTGCGGGCGCCGCGATCGCCGTGGGCGGCTGCGTCGCCGATGCGTCGATCTCGAGCCGTCAGGGTGGCTCCCTGTGCGAGGTGTCGGTACGGAGCGGGACTGTGTTAATGAGCCAGGCGCCGAAGGTGTTGAAGTGGGCGCTCGAGCCGGATCTGCGGCACTGGGAGCGAATACCCGCGACGTTTGTCATGACCAGGGCGACCGACCTCTCTCAGGAACCCTGTGCCAGGGCGGCGGGGCTGGTGCAGAAGGTCATATGAATGAGGAGTAGGAAGGGGCTATGGCTTTTCAGACCCTAGGCTGCTGGACAGTTGCCTCGGCCCGATGGCTCATCGCGCTGAGCCTTATCGGAGGCGCAGCGGTGCCTGTCGTCCCGGTGGCGTCGTCTGCGTCACCGAGCCAGAGCAAGACGGCCGGTCCGCCCCCGCTCTATGAGAACCTCGGCAGCCTGCACCATCCCATCACGACCGCCTCACGAAAGGCCCAGCGGTACTTCGATCAGGGATTGCGCCTCGTCTATGCCTTCAACCACGAAGAGGCCATCTATTCGTTCGAAGAAGCAGCCAGGCTGGACCCCAAGGCGGCGATGGCCTTCTGGGGAATCGCGCTCGCGCTGGGTCCGAACATTAATGCGCCGAGAGACAAGGACCAGGAGCGCCGGGCCTATGAGGCAATCCGGCGGGCGCAGACCCTTGCCGGTGAAGTCGGCGAGCGGGAACAGGCCTATATCGCCGCCCTGGCCGTCCGGTATTCACCGTCGCCGGACGCCGGGGGAGCGGCGTTGGACCGGGCTTATGCGGAGGCGATGCGGGCCCTGTCGGCACGCTTTCCGGAAGACCCGGACGCAGCGATTCTGTTTGCCGAGGCGCTGATGGACCTGCGACCCTGGGACTTCTGGACCAAGGACGGCCAAGCGCAACCGGGAACGGAGGAGATCCTGGCGACGCTGGAGAAAGTGCTGGCCGGGCACCCGGATCATCCGGGCGCCTGCCATTTCTACATCCACGCGGTCGAAGCCTCGTCCCACCCGGAAAGGGCCCTGGCCTGCGCGCGCCGCTTGCCTCAGTTGATGCCGGGCGCCGGGCATCTTGTCCACATGCCGGCGCATATTTACATGAGAGTGGGGCTGTACCATGAGGCGGCAGAACGGAACGCCCAGGCGGCGGCGGTGGATGAGGAGTATCTCGATCATCGGCGCCTCGTCGGGGTTTACCCAACCGGCTACTACCTACACAATCTGCATTTCCTCTGGGCGTCCTTGCTCATGGAAGGGCGGAGTCGGGAGGCAATCCGGGTGGCGCGCGAGCTGGCTGCGAAGGTCGGTCGGGACCAAGCGGGCCGCGAAAGGGAATTCTGGTTGGAACAGTTCACGGTTACGCCGATACTGAGTCTTGTCCGCTTCGGGCGGTGGGATGAGGTGCTGCGGGAGTTGGCCCCGTCGGAGGTACGGCTCTATGCCAGGGCCATGTGGCATTACGCCAGGGGACTGGCGTTTGCCGCAAAGGGACAGTTTGACCGGGCGGAGGAAGAACGTAGACGGCTGGCGGCTGGTTCCGAGGCGCTTTTCAAGGATCAAACGGATTCATACAAAGAAGCCGCCCCGCTGCTGCGGATTGCGGACAAGGTCGTTGCGGGCGAGACAGCCGCCTGGCGTGGAGATGCGGAAGAGGCGGTCCGGTTGCTCGAGGAAGCGGTCCGCCTGGAAGATCGTCTCCGCTACATGGAGCCGCCGGACTGGTACTATCCGGTGCGCCACTCCCTGGGGGCCGTGCTGCTTGCCGCCGGACGTGCAACTGAGGCTGAAGCAGTGTACCGGGAAGACTTGAAACGTCATCCTGAGAACGGCTGGGCCCTGATGGGGCTCGTCCAAAGCCTGAAGGCCGGACAGGCTGCAACGGAAACCGCCGCGGTTGAGACCCGCTTCCGACAGGCCTGGGCTCGTGCCGACGTGCCCCTCCATGCCTCGCGGTTCTGACGGGAAGTCTGGCGGCGGAAGCCGTTCGTAGTACATCTCAGGAGTCGGCTATGGTCACCTCTATCGCCTTTACCGTTTATCCGGTCAGTGACATGGCCCGCGCCAGGCGGTTTTATGAACAGGTGCTGGGGCTCACGCTCAGCCACGATTTCGGGGGCCAATGGGTGGAGTATGATGTGGGGGAGGGAACCTTCGCCATCACCACCTACGACACGGGGCATCAGCCAGGGGCCAAGGGTGCCTCGGTTGGGTTTGAGGTTCACGACCTTGACGCGTTTGCCGGCATGCTCAAGGATAAGGGCGTCCCGTTCGTCCTCGACATCTTTCCCACGCCTGTATGCCGGATGGCCGTGGTCGAGGATCCGGACCGGAACCATCTGGTCATTCACAAGCGGCACGCAGAAGAGAAACCTGGGAGGCTATGAGTATCGGCGAGGAGGGAGGGTCTAGCGAAGTCGGTGTTGTCTAGGAGGGGAAAGGTCTCCAAGCAAGGTGTTTCTCGGCGGGCGTCAAGTTCGATACAACGATAAAGAGCCCGCCGTTCACACGAAGTGTGGTATGGAGGGGGGGCCATGAAAACTCTGGTTCAATCTCTGTTCTTCGGAGGTTTGGTCATCGCGATCCTGGGCTGCTCGCTGTTCATCCCGAAAGAATCCCTGTACTTGCGCTCCGCCCAGGATCGGGCGACGCAGGATGAAGTCCAGCAGCAACTGGGGCGACCGAATCTGGTGTCCTCCACGCAGGCCGGGGAGGCGGTCTGGGTCTATCAGATCCGGGAGGAGGAACCGGGCAGTCGGTGGGCCTCGATCGGCATGCGCTGTGATGAATACGTGCTGACCTTCGACAGCCAGAACGTGCTGCGCCGGTGGACCTACCAGACTTACGTGCACGGCGGGGAGCTGATGCCGATGTATTGCGTCCCTGGCGGGATGGATGACAAGCGCAATGTCCGGGGCTAGGCGCCGCCCAGCGTGATCGTCAGCGACAGTTCTTTGTCCCCCCGGAGGACACGCAGAGTGACCTGCTGCCCGGGCTCTGTGTGCTCCATCAGGAAATTCTTCAACTGAGAGGCGCTCTGAATCTCCATGTCATTGATCGCGAGCAGCCTATCGCCCTTCTGAACGCCGGCCGTTGAAGCCGGCTCGAATACCTGCCCGACGGCCAGCCCCCACCGGGCCCCTACTTTGACGGCCTTCATCTGAATGCCCAGTCGGGAGAACCCTGGTTGCTTTCCTTCAAGGAGCGCGCCCACGATCTTTTTCGCGAGGATGCCCGGAACGGCAAAGGCGAGCCGGCTGCACCCGTGGCCGCCTTGAGCCTCGTCCGTCTTGATGATCGCGTGCATGACGCCGACGAGCTCGCCGTGGACGTTGAACAGCCCGCCGCCGGAATTGCCGCTGCAGACGGGAACGTCGGACTGGAGCAGCCTGGTGTCCACCGTTTGGAGAAACGTGTTGGGGTTGCCGATCCGTCCGAAGGCGACCGTCGGGCCCCACCCCAGGGGATAGCCCACGGTAAAGACTTCCTGCCCGGGCCGGCTTTCTTTCTCTGCGAACGACACGTCCGCCGTCTCCAACGCGACGGTCTTGCCCTGCAGTTTGTACAACACGAGGTCCAGGTAGGCGGTCCCTCCGACGACTTGGGCCGGCAACTCCTCCAACTGTTGGGTCAGGATCAGGATTGTTTCCGGGATCACGACCTTGCCGCCGTCCTGACGCTCGACGGCATGACGCGCGGTGACAATGTACCCACCGTGGAGGTGCACGCCGGTACCACGGAGCGAGAGTTGGACATCGTAGCCGGATTGGCGGGCCTCCGGCGTGGCGTTCAGGATGCCGACCGTTGCCCGTTGAGCCCGCTCGACCGCCTGCGCGAGACGGTCATCGGGTGACTCCGCCTGTGCTGCCGGGAGGACAGGCATGAAGACGATGAAAATCAATATAGAAAACAAGATGATGCGATAAGGCAGACTGGTCGACTGGCTGGGTAAGACCATGAAATTCCTTGCTCCTCTTCAACGGCCGGCTGAGCCGCCAGCCTGATCCGGCCTCAGTATAGACGAGGTCGGCCAGTTTTTCTTGAGGAAAATAAAGGATATAATGAAAGCCATCCTGACTCTTGATACCCTTCACGAGGTGCCCCATGAAGACCCAGCTCACGGCGCTTTCTCTCATTCTGGTCATGCTGGCAGCCGGGTGTTCTGTGTTTGTGCCACAGGAAAGCCGCTACTTGCAACTGGCGCAGGGGCGGGCGGTGCAGGACGAGGTGCGGCAGCAACTTGGACCGCCGCGCGTCACTTCGACCAGCCCGACGGGGGAGGCCATCTGGGTCTATGAGGTCTATACCATCGAGCCGGGCAGTCAGAATTCCTGGGCCTCAACCGGGTCCTGGTGCGATGAGTATGTCTTGACGTTCGATCGCGAGGGGGTGCTGCAGCGGTGGACCCATACCTCATACCTGCACGGCGGGGAGACGATGCCGGCTTCGTGCAACTCCACGCTGGGGGTTCAAAAACAGGCGTTGTAAGAATTCACCCGCCTACGCAGGAAGCCACGGCTGTCAAGCCGTGGAGGAATGCGCAGCGGGTGTCCTCCGAAGCCTCGGCGAAGGAGGACATGCTTCGGCGGGTTTCGCCGAAGAAATCAGAGGGACCACGGCTGTAAAGCCGTAGGGCTCCACAAAGTCTTCCTGCGCCGGAGGTGCACGATGACTCCGTTGCGATGCCTCGTAATAGGATTGAGCCTGGTCGCGGCGGTCAGCGGGTGTGCGGTCTTTGAGGCGAAGGAGTCTCGATACCTGCGGACCGCACAGGATCGGGCGACGCAAGAGGAAGTGCGCGAGCGGCTTGGGAATCCGCTCCGGACGGCATCCACTTCCGCGGGTGAATCTCAGTGGGTGTATGAGGTGAGAGACATCGAGGCAGGCAGCCAGAATTCACGCGCCTCGACCGGGTCCTGGTGCGATGAATACGTGCTGACGTTCGACGCCGGCGGCGTGCTCCGGCGGTGGACCCATGCCTCGTACTTGCACGGCGGGGAAATGATGCCGGACCGTTGCGATTCCGGCGTCCGGAAGCCGGCGTTGTAGACCCCCACGCGGCCGTCCGAAGGCTTTTCGCGTTTCTCCACAAATCACTTTCAGTCCCCCCCGTTTTCGGGTACAGTACGGGCTCACACGTTCCGCTTACTCGACGTCCTTGCTGGACGGTCAAGCTCATGCAGTACGACGACCTCATCGCATCGATCCAACAGCTCGGAAAAGACCCGGCGCGCCTCATTTTCGAGGATGAACTGACGGGCATCCCCAACCGCCGCTTTCTCTTCAACTACTTCGAGCACAAGGTACGATGGGAAGAGCTCGATGACGCTCCTGTCTCCCTCCTGATGATGGACGTGGACTACTTCAAAAAGGTCAATGATACCTATGGCCATGAGGCAGGCGATCGGGCGTTGGTCCAAGTCGCAAAACACCTCAAGGAGGTGGCGGGTGAGCAGTGGGTGCCGATCCGGTACGCCGGCGATGAATTTATGATCCTGATGCCGAACGGCCGTAAGAATGAGGCGATGTCGCTCGCCCAGCGGCTGTTGGAGTTGATCCATGCCGAGCCGCTGCAACTGGCCGGGCAGGCCAAGCTGAGCCTGACCCTCAGCATCGGCGTGGCGACGGCGCCGGAGGATGCCCAGACCAGCAGAACACTGGTTCAGAAGGCCGACACCGCGCTCTACCAGGCCAAGCAGGCCGGCCGTGACCGTGTGGTGAGTGTCTCGGACGAGCCGGGTGTCGTCTCCGATAAGGTGGCCTTGCAGCAGCTCGGCAGCGGCATGATCTGCAGCCGCGAGGAGCAGCTTGGGCAGGTGGAGGGCGTGATCCGGCTCTTTGACCAGGGCCAGAGCCAGTTCGTCCTGGTCGAGGGCGGCTCCGGCATCGGAAAGACCACATTCTTAGAGGCGACCCGCCGCATGCTGCAAGGCGTGGAAGCGTACCTCGTCCGAACCGCCGGCTCCATGCAGGAAAATTACCGGCCGTACTACCTCATGACGGGCATCCTGGTCACGTTGCTGAGCCAGAGGGATGACAAGGGCCAGGCCGCGTTTGGGAGCTTGACGGAGAAGGAAATCTCGTATTTGGGCACGCTGCTTCCGCAGTTGCAGAGCGCACCGGAGCTTCGATTGGCGCCGGATGAAGCGGAGCGGCGCGAAGGCATTTTCAGCACGGTGATTAAATTTATCTATCTCTTGCTCGATTACCGGCCGCTGATCCTCCTCATCGACAATTTACACTATGCCGATGAAGCCTCATTGACGCTGTTCCAGCGCCTGCTTGCGCAAAGCGAAGTGCCGGTCTTCTTCTGCGGTACCTACACGCCCCAGGCAGAACCCCAGGCGGCTGAGTTGGTCGTGCCGCTGGAGCGTTTTCTAACCGATCATGCGGCCGACCTCAGTCTCGTCAAGATCGTGCTGAATCCGCTGATGCCCACCGACATTACGGCCTCGCTGCGGGCGGTGTTCCCCCGCCTCTCCGCGCCGCCGGACGTGGAGGCTATGCTCGCGCGCGTGACCCAGGGCAACCCCCTCTTCCTCAATGAGCTTCTCCGCAAGCTGGTCCTGGACCGGAAGCTCAAGCCGGCCGGCCAGGAGTGGGTTCTCGATCCGTTGGATGAGGGGGAGCTGCCCCAGTCGCTTGACGAGCTCGTGAAGCAAAAAATCAATACGCTGGACGACGAGAAGCGCAACCTTCTTGCGCAGACGTCGGCCTTCGGCGAGGACGTCCCTCTCAGCGTACTGACCGGCAGTTCCCAAGCCATGGAATCCAAGGTGTTGGAGTTCCTCGACCAGGCGGTGACACTGGGCCTTCTCAGCTCCGATTACCAGTTGAACGACGAAACGATCCGGTTCACCGGCAAGAAGGTGCTCGATGTGGCTTACAACAACATCGGGGAGGTCCGCCGGAGAGCCCTGCACGAGCAGGTCGGCAGCTATCAGGAAGGGTTGTTCAAGAAACGCCTGCTGCCCTCGGCTGCGCCGCTGGTCTATCACTACACGCGCTCGGCCAACCGGCAGAAAGCGGAGAACTTTTCGCGGGTTGTCGCCTCCGAGAGCAAGTCTCTGTTCAACGCCCAGGAAGCGAGCGCGTACAAGACCGAGGAAGCGGCCATCACGGACACGCCCATCGACGCGCTCAGCCTTGCCTATGTGCCCACGATTGTTCGGAGCCTGCAGACCGCGGTGCGGAACATGAAGACGTATCCGGCCGATTCCAAGAACGTCATTAACCCCAGCCTGGAGTTCACGAAAGCCGTCCAGCAGGTGCTGGCAAAGAACGCGCGGTTGAACTTCGCGAAGGTCAAACAATTCCTCCTGGTCAACGGCCAGCGGGCCACCGAAGTCGGTGAATATAAGTTTGTGGCGGATGTCTTCCACACTTTTCTGGAGAGCGTCTTGCTTCGGGGCATCACCTTCACGCAGGGCGTGACCGACGACCAATTGAAGGCGATGCTCGAGGGCTTCGCCCAAGCCAAGCCCGAGCAGATCGACGAGCAGTACTGGAACCGGTTTGCCGCCGAAAGGGGGCTCACGCACATCTACTTGAAACAAGCGGGGGGGCAGGCAAGGGCTGCCGCGCGCCAGGCTGCCTCGGCTCTGGCCGCAACCGAGCCGTCGCCGTCGGAGCAGGAGGGCTTACAGGAAGCCGCGGCCACACCACAGACAGCGACCGCCGTGATGGAGGATGCCAATCGTCCGGTCGAGGCTGCGCCGACAGCGGTGCAGGCTTCTGTTGCCCCCACGCCCCAGGCGGCACCGGTTGAGGCGGTGGCCGCAGTTGCGAAGGAAGTGGCCGCCCAGCCGTTGGCGACCTTGCTGGCGAGCTTCCCCAGCCTTGTGAACGATATCCTCGTCAGCGGCGGCGGCGCCCAGCTCGGCACGCTGCTGACCCGTGTGATCCAAGGGATTCAGGCCCAGGACGATGTGACCCGCGGCACGGTGCTGGAGGCCGTCAAGGCCGCCTTCTCGCAAGTTCCCCTGGGTTTCCAGCAGGAGTTTGTCAAACAGGCCGCCGATCCGATTCTGGAGGCTTTCAGGGAGGAGCAGGACCCCGAGACCAACGGCGAGCTCGCGGGGCTTATTCACGAGATGGCAACCGCAGTCGTCCCGTTTGCCGAATATCGGCTGGCCAGCCGGCTTCTCATGGGTGTGAAGACGCTTCTGACGCAGATCGAGCAGAATAAAGACCCCCGGGTGGACGCGCTTGTCAAGGTGCTGGGGCGTCGGCTGGAGTCCTCCACGCAACGGCTGCTGGTGGACGATCTCAAATCCGCCGACCCGACCCGGCAGGAGCAAGCTGCCCAGCTCCTGGGCAGCTTCGGGATGGGGGCGATGCCGACCCTGATCGAGGTCGTCAAGCGCGAGAAGGAGACCTCCGGGTCAGGCAGCTTGCCGCCAACCTGCTTGCGCAACTCGGTGCCAGGGCCGCCAGGGTTTACAAGAAAGAACTGGTGCTTGAGATCACACCGGAAGAACGGGTTCGTATGCTGGAAGTCGGGGATACGGTGACGCGCGCGCTCAAGACCGAACTGGCGTTCGCCCTTGGCGACGCCGACCCCGGCGTGCGGGAAGCCGCCTACGGGCTGGCCGCGCGGCTGAACGATGCCCGGATCACGCCGTTGCTCGTGGACTATGCGGCCCATAAGGACCCTGTGATGGCAGCGGGAGCGATCAAGTGCCTGGGCAAGCTCAAGCCGCCGGGGTTGGTCAAGCTGCTGGCCGGCATCATGAAGTCGGCCAAAGATCAGGCATTGCAGGTCGCCTGTTGCCAGGCCCTTGGGCAGGTCGCCGATCCCGCCGCGGTCGAGCCGCTCACGCGCATCCTGACGTCCGGGGGCTTCCTCCGCTTCCGCAAGCGATGGCCTGCCGATGTCCGTGCCGCCGCGGCCTACGCGCTGGCGCAGATCTCGGATCCCCGCGCGGCCAAGACACTGGCCAGCCTGGCAAAAGACCCGGACCCCCGCCTCAAACAACTGGCTCGCACCGCGACCAAGAAATGACGCTGGTGGAAGATGGGCCGTCAAAGCAGGATCGAGCCGGGAGGTTCACCGTGCAGGCGCTCATGAGAACGATACTCGTTGGCCTGGCCCTGTTGGGAGCCGGATGCACCGTGTTCGTTGCCAAGGAAACGCTCTATCTGGAATCGGCGCAGGACCGGGCCACCCAAGAGGAGGTTCGGCAACGACTGGGCGTGCCAAAGTTCACGGCCAATGCATCGGATGGGAGGCCGATTTGGGTCTACCAGGTGTATTACGAAGACCCGGGACCGGCGAATAAGTGGGGGGCAGCAGGAACCTGGTGCGATGAATACGTGCTCACGTTCGATGCGCAAGGCATCCTGCGTAGCTGGACCCACAAGTCCGAAGGGCACGGCGGCGAGCTCTCCCCCACCTACTGCGTGACCGATGGCTTCAAGCCGGAGTCGTGACTCGCGCTGGTCTTGCACTCGTCGGCGAGTCCGAAGCCAAAAAGATTCCAGCCAGTTTCTCCCATGGCGATTCCGACCAAAGGAGTAACTCATGAGGTTTCTGAACGGACTGTTGAAAGGTCTGCTGTGGATGAGCGTGACGGTCGTGTCCCTCTCAGCGGGAGCGGCTCACGCAGGCGGCAATGTGGTGACCAAGCCCAGCAAGTATTCGGTCCAGGAAACCATCGACCGGATCGAGAAGGCCGTCACAGCGAAGGGGATGAAAATCTTTGCCCGCATCGACCATAGCGGAGAAGCAAGGAACGTGGGGCTCGACATGAAGCCCACGGTGCTGCTGATCTTCGGGAATCCCAAAGGCGGAACCGCTCTGATGATAGCCAGGCCCACCGCGGCGATTGATCTCCCCATGAAAGCCTTGGCCTGGGAAGATCAAGAGGGCAGGGTCTGGCTCACCTATAACGCGCCGGAACTGCTGCAAGAGCGCCACGGGCTGCCAGCGGAGTTGGCGGCTAGGCTTGAGCCGGTGGGTAAATTGCTGGAAGGGGCAGTGGAGTAAGTTCTCTAGGGGGCATTATTCTCGTCGGTGAGTCTCAAGTCGTTAAAGCCATCTTCACTCCAGGCCCTCACCGGCGGGGGGATGGTGAAACCACTTGGCGTAGAAGCGATGCGCGCATTTGTCGCAAATAAAGGGATAGACGTTGACGAACGCAAGAAGTTTTTCCCACCATCGACGGTGGCTTCGGAAGATGTCGAGGCTGTCGCATTTGGGGCAGTGGATGCGATCTATAGTGTTCACAGGGGTGTCATATCACAGCCTTAGCAAGTTCGCAACCGATCATGCCGCAGTCCCCAGGGTTGTGCGTTGACAATCGGTGGGTCACTCGTGTCCGCGTGTTTCCATGTACCTTACACGTGCTCGATGTCGGCGATGATCGTGTGCAGTCCGCTTGCGCCGGCCGGCTGCGGACGGACCATCTCTTCGATCTGCCGCTGGCCTTTGCTGTCGGTGGCGCGGACGACGACCTGGAACTTGCCGGATTTGGGCGGGCGCCAGCGGTAATTCCAGATGACCCAGGAGTAGGGGGAGAGGGGCGGTTCAAGCTCGGCTTCGTGCCAGGTCTTGCCCGCGTCGAAGCTCAATTCAACTTTTGAAATGCTGTTGGGCCCGCCGAAGGCGATGCCGCGGAAGGTCTGCTCCGGTCCCTGCAAGGCCTGGTAGTGGCCGGGACTGTCGATGCGGGAGAAGATCTTGATGGTCCCCTCGTCGGTCCAGCCCTTTCGCTGCCAGTAGCCCTTGTAGTCGCCTGGATAGACTTCGATTTCGATGATCCATTTGACGTTCTTGATTCCATAGAGGCCGGGGACGACGAGCCGCAGCGGAAACCCGTGGGCCTTGGGGAGTTTCTCGCCGTTCATGAGATAGGCCAGCATGACGTCATTCTGCATGGCGCGGGTGAACGGGATGCTGTCGTCGTAGCCGTCGGCGCCGCGGAATACGACCTCGCGGGCCATCTCCTCATCGGCGCCCGCGTCTTTCAGCAGCTTTTTCAAGGAGATGCCGCGCCATGTCGCGTTGCCCAGACTGTCCCCGCCGGGCAGGGTATCGATGCACATGAGGGTCGAGACCTGGTCGAAGGAATCCCGGTTGAGGACATCCCGCCAGCCCAACGACATCGGCTTCTTGACCTCGCCTTTTACAGTCAGGCGCCACTGTTCCTGACTGAGGTCCCGCGAAACGTTGAACGGGGATTCCATATAGTTGACGACATAGAACTTGTCGTTGGGGGTGAAATAGAAAGTCTCGCGCGGCGGCATGGCGAACATGCGCCCGAAGACACTCCCGACCGAGTCGCAGCCACCGGTCAGGCCGGCCAGGAGACCCAGGCCGCTGAGTTTCAGCAAGGTCCGGCGTTTGAGGTGCATCGTGAAGCCATTATCGTACAGGCTCTTGCGGTCCGCAAGGGGAATCCGGTGGTGAGATGGCTTGTCGGCGCGTGAAAATGTCGCTCGCACGAGCGGCATTCTTTGCTGCAAATGGCCATTGACAGTGACCATCCGGACGTTGTATAAACAACACTGTCGGTCGATCATCCTACCGGTTTATTCGGTTCTGA
>Ga0233425_10009220_pt1 | contig 12646 bp, 11 predicted proteins | sample Watercolumn_Towu_2_FD_181712 | JGI IMG/M metagenome (GOLD analysis project Ga0233425, IMG submission 181712) | Freshwater microbial communities from Lake Towuti, South Sulawesi, Indonesia - Watercolumn_Towuti2014_140_MG | ecosystem: Environmental > Aquatic > Freshwater > Lake | place...
AATATACTCGTTCTTGTTTTCCACCGTCAACCTGGGTGAAGCGAAAGGGTTCGTGTACATTCAAAAAGATTCTTCGCTTCGCTCAGAATGACATCGCGCGCGGAGTGGAGCGATGTTCAATCTCGTCGGACAAACGCTGGGCAAATATCGCTTGATCGAAAAACTGGGACAAGGCGGAATGGCGCAAGTGTATCGCGCGTATCAGCCCGATCTCGATCGCGCGGTCGCGATCAAAGTTTTGCATCCGCATCTCACCGGCGACGCGGAATTTGCCGCGCGCTTTCGGCGCGAGGCGCAAGCCGTCGCTGCGCTCGAACATCCCAACATCGTGCGCGTGTACGATTTCGACACCGCCGACGATCTCGCGTTTCTCGTGATGGAGTACGCGCGCGGGATCGGTCTCAAAGAGCAATTGCGCGAGCTCCACAATCGCGGCGAACGCTTACCGCGCGCGCGCGTCGCGCAGATCATCCACGATCTCGCGGACGCGCTCGATTACGCGCACGCGCGCGGCATCATTCATCGCGATCTCAAACCCGCGAACGTGATCCTCACCGCGAATGATCGTGCCGTGTTGACCGATTTCGGAATCGCGCGCATGATTGATGCGACCGCGATCACCGGCAGTCACGATACGCTTGGCACGCCGGCGTATATGTCGCCGGAGCAGGGGCGCGGCGAACCCGGCGATGCGCGCTCGGATGTGTACGCGCTCGGTGTGATGCTGTATCAACTAGTTACCGGCAAACTGCCGTTCGACGCGGACACGCCGTACGCGATTGTGTTGAAACACATCACCGCGCCACTGCCTTCGCCGCGATCCCGCGTCCCCGATTTGCCGGAATCCATCGAGCGCGTGATCCTCAAATCGCTCGCGAAAAATCCCGATGATCGTTTTCAAACCGCCGGTGATCTCGCGCGCGCGTTGCAACTCGCGATGGACGCGCGCGCGACGCGCACGTGTGCGTTGCCGCGCGTGCGCGTCGCGCGCTCCTGGTTGCGCCCCCTCGCGATCGCGCTCGTAACCTTCTTGATGTGTTTCATCTTGTTCATCGTATCGCGCCCGTTTCGTGTCGAGCGTTTTCTCGCGCAAGCGACCGTCGCGCCGTCGCCCATCGCCGAACGAACAACGATCACGTTTAACGGACCCGGCGTCGTCGAAGATACCTGGCTCGATCCCGACGCGCCGGACGACGCGTGGCACGCGAGCGACCGCGCCCATTTGCAAGGTGCGCGTAAATCGGATCGCATGTTGATTGGATTCAATCTCACGCGTTTGCCGGTGAACGCGGTGCCGATTTCCGCGACGTTGACATTGCAAATCGAACGCGCGGTGCGCGACGCGTCGCCGTGTAAAATCACCGCGTATCGTTTGCTCGTGCCGTGGCGACCGGCGACCGCGACGTACAATGCGCCGTGGAGTAAACCTGGGATGACGGCGAATAAAGATTTCGATCCGACGCCGCTCGACCTGGTCGCGTTGCCGGATTCGGGAACCGTCGCGCTCGACGTTACGCCGATTGTCGCGGGCTGGCTCAATCGCGGGCGCGCGGGCGGCGGCTTGGTGTTGATGTTGACGGATGACAGTGATTCGAATTGTCATTTCATCATCGCGACGACCGAACGCGCGAATCCCGCGGAGCGTCCAACCCTGCGCGTGCTGTACGAGGTTTCGAAATGAACGCCCCTTCGACTACCCCCTTCGGCTCCGCTCAGGGCAGGGCTCAGGGCGCGCCGGTCATTGTGGACGCGGCGGGACGCGAATTTGTGCTCAAGCCGATCACGATCCTGGGACGCGCGCCCAACGCGGATGTGTTCATCGCGGATCGCCGCGCCTCGCGCCATCACGCGGAAATTGCGTGGGATGGCGAACGCGCGATCCTGCGCGATTGCGACAGTGCGAACGGCACATTACTCAACGGCGCGCGCATCACCGCGCCGCGTGAATTGCGCGACGGCGATCAAATCGAAATCGCGAGCGCGGTGTTCTGCTTGCGCGATCCCGAATCCACGTTGCGCGCGAGCGATTTGCCGCGCGTCGAAATCGTGGATGGCGAGGTGTGGTTGAATCGGCAACCGCTTACGCTTTCGCCGAAAGAACAACTCCTCTTTGATTTGCTTCATCGCCACGCGGGCAACCTGGTAACGAAACAACAAATCGCCGAGGCGGTGTGGCCCGAGTACGCCGCGCAGGTGTTCGATTATCAAATCGAAAACATCGTCAAGCAATTGCGCGAGCAACTCGAACCCGATCCGCGCAAACCGGTGTTGATCGTTACTGTGCGCGGACGCGGATACAAGTTGATCGCGAAATAAAAAGCCAGGTTTCCCGAAGGTGAGAAACCTGGTTTTTTTATGGCTAATTTATGGCTTGAGCTTGGGCAAACCGGCGCGGCATCGTTTACACTCGGAATTGGAAATTGGGAATTAGATATTGAACGTTGGAAACTGGAATGTCATCCAACATCCAATTTCTAGCATCCACCCTGCAGAGGAGGAACGATGAAAAATTTTTTAGCATTGCTCGGCTTGCTCGTTTTGATCGGGATCGCCGGTTTATTTTTTTTGATCGTGCGAAATCGCGCGCAACCGGCCGCGCCCGAACCGATCGCGCAACCGACGATCAAAATTAGTTGGCCCCCCAACGGCGCGCGCGTACGCGTCGGTCAAGCGTTCCAGGTTCACGCGGTTGCGAATGACGCGCAAGCGATTCAGTACGCGATTGATGGCGGCGCGGTAACGCCGATTCCGAACGCGTCTGCCGCGATTCCGATCACGCTCGCGAGCAAAGGCGTGCACACGATTGCGGTGCAGGCGATTGGCGCGACCGGCAAGAGCGAACCCGCGGCGATCAAAGTTGTCGCGGTCAATAGTTTGAGCGACCCGGTCAATCCGAATGATCCACCGGTACCCGCGCCGCCCGCGCCCGATCCCGCGCCGAATCCGGTGGACCCGCAACCGGGTCCGAACAATGCGACCGTGCAATTTGCCGCGAACCCCGCGACGATTCAAGCCAGCCAATGCAGTACTCTGCGCTGGGATGTCGCGAACGTGCGCGAAATTTATTTCGAAGGCGTCGGCGTAACCGGACACGAGGCGCGCCAGCAATGTCCCGCGCAAACGACGACGTTCGTTTTGCATGTTGTTTTTCTCGATGCGAGCGCGCGCGATTATCCGGCGACGGTAACAGTGAGCGCTGTCAACAATCCGGCAGTGAGCGCGCCGACCAATCTGCGCGTAACTTCCACGACGAAAACATCCGCGCGCATCGCGTGGGACGATCGTTCGAACAATGAAACCGGGTTTGAAATCGAAATCGAAGGGCGGCAAAATCCAAAGACGAACGCGAATGAAACGCAATTCGAGATCACTGGCTTGACGTGCAATCGCGCGTACAATTTGCGCGTGCGCGCGTTCAACGCGACCGGCGCATCCGCGTTCAGCAACCAGGTTACCGCGCAAACGCTTGCGTGCGACGGCGGTTCCACTTTCGCGGTAACGCACGCGGCGATTAGCGTCAATCGCGCGACGTACATCGGACCTTGTCCGAACACGTTTACCGCCGGCGCGAAAATCACCGCGAGTGGCGCGGGTACGGTCCGGTATCGGTGGGAACGGAGCGACGGGCAAGCGACCGATGCGCGCACAATTCAATTCGATGCCGCCGGAGAAAAAACGATCACGAACATTGATTGGCAAATCGCGAGTTCCGGCAATTATTGGATGCTTTTGCACGTCCTTGAACCAAACGATCTCAAATCGAATAAAGGTGAAACCGCGTGGACGTGTGCGAACGCGCACGCGCAACCGCCCGCGGCACCGACGAATTTGAAAATCGCCGGTTGGTCGTCGAGCACGTTGACGTTGGAGTGGACGGACAATTCGAACAACGAAGCGAGTTTTGAATTGCAACGCGTTACGAATGAAAGCGTCGGCGTGTTGGCGACGGTCGGCGCGGGCACGAATAAGGCGACTGTGAACAAACCGCCGTGCGGCGTTGCGTACGCGTATCGCGTCGTCGCGAAAAATAGCGCGGGCGATTCGCAACCGAGCAACGTGTTGACCGTGCCAGCCGAAGCATGCGCGCCCACGCCCAAGCCGCTCGTGATCACCGGCGTTAAGGTAACGATCACGCCGGAAAATTTCAGCGGACCGTGTCCGTATCGTGTCAATTATGCCGGCACGATCAGCGCGAGCGCGGCGGGCAAAGTGAAATACCAATGGATCCTCGACGGCGAAGCGCACCCGGCGCGCGAGCTCGTCTTCGATGGCGCGGGAACGAAATCGGTCGAGGTTGGAACGTGGACGGTAAAAACCGGGACGCATACCGCGCGGCTCAAAATTCTCGAACCGATAGACACCTGGATGGAAGATAAAATCGGTGTGTTTTGTTCGCCGTAGGGCAAATTATCAATTTGCCTTACATTGAGGAGGCACAATGCAAAATCTTACGCGGCGTGATTTTTTGAAATTGAGCGCGAGCGCGCTCGGCGCGGTGATGCTCGCCGGGTGCGGCGGTCAACGCCTCGCGCCAATCACGCCGATACCAGGATCGCCCGCGATCACGGTGTCGCCATCCGGCGCGATCGGCGCGGCGGATTTGATCCTAGTCAACGGCAAAGTCATCACGGTTGATGCGCGCGATTCCATCGCGCAGGCGATCGCAATCAAAGATGGATTGATCCAGGCGGTAGGCAGGAGCGATGAAATCCGCGCGCGTGTGGGTGCGTCCGCGCAGATCATTGATCTGAAAGGCAAAGCGGTTACGCCGGGATTGATTGACACGCATTGCCATTTGCAAGTGATGGGAATGATGACCGATCAATATCTCGCGTTCCTGCCGCCGGACGTGGTGTCCATCGCGACTCTGCAAAAGAAACTCGCGGAGGTTGTCGCGCAAACGTCGAAAGGAAAATGGATTCAGGGATATTATCTCACGGTCGGCGCAGACGGCGTGCCGCACAAACAAGACCTGGACAAGGTTGCGCCCGAACATCCGGTTTGGATCATTCAACAGGGCGGACATTTCGGCGCGGCGAATAGCGCGGCGTTGAAAATCGCGAACATCACCGCGAGCACCGCGAATCCGCAAGGCGGCATCATCGAACGCGACAAGAACGGCGAGCCGAGCGGCGTGTTCTACAATCATCGCGCGATGGATTTATTGCGCCGTTACGTTACGCTCGATGTGAAAGCGGACCCGCGCGCGTATGTCCTCGCGCCGCAAGACGCGTTTGCCGCGTGCGGCGTTACGACGTTTCAAGACAACAACGTGCGCGGCGTCGAAAACATTGGCGCGTATCTCGAAGTGGGCAAGCAGAGCAAGATGAAAATTCGCGGCGCGATCAATTACACTTTAGAGTGGCCCGCCGATGTGAACACCGCGCTCAATCAAATCGAACGGCATTCAAGTTCGACGATGCGGCTCGCGGGATACAAATTTTTGATTGACGGGCAAGCTCCGACCGCGTACTGTCATCAAGCGCACAATGGCACGAGTTGGAACACGACGACCTGGGATCCGGCAATGTTCAAACGCGCGGTGCGCGCGTTGCACGACACCGGTTTGCAAATTTGCGTGCATTGCGTCGGCGACGCGGCGACCGACCTGGTTTTGGATGCGTACGCCGAAGCGATGCAAGCGAACCCGCGCGCCGATCCGCGGCATCGCATCGAGCACGCGGTCATCACGACGCGCGAGGCGACGAAACGAATGAAAGACCTGGGCGTCGTCGTCGGCACGCATCCGACGTTTATCCGCGTCGGCGGCGAGGGCTGGGCGCGATTGTTTGGCGAAGCACGCGCCCAGCGCGCGATGGTGACGCGCGAATGGTTGGAGAATGGCGTGCCTCTCGCGCTCGGCTCGGACGCGCCGACGACGCCCTGGTATACGCCGCAAATGACGCTCGCGGGCGCGATGTTGCGGCTCACGCTCAATGATCGCGTGCTCGGTCCCGATCAACGTCTGACGATCCAGGAAGCGTTGCGCGCGCACACGCTCGGCGCGGCGTATGCGTTGCACGAAGAAAAAAGCAAGGGGTCAATCGAAGTTGGCAAACTCGCCGACCTCGCCGTGTGGAATCAAGACCCGTACTCGAACGCCGAGCACATCGCGACCGCGACAATCGCGATGACGTTAGTTGGTGGGCAAGTGGTGTATCAAGGTTAAATGTCATTCTGAGCGAAGCGAAGCATCTCGATTTGTTGCGCGAGACCCTTCGCTTCGCTCAGGGTGACACAATTATATTTACGAGGAGGCAAACATGTTTTTACGCAGACGACGAATTTTTGCGGGACGCCGCGTGTATTGGTGGGGTGGAGGTGGTTGCTTGTTTTTATTGCTTCTGTTTCTCTCGCTATTCGTTTGCCGCGCGGCGTGGTTTTTGCGCTAGATGTTGGAAGTTGGAAGTTGGAAATTGGAATCGCTCATCCAACCTCCAATTTCCAAACTCACTCGTACACCTTCTCGCCCGCGGTCTCCGCGTTCACCGCGTCGAGTTCGACCTCGCGCGCGGTCTCTTTCGTCGCGAGTAATTCTTTGTAATACTCGTGCTGGATCAACGCGTTCATAATTTCGTTCGTCCCAGTCCAAATCATCATCAAGCGCGCGTCGCGCAACAATCGTTCGATGGGATAGACGTTGGTGTAGCCGATGCCGCCGAGAATTTGCATCGCGTTGTTGACGACGTTCCACGCGGTTTCGGTCGCGAGTTTTTTCGATTCGGACACGAGCCGGCGGAGGCGACCGGGTTCATCGCCGCGATCGATCGCGCGCGCAGTTTCGTGCGTGAGCGCGCGCGCCGCATCAATCTGCAAAACGCTTTCCGCGATTTTGAAATTGACGCCCTGAAATTCGCGAATCTTTTGCCCGAACGCGCGACGGCGATCCGCGTACCGCGCCGCGATCTCGATTGCCGCGCGCGCGAGTCCGAGCGCGCCTGCCGCGCTCGTCATTCGTTCGGGAATCATCATTTGATTGAAAATCGCGTACGCGCCATTCTGGCGCCCGACCAGGTTTTCGACCGGGACGCGCGCATCGCGAAAGTAGACGCGCCCGGTGCCGCCGCCGCGCGTGCCGAGCAGACCGTACACATGTTGCACGACGACACCCTCACTGCGCTCGACGATGAACGCGGAAAGATCGCGCGGCTTGTCGCCGGTCCGCGCGTAAACGAGAAAATAATCCGCGCCCTCCGCACCGACGATGAATCGTTTTTGTCCGTTGAGAATGTACGCGTCGCCATCGCGTGTTGCGCGCGTCGTCGCGCCGAAAAAGTCGGACCCGCCGCGCGGTTCGGTCAATGCTTCGGCGGTGGTTAGTTTACCCGCAAGTGTTGGATGCAAGTATTTGCGTTTTTGTTCCGGCGTGCCGAAACAATTGATCGCTTCACCGACAATCGTCGGCAACGAAAACAAACACGCGAGCGACGCGCCCAGCACGCCGATCTCTTCGAGCGCGAGCACTTCATCCGCCCAACCCAAACCGCGTCCGCCAAATTCTTTTGGAAAACGCAAGCCGAGCAAATTGCGCGCCGCGAGATTTTGCAAATACTCGCGCGGATAGCGCACCTTGTCCGCGTCCATATCGAGCAACAGTTGACGCGGCACTGCGTTGCGCGCGAACGCGCGCGCCTCGTCGCGCAAACTTTTTTGCGCGTCGGTCAATAGAATGTCGAGCATCATTGCCTCCATTCGAAAATCGGTAGGGGCAAAACATTTTTCGACGGCATCCTCATCGAAAAATGTTTTGCCCCTCGTTTCACCGAATCCATTTTACCAGGTCGTTCAATTCGCGGCGCGGCCGAATTTTCGGTTGTTTGCCGGGATGACCAATCGGGAGAATCGCGACCGGCAACAAATCGTTTTCGATTTGAATCGCGGCGCGCACCGCGTCTTCGCTGAACGCGCCAACCCAGACCGTCGCGAGCCCGCGCGCGGTCGCCGCGAGTTGCGCGTGCGCGCACGCGATCGTCGCGTCCTGGATGCAATACAGATTGACGCCGCGCTCGCCGTACTTGATCGCGGAACGCGCCGGGTTCGCGCAGAACACGAGCGCGATCTGCGCCTGCGCGATAAATTCTTGATCCCAGGACGCGCGGCAAAGCGCGCTCAACCCCGCGCGATTGGTGACCGCAAAAATTTCGTACCCTTGCAAGTTGCCTGCCGACGGCGCGGCGTTCGCGGCATCGAGAATCGCGTCAATGTCAGCGGATTCAATCGCCTGCGCGGTGAACGCGCGAATCGAATGACGCGCGCGAAGCGTGTCAAAGAATTCCATAATCACCCCACTGTTCCTGTTCGCTGCCCACTGTTTTCCGGCTCGCGCACAAACACAACCAGGATGAGCGTTACGATCACACTGCCGATCAAATTCGCGATCAGCGGCGCGGACATTCCGCCCGATTGATACAACAGTCCGCCGATGTACGATGCCGGGAACGCGATCAGCCCGCGAAACGCATTGAGCCGTCCGAATGCTTCGGCGCGTTCTTCCGCGCGGACACTGCGCGTGATGTACGTGCTGGTAACCGGCACCCAGGTCGCGGCGGTGAGCGCGAACAAAATTTGCGACGCGACGAAAATTTCAAATCGCGTTTGCGTGATCCAGATCAACATCAGCGGCGGTCCGAGCATTTCCGAAAATACGATCACGGCTTTGAGTTTGCGCCGATCAATGTAGCGACCGATGGGCATTTGCATCGCCGCCCACGCGAGCGACATCACTGACGCCATAATGCCGAGTTGCTCGGTTGAATAGTGCAATGTGTCGGTCAACATTCCGTTGAGCAAGCCCCAGCCCATGCCCCACGCGAACGAATCCCCGGCGACCGCGCAATAAAACCCAAGCAGATGCCGCGGCGGAACGAACGAGCGCGCGAGTGCGCGCAACGCATCGCCCCGGTGAAACGCGTTGCCATTCACGGCGCGCGTCTCGCGCAAAAATCGCGCGACTAAAACTAGGACGATTACTTCGAGCGCGAGCAATACCGGGAACACGCTGGCATAGCCGAACCGATCCGCGAGCCAGCCGCCGAGCGTCGGCGCGATAATTCCCGGTGCGAGCGCCGCGACCATCATCAACGAAAACGCGCTACCGTGCCGTTCGCCTTGCACCGATTCCGCGGTCATCGAACTGCGCGCCGGATTCGCGAGCGCGGACGCGCCGAGCGCGATCGCGCCGAATAAAATCAACCCCCATACATTCAGCGCGCCCGCGAGCGCGAGCAAAGTGTATCCAATCAAAAACGCGATGGACGACAAAACGATAAATGGTTTGCGCCCGATGCGATCCGCGAACCAGCCGCCGAGCGGTTGCACGAGCGTCGTTACAATGCCGCCCATTCCGCCGATGCTTTGAATCAAACCGAGTGTGGGCATTGACGCGCCGAGCGACAAGACGAACGGTTGCCAGATCACGCCGTAAACGCTCGTGTGCGCGCCGCGCAAAAATTGTGTGAGTGTGAGAATAAAAAGATTGTGGCGTTTCATTTGAATTTTGATCGCGCGCGAGAAACCCGTTTTTTCTAAAAACCGGGTTTCTCATTCGTTAAATATCTCCGCGCACTTCGCGTTCGAGGCGCGCGAAAAAATCGCGCATAAACGCGTGGCGTTCTTCCGCGAGCGCGCGGCCGGTCGGCGTGTACATTCGCGCGCGTACCTGGCTCAACTTGACCGCGAACTCGGCGACCGGCGTGTGATCCGAATTGTGTTGATCGCGCGTTGCCAGCGTGTCCGGCGTAACCGCGCCCCACAAGCGTTGATTGAGCGCGCCGGCAATCGCGTACGCGCGCGCGACGCCAATCGCGCCAATCGAGTCGAGTTTGTCCGCGTCGAAGAGCACGCGCGCCTCGAGCGTTTGCGGCGCGACCGCGCCGCGAAAGCGATGCGCGGCAATCGCGTGCGCGATGGCGTCTGCGCGCGCCGGCGCGACGCCGCGCGCGAGCAAAATCGCGCGCGCGCGTTCTGCCGCGAGTTGCGCGTGATCGCCCGCGTGGTGATTGTCCTCGTCCGCGCGGGCAATATCGTGCAGTAACGCGGCGGCGCGCACGATCTCACCGTCCGCGTGTTCCGCGCGCGCGATGTGTTCCGCGAGCATGAGCACGCGCAAAACGTGTTCGAAATCGTGCGCGGTTTCCGCGCCCGCGTAAAACGCGCGCGCTTCATCAATCGAAATCAATTTGTCTCTCCATTCAGAAATGGTATAATGTGGTTTAGGATTTCAGATTTGAAATTGAATCTGGAATCTAAAATTTGAAATCTGAAATTTATGATGCGACTTACCGCCATTGTCACCGGAATTGTGCAGGGTGTCAACTTTCGATGGTTTACCCAGCGCCGCGCCGCGGAACTGGGTTTGGTTGGGTACGTCCGCAATCGCGCGGATGGATCGGTCGAGTGCGTTGCCGAAGGATCGCGCGATGAGTTGACGCGTTTGCTCGATGCCCTGCGGCTCGGTCCGTCCGAAGCCGTCGTCGAAAATGTGGACGCGCGCTGGACGGCCTCCACCGGAGAATTTCATCGCTTTGAAATCCGATTTTAAATCGCGCTTGATGTTATCGCGCGAACCGACGCGCACCGCCTGGCTCGTGTTGTGGGGCGCGTTCATTATTTTTCTGCTTTTGTGCGCGCTCGTCCCGTACGGCACGTACTCGTATTTGCTGTACGCGACCACCGCGAAAGCCGCGACGCTCGAAGTGATTAGCGGCACGATGCGCGTGCGCGAACCCGGCAGTGCCGCGCCGATCGCGGTAACGCGCGCGCTCGAACTCGCGGAAGGTAGCACGGTCGAGACGGATGAAAATTCGCGCGGCATCATCACGCTCCTCGACGGCAGTACGTTGATTTTATTTCCCGGCACGCAACTCGTTTTGCGCGAATTGCGCGTGCCGTCGTTCGACTGGGGCGTCGAGCCGATTCGAATGGCGATTGATCTTTCGCGCGGACGAATTCGCGCGGCGGCGGGACATCCACTTTTGCCGGGCGAAGCGAACGCGCGCGAACGAATTTTTCGCGTTCGCACCGCGCAAGCATCGGCATCATTGACCGAAGGAAGTTATGCAATCGAGGTAACGAGCGAGGGGACGCAAATCACCGTGCGCGATGGCACCGCGAGCGTGTTCGCGCTCGAACGCACGGTGAAGGTGGGGCGCGGTCAGCGCACGGTGATTCGCAACGAAGAGCCGCCATTGCCGCCGTTGCCCGCGGCGCAAGACATTATCATCAACGGCGATTTCAAAGACCCGCGTTCACGCGGGTGGAATGACTGGGTCGAAATTCCAAATCCGCCGAACGCGCCCGCCGGCAGTTTGAGTAATCCAACGATTGATAATCGCGTGGTATTACGAATTCAACGGAGTAGTTCGAATCAAACGAGCGCGATCACCGGCGTCATTCAACAAATCAATCGCGAGGTGTCCGACTATCGCAGTCTGCGCGTCGTCGCGGATGTGCGCGTGCGCGCGCAAAATTTATCCGGCGGCGGCATCCTCAGTTCCGAGTATCCGATGATTTTGCGCGTGAAATATCGCGATGTGTACGGGAGTGAAGCGGAATGGGTGCACGGCTTTTATTTTCAGAATCTCACGAACAATCCGACGAACAATGGCGAACTTGTGCCGCAAGATGTGTGGATTCCATTTGAAAGTAAAAATCTTTTCGAGACGCTCGAACCGCGTCCGTTCTTCATCACCGCGTTTCAAATTTACGCGTCGGGCTGGGATTATGAGGCGTATGTTACCGGCGTGCGTTTGATCGTTGAATAGTTGAATGGTTGGATAGTTGGATCATTGAATCGTTGGTCGTGATTAAATCATGAATGATGCAACTGGATTCGACGCTTCAGCGGGTTGCTTGTCCGAATGCACAACCGCGTAAACACGCGGCTCCATCTTGAACGAAAAACTATTCAACTATCCAACCAACCAACTTTCCAACTTTCCAACTAAAACCCCAATCCCCGTTCTTTGAGACTCACGAATTTTTGCCCCGCGCCGATCACCAAATGATCGAGCACATCAATATCCAAAATTTTTCCGGCTTGTACGATTTCGCGCGTTACCGCGACATCTTCCGGTGACGGCGTCGGATCGCCCGATGGATGATTGTGCGCGAGCACGATTGCCGCGCAATTGTGGCGCACGGCTTCGCGATAAATTTCCGCGATGCGAATGACCATTGTGTTGAGCGAACCGCGATAGACCGTCGGCATCGCGACCGCGCGATTTTTGGTGTCGAGCAAAATCGTCCGCATAATTTCTTGTTCGAGCATCCCCATATCCGAGAGTAAATTGATCGCGTCCGACGCGGTGCGAATGATCGGTCGTTCGTCTTCCGCGATAAAACTGACGCGGCGACCGAGTTCAATCGCGGCTTGCAGTTCAATCGCCTTGACCTCGCCGATGCCTTTGACGCGCGTCAACTCGCTGAACGGTTTGCGCGCGAGACCGGCAAGCCCGCCGCACTCGCGCAATAATCGTTCCGCGAGTTGCACGACATGTTCCCCGCGCAAGCCGGTGCGAAATAAAATCGCGATCAACTCTTCCGTTTTGAGCGCGCCCGGACCGTGCCGCTTGAGTCGTTCGCGCGGGCGTTCATTCGCATCAACTTCTTTGAGCGTGTTCGTGACGCGCGGGGATGACACATTAAA
>Ga0233425_10009221_pt1 | contig 12645 bp, 9 predicted proteins | sample Watercolumn_Towu_2_FD_181712 | JGI IMG/M metagenome (GOLD analysis project Ga0233425, IMG submission 181712) | Freshwater microbial communities from Lake Towuti, South Sulawesi, Indonesia - Watercolumn_Towuti2014_140_MG | ecosystem: Environmental > Aquatic > Freshwater > Lake | place: Indonesia...
AAGCCAAATTGACGATCAGAAAAGCCTATGGCTTCCGCACCTACGAGGCCATCGAAATCGCCCTATATCACACTCTTGGCAATCTCCCCGAACCTAAATCCACCCACGAATTCTGTTGACGAGGCATAATCATAGCCTGTCCCCAGCGCATCGGCTGGCGCGGGATTGGGCCGACCGCAATGGGCACATTGGGCTCCATCCAGACGCTTGGAGTCAGGTCCGATACGGCGCGTGGCCACGAGGTTCGGCGCAACATCGCCGTAGTAATAGCAGACATCACCCACCGGCAATCCCTGTTGCAGCAGATAACAGCAGCGTGAGAAGTAGGCGAGCATGGGGCCTGACTGATGCCACCAGGTGGCATTAACATTGAAATGCTCGCCGGCGTGATACATATTGCCCGGCACTCCGCCACTCGGCGGCGTATGCGCGAAGGTGTGGAAAGTGATGCGGTTGAGTCCGTCGCAGAAGGCGGTGTCCGCCAGCCGCTTGTATTCAAGCGGACCATCCTGCCAGCTCCGCCACCCCGTGTAGGACTCGGAGTCCACCAACTGGATACCGTAGATGTGTGCAGCCGAGGCCGCCTCTTTCACAACCCAGAATTGACTGCCGTTCCAAAACTCGCCGCGCGGAATATCGACCACGCCCATGGCCTTCAGCGGTTCAACACGCGGATAGCCGCCGTGTCCCCCTTCGGCGACGAGCTGCATACCGTACGAATTCAAAAACTTTGTGGAGGCGCGATAATGGCCATCAATCCAGAGGTCGCTGACTGTCTTGCGATAGTCCTGGCGGAAGCGGGAGGTGAGAAGCGCATCTGAAAAGCTCTTGCCTTTGAGCGCGGGCAGATAGGGAATGGGATCGTAACCCCGGCGCTTGCGAAACTCCTCTACAAAAGAATCAGTCCAGTCCTGCGATGTATCCCGTCCGATTTCAACGCTGTCGACCTCCATATAGCGCATGGCATCCAAACTGGGGCGCATCGTTAGAATCTGATCAATGATATACTGGAAATGGCTCCTGGCTGCGTTTGCATCCAGGTGGTCAATCAGCAACCCATTGGAGTTCGGGCTGGGCACCTTAAGCTTCTCGCCTGTCATGCTGTTGACGAAACGCTGAATCACCCAGGTTCCAGCAGGGACCTCCCAGGTGAGCAGGCCTTTGGAATCCATTTCGGAGCTGAGGTTGATCACGGATGAAATATCGGCGATGGTGTTGCTCTTCACCTCGGGAAAGGCGAGCACGGCGATCTCGCGGAAATAGATTGGCAGTCCGTCTTCGCCCTTCGGCGCACGCGTCACTACTGGGAAGGGCAGGACTTGAGAGAGGCTGGCGGGACCCTGAACCGTGATACCGGAGTGATAGATGCCCTTCATGGACTCCTGCGGTTTGACCCAGCTTCCGCCTGCATTCCAACTGCTCGAGGCCACCATGCCCAGATGTAACCCAAGGCGGTCCGCCTGTTCGATCGCGTGGTTGACAGCCTTGAGCGATTCAGGACCGAGGAAAGGGGGCCCGGCCGGCACCTTCTCCTCCGGGTGGGTATGGATCACACCAATGTCCCAGATCTCCACGCCGGACATGCCTTTGGCCTTCATCTCCTTGAGTTCATAGGTCATCCGGTCCAAATCCACATTGCCGTTCATCCAGTCCCAGAATGCGCCGGGCCGCGCCTCCATCGGCGGATCCCGGAACAAGGCCACCGTGGGTTCGCGACTCGCCGCCGGGCTGGCGTGGGCGATGACGAACTCCACGAGTTCCTGGCATTGGAAGAACCCGTCCCAGACATTGTGGCCTTGCCCGGGCGGAATCCTAAGCCGCATCGAGCCGCCCAGCTCGCGGTAACGACTGGCGAGCAAGGCGGAGTTGTCTTTCAGAGGCACCACATCATCCGAATTGCCGTGGATGTGAAAAATCGGCACGCCGGCTTTTGCCAGTGGAGCGAGGCGGTCGATCGGGTTGTGTTGCTTGAGTTGTTCTTCGAGTTGCGCTGCGGTCAGGCCATAGGCACCGCAGGCCTTATCCAGCCCGGGCCAACTGCGGAGATCGCCAACGGGATAGATCCCGGCGATGCCGCCCACCGAATCCGGATGCTCGGCGGCCCAGTTGTAGAGCATCAGCCCACCGCGGCTGCGTGGCAGCAGGATGGGCTTGCGGCTGAACCCGCGCCGCTCCACCAGTTCCCGGTAGAAGGCCGTGAAGTGGGTGCGTCCCTGCGGATTGCCATAGGATTCACCGACGTCCACGCCGGCCACGGCAATGCCGGCCGCCAGAAATCGTTCGAACATCCAACGTTCGCGAGCCTCGGGGAGGCCGGACAACGTGGGGGCGTACCACACCCATGGAGTGGGACGATTCGTGTGGAGGTTCTCAGCCGCCGGAAGAATTACGAATGCGGTGCGACCATCAACTTCAAAGACTTCTCCCGGCAGAGGCAGGTCTTTTTGCGGCTTCGCTGTGTCGGCAGCCCAAACGCGGTTCAGCGGAATAGTCACCGCCAAAGCCAATAGCGCCGTGAATGCAAGGAACTTACTCTTTAATGAAGGACGTGGAGGGGGGGGCGCATGAGGGGCTAAAGTGCGGTTCGGCGAGAGGCCGCACAGCAATGCTGCGGTTAGGATGACAGTTGGTTTCATGGGTGTCTATTCCTGCAAAGGCAGCAAGGCCTCTGCAAATGCCTTGCCCATCTGGGCAAAGATCTTCGCACTGCCCAAATAGTGGTAACCGCCATTGGAAGCGCCTTTGAGGACCTCCCTGTCTTTGGGCGAAAGGACTTCCTGCAAGGCGAGGTCGAGCTTCTCCTGGTCTGCTTTGGTAATACCTTCAATCCGCAAATCTATCACTGCATAATGTTCTGGGGAGTTATTGCCGTACTGGTCATTGGCATAGGCCGCCAATACGTTCTTCCCCTTCTTCAAATACTTGATCTCTTCTTTTTTGAGCACGATCGAGCGATAGTACGGATTGTCCATCCACCAGATGTAGGTGTGTATCTTGTGTCCGTTCAAATAAACATGGAACCCTTGTCTCGCCAGAATCGCGATGCGATACGAATCGAAGTTGAGGTCTTCAACTTCAAACGTTGTGCGCATCAACAGAAATTCGCCCGCTCCCCATGTTGAGGGGAATTTGTCCAAGGTGATGCCGCTGTGTTTCCAGACGCCCTTTCCGATGGGGGCCTTGCCTTCCGTCCATTTGCTGTCATCGAAGTCGGGCATATACCAATTCTCCATCCCGGCTGGCAGCGTGACGTCACGGAATCGCCTGTCGGTGTATTTCTCCAACTTGTCCTTTTTTTCGGTGGCATCAATGGTAGCGAAGCGCCAGATCCGGTCCTCTGGCAGAGGTTTGCCAACCGGCTTCCAGCAATTCTCCCATTTCCATTCCCGGTCGAGAGTGCCATCTTTTTTCAATTTGTGCGCCGTATTGAGGATATTGTTATACGCATCCTGCTTGGGCTGAGCGGCGGCAATGGCATGATCCCAGAAGGGAGCGGTCTCGACAGCTACCACATTGCCCTTGAACTCAGGCATGGCGGCCGGTGCGGCCATGGCCTTGCGGAAAACCTCATTTTCACTCTCGCCGCCAACTCCCAGCACGCCGATCACGAAGGGCATCTTCGGGGCTGACAAGTCTTTGCGGACATCACGTATGAACTTGGCCAGCAGGTCTGAATAAAGATCGTATTTTCCGGGTTTGTTGGGGCCGGGATAAGTAGTCCCATCGACCAGGTCGTTAAAACCCTGAAGCCAAACAAAACCGGCCAGTTCGTATCCCTCCTTGGGATCGTAGGCGGGGCAGACCCGCTTGGGATCTGCCAGCACCTTTTTAACATGTTCGATCATCATTCGGTAAAACACACCCGTGGCGGCATCCTTTTCATCCTGCCATTTTTTTCGGTCCTCGGCTTTGGGAATCCCGTGGGCGCCCTGGGGATGCTTGTCCCACAGTTCCTGAATCTCCTTGGGCAGCGTGTATGGCCCGGCACTGGGCGGACGAAATTCGGTGTTGAGTGATCTGCCTCCCCAGGCGGTCTTGATAATCAGAATGGGCTCCTTCAGCTCTTTCTCCATATAGATTCCGAAGGTGAACTCGGGGCCGATATTGCCACACATCTCGGTGGGTCGATCTCCACGTGCGCCAAAGCCGGCGGTCAATCTTCCCAGCCCCTCGCCATTGGCACTGCCATCATAAGGGCCGGTCAAATAGGACATCCAAACCTTGTCACATACCCGTGGAGATCCATCGGCATTGCGCATCTCCTTGAGAATGGGTGCCGTCAGCGGATCCTTACCGATATAGTCAAAAGTGCTGATTGCGGCATGCCCTTCCATGTTCGACTGCCCGGCGAGGATGAATACCTTGACCTTCTTGGTCATGTCCGCGGGTTTGCCGTTCGGACGGGCCACCGGCGCGTCCGCGGCTAGGAGGGCAAGCTGCGCCAGGAGCGCGGCGGTCACCAATAACGTTGGGATTCGGTTTCGTGTTTTCATGTTTTCTATGTGTTTCATGGTGCGATTTCGACCGCTTCCGCCGGTTGGGTTTCGCGCTCGATGAGCTTTCCCGTCCCCGGATGCAACACGCGCAACTTCCCGCCGACGGTCGAAGTGATTTCCAATTTAACGATCTTGCCGGCTTTCTGCTCGGCGCTGACGAGGAAGCCGCCCTGAGCGCGCAGGCGGGTGAATTTCGCGTCTTTTTCTTTCGGCCAGCAGGGAAAGACCCGGATGATGTTGTCCACGCTCTGCACCAGAAATTCCGAGATCATCGCGGCAATGCCAACGCTTTCGCTCAGGTAGAAGCCATGCATCGGCCAGTGGAACATCCCGTTGGGCTGGACTTCCGGCCGGTAGTACTTGCGCGCGTCCTCGAGAGCTTCGAGCATCGAGAACCGCCCCTTGGCGACGCTGAGCATGACGGTGGAATTGCAGCCGCGATGCCGGGTTTGGCGAAGGGTGTTGCGGAACAATTCCTTGGTCGGGTCCGGCGAGAACCACGTCACTTGATCCGCCGGGAAAACCGGCACGGCGGGGACGGTGATGTTGTGCTCGCCGATCTCGCGGAACTTGCAGCCGGTCCAGTCCACAACAATCGGCTGGCCGTCGGCATCCGGCGCCGTCGGATACGGTGGCAACAGGTCGAGTGCCTTGCGGAATCGCGCTGTCAATTCCCGGTCGCGGCCGAGTTCGCTGGCGGCCGCGATGGCGGCGTTAAGGGTGTAGCGAGCGTAGGCGATGTCGAACGGGACATTGGCAACGCCGAAACTGCCGTGTTCCGGGCTGTAGCTCGGGCCGAATCTGGCTTTGCCGTTCGCGTCGCGCGGGCACTTTTCCGCAAACGAACTGTAGAACAACGCCACCTCGCGGACGACGGGATTGATCTTCGCTTCGAGGTACTGACGGTCGGGGCGATAGAGATGGCAATACCAGAGGATTTGCGCCGACATCCCGGCCATGCCCATCGTGTAGCTCCAGGGCGTCAGCGCGCAGTGGCGTTTATTGACGCTCTGGCAGTGGGCCGGGTCGGGCTCGAACGCAAACGAGGAAATGCCAACGCACGCGCCCTCGCAATCGTAGGTGGCTTTGGCGAACCAGCGCATCCGAGGCAGCAGATCATTCATGTACTGCACCCAAGGATCGGCGAGTTCGGGATGATTTAAAACGAGCGGCGTCCAATACGGCTGCCAGGCATTGTAGTTGTGGTGATAATCGCCATGCCAGCCTGGGGTATCGTTGGGCAAGACGCCCCACAAGCCAGCCGGCACCACGCCAGGCCTGGCAAAACAGCGCAGAAAATACGCCATCCGATACCACCAGGGCTGGAAATCAGGATCGTCCAACTCGACGCCGCTCGCCGACCAATATTGCGCCCACACCGCCTCGTGCTGCGCCACGAGCGCGGCCGGAGGCGTCGCTACGGTTTCACGCGCCAGCCGGATGGCTTCTTCGCGACAGTTCTTCCGGGTGTCCCGCGAAGTCACCAGCGACACCGCTTTTAGCTTTCCCGAAGAGGCGACCGCCAGGGCGTATTCCATTCCCGCGTAATCCAGGTCGCCCGGCAGTTTGGCGTGCAGCCACTGGACGCCATCGCTCGCGCCTTGCTCGGCCGCGGGCAGTTCGGATGCCTTGATTTCCTCGAGGAAAACCTCCTTGTCCGTCTCGATGAGAAACACATTCCGGTCCGCCAGCACGCGCACTGCATTCTCACCGGCCAACGCTAAGGCCCGGCGCAGATCAAGCCGGGCCGACTTGATGCCTGCGTCCAACGTGCCCGCGGCAATCACAAACGGCGAGGCCTCACCTTCCAGCCGGATCCCGCTGATTCGGTTCTGGGCTTGCGCGCCATTTTTCGATTGCACGTAGAACTCGACGGTGCGGACCTTGCCGTCGCCGGGGATCGCCAAGGAGACTTCCTTCTCTTCGGGTGGCGAATCGATCCAGCCGGTGGCTACCACCTCCTTGCTCTGCCGGCTGTAGATGTTGACGTAGTATTGCGCCGGGGGATTGCCGGAAATGCGGAACTTCAAGGCTTTGAACGACGACGCGATCGCTGGAGGCAGGTTGAAGCGGTACCCGGCGGACACGGTGCCGGACCCTTGCACGACCATGAGGCCCGCATCGCCTTGCCGACGCCATTCATTCACTTCCCCTTGGGCCCGGATGTTCTGCCACGCGCCGTTTTCCGCGGAGCCACCCAGCCGGATGATGGCCGCGCAACGGGGCTGCGGATAGGGATTGCCATAGCTGGGCGGACTGCTGGTGCCGCCTTTCCATTTCTGGTTCGGGATGTCCACTTGCAGCATCGGCGGATCCTGTGATGTGTCCACGCGGGCATCCCACACGTCGTTCTTGGTCACGCGGAGACACAGCACCCCGCAGCGCTCCCAAAGCAATCCCGAGAGGTCGCCGTTGCCCAGCACGAGAGCGCGCCGGTTGATGTCGTCGAGCCGGTCCTGCACGACCGCAGCGGCGTCCAGCGCACTGGGAAAAGGGACTCCGCTCGCAGCGAGTGGAGAGACCGCTGCCGCGTGCAGGGCCGCCGGCGCAGCGAGCAAAAAGGTGGCGAGTAGCTTGAGAGCGTGTTTCATTCTTTTATTTGATGACTGAATGAGTGGTTTTTACCCATGCGTCCCCGCTACCTGGCGCTGCGCGGGGCAACTGATGTTGTTATGCTCTCCGCTCCACGGGACCTTGGGAAGAAACTCCGTGACCACGAAACCGTCGGCGGTTTCCTCGTTGGGGACGGCCTGGCCGAAGTGCGTGTGGTCATGGCAATTGAAGGACTCGACGTGCCGGCGCAAGAGGTCCGGCTTCAGAATGGCAGGCGCGGGCGTCGCTCCTGATGCGGAAGGATTGGTGGCCACGACCACCGCCCACGCGGCGACGGTGAGCGGGCGGAGCAGCCGTCTCAAGAGGGCTTCCCAGCGGCTGACATCAGTGTTTCCGGCCACAAGACAAGTCATGTTGGAGGTTTCATGCCGCGTCCTCAATCTGACGATCAATCACGAGTGTTACTGCTGCTTCATCATGGCGAGGTTGGCTTCGGCGAAGGCCTTGCCCATCAGCGCGAAGGTCTTTGCGCAGCCGAGGTAGTGGTAGCCGGCGTTGGAGGCACCGCGTTTCCAGATCGCGGTTTCGGCTGGCGTGATGAGTTCGGCCTCGAACTTCTTCACAAACTCCCGCTTCTGCTCCTCCGTCATCTTTCCATCCGCGTTGGCATGGTCCTTGTGCTTTGAATCGAGAAACCAGCGCATTTGGTTGACACTTTCGTGCTTGTTGGCGATGGCGCCGAGTTCATCGGACCAGAATGGCGCGGTCTGCACGGCGACGACATTGCCCTTGAACTCCGGAAGCAGAGTCGGCGCGGCCATGGCCTTGCGGAAGGCCTGCGTATCCTTTCCCGCTTTGAGGCCATCGAAGCCGGCAACGCCGATCACGAAGGGCATCTTCGGCGCCGACAGGTCCTTGCGGACATCTCGGATGAACATCGCCATGAGCCGCCCGTACTCGTCAAACCGCTTGTCTCCCCACTCGGGCGGATACCACCACCCATCGCACCAGTCGTTCCAGGCTTGAAGCCAGACGAAGCCGGCAAGCTCGTAGCCCTGCGTCGGATCATACTCCGGCACGACCCGCTTGAGATCACCCAGCACCTTCCGCACGTGATCGATCATATAGCGGTAGGACACGCCCAGACGTTTATCTTCGTCTTGTTGGGCCTTCTCAATGTCGCCGCCCCGCTCCTTGATCCTGGCCTTGATGTAGTCGTGCAATGGCTGGGGGCCGGCGCTGGGTGGACGAAAATCAGTGTGCAGGCTCTTTCCGCCCCATGCCGTCTTGATGATCAGGAACGGCTCGTTGACCTCCTTGCTCATGTAGATGCCGAACGTGAACTCCGGGCCGATCTTGTCGCCGGGCTTCCTGGGATCCAAGCCCCACATGGAGCCATAGCCTGCGGTCAGCTTGCCGGTGACTTCGTAGTTCTTATCCGCTCCGGTCAGATACGACAGCCACGCATGATCGCAGACGATCGGCTTCCCATCGGGTCCAACCATTTCCTTCAGCATGGGTGCTGTGGCCGGATCGTCGCCGATGTAATCGAAGGTCTTGATGTTCGCCGGCCCTTCCATGTTGGACTGGCCCGCGAGGATGAAGACTTTGAGCGGCTTCGCTTGCGTTGGAAAAACGAAGGCGATGAGGGTGGTGAGGATGAGTGCCAGTTTCATAATGTGGTTTGTCTATTTGGTTCGCGGTGCCGGGTCGTCCCGGCGGTTGCTGGGCCACCGTGACCTATTTCAGATTGATGAGTTCCGGTGTGTCCGTCGAGGCTTCAATCGCACCGATTGTTTCGCGGACGCACTTGGCCTTCATGAGCATCAGATGTTTGGGGAAGTCCTTTTCTTCCTTTTCGAAATAGTTGGCGATCTTCGTCAGCTCCGGAATGACCGATTTGGCATGAGTCTCATAGCTGAGGAGGATCTTCATCAACTCCGGTGTCCGATGCTCGCTCGCCCAGGGATTCTGGTCGCGTGTGTATTTCACGCAGGCGCTGATTCCTTCCTCGATCCGGTGTTTGGCCAGAAGGCGCAGCCCCTCCACGCGAATCGAATCGGCAAACATCTCGCCGCTGGGAGCGGGTTCGATGATCGCCTGATAGATGGCGGGCAGCAATGGTTTGATCTCTTCGAAGGATAGATTTCGATAGACCGATCCGATGCTGCCGCGGGCGCGGCCGTCCTGGTTCTTCAGCCCGGCTCTCACTGCTTTGTAGAGCGCCTCGCGATCCACTCCCTCCAGCGACCGGCTCAGCATCCCGCCGCTATCGAAGAGGGCGAAGGACAGATACCGCTGCTGCATGCCGCGCGGATCGCTCTGTGGGTCCACCTGAGCCAGCAGTTCGAGCAGTTGGGGTACGGTCTTCATGGCGGGGGCACCAATCGCTGCGAGCGCTTCGGCGGCCTTGATGCGCAGCCAGAGGTCCTGGTCCGCCAGTACGTCCCGTAAAGGCTCAATCGCCGGCGCTCCACGCCCGCGAAGGGCAATCAGGGCCTGGCAGGCGCCGTAGCGGGAATACAGCGCCGGGGACTCCAGCATTTTTACCAAGGGTGGAACGGAGACCTCCTTGCGCCGGCCCAGCGCCATCGCGGCCCGCTCCCGGACCACCGGCGACCAACTGCCAAGGCGTTCGAGGAGTTGGGCGTCGCTGAACTTGTCGTAAACGCTGTAGCGATCCTTGTTGTCCCAGCCACGGCCATCGAGGATGAGGGCTTGCGCCGCGGTGGCGTCTAACTGCGGGGTGATGCCCGGGCGCTTGCCGGTCAGGTTGATCTTCTTCAGCGGCATCGCGTAGGCCAGCAGGTAAACGCCCGTGCAATCCCAACCACCGTAGCTATCGTCTTCCGTCTCCGGCGGACCTTGGTGTAGGAAGGTGCCATCCCATCGGCGCGCGAGGTCGAAATACCAGGCGCCGAACTCCTGCATCCACGCCCCAGTCGCACGTGGGCCGGACTGGGCGACACCGGGCATCGCCCAGAGGATGTTGAAGTAATTGCCGGTGTGCCCGGTGTCGCGCTCGGGACCGTGGGAGGCAAGGCTCATGCGGGAGAAGAACTCCGCGCCGTTGGCTTCGCCCAACAGGTTGAACAGGACGGCGGTCATTCCGCACTTGCCGTTGTCTTCGTGGTTCTCGATCCACGGGTGATGGTCGCCGTAGGGAATGGCGCCCTTGCCGATGTAGAATCGCAACAAGCGGGCGCTGAGTTCGATGGCGCGGGGCAGTTCAGGATCTTTCACACCGGCCTCCCGAGCCAGCACCAATCCAATGGTCAACGGCACTCCCGGAGAGTTCATCATCCCGTAGCCGCCAAGGCGGCCATCGGGTCTCGCGAATCCATGGCCCCAAGAACCCACCGCACTCTGTCCTTTGGCAGCTTCCAGCGCGAGACGCCGCAGGCCCGGCATCACCGACTCGTCGCCGGTCGCCAGCACATACTCGGAGAGCAGGATCATGACGTAGCCGTAATACCATGTCTGCATCGAGTCCGCCGAGAAGCCCGCCGCCCACTGGGCTTCCTTCTTGACCAGCGGGAGGTAGGCGGGATCGCCGCTGGCCAGCAGAGCAAGCGCATTGAGGGAACGCACGATGGGATCGTCTTGGCGCGAGGATTTCGCCACCTTTTCGGCCAGTGCCTTGCACCCTTGCTCAAGTATGCGCTTGGACTTCGGGCAGTCATAGGGTGCGGTGGCGCCGTAGCTGCCCAGCACCGGCAGCTTGATGACGACCTCTTCCACCTTGCCCGCCCGCCAGCGGGTCACGGCCAGTTTTCCCCCGCCCGCTTCTGTTTCGGCGGTGGTGAGCGCCTTGCCAAACTCGGTGCGCGGGTCGTAGGAAAACGGCTTGCCGCCGACTCCGAGGATGGCGTCGCCGACGGCGAGAATGCCATCGGCAGGAGAGCCCTTCTCCACCTTGGTAATGGCAATCTGCCGCGCATCGGTGGTCACCATCTGGTCGCAGAACATCCAGCCGCGCAGTCCCGTGGGGCCGAGGTTCCAGTCGTGCTTCGCTTTCGCGGGAATGGCATCGCCTTTGGTGAAGTCGGGGTTGGCTGGGTTACCCTTCGCTGCGGCGGCGGAGACGCTGGCGGGAACAGCCAACAGCACGGCAGCCACGAAGGACGTCAGGGACTTGAGAGTGATGGATTGATTCATGGGAGCGGTCATCGGTGCACTCCTTCCGGGACGGAAACCGAGGGGGATTGGTTAGCGCTTTCGGCCTTCGCGGCGGGAAGAATTCTCGGGCGAAGTCGCAGGGTGACGTTCGAACCTACGGCAGGCAGGTTCGTGGCGTTAACCTGCCACATGAGCGCGTCATTGTTCTGGCTCTGAATCGCCGGCAGGCAAAGCAACTCGTCGCCGAAGGTCGAGAGAGAGATCACATTTCCGCTTTCGTCGCTCAAGTATCGGCGCGGCCCCGGCCCGTCGCCATACAAGACGGAACCGGCAAAGAGAAAGGTGTGCGTCGGGAATCTGGCCTTCTGGTCCGCAGGAGCGGAGTCATCGGACTTCCTGCTGGAGGGGGCGATGAAATCGCTGATGGCGTGCTCGACGATCTTCCCCTCTTTGCCCTTGAGCACCAGAAACACGTCTACCGGCCCGCTGCTGGGGGGAACGTCAATCCAGCGCTCGGCTTGATCCCCAAGCGGCTTGCGCGTCGCCGGACTACCAGGGTTGGCGCCCAGCAGCAGGAGCGCCAAGTGAATGTGCATCGGCTTGGCACCAATCACGACAATGGACTCATGCTCCTTGGTTCCTTTGGTGCAGGCCACCAACTCCAGGTCGCCTCGGTGAAGGCAGACGGAACTATCCACATCCACGCACCGCTCCTGAACGTTGATCGCCACCCCTGGAAGCTTGAGTTTCTGCAAGGCGGCTGGAAGGGTGGCGTTCGTGGCGTCCCCGGCTGATCCTGGCCGGTTGGTGGAAAGAGCCTCGGAGGTAAGCTCGGCCGCGCATAGCGGAACGCAGGGCATCGTCAGCACCGCCCACAATATCAGGAGACCCGCTGGCTTCTTTCGGTGCTTTTGATGGTTCATTCTTGCCGCGCCTTCTTCCCATTTCATTGGAGATCCGACGTCTTGAGGCCGGCGGTGCCAATACCGCCGAAATACCTCTCGCGGGTCGGGTCCGGGCGGGACTGGAACATGGGGGCTTCGGTGTAATACGCTTCGCTGGCCGCCGCAGCAGGCGCGGCGTGGAGGCGCGCGACGCCCGGCGCGAGGCAAAGCAGCAGCGTCGTGAGGGCGAGGGATGCAGGCTTGTTCATGGTGATGGATGGGTGCTTATTACGCTTCATAGTCTACTTGTTTGCCTTCTCGACGCGTTCTCTTGCCTTGGCTTGATCCTTTTCAAAGGCAGCCCTGTCTTTCTCGTATTTCTCCTTGTTTCCGTCGATGAAGGTCTGGGCTTCTTTCAACCGCCTCTGCATGTCGTCCAGGCGGAGCGCCTTCTGAGATTCCCTCGCGCACATGGCAGCGTAATCTTTCGGCCTCGTCAACAGAATTCGTGGGTGGATTTAGGTTCGGGGAGATTGCCAAGAGTGTGATATAGGGCGATTTCGATGGCCTCGTAGGTGCGGAAGCCATAGGCT
>Ga0233425_10009222_pt1 | contig 12644 bp, 8 predicted proteins | sample Watercolumn_Towu_2_FD_181712 | JGI IMG/M metagenome (GOLD analysis project Ga0233425, IMG submission 181712) | Freshwater microbial communities from Lake Towuti, South Sulawesi, Indonesia - Watercolumn_Towuti2014_140_MG | ecosystem: Environmental > Aquatic > Freshwater > Lake | place: Indonesia...
GATCAACATCCCGTTCTCGCCAACTGATCAAAACCAGTCGGCCGACTAAATCCCCGGGATGAAGGGGTCCTTTTTGCACGCCGATCACCCCACGAAGGGGGTGCCTATTGCACGCTGATCCTCAATTTCGCGGCCGGCATAGACCTGTACCGCAAAGTTCAACGCATCCGTCTCCGCCGCTGATGCGACAAAAGTAACGAGCCGCGGGTCGGCTCTGTACATCATCGGCTGTACGAAAAGAACGGCAAACCAGGGCGTTAGCGGAACAAGCATTTCGGGGTGCATGATATGCTGTCCAGGCGCATGGATATTATGAAAGAAGCCGTCTCCGAAGATGAATTCGCGTTCCGGCGAGAAAATTACCATTGCCTTGCCGCGCCCGCCTATCCGCGTCACGGTATTGCGCTGTGAGTGCCGCATGTTCAGGCCAATGAGCTGGTTGCGTTCACGCTCCGGCAGCTCGCCGCGCATGTCCTCCGCGAGCGCCACCGCACCCTCCCGGTGCATCGGACTACGCACCGCAAGAGACACGATGCATTCTATCATAAGGTTGAACTGTTCGTCGGTCGCCTCCTGCCGCAATATGCGGTCCGCAATTGCGCGCTCGAATGGCGGGCCGCACCGATCGAGATTGTCGAGCCAATCGATAACATGTGGAAATGCAGAATCCGCGACGCCAAATTCATTTTCGAAGTTCTGATCCCAGGGGCCGGAGATTGCGGGATTATCGCCCAGCTTGATGTTGTGGCCGTTTCCGATGTTACCAAAACTGTGTGGTCTTGCACGACGCGTATTTCCATCAGGTGTTAGACGGAAAACGCCACATTCGGTATCGGCCCAGAACTTCGATATGCATTCAGGCCACCAATGGTGCTTTTCAGTTGTCTTTCCTTTGTTCATGCGAAAGGAATAGCTGCACACGGAGCGATATGAAATTGGCAGACGGCTGGACTACCAATTGCTTCGACGACGCCCTAGGGCTCGCTTGTACCTATCCGTCGCAACTCATAGCGGTCGAATAGCGTGTCGGGTGACGCTGCGCCATTCGACTATTCTGCGATCCCCCTGTGGCGGCCGATTATAGCGGACGGCCACTTCCGCATGCATGCCGAAGCGGTCGAGGCCTTCTTTCGCATTGCGGTCCGCCCAGCCTGCAACGCCATCGCTGCCGAGCTCGCCGCGCTGCCTCGGACAGGATCAAATGCCGAGATGGATCGATGGGAGAATTTGCGGACAGTGCAAATCGCGACCCATCAATCTTTCGCATTGGCCACGGCAGCATCGTGGGAAAGGGGTTTGCGGGAGCAGATGTATCAAGCCGCAGTCATCCTAGTGAAAGATCGAGGCGGCGGCTTCTTAAAGGACATCAAAGAAGGCAACTGGGAAGCTCTTCGCAAGGCGTTTCGGACGATCCGGGGCTTTGGCCTTGAACAGACGCCATCATATCGCGAGTTGAACCTGCTATATGAGGTCGCAACGGCGGTTCGACACGGAGACGGCCGCGCTGCTGATACGGTCCACGATCTCCGACCCGATCTGTTTAGGGCCGATGGTGTCCGAACTGGATGGTGGGCATATTTTGCTGAGGGCGGGGATGGGGCAAAGTCCGTCAAGCGGCTGGACATCAGCCTGGACCAGCTTGAGACTTTTCGGGACGCGGTATCCTGTTTCTGGCGCTTCCTGGCCGACATTCCGCGGGAACAGATAGACTGAGCACACATGTGAAGAGAGGGGCTGATGAACTCAGCCCCTCCCCCAGAAGTTTACTTGATTATGACTGCATAGAACCGGCCCTTGGTGTTGTTGACCCGCTCCGACTGCCTGCCCCTCACCCTACCGACCGTCGATCAAGCGGAATAACATCAGCGCCCTTCTTTAAAATATCCAGATAGTCCGCCCACCATTGCGCCATTTCCACCCGCTCAGGCCAATGCGCGCCACGATGATAGGCCGCACGGATACCATCGCGATCTCTATGTGCCAGCGACCGCTCAATTGCGTCGGGCGACCATTTTCCAGACTCATTAAGCAGCGTGCTCGCCATCGCGCGAAAGCCGTGCGCGGTCATCTCTTCGCCGGTAAAACCCAGTCGCCGTAGCGCACTGTTGACAGTGTTTTCCGACATCGGGCGCAAGGACGTGCGGATAGAAGGAAAAATGTATCGCCCCTCGCCCGTGACAGCTTCGGCTTTTCGAAATAACGCGAGCGCCTGACGAGATAGCGGCACTACATGCTCCAGCCGCGCTTTCATCTTCGCGGCCGGAATCTGCCAGACCGCAGCGTCGAAGTTGATTTCCGACCATTCGGCACGGCGCAATTCGCCTGGGCGAACAAAGAGCAGTGCTGAAAGCTGGAGCGCAATCTGAGTCAGCGAATGACCATCATAACCGTCGATCGCCCGTAAAAGCTCGCCGGCCTTAACGGGTTGAAGAATAGCCCCGAGGTGCTTCGGCTTTGCCTTGGCAAGCGCCCCGCGCAAATCGCGCGTCGGGTCAGACGGCACCAGTTGGTTTGCGACAGCGTACCGGAATACCTGCCCGATAAACTGGAGGGTGCGATGCGCCTTCTCGTCGTTCTTAGCAGCTTCGAAAGGCCGTACAGCCTCAAGGATTTCGAAAGGCAGAATGTCAGCTACGGCGCGATGACCGATTGACTTCGCGACCAGACGCCTGAACCAATCGCGCTTGACGACCGTCGCATCTGCCAACCCATCGCGCTTGTTTTTCTCGATGAAAGCCTTGGCGACAGAATCGAAATTATTCACCGCATTGATTTTGGCAGCCTGTTTCTCGCGGCGCTTTTTCTCCGCTGGGTCCTGTCCACTCGCCAACACCCTCCTTGCCTCGTCCCGACCGTCCCGCGCCTGTTTCAGGCTGACCTCTGGAAAGGCCCCCAACGATAGCTTTTTCTCGACCCGCTTCGGATTGCCCTCCTCGTCGCGGCCGTCGATTCTATATTTCATCCGCCAGAGCATTCCGCCCGATGGCTGCACGAGCAGGAACAGACCCTTCTCGTCAGTCAGCTTATAAGGCTTCGACTTGGGTTTCACGTTGCGCAAACTGTTGTTCGAGAGCGGCATCTGGGGGCCACACCTTTCCAGCTATCATCCAGTGGCCACCAGGATGGCCCCCAAAAGCGTCCGATCAGGGACGCCCGATGGCGAACAATGGCGGTCGATCTAGCTGAAGATATACCGGATTTCCTAGGTTTTTCAACCAAAGGCGAACGTCGGCGATGTGGGAAATGGTGCCGCTTACAGGACTCGAACCTGTGACCCCCGCATTACGAATGCGATGCTCTACCAACTGAGCTAAAGCGGCTCGCTGGTGTGGCGCGCCTTAACAGTGGTTTTCGGCATATTCAAGCGCTCGATGTTCGGACCGTCGCATACGCCCGCCCCAGGCGCCGCCAAGACCGTCAAGGGGTGCCGGTGGCGCTTCGGACTCCACCTGATGCCCTGCTTTTTTACCAATCCTCAACCGCCCGGGGCGCATGACGGCGGCGAAGGCGGCGATTCCGGACTGGCCGCACGTGGGGATCTCGAATGGAAGACTATCGCTCGTTCATCGCGGAGGATTGCGTCGACTGGGACTTCCCGATCGGTGACGAACCCTGCATGGACCTGCCGCCGATGATCGGCGCGGACGAGCGGCGCATGCACATCCGTGCCTATGAGATGTGGCTGTCGCTGCTCGACGGGCGCGACTATCCGGCGATCGGCGATCTGGACGCCGACGCGCTGGGAGAGTTCGGCCCCCATTCGGTGCTGCTCGATTTCTCGGCCGATCCGCTCAACCCCGGCATCACCTATCTAGGCCGCGCCCTACGCGAGGAGGGTGAGATCACGCCAGACGTCGTGACCGTGGCGGACGTGCCCGACCAAGCACTGCTCTCCCGCCTGACCGAACATTATGCCGAGATATTGGCGAACCGCGCACCGGTCGGCTTCGAAGCAGACTATATCAACCGCCGCGGCCAGCCGATCCTCTACCGCGGCATCTTGATGCCCTATTCGTCGGACGGCAGCCGGATCGACATGATCCACGGCGTCGTCAACTGGAAGGAAGCGGCAGGCGCGAACCTGCCGGCCGACATCGTGCAGGCGGTGACCACCGCCTTCGCCGGCCCGGCCCAGCCGCTCGTCGAAGTGGATCTGGAAGGCTCCGAAGACCCTGCCCTCGCCCCTTTCACCGACCTGGACCAGCCGGCCCTCGCCGAGCTGGTTCAGGACGCGCAGGAGCTGGCACAGGAAGCGGTGGCTTGCGAGGGCCGCACCCGCAACGCGCTCTATCGCGCACTCTCGCTCGCCTACGACGTCGCGCTTGCGGCCGAGGCGGAGCCCGCCGCGTTCGAGACGATGATCGCCGAGGCGGGGATCGTGCCCCAGGCACGCGCGCCAATGACCCCGGTCGTGAAGCTGGTCTTCGGACGCGACTATGATCGCAAGCGGGTCACCGAATTCGCCGCCGTTCTGACCCACGCCCACCGCCTGTGCCTTGCGCCGGGCTCGCTCCAGGTCTGGCTGTCGGGCGTCGAAGGCGGGATCAAGGCGGTGGTCGCGGCCGAACGGGGCGAGCGTCGGCCCGCGCTAAAGGTCGATCGCGCCCTGTCGGCACGCATGCTGCTGGGCAGCGCACCTGCCCGTGGCTTCGTCGACCTGGGCGAGGTCGAGGCCGACGTCGTGTTGCTGGTGGCGCGGCGCGAGCCGGACGGACGGCTTGCCATCGTTGCCCGGCCGATCGCGGAAAAGGCGCTGGTCGATAAGGCGCTGCAGCGCTTCGCCTGCTGACACCGCGCTTCAGCGCACCGCAAGGGCCTCGAGCGCCGCGCTGACCTGCGCCCGCATTTCCGGATCTCGGGTCACCTCCAGCATCGCGCTCAAGCTCTCGCGCGCGCCTTCGATCTGGCCGTCGGCCAGCTGGAAGCGCGCGAGATCCCACCAGCCCTGTCCATAGGATGGCGCGACCGTGGCGATGCGCTCCTGCACCATGAGCGCACGTGTGGCATCCTTCGCCTGCTCGGCCCGGATCACCTGATTGGTTAGGAGGCGGACGAGCGCCAGTCGGTTGGTGAGCGGCGCCATATTCTGCGAGTCGATCTTGGCCCCCGGCCCCAGCGCCTGCCGGATCAGCCGTACGACCGTATCGCGGCTGACCAGCGCGCCTTCGTGAAACGGATCGACCACCACGGCACCCTCTTCGGTGCCCAGCCGAACCATCACATGCGCCGGCGTGTTGAGCGCATGGGCATCCCAACCGAGCCGCCGAGCCTGACCGACATAGAGAATGGCCAGCGCGATCGGCAGCCCCATGCGGCGGTCGAGCACGCGGATCAGATCGGCATTGACCGGCGCGTCATAGCTGTTGCGGTCGCCGGTAAAGCCGTGGCGCACGGCGAAGACCTCCGCCAATGCCCCCGCCTGCGCCATGACATCGCCCTCTGCCGCTGCGATGCCCCGCAGGTCACTCTCGATCGCGTCGAGGAGATCGACATAAGGGGCTAGGTCGAGCCCCGGATGGTCGAGTGCGCTCAGTTCGAGCGCGGCGAGATCCAGCCTTATGTCCTCGTCGTCGAGCAGGCCCAGATGGGCAATGGCATCGATCATCCCGCAGATATCCCCTTCCCTCTCGCCTCGACAGGGATCGCGGTGCGATAGACCACGGGCCGCAGGGCAAAGCTCGACGTCACCTGTGACACGCCCGCGATGCGGGTCAACTTCTGTCGCAGGAAAATCTCGAACGCGGCGAGCGAGGCGACGAGGACTCGCAACTGGTAATCGCTCTCGCCGGTCATCAGATAACACTCCATCACTTCCGGAAAGCCCGACACCGCCTCCTCGAAGGCGGCAAGGTGGCGATCATCCTGTCCGTCGAGCCTCACTCGCACGAAGGCGCTAACGTGCAGACCGAGCGCGGCGGGATCGACGAGCCCGACATAGCCGGAGATCACGCCCATATCCTCGAGCTGGCGAACGCGACGCAGGCAGGGGCTGGGCGAAAGGCCGACGCGCGACGCGAGCTCATGATTGGTAATGCGCCCGTCGGCCTGCAGTTCCGCCAATATCCGTCGATCTATCCCATCCAAAGCGCTGTCTGGCATAACCCACCTTCATAAATGATTTTGGAGCAATATTCTGCCACCGACCTAGGCATAGGCGATCGCATTCGCAAGAATTGGTACGACGCTTTTGATTATCCTGCATCGGGCCGGTCGTCCGGCAGCGCAGGGAGCATGCCGATGCAGCACGACGTAAAGCCGCAGGACCCCGATACCGTCGCCGCGCTGGAGGCGCTGGAGGGTCGGCTGCGCTGGCTGTCGAGCTGGACGATCCACAACGCCAATCATCTGCGCGACAGCCGCGACGGCCTGAAGGTCGGCGGACATCAGGCATCCTGCGCGTCGATGACCGCGATCATGTCGGCGCTCTATTTCCATGCGCTGCGCCCGCAGGACCGCGTCGCGGTGAAGCCCCATGCGGGGCCGGTGCTCCACGCCATCCACTATCTGCTAGGCAATCAGAGCCTCGACCAGTTGCAGCGCTTCCGCGCGCTCGGCGGTGCGCAAAGCTATCCCAGCCGGACCAAGGACCGCATCCCGGTCGATTTCTCCACCGGTTCCGTGGGCCTGGGCGTCGCAATCACCGCCTTTGCCAGTCTGGTGCAGGATTATCTGATCGCCCATGGCCAGCTCGACGAGGCCGATGCCGGCCGGATGATCGCGCTGATGGGCGATGCCGAGCTCGACGAGGGCAATATCTACGAAGCGCTGATCGAGGGCTATAAGCACGACATCCGCAACTGCTGGTGGATCGTCGACTATAACCGCCAGTCGCTCGATGCGACGACGGCGGACCGCATGTTCGGGCGCTTCGACGACATCTTCCGCACCTGCGGCTGGCGCGTGCTGACGCTCAAGCATGGTCGGCTTCAGCGCGAGACATTCCGCAAGCCCGGTGGACAGGCGATCGCAGACTGGATCGACAACTGCCCGAACGCGGAGTTCGCCGCGCTGACCTATCAGGGCGGGGCTTCCTGGCGCGAACGGCTGAGCCGCGACCTTGCCGGGCAGGAAGAAGCACTGGCGCTGATCGAGGGCTTCGACGATGCGGGCCTCGCCGCCCTGATGACCAATCTGGGCGGGCATTGCATCGAAACGCTGCTCGATGCCTTCGCCCGTGCCGACGACGACCGGCCGACCCTGTTCATCGCCTATACGGTCAAGGGCTATGGCCTGCCCTTCGCCGGCCACAAGGACAACCATGCCGGACTGATGAACCCGAGCCAGATCGACGGGCTCCGCCGCTCGATGGGGATCGCCGAGGGCGAGGAATGGTCGCCCTATGCCGGGCTCGGCGACAATGTAGAGGCGGTCGTCCGCCGTTTCGTGGCCGCTTCCCCCCTCGCCGCCCGCCCTGCCCCCACAAAGGCGCCATCGGTGCCGGTGCCGGCGCTGCTGCCGGTGCCCGAAGGCGAGGAGCAATCGACACAGGCAGCCTTTGGGCGCATCCTGCTCGATCTCGCCAAGTCGGGCCACCCTCTGGCCGACCGCATCGTCACCACCTCGCCCGATGTGACCGTGTCGACCAATCTCGGCGCTTTCGTGAACCAGCGCGGGCTGTTCCGGCGGCAGGAGCTCAAGGACGTTTTCCAGGCGGCGCGCATCCCCTCTGCGCAAAAGTGGACCGGCCATGGCGCAGGCCAGCATATCGAACTGGGAATCGCCGAACATAATCTCTTCCTGATGCTGGCAGCGCTCGGCCTGTCCGGACCGACCTTCGGCACGCGGCTGATGCCGATCGGTACCGTCTATGACCCGTTCATCGCGCGTGGCCTCGATGCGCTGAACTATGGCTGCTATCAGGACGCCCGCTTCCTGCTGGTGGCGACACCCTCGGGCGTCACGCTCGGGCCGGAGGGCGGCGCGCACCAGTCGATAAATACCCCCCTGATCGGCATGGGCCAGCCAGGCCTAACCTATTTCGAGCCAGCCTGGGTCGACGAGCTGGCGCTGATGATGCGCTGGGCATTCGAGCATCTTCAGGCCGACGATGGCGGTTCGGTCTATCTGCGCCTCACCACGCGCAGCATCACGCAGGTCGCCCGCGAAGATGATGCATGGCAGACCGATGCGCTGAAGGGCGCCTATTGGCTGCGGCGACCGGCGCCCGGTTCCGAGGCAGCGATCGCCTTTACCGGCGCAATCGCGCCCGAGGCGCTGGCGGCATGGGAAACGTTGGGCGAGGATATTCCGGGCCTTGGTCTGCTCAATATCACCTCGCCTGACCTCCTCCATCGCGACTGGTCGTCCAGCCGCGCAGCGCGCTGGCGGGATGAGTCGTCGAAGACGTCCCACATTGCCCGGTTGCTGGGCGGCCTCGCCCCGAGTGCGGGGCTGGTGACGGTAATCGACGGCAGCCCGTCGGCGCTCTCCTGGCTCGGAGGAGTGCGGGGACACAGGACGAGCCCGCTGGGTATCGACCGCTTCGGCCAGACCGGGGATCTGCCCGATCTCTATGCCACCTATCGGCTCGACCATGACGCGATCGTCGAGGCCGCGGCGGAGCTTTTCCTGCGCGACTAGGGTCGGACCGCCGGACTGTGCGCGGGAGCGCCGCACAACGCCGTACGATCGACCTCCGCCGGTGCGATCGGGCGCCCGTAATAATAGCCCTGCGCATAGGCGCAGCCCATCTCGCGCAGGCGCGCGGCGCTGTCTGCCGTTTCGATCCCCTCGGCGATCACGCAGACCCCCAGGGCGCGTGCGAGACCCAGCACCGCATCGACGATGCAGGCGCATTCGGTCGATTCGAGGAAACGGCCGGCAAAGCTGCGATCGATCTTGATCCTGTCGAAGCTGAGCAACAGCAGATGCGACAGCGAAGAATAGCCGGTCCCGAAATCATCGAGCGAAAGTCGGAAGCCGGTCTCCTTCAGCGCGCGCAAATTGGCCAGGACGGCGGGCGCCTTGCCGAGCGCTGCGGTCTCGGTGATCTCGATCTCGATCCGGCGGGGATCGACGCCGTGAAGCCGGGCGAGCTCGGCCACGCGCGCGGCGAGCCCGTCGCGGCGGAGCTGCATCGGCGAGAGATTCACCGCCACGCCGATGTCAGCCGGCAGCGACGCGGCGAACTGCAGCGCCTGCGTCATTAACGCCATTCCCATGGTATGGATCTGACCGGTCTTCTCGGCGACGGCGACGAACTCATCGGGCGAGACCGCGCCGAGACTGGGATGCGACCAGCGCGCCAGCGCCTCGAACGCGACAATGCGCTCGTCAGACAGGCGGACAATCGGCTGATAGTGCAGGATGATCTCGCCCTGCCGGATGGCACCGTCGAGTTCGCGCTCGATCAGTTGGCGCCGCTGTATTCGCGCGTGAAGCGCCTGATCGAACAGGCGATACGTCCCCCGCCCGCTCCGCTTCGCCTCGGCCAACGCGGAGTCGACGTGCGCGAGCCAATCCTCGGCGGCCGGCTCCGGACCATCTCCCCGCGCAAACAGAGCCACACCGATCGAGGCGCCAACCGAGAGCCGCTCCTCCTGAACGTCGATCGGCTGCGCAACCTCACGCAACAGGCGATCGGCGAGTTGCTGGGGCAGATCGTCGTCGCCGGGTGACAGCGGGATGACGACGGCGAACTGGTCGCCGCCGAGCCGGGCGAGAAAATCCTGGTCCCGCACCACCGAACGAATGCGCTGGCCCACGACCCACAGCAGCGCGTCGCCGGCCTGATGCCCATAGGCATCGTTGATCGTCCGGAAGCCGTCGAGATCGACGATGAGCGCGGCATGGGCGCCGTCGCGCCCGCCGGCCCGCCCGAGAGCGAGCTCCTGAAGGTGCCGGCTGAACGAAGCACGGTTGTACAGGCCGGTCAGCGCGTCGCGATCGGCGAGATAGCGCACCTCATCCTGCCGCCGCTGCTCCACCCTCCGCTCGAGCGTCCGGTCCAGCGCATATTTGACGATCTTCGCGGGCAGCCCCGCCGCATCTGCGATGGGGCTGTAAAACGCATCGATCCACAGCTCGCGACCGTCCTTGCCGAAACGTCGCAGTTGCGATGTCTGACTGCGTCCATGACGAAGCCCGGACCAGAACTCGCGATATTCATCGGTGCCGGCATAGGCGGCACTGACAAAGACGGCGTGATAGCGCCCTACCAGATCGGAGAGCTCATAGCCGAAGGCAGCCAGGAAATTCTCGTTGGCGGTGAGTATCCGCCCGTCCAGGTCGAACTCCGCTACCATCATCGTGCGTCGCAGAGCGGCGATCTCGTTGCGCGACTGGGCCGCCGCATCGCTCTCTGCCGTAACATCGAAACCCGCCAGGATCAGATATCGGTCGTCCAACGAGTGGCGCTCGTCCAGACGATAATCGCCGTACAGCAAGACGAGCCCACCGTCGCGCCGCCGCCCCCGGATCGTGGCGGAGCCGTGGCGGCCTTCTGCGGCTGCAGTCCAGATCGCGGTAAAATCGGCTTTGCCCGCTTCCCCTGCCAAGACGAATTCTCCGAACGGCTTGCCCAGTGCCTCCTCGCGCTGAGTGCCGAACAGAGACAGGAAATGCTCGCTGGCGTCTTTCAGACGGCCGTCCTCACCGAACCACGCGAGCGCCAGCGATGCCGGCAGCGAGACTCTCGCGAAAGCATCGAGAGCAGCCGTGAAGCCGTTACCGTCGACCGGAAAATCGGAGAAGGCGTAACTCATCCGAAAGAGCGGATGCCGCTGCTAGAAAAGGGCATCGTCGAACAGCGCATCGTCATCGTCACCGCCCGCAGCCGCGCCGGAGACGGGCGCCGCAGAGAAACTCACCGCCTCGCCGATACGGAACTGATCGTGAATGCGCCGTTCGCTCGCCATGGTGTAGGTGCGGGCGATCTCGTCGAGCACGATCCGGGCCGGATGGTCGACATCGGGCGGGAGCGCGGCTTCCGTCTTCACCTCTGCCGCCAGCGTGGTCGCGATGCCTTCGATGATCCCGCCCAGGTCGAGGCCGGCCTCCAGTTCGTCGGTGGTCTGGCGCAGCATCGCCAATATGCCATTGGCCTCCGCCGTCGCATTGTTCATCGCCTGCTCGGTGCGACGAGCGCCCTCGCGAATGGCGTCGAGCGAGCGGCTCAGGTCGTCGCCCGCCCCCGCGCCGGCCGCTTCGGAGCGATCGCGCATGCGCAGCGAAATCATGTTGAGTTCGTCCGCCGACTTGGTGATGCCGCTGATGGTGGTGTCGAGCTTTTCCGAATAGCCGCGAATCTCGTTCGAGATCACGGTCACCGCCCGGCCGATCGCCTCCACCCTTCTGCACCGCAGGCCGATGTTGATCGCCATCTGCTGCACGTCGAGCCGGAGGTCACGGATCGCAACAACGCGGGTCGAAAGATCGGAGACGGTAGCAATGATGATCTTCAGCGTTTCATCCGCTTGCCGGTCGGCACAGTGGAGCTGCGCGAGCATGGCCGCAGCGTCGGCGATGCCGGATTCGAGCCGGCGCAGGAATATCTGCCCGCCGTCCCCGCTGCCGCCATGATCCTTGAGCGCCAGCAATCGGCCCGCCTGCGGCCCCAGCGCGCGGAGCGATCCGATGACGACCTCTGTCTCGCGGCGGAAGTCCGCAGCAGTGTCGAACAGCTGCGCCACCAGCATCGCCAGCACATGATGACGCGTCTGCGTGCCGATTTCGGCCGCACAATCCGGCCCCGCCAGAAAGGCTTCGAGCAGGGTGCAGCCCGTCAGGACATGTTCCAACCGCTGCCGCGCGATATCGCCGATCTGGATGGCGCCGAGAACCGCCGCGACATTGCCCTGGATCGAGCGGGCGATCTGGCCGGTCGCATCGGCTAGCTTGGCAAGTTGTGCCTGGTGGTCGCGCAGGTCGCTTGCGTCCTGCAGCAGGCGTTCGGGCACCTGCGGAACGACGCGCGCGCATTCGGAGGCGAGGAGACGGTCGGTGCGCTCCATTCCGGCAAGGCTCGCCTCGAGCTGCTCGAGCTTGATACCGAAACCGTCGGCCTCGACCTTGCCGTCGTGCAGTTGCTGCCGCATAACGTCGGCGAACTCGACGAAGTCGGGCGCGCCCGACGCGGCGATCTTCACGTTCATGCTGTATATCTGCAGCACTTCAAGCGTGCGCTGGACCTCGTCGACATATTTGCGCAGCGTCGACGAAGCCGAACGGATCAGCGACACTTCGGCCGCCCGGTCGGAAACCTGCGCCGACACGTCGAAAAGCCTGCGCGCCGCCCGGGTCAGATTGTCGACTGCAGCGGCTGCGTCCCCGCGCTCGAAAACCGTCCCAACCTCGTTCAGCGACGCGACCACCTTGTCGATGGACTCGACCGCTGCGGCGAGCGTGGTCCCCACCTGCAGGAAGCGGGCATCCAGGCTGGTAACGATGCGCGACAGCTCGTCCTGCGAAGCAAAGACCTGGCCTGGCCAGGATTGCCCGATGGAGAGGATCTCGTGCTGCATCCAATCTTCTCCTTAGCGTGCCGTCGCGTGCAAAAGTTCGCGTGCGATGGCGCCCAGCGGGATGACCTTGTCCACCGCGTTGCGCGCAATCGCCTCCTTGGGCATGCCGAAGACGATGGACGTCGCCTCATCCTGCGCGAAGGTGCGGGCGCCACCCTGTTTCATCTCGAGCATGCCACGTGC
>Ga0233425_10009223_pt1 | contig 12643 bp, 7 predicted proteins | sample Watercolumn_Towu_2_FD_181712 | JGI IMG/M metagenome (GOLD analysis project Ga0233425, IMG submission 181712) | Freshwater microbial communities from Lake Towuti, South Sulawesi, Indonesia - Watercolumn_Towuti2014_140_MG | ecosystem: Environmental > Aquatic > Freshwater > Lake | place: Indonesia...
CTCGACCAAGTTCGCCTCGGCGTTCTACGGACCGTTCCGGGACGCGGAGCGTTCCGCGCCGCGGACCGGCGACCGCCGCGGGTACCAGGCGTCGTACCGGAACCCGCGACTGGCCCTGCGCGAATCGGAATTCGACGAAGCCGAGGGGGCCGACATGCTGATGGTCAAGCCGGCGTTGCTCTACCTCGACGTGCTGAGCCGGCTCCGGGAACGGACTGACCTGCCGATCGCCGCGTACAACGTGAGCGGGGAGTATTCCATGCTGATCGCGGCGGCGGAGCGCGGCTGGGGCGATCTGCGGGCGATGGTCCGCGAGTCGCTCTACGCGATCCGGCGCGCCGGCGCGGACGTGATTGTCAGTTACTGGGCGGGCCGTTACCGGGAGATATTCTGAATGCATGCTTCGCGTGGCTGGTTCGAGCGCGGATGCCGCGTGATTCCGGGCGGCGTGAACAGCCCCGTGCGTTCCTTTGCCGCGGTGGGCGGCGATCCCGTTGTCGTGACATCGGGCCGTGGCTGTACGATCCGCACCGCGGACGGCATCGAACTGACGGACTACTGCGGATCCTGGGGGCCGTTGATCCTGGGTCACGCGCACCCGGAAGTCGTGGATGCGGTGCAACGGGCGGCGGCCGGCGGACTGACGTTCGGCGTGCATACCGCGGCCGAAGTGGAGTTCGCCGAGTTGATCCGCGAAATGGCGCCTTCGATCGAGAAGCTGCGCCTGGTCAGCTCCGGCACCGAGGCCGTCATGACGGCGTTGCGCCTGGCCCGCGGAGTGACGGGCCGGTGGAAGCTGTTGAAGTTCGACGGCTGCTACCACGGCCATACCGACGCCATGCTCGTGGCCGCGGGAAGCGGGCTGCTGACCGGCGGCATCGGGTCCTCCGCCGGCGTGCCGCCCGGCGTGGCCGCCGAGGTGTTCGTGACGCCCTACAACGATCTCGCGGCGGTCGAGGCGGTTATCGCGGAACATGGGGCCGATCTGGCGGCGATCGTCGTGGAGCCGATCGCCGGCAACATGGGACTGGCGCCGCCGGTCGAGGGGTTTCTGGCGGGACTGCGCAAGGCGGCGGACCGTTGCGGCGCGTTGCTGATCTTCGATGAAGTGATCACCGGGTTCCGGCTCGGGCCGACCACGTACGGCGAGCTGTGCGGCGTCCGACCCGACCTCACGACCCTCGGGAAGATCATCGGCGGCGGCATGCCGATCGGAGCGGTCGGCGGCCGGGCGGACGCGATGGACGCGCTTGCGCCGATCGGCAAGGTTTACCAGGCCGGCACGCTGTCGGGCAATCCGGTCGCGGTTGCCGCCGGCCGCGCTACGCTGGAGATACTCCGGCGCGACGCTCCCTATCCGAACATGGACCGGTTGGGCCGCCGCATCGAGGAGGGTGTTGGCGCGGCGGCGAAGCGGCGCGGCGTGGATGTCGAGGTTTCGCGGATCGGCGGGATGTTCACGTTGTTCTTCTGCCGGGGCGCCGTGCGATCCCTTGCCGACGCCAGACGGTGCGATACGGGGAAGTACGCCGCCTTCTTCCGCGACATGCTGAAGCGCGGCATCTATCTGCCGCCGTCACAGTTCGAGACGGCGTTTCTTTCGGTTGCGCACGGCACACAGCAGATTGAAGCGTTTGTTGCCGCCGTGGAGGAATCGCTGGCGGGACAGGTTCCTGGGTTGCAGGTGACGCCCTCCTGTGCGATGCTCACTTGCCAAGAGAGAACTGTCTGATGACACAGACTGCGACGGCAACGCAAACCCACCTGTATCGTCTCCGACGGCCCATACGGAGTGAATGGTTTTCCGGGCGACAGCATGCCGGAATGACGCCCAACCGCCTCCAACGCTACGGCGCGAAAGCCGCACCGAGGTTGAGGCGGGACGTTGGCCGCGCGGCGCTGAACCAGAAAGGAAACTCCCCGACATGACGGCTGACACATCGCCGGCCACCGGCTGGAACACTTGGAACGTGCGCAGCGTGCTCTCGCATGTCCGCCTGCCGGATGCGTTTGCCATCTCGCTCGGGTTCAAGGTCTACACCGAAGGCCGGTGTCTGCGCGAGGCGTTGATCGGCCGCCAGGGCAAGAACGACGAGCAGATCGTCCCCGGTCCACACGCCTGGGACGGGTCCTACACCGAGTTGACGCTCACCTGGCGCGGCCTGCAGGTGCGTGTGCAGACAGCGGTCGAGGCAGGCGAGTGGTTCGCGCTGGTTACACTGCTGTCACCCATGGTCAAGACACCGGCCCTGACCATCGAAGGCGCCGTGCTATGGAACCGGCCGGGCGCCGTTCGGCGCGAAGGCGATCGGCTGATCATCAGCAACGGCGATAGGACCGTCATTGTCCGCGCCGCCGGCGAGCATCGGGATCGGGAACCGGTCCCGGAGGTCTCCGCGCCGTACCTGCTGGTCTCGCTGGCGCAGCCGGTCACCGTGTCCACTACCGACGCCACTCCGGAGCAGGTCGCGGCTGTTGTTCAGCGCCGCAAATCCGAGTGGCTCGCCTCCCGGCAACCTCTCGGCGAGCGGCGCGAGTTGTGCGACGCGGTGCAGACCTGCCTGGCCTGGGATACGATCTACGATCCGTTCAAGGACCGCGTCATCTCGCCGGTCAGCCGGCTCTGGAGTTGTGGCGCCGGCGGCTGGGTGTTGTTCGAGTGGGACACCTATTTCGCCGCCTGGATGGCCGGGATCGAGAACCGGGACCTGGCCTATGCCAATGCCGTGGCGATCACCGACGAGGCGACCGAGGCCGGATTCGTGCCCAACTTCGTCCATCCCAGCGGGTTCAAGTCGCGTGACCGCTCGCAACCGCCGGTCGGCGCGTTGGCCGTGCGTGCGTTGTGCGACCGGTTTGGCGAGACCGTGCTCGCCGCGCGGCTGTTCGATGCCCTGCTGCGCTGGAACCGTTGGTGGCCGGAACATCGCGACCATGACGGGTATCTGTGCTGGGGGTCCGATCCCTATCCGCCGGTGACCGGCAACTACTGGGAGACCGGCGGCGTCAATGAACGCCTCGGCGGCGCCCTGGAATCGGGGTTGGACAACTCGCCGATGTACGATGACGTGCCGTTCGACCGCGACCGGCATCTCCTGCTGATGGCCGATGTCGGGCTGATGTCGCTGTACATCGCCGACTGCCAGGCGCTGGCCGATCTCGCCTCGCGCCTGGGACGCGACACCGAGGCCGGCGAACTGCTGGCGCGCGCCGAACGCTATGCCGCCAAACTGCGCGGGATGTGGTGCGAGCAAACCGGCCTGTTCCTGAACCGCAACCTGGCCACGGGCGAACCCAGCCGGCGACTCTCGCCGACGCATTTCTATCCGTTGCTGGCGCGCGTTCCCACTCCGACGCAGGCCCAACGGATGATTGCCGAGCACCTCTTCAATCCCCAGGAGTTCTGGGGCGAATGGGTCCTGCCCTCGATCGCGCGCAACGACCCGGCCTATCCCGAGCAGGACTACTGGCGCGGCCGCATCTGGGCGCCGATGAACTTCCTCGTCTATCTCGGCCTGTGCCGGTACGATCTCGCCGACGCCCGCACGGCGCTGGCGGCGAAGTCAGCGGCGCTGCTGCTCAAGGAGTGGCGCGCCCACGGGCATGTTCACGAGAACTACAACGCCGACACCGGCGAGGGTTGCGACAAGGCCAACAGCGACCGGTTCTATCACTGGGGCGGATTGCTGGGGCTGATCGCCATTCTTGAATATCCAATACCCAACACACAATATCCGACCGAACAAGAGAGGAGACTGGAGTGAACCCAATCCTGCCCCTGCGCCATTTCATTCCCGATGTCGAAGCCCGTGTCTGGAGCGATGGACGCATCCATCTGTACGGCTCGTGCGATCTGCCGGGGAGCAACGCCTATTGCAGTTACGAGTATCGGGTGTTCTCCTCGGCGGACCTGACGACGTGGACCGATCATGGGGTGAGCCTGTGCACCATCGGCGACGGCGCGGTGCCGTGGACGCAGTCGTTGCTGTTCGCTCCTGACTGCGTCTTCCACAACGGTCGCTACCACCTGTTCTTCTGCACCGAGAGCCAGCGCGAAGGCGTAGCCTCCAGTCCGTCGCCGACCGGGCCGTTCACCGACGCCGTGCCGGTCGAGGGGGCCGATGGTGATGGCATTGATCCGTCGGCGTTGGTGGACGACGACGGGGCGGCCTACTTGTACTGGGGCCAGTTCCATCTGCGCGGCGCGAAGCTGCGGCCCGACCTCAAGGGCATCGAGCCGGCGACGCTGCAAACTTCGCTGCTCAACGAGAAGGAACACGGTTTCCACGAGGGCGCCTCGATCCGCAAACGCAACGGCATTTACTATCTCGTGTACACCGACATCAGCGGCGGCAAGGCGACACGCTTGTCCTACGCCACCAGCCGCTCGCCGCTCGGACCGTTCACCAAGGGCGGCGTGATCGTGGACAACGACGGCTGCGACCGCGAGTCCTGGAACAACCACGGTTCGATCGCCGAGTTTGGCGGCCGATGGTACGTGTTTTATCACCGCTCGTCGCAGGCCAGCCGGGTCCACCGCCGCGTCTGTCTCGAGCCGATCCAGTTTGATGCCGAAGGCCGGATCAGCCAGGTCGAGATGACGACCCAGGGCGACACCGGCCCGATCCCGGCCACGGACTGGCTCGAAGCCGGCCGCGCCTGCCTGCTCAAAGGCACCGTCCGCACGGTGTCGTCGGAACAGCCCGGTGACGATTGTCCCGAGCACCTCGGCCAGACCCGGCATGGCGACTGGGCGGCCTACAAGTACTTGGACTTCGGTTCTGGCATGAGCTGGTTCGACGCCGAGTTGGCCAGCCTGACCGATGGCGGCACGGTTGAGGTCCGGCTCGATCACCCGGCCGGGCCGCGGATCGGGCAGGTGTCGGCACCCCACACCGGCGGCTGGCAATCCTGGCAAACCGTGCGCGCCCCCGTGACTGCCGTGTCCGGCGTGCACGCCCTGTACCTCGTGTTTCGCGGTCCGGTGGACCAGTATCGGTTGCGAGCGCTGAACCTGCGCCGGTTCCGCTTCGGGAGGTAGGCAGTGATGGCGATGTTTCAGTTCGACCCAGAGATTGTTCCCGACCCCGACCGCGTTCTGGAACGCTACCGGGCTTGGTGGAGTAACGACTGCCTGGACCGGCCGCTGGTCTTCCTGGAGTGCAACCGTGCCCGGCCTACCGCGCCGCTGTTGCCGGTGGCGGATTACACCAACGACTTTCTCGCCCGCCAGATCGACGCCGAGTACCGGCTCGCCACCATCGAGAACCGGCTCCGCTCGAAACGCTGGTTCGGTGACGCCATCCCGTCGGTCGGCGCCGGGATGAACGTGAGCTACACCGCGATGCTGGCCGGCGCCGCGATCCATTACGACCGCATGGATTGGATCCAGGCGAGCGTGACCGATTGGGAGTCGGCACCCGTGCCGCGGTTCGATCCGACCCAGCCGCTGCTGGCCAAGATGATCGCCGCCTGCCAGGCGCTGGCCGACAATGCCCGGGGCCGGTACCTGATCCAGACCCCGGCCTACGTGGACTGCGTGACGACCATGTCGCAGATGCGCGGCACGCAGGAGTTCTGCCTCGATCTGGTGGACTGTCCCGCGGCGGTGGCCGCCTATCGCGACCGGTACTTGGCGGCTTGGCTGGAATCGGCGGCGTTCTGGCGCGAGTTCTTTCAGCGGAACGGCTATCCCGGCACGACCAACTGGACCTCGGCCTTCTCGCCCGATGGCTTTGACCAGATCCAATGCGACTTCTGCTTGATGGTCAGTCCCGACACGTTCCGCTGGTTGATCGATCCGGAACAGCGGGCGGCGGCGGCGTTCTTTGGCGGGGCGCTCTATCATCTGGACGGTCCCGGCGCGGTGGCGCACCTTGACGCGCTGCTGGAGATTCCGCAGTTGAAAGCGATCCAGTGGGTGCCCGGCGCGGGCCAGCCAACGGCGGGCGGGTGGATCGGGTTGCTGCAACGCATCCAGGCCGCCGGCAAGGCGATCCAGATTTACGCCAAGGCCGCCGAGGTGCCAGTCTACAAGGAGCATCTACGCCCTGAAGGCCTGATGCTGCACTTCGGCTTCGAGGAATGGGGCCTGACTGAGTCGCAGTGCGAGGACCTGATGCGCTCCGTCGAGGCTTGGCCGAGCCGCTAGAAAACGATACCGAGATAACCACAATGCCTGTCACACGCGTCCTGTTGGCCGAACCGCCGTCGTGGATCACCGTGGACCCGACCGTCGCGCCCTGGGCGCGGACGGGGGACTGGCCCGCCTGGTGGATCCGACCCGCACACGTTCCGAGCGGCCCGTTCTGCGCGGCCTACCGGCTGAGCATCGACGTTCGCGAGCCGTTCCGCCTCCACGTGGCGGCCGACGAGCACTACGTGTTCTTCGTCAACGGCAAGTGTGTCGGGCGCGGCGCCGAGCGGGGCGATGCCGGGCACACCTTCTTCGATTCTTACGACGTCGAGGCGACGGGCACCTTGACGCTGGTGTTCCAGGTCTGGGCGATGTCGCCGTTCACGCCGGGCCGACGCATCAGCACCGGGCATGGTCTGTTGGTGGCCGGCAAAGGGGTCAACACCGGCGTCGCGGATTGGCAATGCATGGTCCTGCCCGGAATCGAACTGCGCCAGGTCCATCCCTTCGGCGCGGGGGCCTCGGCGTGCTTTGACGCAGCGCGGTTCGCCTGGGGCTTTGAACGCGGCGCGGGCGCGGGCTGGGGCACCGTCGAGAAGACCGACAAGGGCCAGTCGTATCATCTCGACTACGCGTTGACGAAACCACGGCGCTTGTTGCCGGCCATGATCCCGGCGATGCACCGCGCCCCCGTGCCGCCACCCAAGGTCCGGCATGTGGATGCCAGTCCGGAAGAGCCCGTCGGCGCTGGACTGGACGGTGAGGTGGCGGGCTGGCAGGCGCTGTTGGCGGGGCAACCGGTGACGATCCCGGCGCGGACCACGCGACGAGTGATCCTGGACCACGAGAACTATTTCTGCGCCTACACAACGGTGACGTTGTCGCGCGGGCGCGGGGCCATGGTGCGGGTGACGTACGCCGAGAGCCTGATGAGACCGTTGCCGCCAGGGAAGACATGGAGTCACCCGCCGCAGGCGGCAGGCCAGCGCGACCAGATCGCTGGCAAAATGGTGTACGGGTTCAGCGACCACTACGACATGGACGGCTCGGAGGTGCCGCGAACGTTTGAGACGCCTTGGTACCGGGCCGGGCGGTACGTGGAGATCGTGGCCCAGACCGCCGACGAGCCGCTGGTGATTCACGGGCTCGGCCGCGAGGAGTCGCGCTACCCGCTGGAGAACGCGTCGGCGTTCGCGTCGTCGGACCCGCGGCAGTCGGCTTTGCTGGCGATGTGCGGGCGCACGGCACAGATGTGCGCGCACGACACTTTCGTTGATTGCCCGTTCTACGAGCAGCAGATGTACCTGGGCGATTTCTGGGTGGACAACCGGCTGCATTATGTGATGACGCGCGACACGCGGCTGATCCGGCGGTCGCTGCAACTGTTCGAGTGGGCGCGCAACTACAAGGGGTTCATCGGCGAACCGATCCCGTCGCACACGCCGTTCGCGTTGCCGACCGACGGGATGAGCTGGGCCAGGATCGTGCTCGATTTCGTGCTCTGGCGCGGGACGGCGGCGGACCTGCGCTGGTTGATGCCCAGCGTGCGGGCGGCTGTCGAGAGCATCCTGCAACACCGGCGCGCCGACGGCTTGATCGACTCGCCGGCGGGGTTCAATTTCGTGGACTGGGTCTGGCACAAGGCGTGGCTTCACGGTCAGCCGCCCAACACCGAGCCGGGGCCGTCGTGCATCATCGCGCTGATCGCATTGCAGGGGCTGGAGATGAGCGCCAAACTGGAGGACCTGGCCGGCGAGCCATTGCTGGCCCAACGTTGCCGGCAAGCCGCACGTGCGTTGGCGGCGGCGATCTGGAGCCACTTCTGGACTGGCGACGCGCTGGCCGACGAGCCGACGCACCGGTGGTTTTCCGAGCACGCGCAGGTGCTGGCGGCCAATGCCGAGTCGTTCACGCCCGATCAGACCCGGCTAGTGGCCAAGGCGCTCTTTGAGCGGCCCGGCCTGGAGCGGATGACCTACTATTTCGCCACGCACTATTTCGATGCCTGCCGGAAGTTCCGCCGGATCGACAAACTGCTCGAACGCCTTGAGGGCTGGCACGCCATGCAGGCCGCGGGCCTCAAAACGATCCCTGAGATTCCCGACCCGACCCGCAGCGAGTGTCACAACTGGTGTTCCCATCCCGCCTGGCATTTCTACACAACCTTGGCAGGCATCGCGCCGACGGCGCCAGGGTTTGCCAGCGTCCGCATCGAGCCGCGGCTGGGGCCGCTGACGCACCTGGAGGCGCGGCTGGTGCATCCGCAGGGCTTCATTACGCTGGAGGTGCGCCGCGAAGGCGGGCGCCTGCGCGGCCGGGTCGAGTTGCCGGCGGGTGTGCCCGGCGAACTGGTGCTCGGCGGTCAGGTCCAGACGGTCCACGACCACCTGGAGTTCTCGACATGATCGGATCGGACCATTTGGCGTTGGGCTGACACAACGTGGAGCCATTTGAACCATGAACCTCAATCAGCTTGATACCCGGATAGCCACCCGCGAAGCGGGCACCACGGCGCGCGGGGCGACCCGGCCATGGGGCTTCGGCAATATCGCGCCCGGCCCCTCTCTGCCGCACGGCTCGGCCCATCCCGGCCCGAACACCGATCGCGTCTGGTCCAACGGCTACGACCCGACTCGGCCCATCCGCGGGTTCGCTCAAATCCACGTCAGCGGTACTGGCGGCCCCGGGAAATACGGCAACTTCCTGTTGTCGCCGCAGCGCTCGTCCAGCTACTTCGGGGGCTGTTCCCACTTCGCCTGCGATGCCACTCCGGCCAACTCCCCGGCCAGCGTCTGCACCTGCGCCACGTACGCGCGCCAGTCGTAGCTCAGTTCGCACTGGCTCAAGTAGGGCGAGCCCCACGCCGCCCGCCGCGGGAATTCATCCAGGACCGCGTAAACCGCCTGCTTCCGTTCGGGCGGGAGCTTCATCGCAGCGCGGATCATCGCCCAGCGGATATCCATGTCCTGCACGCCTTCGCGCAGCATCTGGTATCGCGCGGTGGGCACCGCGCCGTCCGGGCCGGGCACCGTCATGGCGTTGCTGTCGGTGAAGAAGCTCGTGTTGCGCGGCGCGCCCTTCACGCCCGGCCAGAAGTCCAGCCCCAGGTGCCCTACGGTTCCCCAGGTCATCGGCAGCGTGCGGAACAGGAGCGGCGGCGAGTCATCCTTCCAGTGCCAGCGCACGGTCGGCAGGTCCAGGTACTGGTCGGCCAGGATCGCCTCGAGCTTGGCGGCCGTGAAGACCTCCATGAACGAGCGCCACGGATAGCCCTTCACGCCCACCTCCAGGCCGCCGGTCGCCAGTTGCCGTCCGTCCCTGGGGCCGGGGTCGCCGCTAAAGTGGGAGAGGATGTGCCAGCGCATGTACGGCGCCCACTCGCGAAGCAATTCGCCCTCGCGCTGGCTGGGGCGCAAGTCGCCGCCCAGCGAGGCCATAATGATCTTCTCGGACCAGCCGCGCTTCAGCACGATCTGCCGCACGCCCTCGAAGAGCGGCTTCCAGAACTCCGCGGCATCCTTGTCGGTGAAGTTGGGCGCGGGCAGGTCGCTGGTCTTTCCCGTGGCCGGGTCCCAGAGCTGCACCAGCAGCGGCGACTTGCGTTCCTGCGGGCGCGAATCCTGGCGGCGGTTCTCATAGGCATCGGCCACTTGGTTCGCGCAGCCCGAGTCCCACACATACAGGCTCAACGCCTTGGGCGGCGGACAGTGCTTCAGGTAGGCATCGACGAACTTCTCCAGAAGGGCAAAGTCGGGCCTGACCTTGTCGCCGTCTGTCACCCACCGAATCAGGGGCGCGCAGCGGACGCCGCCGCTGCCCCGCGTCAACCACCCGCGCGCGGACGAGCCGTACATGCCCCCGAGGATCACCGGCACCTGCAGCACATCGGTGCCGAGCTGGCCCAGCATCTTCAGCGACGGCTCCATGAGCCGGAAATGCTCTGCCGACCAGGGGGCTACGCTGTAATGCAGCGCGATCGTATCCGGCGAGCTGGCGGCGCCGATCAGCGTGTCGCCGTCACGCGAGCTGGGCGCTGTCGCGCCGCTCACCAGCACCTGCACCGGCACGGGAAAGTCCCGGCTGGCGGCCTGGACCGTCAGCGTGCCCGTGTACCATCCCGGCGTTTGGTCGCGGGGCACTTCGACGATCACCCAGACGGGCACCGTTCGAGCGCCATCGGGCGGCTGGGGCCACAGCGCATCGCAGAAGTGCATGGCCGGGTGCTGGGCCGCGTAGCGGATATCCACGGCGCTGGCAGGAATCTCGCCGCCCGGGCCCTTCATCGCACTGAGGCTGGCGCGGATGCCCCGGAGACCGGCCGGGTTGCTCAAGACAGCCTGCCCGCTACCCACGCCGTTGCGCGGCGCGACCATGCGGATGGGGTGCATCGGGTCAAGAGGGTTGCCGCTGCCGATGCCGCGATAGAGCTTGCCGCGCATCCAGCAGGTCATCCGCCCCTCATTGCGGCGCGACACGGGCTGGGTGGTCGCGGTGTCGAAGACCTGCTCCTCGGGGATGGCGCTCCACAGGCGCGTGCCCGCCGCCGCGTCGGCGTACGCGACCGCCCCCGCGCCCGAGGCGCTGGTGAGCGTTACCTGGTGGACGCCCAGATGCATCCAGCCGCCGCGCTGCATCGGCCCGGCGACCGGCGCGCGATGCAGTTCCACACACAGCACGTTGGCGCCTTTGACCAACGCCGTTGCCGGAACACTCACGGTGAACCGACGGACCCGTGCCTCGTAACGCGGCAGCACGGCGTCTTCCGGTTTGCCCTTCCACACCATCCACTGGATCTCGGGCAAAGGGATGGCGTCGCCCGGCATAGTGTAGGCCGCGATCGGGTACTTCTCGGCCGGCGTGAACGGATGCACCTCGCCGTCGGGCATGTAGCCGCGGCCAACCTCCTGCCCATTGACGTACACCACAGCCCCGCCCAGGCAGGTCACCGACACCTTGAGGTCGCGAGCCTGCTGCGGGTCAGCGATGCCGAAGCGCGTCCGCAGGCACAGCAGCGCCGGCCACGTGCGCCCGCCCCAGCCCGAAGGCAGGCCGTAGTCGCCCATGTAGTCGTTCAGGTCGCTGGAGAGGTAGCGGGCCCAGGCCGAGTCGTCGAAGTCGGCCGCCTGCCAGGTGCCGGGAGGCATACGCGAGAAGAGGCCGCTGTGATCCTGGGCCTTGGCGGGATCGAAGGTTGAGTAACCGCCGCGTTCGCGCGGGTTGGCCAGGCGCAGCTTGTCGGCCGCGATGTCCATCTGGGGCCCCATCACCAGGAAAGCACGCCAGGGCGTGTCGGTAGTCACCACGCCCACTTCGCCGGCGCAGAGCGTCGCCGTGCCGATGCAGGTCAACACGAAAGCGATGCGTACCATCAGTCCTCCGTACATGTCGCGCGCATCGAGACTCAGAGCGAGCCGTGCCGCGCGACTCAACACGGCACAACTGGCCGCAAGGTCCACCACGAGGTGATAGTGGCGCCACCGGGCGGTCGTTGGAGCCGATCTGCGTCACTCGTGTACGCATCTTCGTCAGCGGCGATACGTCGCTTGACGCAATGCCCCCGGCGCAATCAGCACGACGACACAGAGAACGCGGCCCATGAAACACCTCATTGCTTGCTCCTGTCTCCCGGCCTTCGCCGGCCCGAGATCGCACCGGTAAACCGGTATGCCTCTCCCCATGTCGCCTTCCACGTTCCGACAAGGGCATCGCCGTTGCGGCGGGCCTCGATGTGGAGAGCACCCGCCATGCCGGGATCTGGCGTGTGGCCGAGCTGCCACTTGTCGCGGTTGAGAATGAGAACGAGGTCGCCTTCGATGCGGTCGGCGGAGACGGCCTTGAGGCCGCGGGCATCGACCTCGTGCCAGGACTGGCCCCATGGCCCGGGGACGCCGGCCGCGCGGATGGCGGCCTTGCCGTCCCAGTCGAGGCAGATCAGGATCGTCTGCGGGCGCTCGCTGGGCGTGGCGCCGGCGAGCGTCAGCACGGTGGTCATTGTGCCCGGTGCGTTCTCGCCGATCACCGACTGCGGGCGGTCCTTGATCCACGGCGTGGGGTAGATGCGCTGCGTGGTGGGCAGCGTCGCGGTGAGCGTGCCCTCCTTCTTCACCGTCTGCGTGGCCGGGATGGAGCGCGTCCACGAGCCGCTAACCCGGCCCTGAAGATCGACCTGCACGTCGAGCTGCACCGGTATCACCACGCTCCCGAAGTCCATAGGTACGGTGCCTGTCGCGCGGCCATCCTTCACGGCGAGGTCGCAGTCGAACGGCTCCCACTGGGCGCTGCGGCGCCAGGTGCCGTAGTCCAGCCCGGCCTGCTCGCGCGTGGGCGGGAAGGTGATGCCCTGGTCGATCCGGCCGTTCTCGCGCTCGTAGAGCCGCAGGGGTTTGGCGACCTGGTCCAGACCGATGGAGGCGGGGCGCATCTCCAGTTCCCAGGTCGCGGCGACGGAGTGCTGGCGCAGGTCGTAGCAGAGCACCTGGCCCTGCCAGTTGCGGGTGAAGAAGAAGC
>Ga0233425_10009224_pt1 | contig 12641 bp, 13 predicted proteins | sample Watercolumn_Towu_2_FD_181712 | JGI IMG/M metagenome (GOLD analysis project Ga0233425, IMG submission 181712) | Freshwater microbial communities from Lake Towuti, South Sulawesi, Indonesia - Watercolumn_Towuti2014_140_MG | ecosystem: Environmental > Aquatic > Freshwater > Lake | place...
AATGAGCGCCGTCGCTTCCGTCGCGAGAGTCTTTTTCGCCTCGTTGATTTCGGCGCCTTGCAGCGCCGCAAGGCGCGCGATCTCTTCCATCGGCAGGAAGGTGAAGAGTTTCAGGAAGCGGGCGACGTCGGCGTCTTCCGTATTGCGCCAATACTGCCAGTAGTCGTAGGGCGACAGCATGTCGGCGTTGAGCCAGACGGCGCCGGCGGCGGTCTTGCCCATCTTGGCGCCCGACGCCGTCGTCAGCAGCGGCGAGGTGAGCGCGTAAAGCTGCGGGCAGCCCATGCGGCGTCCGAGATCGAGACCCGTGACGATGTTGCCCCACTGGTCCGAGCCGCCCATCTGCAGCAGCGCGCCGTAGCGCTTGTTGATCTCGACGAAGTCGTAAGCCTGCAGGCACATGTAGTTGAACTCGATGAAGGAGAGCTCATGCTCGCGCTCGAGCCGCAGCTTGACCGAATCCATCGTCAGCATGCGGTTGACGGAGAAGTGGCGGCCGACGTCGCGCAGGAAATCGATGTAGTTCAAGTCGACCAGCCAATCGGCGTTGTCGAGCATTAGCGCGTCGGTCGCGCCGTCGCCGAAGGTCAGAAAGCGCTCGAAGACGGTCCTGATCGACGCCTTGTTCGCGTCGATCTGTTCGACGCTCAACAGCTTGCGGCTTTCGTCCTTGCCGGAAGGATCGCCGACGCGCGTCGTGCCGCCGCCCATCAGCGGCAATGGCCTGCCGCCCGTGCGCTGCAGCCAGGCGAGCATCATGATCGGCAGCAGCGACCCGACATGGAGCGAGGGCGCCGTGCAGTCGAAGCCGATATAGGCGGCAAGCGTCCCCGATTGCGCCTTCTCGTCCAGCCCCTCGAAATCGGAGCATTGATGAACGAAGCCGCGCTCGATCAGCGCGCGCAGGAAATCGGACTTGGGAGAAAAATCAGCGGCCATGGAGGGGGTGATAGGCGCAACGCGGCGCCCACGCAAGGCACACCGGCTCGAGAGTCACGCTTGAAAATGGCGCATTCCTTACGCTATGTAAGGAGCTCTGAGCGAAGGAGCAAAAGCCCGATGCCGAAGGCGACCCTGACCAGCAAGGGTCAGATCACAGTGCCCGCCGACGTGCGCCGCGCCCTGAGAGTGGACGCGGGCGACAGTCTGATTTTCGAGCAGACAGCTGACGACGCGTTTCTCGTCCGCGCGGCCTCGGGAGACATACGACGCCTTAAGGGCATTGTTCCAGCGCCCTCGGCGCCAGTCACGCTCGAGGCGATGGATGCTGCGATTCGAAGCCGTGCGGGCAAATAATGATAGCGCTCGACACGAATGTGCTCGTGCGCTACCTCGCACAAGATGATCGCGAGCAGGCGAAAGCCGCGACGCGACTTATGGAAGAACGGTTGACGTCGAGCGATCCAGGTTTCATTTCGACGATTGTTCTTTGCGAGATCATCTGGGTGCTCGAAAGCTGTTACGATTTGAAAAGGCCGGACGTCGTTTCCATCATCAAAACGCTGCTCGATACGCGGCAAATCGTTGTGGGCGAGGCGAACGCCGTGCGTGCGGCCCTGAACCATTCCAGCGTCGATCTTGTCGATGCGATCATCCATGAGGTGGGCAGGTCGCGACAGTGTCAGAGGACAGTGACATTCGACCGCAAATTCGCTCGACTCGCGGGCGTCGAGCTGCTCGGTAGGTGAGCGGTCCTTCGGGGACGCTTTCCTTCAGGACCGGTCCTTAGAAGGCCGTTTTTTTGCCCCACTGCGGGGCTTTTGGTAGAAGCCGCAGGCTTTTCGCGCTCGCGCCGGCGCGCCGACGAAACGCAGGACACTCATGCTTTTCTACGAGCCGCTGTTCCTGTTTCTGTTCGGCCCGGCGGTTTACTTCGTCTATCTGTTTTTCGGGGAAGTCCGCCTGCGGCGGGCGATCATCCTGTTTGCGGCCAGCGTGATCTTTTACGCCTGGAGCGAACCGGTCTTCATCTTCCTCGTCTTCGCGTCGGTCGCGCTCGATCTTTTTGCAGCGCAAAAGATCGCCGCGTCGCCGGAGCAAAAACTTCGCAAGCGCTGGCTCGCGCTTGGCGTGGTCGCCAATCTCGCGATCCTCGTCTATTACAAATATACGGGCTTTCTTGCGCTCAATCTCGACGCGATCTTGAAGGCGTTGACGCTTCCGGGGATCAACATCCCACAGATCGCATTGCCGATCGGCGTCAGCTTCATCGTTTTCGAAAAGATCACCTATCTCGTCGATGTCTATCGCGGCGTCACGGCGCCGGCGCGCAGTCCTCTGCTTTATGGACTTTACGTCTTTTTCTTTCCGAAGCTCCTCGCCGGTCCGATCATCAAATATCACGACATCGCACGTCAGTTCGAGGCGATGCCGCACGCCGACATCGACGACTTTATCGTGGGTTTTTCGCGCTTCATGCTTGGCGTCGTGAAGAAGCTGCTCTTCGCCGACACGCTCGCGAGCGGCGCGGACCTGATCTTTTCGCGCGACGTTGGGACGCTTGGCTTTACGGAAGCCTGGGCTGGCGTGCTGTTCTTCACTTTCCAGATCTATTTCGATTTCTCCGGCTATTCCGACATGGCGATTGGGCTGGGGCGCATGTTCGGGTTCCGGCTTTTGGAAAATTTCAACATGCCCTATGTCGCGACGAGCATCACCGATTTCTGGCGGCGCTGGCACATCTCGCTGACGAGCTGGATTCGCGAATATCTGTATTTTCCGCTCGGCGGCAATCGGCGCGGCGAAGCGCGCACCTATCTCAACCTGTGGATCTGCTTTCTGGCGTCAGGAATCTGGCACGGCGCGGCTTGGACCTATGTCGCTTGGGGCGCCTACAACGGCGTGTTCCTTGTGCTCGACCGGTTGTTTCTGGTGAAGCGCCTCCAGCAATTGCCGGACTGGTGCGCCAACATCATTGCGATGATCATTGTGATCGTCGGTTGGACATTCTTTCGCGCCGCCTCTCTCTCTCAAGCCGGCGCAATGCTCGCGTTGATGGCGAATCCGTGGGCGCAATCCAGCGCGCTGGTTGTTATTCCTGACGAATATGTTGTCGTCGCGTTGATCGCCGCAGGTATTTGCATCGCGCAACGGCTGTCGCTTTATGTCAGGGACTTCAATTGGGGAAGCGCGGCGCAGCGTTTCGCCTTGGCGTCGAACGGCGCTCTTTCCGTGCTCTTCCTCGCGGCGCTGGCGAAAGGACTCGCTGACCCTTTCAAGCCGTTCATCTACTTCCGGTTCTGAATCGATGAGCGATCTCGCCGAAATGGATAAAGGCGTCGAGAAACATGAGGCGGAATTTGGAGCGGCGTTGCCGGTTCACGTTCGCGCCGAGGGCGTGATCGCTTTTTTCAAGTCGCTCACGCTTGCGCGACTGCCGATCTTTGGATGCGCCGGGTTCATCGCCTTTCTTTTCCTCGCCAATTTGTGGAATTTCGCCGTCGAACGCGATTGGCCGAAGCTGCGCATCCGCAGCGCCTGGCCGCTTTACGGAGTCGCGAAGCCAAAGCCCGCGCCTTGGACTCTCGACGCATTCCTTTCAGGAGATACGCAAAAGGCGGTCTCCGCCAATCTCGGCCGGATGTCGCCGGTTTTTCCCATCTCCGTGCGCGCAAAAAATCAGCTCGTCTTTTCGCTTTTCGGCGGGTCGGCGGCGCCAGGCGTCGTGGTCGGCCGCAACGGCCAGCTTTACGAGCAGCTCTACATCGAGGAATTTTGCGCTCGTGACGGCGCGTTCGACTCTTCGCGCATCAGCGCATGGTCTTCCACGCTGCGCGAAATTCAGGAGATGGCGCAAGCGCGTGGCAAGAGTTTCGTCTATCTCATTTCGCCGTCCAAAGCGGCGCGCTATCCGGAAGATTTGCCGAAGTCCGCGCCTTGCGCCGCGCACGCGACGGCGACGCCCGAGAAGCTTGCGCCCTATCGCGCCGCGCTCGACGAAGCGCACGTGCGCTATGTCGACGGCGCGGCCCTCATTGCGGCGGAAAAACCCAAACAGCCGATACCGCTTTTTCCGCGCGGCGGCACGCATTGGAACAGCGTCGGCGGCGCGCTCGCCATGCGGGAAGCCACGCGCGCGCTCGCCGCTTCTCCCATCGGCGTTCTGGACTTTGCGTCAGCGCCGGCGCCCGAAGCCGTCGGCACGGACCGCGACCTGCTGGACCTAATGAATCTCTTATGGCCCGACACGCATTTTCCAACGTCGGCGATCGGTCGGGCAGGGGAGAAGAGCGAATGCGCGCGCCTGCCGCGGCTGCTGGCGCTTGGAGGAAGCTTCCTGCATAAAGTCTTAGCGGCGGCGACCCTCGCGCCCTGTCCGCCTCAAATCGACTATTGGTTCTACATGCGGACAGAGGACAACACTATCGAACTCGGCCATTACCGGCGCGCGCCCGGCGACGCCTCGAACGGCGAACGGCTGCCGGCCACATTCGAAGAACTCGATGAAAACCTCGCCGGCGCCGACTTTATCCTGCTCGAAGAAAATGAATCCAGCATCGCCACGACAAAGCAGGTCGGACATCTCATTGAGGCGCTGCATCGTCCGCGTTAGTGGCGGATTTACGCCGCTTGCGACGGATCGTCCCAATAGCCCTCGGATCGGGCGATTCTGGCATATTCGGCGTGCACCAAAGCCGGGCCGTAGAGCCGCTCGAGGCGGCGGACGACGAAATGGCCGCGCGCGAGGCTTTGGAAGTGCTCGGTGAAGGCGACATTGATCGCAGCGCCGCTGATCGCCCCGATGACGGGAATGGCTTGCGCGGCGGTCTTCTGCGATACGACGACGCCAAAACGCGCGCCAATCGCGCCGATCAGACGCGCGAGAGCAGGCGCCGCCTCGTTGGAAACCCGCCGGACGGTCAGAAAGCGCGCCGCGTCCGACACGGATTTTGCGAGCACCGCGCGCAGCGCAAGATAGCCGCCCTCCAGGACATTGCCTTCGGCGGAATGGCCGCCGAGGGCGAAAACCTCCAGGCAGGCGAGGGCCGCGCCCGGATGACGCAGGTCCTCTCCCTCCGCCTGCGCGATTTCCGCGATCGAGCGCAGCATGATCGTCGTCGACACCGGCAGTTCGATCGGCAGGCTCGCGAGTCCTACGGCGCCGCCGACGCCTCCCGCGAGCGCCGCGAGACGGCGGTGAATTCGGATGGAGTCCTTCGCCGGCTGGGGGTCGAGGCTCGCTAAGGCCATCTTCATCGCGACGGCCAGCGCCTTTTGCGTCGCGGCGGCAACCGCCTCCTGCAGACGTGGCGGCAGCGTCAGCGAGCCAAAATTAACCTGTCGGCTCGCCACTCTCGCCAGCCGTGAGGCAAAACTCTGTCTTTCCAGCGCCGTGACGGCCGACCGCAGGGCTTCGACGTCGGACTGCGACAGCCCCTGGTCCATGAGAACGGGAAGCGGATAGGAATTCGACACGGACGCCTCGAGTTTTCCATCTCGCTTAAAAATCGGACTCTTCCGAGGTCTTTGCAAGCGCCGCAAAAGTCTGGCGGAGCAGCAAACTGAGCTGGCGGATTGCGGGGTTAGTGCGCCCGCGCACAGGATCTTTCTCGCAAATGATGACATAACTCCGCCTCCGGCTGGAGCGGCGCTGTTGCATTTCGGCGCATGTTCTGTACTGCAAAGGCATGCGTTTGCGGCTCCGCTTCAAGCTGGGCTGCCGCAGATCAGGAAGAGGAGGACTAAAATGCTGAAGTTTGGATTGGCTCGCGCGCTGAGCGGCGCCTGCCTTTTGGCGCTGTTGGCGCCGGCGAACGCGTTCGCGGGCGATCGCATCGGCGCCCTGCAATGCCGGCTGCTGGGCAACGGCATCAGCGTTTTGGTCGAGAATCAGCAGATGGACTGCATCTATCGCGACGATGCGGAAGGCGCGATTCCCGCTCATTACGTCGGCACGCTCACTAAGGTCGGCGCGAATGTGACGATCAATGGCCCTGGCGAGCTTGCCTGGGGCGTCGTCGCGGCCACGAACCATATTGGACCTGGGGCGCTCGCGGGCGCCTATGTCGGCCCCGAGGTAACGGCCAAGGCCTTGGTCGGCGGCGGCGGGGCGATCCTCGTCGGCGGATCGGGCAACACCTTCTCGCTACAGCCCTTCACGATGGAAGCAGGCTCCGGAGTGGGATGGACCGCTGGCTTCGAGCGCTTGACGCTCGCCTATGTGCCGCCGCCGCCTCCGCCCATGCCGCGCCGCCGCCATGTCCATCATCATCACCACTGGCATAAGGGCTGAGGCGTCGGCGTCAGGGCCATGCGCGCTAGGCTGGCGCTGAGAAACTCAGCAGCCGGTCGGTGGGAAAATCATAAAGCCTCGCGCTCTCGCGCCATTCTGGCGTCAGTAGCGCGAGGCATTTTCTTGCGAATTCCTCGGGCGTTTTGAGAGTCATTGGATCTTCGCCCGGCATCGCCTGAGCGCGCATGCGCGTGCGCAGCGGTCCCGGATTCGCGAGCATCACGGTGACGCCTGCACTGGCGGTCTCAGACGCGTAAGTGCGGGCCACTGCTTCAAGGGCCGCTTTCGAAACCGCATAAGGTCCCCAGAACGGCTTCATTGTCGCGCGGTGTGCCGCCCCCGAGGTGATGAAGACGACGCGCCCGGCGCCAGATGCGCGCAGAAGCGGGTCGAGCGAACGGATCAGCCGCCAATTCGCGGTGACATTGACCGCCATGACGCGGCTCCAATCCTTCGGGTCGACATGGGCGAGCGGCGACAGAGGGCCGAGAACGCCTGCATTGCCGACAAAAACGTCGAGCTTGCTCCAACGTTCGAACAGCGCGGCGCCGAGACGGTCAAGGGCGTCGAAATCCGTGAGATCGCAAGGAACGAGCGTCGCTTGCCCGCCCAGTGCGCGAATTTCGTCGTCGAGTTCTTCGAGCGCGCCTTGCGTGCGCGCCAAGGCGACGACATGCGCGCCGTCGCGCGCGAGTTCGAGCGCAAGGGCGCGCCCGATGCCGCGCGACGCGCCGGTCACAAGAGCGATGCGCGCTGGTTTCAAGCCGTGATCTCAGGAATCATCTCGTCAACAGCGACGTCAAAGCCTGGAGGATCGAGCGTAATGCGGCCTTCCTTGACGATTCCAACGACGATCTGATCGGCCTGGCGACGATAGTGCAAAATCAGCCGTCGACTAAGGTCTACGACGAGATAATGCGCGACGCTCGCCAGCCGAAAATAATCGCTGAGCTTTGAATTTTTGTCGAAGCTTCGAGAAGAGGGGGATATCACTTCGACGATGATCACCGGCGCGGGCGCCAAAAGCGAATCGGCCGCTACGGAATCGCCGCAATTGACCAGCGCGTCAGGCTCGTAAACGGTGTGGTCGTCGATTCTCACTCCGAGCCCATCGACAAAGGCTTCACATGGCGCTCCTACGCGCGCAATTCCATCGGCTAGCGCGCGCCAAATTCTGGCTTTAGCCGCGACATGCTCGGCCCGCTCCGGCGCCATCGCGAAGGTTTCGCCGCGAAACAGCTCATAGCGGCCCTTCTCCTGGGTTTGCGCCCAGGCGAGAAATTCCGTCGCAGTGAGGAGCCTTTGGGCTGTTGCGCTCATGACTTCTTATAGCACGCCGAACCGAGTTCAGCCGCTTGTCAGCTCGCTTCGGCCAATAGCGAAAGTTGCGCGCGGTTTTCGCCGACGAGATCGGTCAGCGAGGTGGGATAGTCGCCGGTAAAGCAGTGGTCGGTGAACTGCGGCCGGATCGGATCGCGGCGCTCGTAGCCCATGGCGCGATAGATGCCATCGACCGACAAGAAGGCCAACGAGTCGCAGCCAATATAGTCGCGCATCTCCTCGAGCGTATGCGTCGCGGCGAGCAGCTTCTCCTTCTGCGGCGTATCGATGCCGTAATAATCCGGATTGGTGATTGGCGGCGACGAGATCAGGAAATGCACCTCGGTGGCGCCCGCGTCGCGCATCATCTGCACGATCTTTACCGATGTTGTGCCGCGCACGATGGAATCATCGATAAGGATCACGCGCTTCCCGGCGACGACGCAGCGATTGGCGCTGTGCTTCATGCGCACGCCGAAATCGCGGGCGATCTGCGTTGGCTCGATGAAGGTGCGCCCGACATAGTGGTTACGGATGATGCCGAGTTCGAACGGCAGACCGGACTGCTGCGAATAGCCGATCGCCGCCGGCACGCCGGAGTCGGGCACCGGCACAACGACATCCGCGTCGATCATGCGTTCGCGCGCAAGCTCGGCGCCCATCGCCTTGCGCACGTCATAGACCGGACGGCCATGAACGATGGAGTCGGGACGGGCGAAATAGATATATTCGAAGATGCACGGACGCATCGGCTGCGGCGGAAAAGGCCGCAAGCTCTCGAGACCGCTCTCCGAAATGACGACGACCTCGCCATTCATCACATCGCGCACGAAGCGCGCGCCGATAATGTCGAGCGCGCAGGTCTCCGACGCGAGAATATATTTTCCGTCGAGTTCGCCGATGACGAGCGGACGGATGCCAAGCGGATCGCGCGCTCCGATGAGCTTCTTGTTGGTGAGCGCGACGAGCGAATAGGCGCCTTCGATCGAGCGAAGCGCTTCGATGAAGCGGTCGACGAGCAGCGGCTTGCGGCTGCGCGCGACGAGATGGAGAATGACCTCGGTGTCCGAGGTCGACTGGAAGATCGCGCCCTCGCGAATCAGTTCGCGCCGCAGCGTCTGGGCGTTGGTGAGGTTGCCATTGTGGGCGACCGCGAAACCGCCTGTGTTCAGTTCCGCGAACAGCGGCTGCACATTGCGCAGCATGGTTTCGCCGGTGGTGGCGTAGCGCACATGTCCGATCGCCGTGGCGCCCGGTAGGCGCTCGATCGTGCTTTCCTGAGAGAAGTGGTCGCCGACGAGTCCCAAACGGCGCTCGCCATGGAAGCGGCCCCCGTCGAAACTGACAATGCCAGCCGCCTCTTGTCCGCGATGCTGCAGCGCGTGCAGGCCTAGCGCTGCGATGGCTGCGGCGTCCGGCAAATCGAAGACGCCGAACACGCCGCAATATTCGCGAAGCCTGTCGCCGTCGAGATCGTCTGTCGCGTCGATCTCGCGGGATGAGGATCGAGAAAGATCCTCGGCGGCCTCCGTCATGCTTCGTCCCTCGTGACGCGCCGGCGCCCGGCATTCCAAAGCGCTCGGGCGTCGCATTCCCGTCATATGTGCCAGCGGCGGGGCCCATCCGCAAGACCATCATTCAGGCTTGTCGACAGACCCCGGCGCCGCTTCGGCCGGGCTCTCTGCGCTTGTTTCGCTTGGCGCGGGCTGGATTTTTTCCGGCTCGACATCAGCCGGCGGCTCCTCGATCGCCGGAGCGCCCTTCTTGGCCTTGATCTTGGCGACGATACTGTCGATGTCGTCCGGCAGCATTTCGCGCAGCTTTTCACCGCCGGCCACAAGGAAAGGTTTTGCGCGCGCGTCCTTGATCCATTCCGGCTGATTCGTTTCCGGCACGAGCCAGCTGTAAAAAACGAAGGCGACGACGGCGAGGAGCGCCCCGCGAACGGCTCCGAACAGGAAGCCGAGCGTCCGGTCGAGCGCGCCGACCTTCGAATCAAGGATGATGTCCGAGAGCTTCACCGTGACGAGCGAAACGGCGATCAGGGAGACGAAAAACACCGAGGCCACGGAAGCCGCGAGAGCGATCTCATCCTTGCTGATGTAAGGTTTGATGTAAGGCAGGGCGAGCGGATAAAAGAAATACGCCGCCGCCGCCGCCGCGACCCAGGAAAGGATCGCAAGGACTTCGCGGGTGAAGCCGCGCAGAAGGGCGAGCATCCCCGACACCAAAACGACGGTAATCACTGCCAAATCAAGATATGACGGCATCGCTGGCCTCTTGCTTGTTCGCCCTGAGCTCTCAACGCTTTCCGAATGGGCTGTTGGCCGCCTTCCGGCGGCGCTCGCACGACCTTCTCTGGAACCTATGTCAACTTTGCGCCGCCTCGGTCGGGGCGGCGTCGTTCCGGCAGGCCTATGGCTTTCGCACTGGCAGCCTTCTAACGCATCTTGACGCCAGCGGGAAACACTAAAGCGCGGCGACTTTTATCCGCGCGCGCTCGTTCTTTCGCGGGTCGAGATCCGGGCGATGGACGCGACGAGGCCGCCAACGTCGGCGCAAGGGCGGATCGTCACTCCGGCGCCGCGCGCGTCGTCGGAAATCTGTTGGGATTGCGGGACGACGGCGTGACGAAATCCGAGTTTGCCCGCCTCGCGCAGCCGCATGCCGGGATGAATGACGGGCCGCACGGCGCCCGAAAGTCCGATCTCGCCAAAAAAACACATGTCGGGCGGCAGAACTGCGCCCGTTAGCGACGAGACGAGCGCCGCGGCGGCGGCGAGATCGGCGGCCGGCTCGTCGGCGCGAAATCCGCCGGCGACGTTGAGATAGACGTCGTGCATGCCAAGCTTCAGCCCGCCATGCGCTTCGAGCACGGCAAGGATCATGGACAGCCGGTTCTGGTCGAAGCCGACGACGGCGCGCCGCGGCGTGCCGAGCGACGTCGGCGCGACGAGCGCCTGGATTTCGATGAGCAGCGGACGCTGTCCCTCCATCCCGGCGACGACCGCCGCGCCCGGCGCGCCAGCGTCTCGACCGGCGAGGAAAAGCGCCGATGGATTGGCGACTTCGGCGAGGCCGAGGCCGGTCATCTCAAAGACGCCAATCTCGCCTGTGGGGCCGAATCGATTCTTGGAGGCGCGCAACATGCGAAAATGATGCGCGCCGTCGCCCTCGAACGACAGGACGGCGTCGACCATGTGCTCGACGACGCGCGGGCCCGCGACCTGCCCATCCTTGGTGACATGGCCGACGAGAACGATCGTTGAGCCCGTCGTCTTGGCGTGGCGCAGGAGCGCCTGGGCGCTGGCGCGCACCTGCGTCACCGTTCCGGGCGCCGACTCCGCCATGTCGGTGTGCATGGTCTGAATCGAATCGACCACGATCAACGCTGGACGGGGACCTGTCGCGCAGGTGGCGAGGATGTCCTCGACCTCAGTCGCGGCGGCGAGCTCCACCGGCGCGTCGGCGAGGTTGAGTCTGGCCGCGCGCAGCCGCACCTGCGCGACCGCCTCCTCGCCGGAAATATAGACGACGCGCGCGCCGCGGCGCGCCAGCGTCGCGCAGGCCTGGATGAGCAGCGTGGATTTGCCGATGCCCGGCTCGCCGCCAAGCAACAGCACCGAGCCGGGCACGAAGCCGCCGCCGGTGACGCGGTCGAATTCGTCGAGCCCTGTCGCGATGCGCGGCGCCGGCCGGCCTTCGCCAGCGAGTCCCTCAAGTTCGAAGACTCGGCCGCGCGTGGCGCGGCGGGCGACTGAGGCGGCGCCGGCGTTTGACTCTTCGATGAGGCTGTTCCATTCGCCGCAGGAGTCGCAGCGGCCTTGCCACCGCGAAGCGACGGCGCCGCAGTTTTGACAGACGTAGACCGCGCGGCTTTTGGTCATGCATGCTTGGCGCATGGCGCGCCGAGGCTTGTCAAGCGGCGATGGCGCTCGGCGCGCGTAAACGATCAGCGGCCGCTGTTGATTTTTGCCCGCAACACATTGGACGGCTTAAAGGCGACAACGAGCCGAGCCGAAATCTGAGCGCCGTCGCCGGTCTTCGGATTGCGGCCGATCCGCTCTTTTTTGGCCCGAACCAGAAACGCGCCGAAAGATGAAAGCTTGACGTCTTCGCGGGCGACGAGGCGCTGGAAAATTTCGTCGAGCACCATTTCCACATATTTCGCGGAATCGGCGCGCGGCGTCCCGACCCGCTGATGAATCGCCTCAGCGAGGTCCGAGCGCGTCAGCGTCCTGATAATGCGCTTTTCCTTCGCCTCGCCGTTCGGCCTACCGATCGCGTCGCCCTGGGCCATCTTCAGCCTACTGTTTTCAAATAGTAGCCGTGGGCGGTTCGGAGCGCATGGAGCGAAAACCACAGGGCTCTCAAGGTCGCGCTCTACGCTCCGCGGCCCACTGGGGGCAGGCGCCCTACCTCGTCGGAATTTTTCAGAATTGAGAAGGGAAGGCAAGCGCATCTTGTATTTCTGCGTGTGATAATTCTTTGCAATATTTGGCTTTAAGTAAAATATGATTGTGTTACGCGACCTTACCAGCGTATCAGCGCCGATCCCCACGTAAAGCCGCCGCCGACCGCTTCGAGCATGACGAGGTCGCCTTGTTTGATTCTTCCGTCCGCTGAGGCGACGGCCAGAGCCAGGGGCACGGACGCGGCGGAAGTGTTGCCATGCAAATGCACCGTGGCGACGATCTTTTCCGGCGCGATTCCGAGCTTTTGCGCCGACATGTCGATGATTCGCCGATTCGCTTGATGCGGCACGAACCAGTCGAGGTCTTCCGGCGTCAGTCCCGTTGCGGCGAACGCGTCCTTGACCACATCGGTCACGTGGCCCACGGCGAAGCGGAAGACTTCTTTGCCTTCCATGCGCAGATGGCCGACGGTCTGAGTCGCGGAAGGGCCGCCGTCGACATGGAGCTTCCCGCGGTGGCGTCCGTCCGAGCGCAGATGCGTCGTCAACACGCCGCGCTCGTCGATCCCGCCCTGAGACGGTCGCGCTTCTAGGACCATTGCGCCGGCCCCGTCGCCGAACAGCACGCAGGTGGTTCGGTCAGTCCAATCGATGATTCGGGAAAAGGTCTCGGCG
>Ga0233425_10009225_pt1 | contig 12640 bp, 12 predicted proteins | sample Watercolumn_Towu_2_FD_181712 | JGI IMG/M metagenome (GOLD analysis project Ga0233425, IMG submission 181712) | Freshwater microbial communities from Lake Towuti, South Sulawesi, Indonesia - Watercolumn_Towuti2014_140_MG | ecosystem: Environmental > Aquatic > Freshwater > Lake | place...
TCTTCGCTCACATTTTCGTGAACCTGGTCGTCGACCATTACGACCGGCGCGTGGTCGCAGTGACCGAGGCAGGGAACTTTTTCGTACGTGAATTTTCCGTCGGGCGTGGTTTCGCCTGCGCGAATGTTGAGATGCGTTTCGACCGCGGCGCAAATTTTTTCACTGCCCGCGAGATAGCATGGCACATCGTCGCACACGCGAATTATTTTTTCGCCGACCGGATGCGTGTACAGGTGCGCGTAAAAATCGGCGACGCCGTACACTTCGGCGAGCGGCACGTCGAGTCCGCGCGCGATTTCGACAAGCGTTGCTTCGGAAAGCCAGCCGCGCGTTTCTTGCGCTTCAATCAGCGCGGGCAACAAACCAGAACGACCGACCGGCGACCAGCGCGCGAGAATATCGGTGAGTGAGTTGGAGGATGAGTCCATAATGTCGCGGAAAAAAATCGTCTTCTCCCGCGCACACACACGCGCGCGGGAGAAGACAATCGCGCGAAAAAATTATTCGCCGCGTTTGGTGAAATGTCCGTCGAACAAGAGCATCGTCGCGGGTTGGGTCCCGGCTTGGCGCATTCGCTCGACCATCAGGTTCGCGTTCTTTTCTTCTTCGACTTGCTCGGTGATGAACCAGGTCAACATCGTTTGCGTCGCGTAATCATTCTCTTTCACCGCGAGCGCGTACAAATTGTGCACGGACGCGGTCACGCCGCGTTCGTGTTCGAGCACGTTTTCCCATGCGGCGAGCGGCGAATTCCATTCGGTTTTCGGCGCGGCAATTTGTTTGAGCGCGACGCGACCATCGCGGTCGTTCACGTAATCGAACAGTTTGAGCGCGTGCAAGCGTTCTTCTTCATACTGCGCGCGCATCCATTTCGCCGAGCCGGGCAAATTCAACGCTTCGAAGTACGCAGACATTGAGAGATAAAGGTACGCCGAATAGTACTCGTTGTTGATTTGTTCATTCAGCGCGGCTTGCATTGTTTGACTTAACATTGGGTATCCTCCAAAAATGTTTTGACGTTCGCGCGCAATTATAGCACAATTCGATTTTGTTGCGCGTGGAATTGGAGATTGGAGATTGGATGTTGGATGTTGGAAATTGGAAGTTGGAGATGTGCGCGCGATGAATTGTCTAACCTCCAATTTCCAACCTCCAATTTCCAATTTGTTTTTTTGTGCGCGTTGGATAAACGTGATAAAATATCGTTAATGACGAACCGCGCGGAAAATTCAAGTTGGGGCGTGATTGGGCATACGTGGGCGGTGCGCGCGCTCGCGCATAGCATCGCGACCGACCACATCGCGCACGCGTATCTGTTGACCGGCGCGCACGCGATTGGCAAGACGACGCTCGCGCGCGCGTTGGCGCGCGCGTTGCAATGCGCGAACGACGCGCGCCCGTGCGGCGCGTGCCCCGCGTGCATCAAAATCGCGCGCGACCGGCACCCCGACGTGCAAATCATCGAGGGCGTGCCGGTCGGTTGGAAGCTCGACGAAAAATCGCCGCCGCCACCGCCGCGCGCGAACGATGTCGAGCGGCGCATTTTGAAGATTGACCAGATTCGCGCGATTCAACACACCGTTTCGCGCGCGCCGTTCGAGGGACGCTGGAAAATAATTATTCTGCGCCGATTCGAGGAAGCGAACGAAGAAGCGCAGAACGCGTTTTTGAAAACGCTCGAAGAACCGCCGTCGCACACGCGCCTCATCTTGACCGTGCGCGACCCGAATTTGATTTTGCCGACGATTGCATCGCGTTGCCAGGTTTTGCCCTTGCGCCCGCTCGCGCACTCTGAAATCGAAAACGCGCTCGTCGAAAAATGGAACGTCGCGCGCGAGCACGCGCACTTGATTGCGCGATTATCTGGCGGACGACTCGGGTGGGCGGTGCGCGCAAGCGCGGATAACGCGTTGCTCGACACGCGGCGCGCGCATCTCGACGAGTTGGACGAAATTTTGCGCGAGCAGCGCGCCGAACGATTTACGCGCGCGGACAAGCTGGCGAAGCGCGACGATGTTTTGCAAACGCTCGACCAGTGGCAAGGTTGGTGGCGCGATGTGTTGTTGATGCAAAGCGGCGACGACTCGCGCGTCGTGAACGTGGACCGCGACCAAATTTTGCGCGAGCACGCGAGCCGGTTTTCGTTTGACCAGATCGAGCACGCGCTAACCGCCGTGCGCGCGAGCGCGCGGCATCTCAATCAAAACGTCAACACGCGCCTTGCGCTCGAAGTGTTGATGCTTAACTTACCCGGTAATTGGTAATTCGTAATTGGTAATTGCGCGGAGCAATTACCAATTACGAATTACCAACTACCACTCGATAGAGGAGTTCGAAGATGAACCATTCCATCATCGCGGGCGTGCGCGTGAAACGCCTGCCGCAAATAATGTACTTTGATGCCAAAGGGTTTGAAGATTTGCGTCTCAGCGAAGTTGTCATCGTAGATACGGACAAGTGTCGCGAAGCCGCGCGCGTCGTCGTTACGCCGGGACAACTCAAGTCACCGCCGAACGGCGGAACGTTGCGCCCCATCCTGCGCCGCGCGACGCCGTTCGATTTATCGCAATGGCAACAACTTCGTTTGCACGAGGATGACGCGCTCGCGCAGTGCAAAGCCCAGGTCGAAAAACACAAACTGCCGATGCGCTTACTTACCGCCGAATATAATTTCGACGGCAGTCATGTTACGTTTTATTTTACCGCGGAAGGGCGCGTGGATTTTCGTTCGCTCGTCAAAGATTTGGCGGTAATTTTTCCGGCGCGCGTCGAGTTGTGGCAAATCGGTCCGCGCGACCGCGCGCGCTTGGTCGGCGGACTCGCGCCGTGCGGTCAGGAATTGTGTTGCGAAAAATTTTTGGACGATTTTCCCAAAGCGAATATCAAAATGGCAAAAGACCAGGATTTGCCGCTCGGACCGAATGCCGCCGCGGGCGCGTGCGGTCGTCCGATGTGTTGTCTCGCGTACGAACAACCGACGTATCAGCAAGCGAAAGGGCGCGTGCCGCGCATCGGCGCGACGGTGTTGTGCTCGCGCGGGCAAGGGCGCGTCATCGCGCGCAATGTGTTGAAGGAAAGCGTAACGGTGCAATTTGAAGACGGCGCGAACGCGACGCTCGGCGTGCCGGAAATTCAAAAGGTGGTAATGGCGGGCCGCGCGGAGGATGAGGGGGAAGAGAACGAGAACGGATAGATGAAAAACCGAAGAGTCTGCAAGACTCTTCGGTTTTTTATTCCTTCAGCGCCTCCGCGCGCGCGCGCAACTTGTCCGCGACATTTGGCGGCACATTCACCTCGCCGAGCGCGCACATGTGCGCCATTTTGTTCAGTCCGTGAAAATCGCTTCCGCCGGTCGCGATCAAATCGTACTGCCGCGCGAGCCGCGCGAGTTCCGCAATCGTCGCGTCGTCGTACACCCCGTAAAATACTTCAAGCCCAAGTAATCCGGCTTTGACGAGCGGCTGAACCCAGTACGTTACTTCGCGCGGATGCGCCAACACCGGCACGCCACCCGCTTCGAGAATCAACGCGACCGCGTCTTCCGGCGTCAACTTGAATCGCTCAACATACGCGGGACCGTTGCGTCCGATGTACTTGTCGAACGCTTCGGCAATCGTCATGATGTGCCCGGCTTCGAGCAGGGCTTGCGCGACGTGCGGTCGCCCCAGCGCGGCATCGCCCGCGATTTCTTTGACGCGTTCGAATGAAATCGGCGCGCCGAGCGCGGTCAACTTGCGCGTCATTTTTTCCGCGCGCCCGTAGCGCCCATCGCGAAATTTTTCGAGCATCGCGAGGAAATGCGCGTTGCGCCAATCAATGAAATATCCAAGCACATGCACTTCGGATTTTTCAACATCGGCGGAGAGTTCGACGCCGGGAATGACCGTGAGCGAGGTGCCGCGCGCCGCGTTGAGTGCGGCATCGAGGCCGGCGACCGAATCGTGATCGGTCAGCGCGATCGTCGTCAAGCCGCGCGCGAGCGCGAGTTGAACCAACGCGTCGGGCGTGAGTTCGCCATCGGACGCGGTGGAATGAGTGTGCAGATCAATCCGCAAACTGGGAATCCTTTGTGTTAAGATGCGTGCGCGGCGCGACCGGAGAAATCGCGCCGCGCACAGTTACGGTCACGCAGATGGGGGAGTGTCTTCGGTCTGCGTTTCGTGGCTCGCGGGTTCGCGGATGATCGGCGTAAAAGTGCCGCGCACTTCGACCGCGAATTTGACGGCGGTGCGTTCTTCGCCGCTTACGTCCACTTCGACGAACGTGGGTGTGCACCAAATGTCCAAGCCGTCGCGTTCGAGATAGCCGCGCGAGATCGCGATCGCTTTGATCGCCTGGTTCACTGCGCCAGCCCCAATCGCTTGCACGTCGGCGCGTTTGTGTTCGCGGATCACGCCAGCGATTGCCCCTGCCACGGATGTCGAACGTGACTTGGCAGAGACTTTGATGATGTCAACCATAGATCCCTCCTCTGACGCCTTGATGTCTGGAATCAAGATGCGTCTTGACGCTCACGCGAAGAATGTGTGGTGCGCGTGCGCGTAACTGTGTTGTGTGTTGATGATCGAAGATAATGTCGGACGCCCCGTAGGGATCAACCGCATTGTCGGAACGCGTCGCCTCATTGCAACGCGGGCGCAATTGTAGCACAGTGCCGTGCGCGCGTCTAGTCCCCCCTCGCGCCGGGGTGTGCGTCACGTATTTGGATGGCGGTGAATTCGTAGGGGCAATGGCTTGTCCTTGCCCTGGCGATGGGCGACCACAAGGGTTCGCCCCGACCGACCCAAAAGTTTGCCGCGTCAAAAGTTGGATAAGATATTGACACGCCAAGCAAACTATTGTAGAATGTAGCAAGATTGAGCAAGGTAAAGCGAGGTGAAGTTTGACGATGAAACGTGAGTTTTTTAGCACAAACGAGATCGCGCAAATTCTCGGCATGAGTCCGTTCACCATCCGCCGCTATATTTCGCTCCGCAAACTCAAAGCCGTCAAACTCGAAGGCAGTTATCGCGTTCGCCGCGCCGACCTCGATGTGTTCCTCAAAGCGCGCGAACTCGAAACCGAAGACGAACTCGCCGCGCTCGATGCCGACCCCGCACCGCTTCCCGCGCCGCGCGCGAAAAAAGTCGTGACGCCCAAACCCGGCGCGTCGAAATCACCCGCGTCAAAATCCCAACCCAAGCCGACTCCAAAATCCAAACCCCGCGCGCCCCGGCGCGGCAAGGAGAAGAAATAATGATGCACTCGTTTCGCGTTTTTCTGGCAGTGGTCTTTTTGTTCGCACTCGCGCTTGCCGGTTTCGCCGCGACGAATGTCGCCGCCGATTCGCCGATGTATCACACCGTGAGTTGGGGCGATACGCTGTTCTCGATTGCGAACAAGTACGGCGTCGCGCTCAACGCGTTGATGCAAGCGAACAACATTCGCAATTCGAATTTTATTTACGTCGGTCAACGCTTGCTGATTCCCGGCGGCACCATTCCCGGTCCCTTGCCGAACCCAACGACGTATGTTGTGCAAAACGGCGACACACTTTTTTCGATTGCGATGCGGCACGACACATCGGTCAATGCGTTGATGCAAGCAAATGGCTTGCAGAACTATTGGATTTTCGTCGGACAGGTTTTGCGAATCCCAGGTTATGCGCCGCAACCGGTTCCGGTTCCGCCCGCGCCGACGCCTGGGATGTACTACATCGTTCGGCCCGGCGATTACCTCGCCGCGATTGCATATCGCTTCGGTACGACGGTGTACGCGATTCAAATCGCGAATCGTTTAGCCAATTCAAATTTCATTTGGGTCGGTCAACGCTTGTTCATTCCCGGCGGAGTCGGACCAATTCCCGGTCCACTTCCCGGTCCAATCCCCGGACCGATTCCAGGTCCGATGCCGGGACCGCTTCCGTTTCCAACTGAACCAATGCCGGGACCGTTGCCGTATCCGCCCTACATTCCGCCGACCGCGACACCGGTTGTAATTGTTCTCCCATCGCCGACGCCGAATCCGAACGCGACCGCGTGGGAAGCCGTGCTAATCACAAACACGCGCGGCACCGGTCCGTGTTCGCTCGCCGCGATTGTGGTGGGCAAAACGAATTGGCCCGTCGTCGTCGCGACGACCGATGGCAGTTTCATCAGCGATCCGAAATTGACCGGCACCAAACCGGAACGCGGACCGTATGTCGTGGAATTCGCGCACTCGTGCACCGGCACCTGGCGCGTGATTCCGCTGGGTCTGAATGTGTACGCCGATGTAACGCTCAACGGTGGACACGCGGAAGTTGAATTTCATCCGCGTCCCTAAATTTACCAATCCCACGCACAATACCAGGGTTGTGCGCTCTCAGCAAAAGTCAAGCCCCAAAATTTTTCGGGGCTTGACTTTTTTATTGGGACGCGGACACACGCGGAAACAATTTTTTCAATCCCGGATTTTATTCTCGAATCCAAATGAACCACACGAGCGATGCGGCAATCAACGCGCCCAACGCGAGCGCGCTGATCGCGCGCCACGACACGCGCAATCGCATCGCGCGGGATTCGCGCGTGATGGTATCGCGCACTGCCGTGAGCAATATCGTGAACACGGCGACAAAAATCCCTGAGTTGATCAAGCGCGCGGTGGTGAGTGCGGTTGGATTCGGAAACCACTCATCAAAGAGTTGCCAGTTGAATAACGCGGCGATCGTCGCAAGTGCGAGCGCGAGCGCGTACCGCCCATCACGCGCGACGCACAAAATCGAAAGAAACGCGAACGCGGGAAATGAATAATTGACGTGCATCCGCGTACTCACGATGAAAAACCCCAACGCGGCGAGTGCGCCGCCGGCAATCGCGCTTTGCGATTGCGCGCGTCCGGCGAGCCAGTAAAATGTCAGCAGGCACATCAATCCAAACGCGATGAACCCAATGTCGCGATACGTGATGATGCCGAGAAATAAATTTGTGTCGCTCATCGCCGGATCGAAATTCGCGGGCGCGGTCGGACCCCAGGGCACGCGTCCGCCGGAAATTAAAAACCACGCATTGTTCGCCCAGACGTGCAAAAATGGAAACGCCAAACGCATTCGTAAAAAAATTTCCGACGCTTGCGCGAGCGTGCCGCCGAGAATGAACGGAAGCAAAACCAGGATCGTCGCGCCGACGCCCGCCACGCCCGCGCGCACGATCTGTTTCGGCGTCGCGCGCGTAACGATCAAAAATCCGATCAGCGGCGCGAACGCCAATGCCTGCGGTTTGATCAAAATCGCGAGCGCGATCAACGCGGACGCGGACGCGAAATGATTCGTGAGCGCGGCGAGCAAACTCAACAACGCGGGAAGCAAATAGTACGGATCACCGATCATACTCATCCACGCGGTCGTCGTCAGCGCGGCTGGATTGATCGCGTACGCGATGCCGCTAATCATCGCGCGGCGCGTGTCGCTCCACAACAACGCGAGTCGGTACACGACAATCGCGATGAACGAATCGGCGATGATCGGACCGACGCGCATCAAAAAATCGAGTGCGGGTGTGTCGAGATCGAATTGCGGCGAGCAACACGCGCGATAAATTTCGCCGGTGATCCAAAGCGGATAGAAAAATCCGGGCGGATAGAGGTTGCCTTGCAAGTGCGCCGAATACGCGTTCGCAAACCCGTTGAGCACGATGTACCGCGTCGTTTCGACCCAGCCCCACATATCGAACGGAAATCCATTCGGCACGGTGAGGATGATGATGAGCCGAATAAAGAACGCGATCAATCCAATACGTGCTCCAATGCGCCACATCATAACGCTTGCAAAAATTCGCGCACGACGCGATTAAATTCATCGGGTTGTTCGATGTTCGCGAGATGTCCGGCGTTTGGAATGATCGCGAGGCGCGCGCCGCGAATTGCATCGCGCATCATTTCGGAATCTTTGACCGGCGTAATCGCGTCCTCCGCGCCGACGATGATTAATGTCGGCGCGGAAATGTCCGCGAGCGTCGGCGTCGAATCGGGACGGTCGCGCAGCGCACCGAGCGCGGTAACGATCGTGTCCACCGATTGCCGCGCGAGCAGCGCGCGCGTCGCGTTGGTCAACGCGTGATTCGTTGCGAGTGTGTGCACGGTCAACGATTTCGGTACCATCGCATCTGCAATTGCGCCCGCACCTTGCTCACGCGCGAGCGCAATGCTCGCGTCGCGTCCCAGTTTTCCTTCTGGTGTGTCCGCGGTCGCGCGTGTGTCCGCGAGGATCAGCGCGCGAACGCGATGCGCGTACTTGCGGTAAAACGCGAACGCGATGTACCCGCCCATCGAAAGCCCGGCGATGATCGCGTTCTTGATGCCGAGCGCATCGAGCAACGCGCGCACATCGTCCGCGTACGTGTCCATCGTCGCATCCGCGCGCGGCAACGCCGATTCGCCAAAGCCGCGCAAGTCCGGTGCGATCACGCGCGCGCCATCGGCAAGCGCGTGCGTCTGCGCCGACCACAACGTACGATCCAATGGATAGCCGTGAATCAACACGAGCGGCGGACCCGCGCCGCCGGTGTCGTCGTATCCCATTTCAAAACCGCGCACTTTGAGTTTCATCTTGACCTCACACGGACAGCCCTTCCAGGTCTCCGAGACCTGGAAGGGCTTGATTACACATTAAACTGTTGCCGATATTCCGCGATCTGTTTGCGAACGATTTTACGTTCGTCGAGCGCGTTTTGAATCGGCTTGGCAAACTCGGTTTCCCAACGCGTGATTGCACTTTCCACCTCGCTCAAAAATTTTTCGAGCGGGCTGAGCAAACTCGTCGTGATCGGATCCATCACGGTTGCGCTGAACGCGGTTTTGCCGGTCTGTGGAAAAAATGTGTCGCTGAGCGATTTGAGCAATTGCGTCGTGAGCGTTTCAATCGTCGGCGGAATCGCGCGCACCAGGTCAACCAGCGCGGTCACCGCGCGTTGAATGTTGTCGCCGATGCCGAACGGAATTTTTTGAATCAGCGCGGCGAAAAAATTCGCGATGGATTCTGCGAGCGGCGATACCGCGCCGAGCGCGGCGACGACCACGCTTTCCGCCGCGCGAAATTTTTTCTGCAACTCAGCGAGCGCGTTCGCCGCGCCATCCGCCGCCGTTTTCAATCCGGCGAGAAGCGCCTGGAAATTTTTCCACGCGGTCTGCGCGACCGCGATGCCATCGCGCACAAGCCGAATGCCAGCTTTGAGCGCGTCGAACAAACCGCGCATCACGTTCAGCGCGCTCGCCAAAATGTTATCGAGTCCGATTTTTTCGAGTTGCTCGTACAGTTTGACAAGCGCGCGTAATTTTTCGATTTCGGTTTCGACGCGCGCGCGCGTTTCGTCCGGGATTTGCGCGATGCCCCACGCGCCGGCGGCAATGCCGACCGCGCCCGCGCCCGCGGCGATCAACAACTGCCGCCGCGTCATCGAATCGCTTGGATGAGTGTCCGACATTTTTTCCTCCTTTGCGTTTTTCGCGCGCGCAATCCTAACACACTTGGCGCGACGCGTCAATCATTCGACAGTCCTAAATCGCTATGGTATAATTTGCGCGCGAAGGAGAAATCCATGGACAAGTTTATCATCGAGGGCGGCACGCAATTGCGCGGCGCGGTTACGCCGAGCGGCAACAAGAACGCCGCGTTACCAATGCTCGCCGCAACTTTGCTGACCGACGAACCGATCACGTTACGAAACGTGCCGCGCATTCGCGATGTCGAAGATATGCTCGCGTTGCTCGCGAGCGTCGGCGTTGAAATTTGCGAACAAGATCGGCACACGTTGATTTTTTGCGCGCGCGATATTCGTACGACTGAACTCGACCACGCGATTTGTTCGCGCATTCGCACTTCGATTTTATTTGCGGGCCCAATGCTCGCGCGCGCGGGGCAAATTCAATTGCCGCCGCCCGGCGGGGATGTGATCGGTCGGCGGCGGCTCGACACGCATTTGCACGCCTTGCGCGCGCTCGGCGCGGAGATTCACGCGAACGATGGGTTCACGATGCGCGCCGATGGTTTGCGCGGGCGCGATTTATTTCTCGACGAAGCGAGCGTTACCGGGACGGAAAATGTTTTGATGGCGGCAGTGTTGGCAAAGGGGATGACGATCATTCGCAACGCCGCGAGCGAACCACACGTCCAAGACCTCGCGCGCTTGCTCAACGCGATGGGCGCGCGCATCGGCGGCATCGGCTCGAACACGTACACGATTGAAGGCGTCGAAAAATTGCGCGGCGCGGAATTTGAAATCGGGCCCGATTACATCGAGACCGGTAGTTTTATCGGACTCGCCGCGGTAACGCGTGGCGAGTTACTCATCAAAAATGCCGCGCCCGAACATTTGCGAATGGTGTTTCTCACGTTCAAACGACTTGGCGTCGAGTGCCAGGTACGCGGCAACGATGTGTTGGTCTCGGCGCATCAATCGTTGCGAATCGAAAATGATTTGCACGACGCGATTCCAAAAATTGATGACAGCATTTGGCCCCAGTTTCCCTCCGACTTGATGAGCATCGCGCTCGTCGTCGCGACGCAATGCGAAGGCACAATTTTGATTCACGAAAAAATGTTCGAGAGCCGGTTGTTCTGGGTGGATCGTTTGATTGATATGGGCGCGCGCGTCGTGTTGTGCGATCCGCATCGCGCGGTCGTCGTCGGTCCGAGTCATTTGCACGGCGAGCGACTCGAATCGCCGGACATTCGCGCGGGAATGGCGTTACTGCTCGCGGCGTTATGCGCGCGCGGGCAAAGCGTCATTCACAACATCGGGCAGATTGATCGCGGGTACGAACGGATCGAGGACAAGTTGCAAGCGTTGGGCGCGCGGATCGAGCGCGCGAAGGATTAGTTCGCCCCGTCATTTAGAGCGAAGCGAGGAATCTCGCGCGCAATGGTGGAGATTTCTCGCTTCGCTCGAAATGACGGTCAGTGGAAATGACGATCAATCGAAATGGCTATTGACGCCCACGCGCAATCGGTGTACGCTTGACGCACTTGAATCGGGAGTGATGTCGTGAGCCCGTTTGAAAATAATTTGGATTCGGCAACCAATTCGCAACTCGATCACGCCGCGACGCAACGGCTGAATCATTTAGAGACCGTCAACAAATTGTCCACCGCGCTCCGCGTCGCGATGACGATTGACGAAATGTTGCCGATCCTCGCGAACGAAACGCGCGCGGTGATCGAAGGATCGGCGGTTACGGTTTGGTTGTACGACCGACTGCGAAGCGAGTTGCAACAAGTCGCGGCAAGCGGCTTTCCGAATATGAACATTCGACTCAAGCCCGGCGAAGGCATTGCCGGGCAAGTGTTTCTGTCGGGTGTCGCGCACGTCTCGCGCGAATTTAAAACCGATCCGCGCACGTACGAATCCGCGCGCGACCGCGTGCCCGCCGGTCTCGCGGGCGCGGCGGTGCCGATTCGCGCCGCGCAAACCGTGATCGGTGTGTTGTTCGTTTCGGTGCAACTACCGCGCCAACTGTCCGACGATCAAGTGCAACTCCTCGCGACGATTGCCGAAATCGCCGGGATCGCGATTCATCGTTTGCATTTGCATTTGCAAACCGAACGCCGGTTGCAACGGCTCTCCGCGTTGCGCGTCGTGGATATGGCGATTCACGCGCGGCTCGATCAAAACGTCGTCTTGAACATCATCCTCGATCAAACGATTTCGCAATTGCGCGTGGACGCCGCGTGTATTGTGTTGTTCGATGAACACACGCAACGTTTTACGTTCGCCGCCGGGCGCGGTTTTACCAGCCGCGCGATCGAACAAAAACGCGTCGCGTCCGAAGAAGAACTCGCGGCGCGCGCGGCGATGGAACGCCAAACGATCCGCGTCCCGGTGTTGGCGGAAGCCAGTCCCGCGTTCGCGACCTTGCTCGCGGCGGAAAAATTTATCGCGTATTTCGCGATCCCGCTCGTCGCGCACGGGCGCGTCAACGGCGTGTTGGAAATTTTTCAACGCGCCGCGCTGAACCCCGAGCAAGAGTGGATTGACTTTGTCGAGATGCTGGCGACCCAAGCCGCGCTCGCGTTGGAAAATGCCACGCGGTTGAACGAGCTGGGACGCCCCAGCACCGATCTCGAATTTGCCTTCGACGCGGTGATCGACGCGTGGGCGCACGCGCTCGATGCGCGCGATGGCGATCCCGCCGGTTATTCCGCGCGTGTCGCGGAGGAAACCGTGCGACTCGCGCGCGCACGCGGCGTCGCGGAAAAAGATTTGCCGCAGATTCGGCGCGGCGCGCTCTTGCACGATATCGGAATGATGCGCGTACCGGATCACATTCGTTTGAAGCAAGGCGCGTTGACGGACAAGGAATGGGAAATCGTGCGCCAGCATCCGGTCGACGCGTATGAGTTGCTTTCGGGCATCGGCTATTTGCGCGCGGCAATGGACATTCCGTACTGCCATCACGAAAAATGGGACGGCACCGGGTATCCGAGCGGTTTGCGCGGCGAACGCATTCCACTCGCGGCGCGTATCTTTGCGGTTGTGGATGTGTACTTTGCACTGCGCGCGGATCGCCCGCATCGTCCCGGTTTGAGCGAACGCAATGCGTTGCAACGCATTCAATCGCTCGCCGGCTCGCATTTCGATCCGCGCATCGTCGAGCAATTTATCAAACTTGAACTCGCGGCACCGTAAGG
>Ga0233425_10009226_pt1 | contig 12640 bp, 8 predicted proteins | sample Watercolumn_Towu_2_FD_181712 | JGI IMG/M metagenome (GOLD analysis project Ga0233425, IMG submission 181712) | Freshwater microbial communities from Lake Towuti, South Sulawesi, Indonesia - Watercolumn_Towuti2014_140_MG | ecosystem: Environmental > Aquatic > Freshwater > Lake | place: Indonesia...
CCAGCCCGGGGACGGAGGGCAGCCCGGGGACGGAGGGCAGCCCGGGGACGGAGGGCAGCCCGGGGACGGAGGGCAGCCCGGGGACGGAGGCCAGCCCGGGGACGGAGGCCAGCCCGGGGACGGAGGCCAGCCCGGGGACGGAGGGCAGACCGGAGACGGTGGCCAGCCCGGGGACGGAGGGTCCGGGGACGGAGGGTCCGGGGACGCAGGTGGACCGCAGTGCCCCGAGTGTCCTCCGGACAACGTGTGCGTGGAGGGGCAGTGCGTGTTCGTGGGGAACTGCGCACCGGTTCCCAAGCCGCAGCCTGCGGATGATGCTCCGCTGCCTGCCATGACTCCCGCAGGGAAGACAGAAACCGTCAAGGCCGACGGGTTCACGGACGACTACCTCTACGACGGGACGAGCTACACCAAGATCGGAACGCGGCGCGAATGGGGCTCCACCATCGTCTTCTTCGGCCTTTCCGACGGCAAGCCCGGCAAGAACGGGACCAACACCATCGACTCCAACGATACCGGCCGCGAGGTGCAGGTCGCGTTCTACGACCCGTTGCGCAGCATGCAGGGGTGTGCGTGGAACGCCACTTGCCAGTCGAACCCCGGCGCTGCCTGCCCCTCGAGCATCACGTACCTGGGCTGGGACCCGGTGCAGGGCGGCAACGAGTGCAACATCGGCTCCGGGACGCAGTGGGTCGACCTTGCCCCCGGAGCGCTGCAGGCCGAGGTGCGCCCGCTGTTCTGGAACCCGGACTGGCAGGAGCCCACCTGCGTCAACCAGGGGTGCTCCGACCCGGGCAAGAAGGCGATGAAGGGGGACGTGCTCTACACCCAGCGGCTCCGGTTCGTCTCCACGCACGTGGCAGAGATGCAGATGACCGTGAAGAACCTGTCCGACCTGGACCACCCGGCAACCAGCCAGGAGTTCCCCACCGTGTACGCGGTGTTCGGCGCGGCCGGTACCGCGAACCTCAACGTACTGCTCGACTCGCAGGGCAAGCAGGTGCCGATAGACATCCCGGCCAACGACGGGTTCTTCTACAAGAACTTCGAAAGCCCGGGCGGCTGGGCCGCGCTCCAGAACGGATCGCTGGAGTACGGGGTCGGTCTCTACACCGAAGCGCGGCTCACAGGGTTCCAGGGGTGGCAGGCAGCGGGGGTGTTCAACAACTTCCGGCCCCAGATGTCGTTCGGCATCCCGCCGTTCGGAACGGTCAGGGCGAGGGCCTACCTCATCCTCGGCTCCTGGAGCACCATAGCGGCCGAGGCCGCCTCACTGGATGCGAACCTGCCTCCCTTCGGAGCGCTTGAGTCGCCGAAGCCGGAGTCGCTGGCGTCCGGAAGCCTGCAGGTGTCCGGCTGGGTGCTCGACAACAAGGCAGTAGGCACCGTCTCCCTGCTCCTGGACGGACAGGCGGTGGCAGCGCTGGGCGTGGACGGCGTGCGGCCGGACGTCTGCAAGGTATACCCCGGCTACACCATGTGCGACACGGTGGGATTCTCGGGGAGCGTGCCGCTTTCCGGCGTGTCCCCCTGCCCGCACCTCGTCGAGGCGCTGGCCACGGATACGGACGGCAACGGCCGGGTCATCGGCAGGGCGCGGGTGTTCGTCAATGGAGCGGTGGTCTGCACGTCGGATTCGGAGTGCGACGACGGCGACCCGTGCACGCAGGACACCTGTGCCGGAGCCTCCGGCTGCCTTCACGCTACGGTCCCCTGCCTGCCTCCCACGCACCCGGTGTACCGTTACTACGCGAGTGCGGGAGAGGACGCTGACCACATGTTCGGCACCGAGCCTGGAGCCCCCGCGGGATATGCGGCCGAGGGGCAGCACTTCCAGCTGTTCGACGGACCGGCCCCGGGGCTGGTCGCGCTGCACCAACTCTACTGCGCACCGTGCTTCGACCACATGCAGAGCCTCGACCCGTCAGAAGGCGCTCCCGCGTTCTCGGCCGAGACCGTGCTGGGCTACTGTGCTTCGGCCCCTCTGCCCGAGGCTCCCAACGAGCTGAAGCGCCTCTACAGCGCATCCGCGTCAGACCACTTCGTCTCGTCGAGCCCCGCGGAATGGGCCTTGGCCCAGGCCGGCGGGTACGCGCTGGAAGGCACGCTCTGCTACGTGCCGTAGCCCGGGGACGTGCGCTGCCTCGGGCTGCAAGTCTGGATGGCCGGTCTCCCGCAACAGAGGGCGACCGCCGCGGCGTGAGGTTGGCAGGAGGCGGTCCGCAGCAGGCTCCTACAGCACTCCGGCCTGCTCCAGCCGCTCAACCAGCTCAGCCCCTTCTGTCGAGCCCTTGCGGTAGAATGCGGGCGGCTCCCCGAGCGGAGCGGGAACATCGGCCCAGGAGCCCTGGTCCGCAGATCCGTATTCCTTGCCCGTCCACAGGTGCACCCAGCCCCCCGCCGGGAAGTAGACCGGCACATCCACGGTGCACGCCGCAGGGTCGGCGCACGGCGTTCGGGCCGGAGCAACGAGGATCTCCGAGCCGAGCAGGAACTCGTCGTCGGCCGTCCATGCCTCCGGGTCGCCCGCGTAGTGCATCGCAAGGTGACGCACCACGGGCCACCCCTTGTCGGCCGCTTCGGCATAGAGCTTTCTGCGGTACGGGGCCAGCGCCTTGTAGACCTTCGTCATGCGCGCGAAGTGCGCTCGGGCCGGCTCGTCCGTGTAGACCTGCAAGGTGCTGCCGGGTTGGTTCCCCTCGTGGGTGCGCAGGATCGCGGTGAATGCGTTCATCTCGGTCCAGCGGCGGAGCAGCCCGGCACTGCGGACGTAGCCCGTCCCGACCACGGCAAGCGACGTGTACCCTCCGGTGTCCGAATGGTTGAGTGCGATGCCCGAGAACCCGCTGCCGACGAGGCCCCGGAGCGCGCTGCCCATGCCGTCGAAATCGTCCCACGTGGTGAGCTGGTCCCCTTCCCACACCATCAGGCTCACGCCCGGCGTACCTAGGTGCCCGGACCGGTTGAAGACCAGGAAGTCGCCGGACTTGCCCATCTCCGCCACCGCCTCGCGGTTGAGCCGGACCCACTCCACCGGGAAGCGGTTGTGCCACGATGCGGCGTCTTCCCCCGACTGCAGCACCGCATCGAACGGAAGCGCTTCCGCGAAGTCCGCCATCCAGCCGGAGCAGGACGCGTTCAACGCCATTTCCTGTTTCAGGATCTCCTTCATCCACGTGCGGGCCGCCACGTTGGAAAGATCCAGCAGCGCCACGTCGAACGCGGTGACCTTCATGAGATAGACCGAGCCGTCCTTGCGCGTCACGAAGTAGCCGTGCTCCACGCCCTCTGCAAAGAGGTTCCTCTTCCCGTCCGGGAGACCCTCGGACACATCACGGAACATGGGGTTCACGTAGCACAGCGTGCGGATGCCCTGTGCGGAGAGGGCAGCGACCGTCTGATGCCAGCCGGGGTGCCGCACCTCGTCCAGGACCCAGTTCCAGACCACCTGCTCCCCCACGAAGCTCCTGGCCACGCCGGACCACGTCTGGTTCCAGACCGCGGAGACCTCGGCGCCCGAGGATCCCAGCAGGTCCAAGAGCAGCGCCACGTCGGAATCCGGACGCGCCAGAGCCACCACCGCTCCCTGGTCGAGCCACTCCGGAGGAGGAGGCATCCTGCCCGTCACCTCGGTCAGCCGCTCGATCAGCTCCAGTGGGCTCTGGCCGAGCAGTACCTGGCCATGCATCTCCCGGGCATGCAGCGTCACGGTCGTAGCGTCTGCCGCGGTGAAGTCGAACACCGCGTACTCGGTGTCCTGGAGAAGCATGGACCGGTTCGTGCTCGTGACGAAGTGCGGCATCGCGAAGTAGGTCGACGACTCGCTTCCGCCCGAGCCGGGCGAGAGCACCTCCGATGCCGGGGTCACTACGGGCTCTCCGCGGCCGATGCCGCCCTCCTGCACCAGCACCGGGATGGGCCTTCCCTTCAGGTTGAGCGTCGCATGGGGGAACTGCTCGCCCATGCCGTAGATGCGCTCGTCCGGGCTGGACGCCAGAGAAAGCCGGATACGGTTGAGCGCAGGATCCGACAAGGAGACGACGAAGCCGAGCCGCCCCTCGGTCAAGGCTTGGAAGGTAAGGTCGAATGCCACGCTTGCCGCACCCGGGACCGCGTGGTCGAAGTGGCCGTGGAGCACGAGCATTGCGCCCCCTGCGGAGCAGCTGTCCCAGACCGGGGAGGAATCTGTTGTCCCCACCTGTTCCTCCACCGTGAACGAGCCCTGCTGCTCCTCCACGTCCAGCGTGGCAGAGGACGCCTCGAGCCAGCTTCCCGCTGCCGTGTCCAACAGCACATGGGCCCCCGCGGCTGAATGTTTCACCCTCAGGCCTCCGTCCCTCACCTCCACGACGAAGCTGCCGACCGGGTGACTTCCCTTGGCGATTCCGCATTCGGGCTGGGCTCCGTCAGGCGTCCCCGCCCCTTCAGCCCCGGCATCTCCGGAGCGTACCGAATCCCAGGTCTCAGCGGTCAGTTCACTCCAACCAGCACTCAAAGAATCGCGTGCGCACGACGCGGGCGCGAGTGAGGCGCACACGAGCGCCACGGAGCACGCGATAGGAATAAGGATCCGGCCCATGCCCCCTCCTCAGGCCCCACTGTAGCCCAAGGCCCGCTGCCGCGCAACCCGGACAACCCGGACGGGTGTGATCGGCGCCGTGGTAGATAGGCAGGAGCCGCTCTGCTTCCGGGGCAGCCGGGGGGACTGCGGCTCAGAGCCGGTTCCCCCCGCTCCCCTCCACGCGGGCTCCTGCCACACGCTGGATCGCACCCAACCCGGACGTCCCTGCCCCGCCCCCCGTGCCCGGGCCTGCCGCCCTCCGTCCCCGGGCCTGCCGGTCCCCGGGCCTGTCCCCAGGCCTGCCGCACGGCTGGAGCCTTGACTTTGGGCGAGAGCATCCACACTATTCCCACGGACTTTGTGATGTTCTATTGGCTGCTTGACCGGAGGGAGAAGATGATTCGCGAGGGAACATGGGTAGTGGCGGTGACGGCTGCGCTGATGAGTTGCGGTGACCATGGACACACGGAGTCGCACAAGATGGCTTTTGCCTTCGAGCCCGGGCTGCGCCTTCCGACCGCGTACTCGAGCCTGGAGGACGACGGGGCCACTCTGAAGGTGACGACGACCATGCAGATGGGCACCATGGAGCACGACCTTTCGGCCGCGTTCGAGCCGCTCCAGGAGGGGGCTGGATACCGGGTCTGGGCTCTGAAGGGCGGGACCTGGGCGGATCTCGGAGCGTTCGAGCCCGGGACCGGCTTCGAGGCAACGGTGGACTCGCCCGAAGCCGTCTCCATCACGATCGAGACCTCGGAGGCTCCCAAGACGCGGTCTGCCGACGTGGTGGTGGAGGGCGATGCGGGTGGCACGCTCACCTTCGGCGACCTGGGCGCAACGAGCTTCACGCCCGCGGCCATCGAGGCGGAGATCTCGGAGGACACCGTGACCGTGGACTACACCGGCCTGCCCGCGCTGCCCGGAGGATTCCAGTACCAGGTGTGGTACGTGCCCGCGGGTGAGGGCGGCGAGGCAGCGGGTGACGCGGTGTCGCTGGGCACGCTGGAAGGGGCGGGGGACGGTTCCCTCGTGGCCGAAGACGTGTCGTGGCCTGGAAGCTACTTCCTGTCCATCTCGATCGAGTCGCCCGAAGGGGCGGCGGGCCGGTCGGCCCTGACCTGCTACGTGGCGGAGCACGAGGATAGCGCATCTGGCACGGGCGGGCACGGCCATTAGGGAGGTATCCGACGATGCGAACCAGAATCCGATGGGCTTTGGGTGCGCTGGGTCTCGTGGCGCTCGTGGCAGGCGGCGTGCTGGTGGCTCCGGAGGGGTCGAACGCCATCCCGGCGTTCGCCCGCAAGTACCGGACCAGCTGCAGTACCTGCCACGTCTCGTTTCCCAAGCTGAACGCGTTCGGGGAAGCGTTCAGAATCAGCGGCTACCAGATCCCGGACGGGGACGAGCCCTTTGTCAAGGAAGAGCCGGTATCGCTGGGAAGCGAGGCCTGGAAGCGCGTGTGGCCGGAAGGGATCTGGCCGTCGTCGATTCCCGGCACCGCACCGGTCGCGGTTCGGGCCACGGGAGCATTCGTTGCGGACCTGCGGGGGCTGGGCGAGAGCTCCTCGGGGACGGAGGACGGGAAGTACGGCTTCCTGTTCCCCTCCGCATTCAACCTCTACGCTGCGGGGAATCTGGCTGAGGACGTCTCGCTCTGGTTCGCTGCTCACCTGTTCCAGGCAAACACGTGGGGAGGGCTCGGGAAGCTCCACGTGACCTTCACGAACCTGGGCGACGCCTGGCTTCCCCGCCAGCTCGTCAATCTGCGGGTCGGGCAGTTCGTGCCCGCTGCGCTGGCGTTCGACCACCACCGGAACATGACCTTCTCGACCCCCCTGGTGGCGGGTGCCAACGTGGTGGACGGGGTGGCCTTCAGCGTGGGCCACGCCCACGGGTCCGGCTCCTCCCACGGCGGGGCAGGAAGCGACCACGGCGGTGCCGCGACCGCTTCGATCACCGGAGCGTACTCCATGGGTGACCCGCAGGTCGGGGCAGAGGTATACGGCTTGCTGGCTCCCCGGCTCGAGTACACGCTGGGAGTCGTGAACGGGAGCGGCACCGCGGCGGACAACAACAACGCAAAGGATCTCTACGGGCGTATCCGGATCAAATTCGGCGGCATCGCGTTCGACGGGACAGCTGCGGACGCGGGGCAGGCGGGCAGCCAGGGCGCGGTCGGCGGGGACGGAGCGGTCGGCGGGGACGGAGAGCCGAAGCTGCGGGACCAGGGAGCGTGGGCCGACAACTCCGTGACCCTGGGAGCCATCGGCTACTGGGGGCAGCACGTGATGCAGTCGTCCTCGGTGGTCAGGAGGCCGATGATAGACTCGCTTGGCAATGTGGTGGTGCTGGACGACGGCGACGCTGCCACCGTGGCAGAGACCGCGACAGCCAGCTACGACACGAGCGTGCTGCGCGCCGGTGCGGACATCGTGCTCAACCTTGGCGACTTCGAGCTGCTGACCATGGGAGTCTGGGGGCGTGACTCGGACCCCCATGGCGTCGGGGTCCAGGTGGACACGCTGCTGTTCATGTCGCAGCTCGACTGGGTGACCCCCTGGCCGTTCCTCGTGACCTCCCTGCGCTACGAGACGGCCCGGTTCACCGCGGAGGAAGGACATGCTCCGGAAAACGCCCAGGCGCTGGTGGCAAGCCTGACCGCGCTGGTTCGGGCCAACGTCCGGGTTCAGCTCGAAGGCCACGTCGATCTCATCCGGGAGCAGCCGGAACAGGAGGCAGACTATGCAGCGGTCATACTCGATGCGAGCTTCTAGGATGGGGGTGGCCCCTCCCGCGTGGTCGGGGTTGGGGCGGGTGGGGATGACGCGATGGGCAGTCGCTCTGGCTCTTGCGGCCTGCCTGCTCGGGATCGACGTGGGGACGGCCACGGCAGGGGGGATCGCGGGAACGGTGAAGGCCACCGGCGTGAGGAAGGCGGACAACATCGTCGTGTACGTGCGGCAGGTGCCCGGCACCTTCGCTCCGCCTGCGGCGCCCGCGATCATGGACCAGAAGGACTTCGTGTTCATCCCGCACGTGCTTCCCGTCGTGAAGGGAACGAAGGTCCGGTTCCTCAACAGTGAGCCCAAGGCGCAGCACAACATCTTCTCTCCGGACCAGGTTGCCGACAAGATGAACCTGGGGACGTATCCGCCGGGCGAAACACGGGACCACGTGTTCGACAAGACGTGCACCGGCACCAAGACCTGCGTCGCGGCACTGCTGTGCAACGTACACCCGGAGATGAGCGCGTACGTCGTGGTGCTGCAGAACCCCTATTTCGCGGTGACGGACAGGACCGGAGCGTTCGAGATCAAGGACGTACCGCCCGGCACGTACGAGCTCGTGGCGTGGCACGAGAAGCTCAAGGAGCAGTCGACCACCGTCACGGTGGGCGCAGGAACGGCTCGAGTTGACTTGAAGATGTCCAGGTGATGAGCGTGGGACCGGGGGGCGAACAAGGCAGCGCGGCACGGGACGCAGGCGGGCTCACGCGCCGAGCCTTCGGTGCACGACTGCTCGCGGCCGGCTGGTGGTCTCTGGCGGCAGCGGGGCTCGTCGGTGCCTGGTCCACGTTCCGGTTCTTCGTGCCGCGGACGGTGTACTCGGCCCCGACCCGCTTTCTTGCCGGCCGCCCGGAAGAATACTCGACGGGCGAGGTGTCAACCCGCTTCCTGGAGAGCCAGAGGGTGTGGCTGGTGCGGTCCGAAGCCGGCATCTACGCCCTGCTGGCGCGCTGCACCCACCTCGGCTGCCGCCCCAACTGGATTGCGGAGGAGGGGCGGTTCAAGTGCCCCTGCCACGGAAGCAACTTCGACAGCGAGGGCAAGGTCCTCGCGGGGCCGGCCCCGAAGCCGCTGATGCGCGCGGCCGTGTACCTGACTGAGAAGGGAGAGCTGCTGGTCGATCGCGGGCACGTGGCGGACTGGGCAGAAGCAGCGCGGGATCCGGACTTCCTGGTCCAGGTGCCTGGGGTGCCGGCGAACCCTGGCTGAACGGAGAACGGATGAAGGCTCCGGCAGGCGGAGAGACGGAACGAGGGGTCTGGAAGCGCATCCGGGACAGCCAGATGTGGAAATCGGTGTTCCGCATCGGGCTTCCCAAGGATACCCGCGGGCGCTTGCAGGTGGTGCTGCACAACTTCTTCCTCCACCTGCACCCTGTCCGGGTGGCGAAGTCCGGCATCCGGATGACGTACACGTTCTGCCTGGGCGGGATCAGCGCGTTCCTCTTCATCGTGCTCACGGTCACGGGCGTCTTCCTCATGTTCTACTACGTGCCGGACACCGGCAGAGCCTACGCGGACATGAAGGACATCGGGTTCGTGGTGCCCTTCGGCAGGGTGATGCGTGCGATGCACCGGTGGGCAGCACACCTCATGGTCGTGACGGTGATCCTGCACATGGCGCGGGTGTTCCTCACGGGTTCGTACAAGCCCCCTCGGGAGTTCAACTGGGTCATCGGCGTCTGCCTGCTGGTGCTGACGCTGCTGCTCTCCTTCACCGGGTACCTTCTGCCCTGGGATCAGCTGGCCTACTGGGCCATCACGGTAGGGACGAACATGGCGGCAGCGGTGCCGGTTTTCGGCCACGACGGCCCTCTGCACCAGCTGGCCGGCATGACGGTGGAGAACGATGTCCGGTTCGTGCTCCTCGGGGACGTGGAGGTCGGAGCGACCGCGCTCATCCGGTTCTACGTGCTGCACTGCGTTGGGCTGCCGCTGGCGGCCCTGGTGCTGATGGCAGTTCACTTCTGGCGGGTCCGGAAGGACGGAGGGATCTCCCGCCCCCTCTAGGCAGGGGAAACAGGGAGGGCGGGCCGGGGACGGAGGGCGGGGACAGGCATACGGGGAAGGCGGGCCGGGGACGGAGGGCGGGGACAGGCATACCGCGGAGTGGAAGGATGGCTGACGAGGCGTTGGACAAGAAGGGCAGAGGCGAGAGCGTGGAGGTATGGCCTCACCTCGTGTTCCGGGAGCTCATCGCGATGCTCCTGGTGACCGCGGGGCTCGTCGGATTCTCCCTGCTGGTCGAGGCGCCGCTGGAGGAGATGGCCGACCCTGCGTACACGCCGCTGGTAGCGAAGGCACCGTGGTACTTCGTCGGCCTGCAGGAGCTGCTGGTCTACTTCGACCCCTGGATTGCGGGCGTAGTGGTGCCGGGAATCATCATCCTGGGCCTCATGGCAATCCCCTACGTCGACCGCAACCCTCGGGGAACGGGGAACTACGCGGCCCGGGCACGGCCCGTGGCGTGGACCGCGTTCCTGTTCGGCCTGGCGCTCTGGTTCGTGCTCATCGGCATCGGGGAGTTCGCACGAGGCCCGCACTGGGCCTGGTACTGGCCCGGCGAGTCGTGGACGCTGGAGAAACCGGCGGTGGCCCCGAGCTGGGATCTGCCTCTGGGCGTCGGGCTGGCAGCTTTGGCGGCCTACGCTGCGGCCGGGCTGGGCTTGCCCGCAGTGCTCTTCCCGGCCTTCCGGCAGCAGCTGGGTACGACCCGCTACCTGATCTCCATGAGTTTGCTCCTGATGATGCTGGCAGTACCTTTGAAGATCGTTCTGAGCCTGGTGTTCGGCATCCACTACGTTGTGGCCACCGACTGGTTCAACATCTGATGCGGAGCGAGGAGTGAACCGCGCAAGCGACGCCAGGAGCAACGGTACGGGCAGCGCCGCGAGCAGCGGTACGGGCAGCGCCGCGAGCAGCGGTACGGGCAGCGCCGCGAGCAGCGGTACGGGCAGCGCCGCGAGCAGCGGAGCGGGCAGCGCCGCGAGCAGCGGTACGGGCACCGTTTCCGCAGGGTTGCGGGTGCTCTTCGTGGCAGGAAGCGTGGCGGTGCTGGCATCGGTCGTGTGGTGGCTCCTGGACGAGGTGCGGCCCGAGTGGGCCCGGTACTACCTCGCTGTCCAGGACCGGCTTGGCCTGGCGGACACGCCTGCCCGGGTTCCGCAGATCTACTCGCCGGGCCTGGGGCTCGTGGATCGGTGCACTGCCTGCCACGCAGGGATTGACAAGCCGGCATTGGCCGGAGAGGTCCAGCCGCTTGCTTCCCACCCCGGGCCGATGCTGGAGCTGCACGACGTGTCGAAGATCGGGTGCACCAGCTGCCACGATGGCCAGGGACGGGCCACTCGCACGGATGATGCCCACGGCGAGGTGGCACACTGGGAAGCGCCCCTGCTTCGAGGAAGGCTTGTGCAGGCCTCGTGCTCCCGCTGCCACGACCGCTCGACGGTCGGAAGGGCGCCCGACCTTCGAAGGGGCACGGAGATCATGGAGCGGAGAGCCTGCTTCGGCTGCCACCAGATGCCGGGCGAGCAAACGCGCTCCGAGGTGGGTCCGGACCTCTCCTTTGCCGCCAGTCGCAACAGCCCGGGCTGGCTCTTCGCCTGGCTCAAGTCCCCCCGGGAAGCGCTGCCTTCCCCGCGCATGGCCAACTTCCTCCTGGCGGACGAGGACGCGGCGGACATCGTGGCGTTTCTGCTGACGCTCAGGGACAGCCACCCTGTCGAAGACCCTGGATTCCCCCCTGAATCCGCTGACGACGACATGCTGGACGCACTGTACGAGAAGGGGGCAAGCATCTACCGCGTCTCACGCTGCGTGAGCTGCCACGCGGTCAACGGACGGGGGGGATCGGTGGGGCCTGACCACGCGAGGGCCGCGGACAAGCTCGGCATCCCGGCGCTGCTGGCGTGGATCGAGAACCCCGGTCGCTTTCACCCCGGCCATCGCATGCCGCGGTTCCGTCTCTCCCTGGCCGAGCGGCAGGCGCTGGCATTCTACCTGAGCGAGGAGATGAAGGACCCGGATTGGGAGACCCGGCTGGAGCAGTCTTCCGCACGCGTGAGCGCCCTTCTTCCCGGAGCGGATCCGGAGCGGGGCCGCAAACGGATACTGTCGTTGGGGTGCCTCGGATGCCACAAGGTGAAGGGGATGAGTCAGCCGCAGCCCGTGGGAGCGGACCTGACGCTGTTCGGCCAGAAGCCGGTGTCGCGGCTGATGTTCGCGGCAGGTTGGGAGGGGCGCCGCACGCGGGAAGGGTGGACACTCGCGAAGCTGAAGGACCCTCGGGCCGGCGGGCAGACCCTGCTGATGCCGAAGATGGAGCTGACCGACGAGGAGGCGGAGGCGGTGCTCATCAGCACTCTTTCCTACACCGCGCCCGCTCCCTTGGAATGGAGGGCCGACCCTGCGCTGGTCCAGCCTCCGCCGCCCTACCCTCCCGGCAAGGCTGGAGCGCTCATGCGCGACCTTCGATGCTTCACATGCCACGCGTTCGACCGCGTGGGTGCGGGGCTGGCCCCGGACCTCGGTGCTGAGGGTAGCCGCGTGAACCTGCCCTGGCTCAAGGACTTCCTCAGGGAGCCGTACGAGATCCGCCCCCTGCTCGTGATGCGCATGCCGAGGTTCTACCTCAGCCCGGACGAAGAGGAGACCCTGGCCGGCTACCTCCACCTTGCCCGAGTCCGAGACGGACTGCCTTCGGTTCCGAAGGGTCCGGGGACGGAGGGAGGGGCGGGGAGGGAGGCCGGGGCAGGGACGGAGGGAGGGGGGAACGAGCGGGTGGCCCCTCCCGCGTGGTCGGGGTCCGAGCGGGGGGCAGTGCTGTACCGGGAGCTGAGGTGCGGCGGGTGCCACGTGTTGGGGACGGAGGGCGGGGCCGTGGGGCCGAACCTGTCCGACGTCGGCAACCGGCTGGAACCCGACTGGGCTGCGTTCCAGCTCCTGGAACCGGGAGAGGCACGGGTAGTCGAGCCCAGGGTCGTCCGTACGGAGCAGGACGCGGTGGATATTGCAGCCTTCCTGTCGACCAGGAGACTGCCCAAGGCGGCCTCTGCCAAGGGGGCAGGGACGGAGGCCGGGGCAGGGACGGAGGCCGGGGCAGGGACGGAGGCCGGGGCAGGGACGGAGGCCGGGGCAGGGACGGAGGCCGGGGCAGGGACAGGGGGAGACCGGCCATGACGGGGAAACGGACAGGGCTTGTCGCGGTGGTCGCGGTGGTCGCGGTGGTCGCGGTGCTTGGCGGACTGGCGTGCCTCCTGGCTTCGTGCGGAGGGGAGACGGGGGGATCCGGG
>Ga0233425_10009227_pt1 | contig 12640 bp, 13 predicted proteins | sample Watercolumn_Towu_2_FD_181712 | JGI IMG/M metagenome (GOLD analysis project Ga0233425, IMG submission 181712) | Freshwater microbial communities from Lake Towuti, South Sulawesi, Indonesia - Watercolumn_Towuti2014_140_MG | ecosystem: Environmental > Aquatic > Freshwater > Lake | place...
CTTGCCGTAAACCACCGCGAGCGTTTTTTTGGCAAGACCCAGGTCTATCGCCTCAAAAAGGTCCCCGGCATCGGTTATCGACATTTCCTTGCGCTGTTCCAAATCTGGAGGCAGATGAAAAAACGCGGCGCTGATGGAAGCCGCTAGAACTTGCGGATTCCGCATGATACAATAAATTCACTATGGCAAAACACCTCGTTCTGGTTGCTGGAAACATCGGCGCGGGAAAGACCACGCTCACGGAGCGCATCGGCTCCCGCCTCGGCTGGTGGACGGGCTACGAATCCGTGGCGGATAATCCCTACCTGCCCGATTTCTATTCCGACATGCGCGCCTGGTCCTTCCACCTGCAAGTCTATTTCCTCGGGCATCGCGCAGACCAATATCTCGAAGCCTCGCGTGATGCGCGTTCCGCCATCCTCGACCGCAGCATTTACGAGGATGCCCACATCTTCGCCCGCGCCTTGCATCACATGGGGAATTTGGGCGAGCGCGATTACCTTGCCTACCGCCGCCTGTTCGAGGTCGTCGTCAATGGGCTGCCCCGCCCGGACCTGTTGATTTACCTCCGCGCTCCCGTCAATGTCCTGATGAACCGCATCCGCAGGCGGGCGCGCAATATGGAGACAGGCATCTCTGCCGACTATCTCTCCCTGCTCGATTCCTTCTATGACGAGTGGCTCGGCGCCTTTGACCTTTGTCCCGTGCTGACCCTGCGCACCGACGATTTGGACTACGTCAACCAACCCGGTCACCTGGACCTGGTCACACAGCGCATTCAGGATAAACTGGCGGGCAAGGAAGTCATGGATTTGACTCACAGGTCTTGATATGACCACAAACCTCCTCTCGAAAATTCCCCTGTTTGCCGATCTCCCCACCGAAGAGTTGGATAAAATCATTTCCATGCTGGATGTGAAGGAAATGGTGGATCACCAAATCCTTTTCCGCGAAGGCGATCCTGGTGAAGATTTTTACCTCGTGATGCGCGGAGAAATCGAAGTCCTGAAGGCGGAAGGGGAAGCCGAAGAGATGGTGTTGAATGTCTTGAAAGTGGGGGAGTATTGCGGAGAGATGAGCCTCATCCTGCCGGGGGGACACCGTACAGCCAGTGTGCGAGCGCGCGGCGATGCCACCCTGCTCTCAATGAGCCGCACCCAGTTTTTGGATTTGACGCGCAAGTATCCCCGCCTTTCCCGTGCAATGGTACGTGTCCTGAGCCAGCGGCTCGATGCGGCAAACACCCAGACCTTTCACGACCTGACTGAAAAGAATAAGCAACTCCAAACCGCCTACGATGAACTCAAGGCGGCGCAGGCGCAGTTGATCGAAAAGGAACGTCTCGAACGCGAATTGCAGGTTGCTGCGGACATTCAGTTGAGCATCCTGCCCGATGAATTGCCCGCAGTGGATGACTTCGACTTCGGCGCGCGTATTCTGCCTGCCCGTCAGGTGGGTGGCGACCTGTATGATGTCTTTTTCCTCAAGGACGGCAAGGTGGGCGTGCTGATTGGCGATGTGGCAGACAAAGGAATCCCATCCGCCATTTTCATGGCGCGTGCCCATGCCCTCATCATGGCAGAGGCAGACACTGGCAGGAACGCCGGCGAGACTCTCCAGCGGGTGAATTACCACATCACCCGCCTGCAGAAGTCCACGCAGTTCGTTACCGTTTTATACGGCATTCTGGACGTGGAAACCCGTGTCTTCAGTTATGCGCGCGCGGGTCACGAACCTCCGCTGATTCTGCATCCAGATGGGACGGTGGAACGCCTGCCGCACAGCGCAGGCATGGCGCTCGGTTTATGGGACCCGGTCATGCTCGATGAACGCAGCGTCGAACTGCCGCAAAGTTCGACCCTGCTTTTATTCACCGACGGCATGACCGATTGCCGCGATCCGCAGGGCGAGGCTTTTGGTTTGGAGCGCATCAAAACCACGCTGGGAAACCTGGCGCAGCATCCCGCCCAAAAAGTCTGCGACCGCCTGCTGGAAACGTTGATCCATTATCAGGGCGGCTCGAAACAGGATGACGACGTGACTTTGGTTGCCATCCGCGCAGCGGCGGCAAAATAATCCTCAAGTTCCCGCCGCCTCGAGCGTGGGAATAAAATAATGCTTTGCAGTTTGGAGTGAATCCATGGGTGAAAAGGTAACTCTTATTCTCATCAGCCTGTTCTTCGGATGTATGCCTCTTTGGATGGGATTTGTGATCAATCCGCGCTGGGCGGTCAAGACTCGCAGAATGATCATCGCCGCCTTGATTCTGCTGAATATCCTGTTCTACGGATTCTTGTTTTTCAGTTCTTCCATCGGTTCCTTTGCTGACATGCTGTCATCAGCCACTTCGATTATCCTGTTGTTTATGTTTTGGGTTATTCTGATTTACAGGGCGTATCAACTCTGGAACCAGTAGTAATTAAGCAAGACGTGATATTGGTCAAGCAGACGGAGATTCTTCAATGAATGACGATATCCAACACCTCAATATCTTGTCCATTTTTCATTATGTGGTCGCTGGGATTTCCGCCCTGTTTTCGCTTTTTCCAATCTTCCACCTGATGATGGGAATTTCGATGCTGGCTGGCGGCTTTTTCCCGTCGGAAGCCGAAGTGGAAGCGCCCTTTCCGTTTTGGATGTTCGGCTTGATGTTCACGCTGATCCCCGCCGCGATCATTTTCTTCGGGCTTGTCTTCTCGGCTTTTATCGCAACTGCGGGGTATTTCCTTGCCAAAAGGAAGAACCATATGTTCTGCCTGGTCATGGCTGGAGTCAGCTGCATTTTTATGCCGTTTGGCACGGTGCTTGGCGTCTTCTCCATCATTGTTCTATCGCGCCCCTCTGTGAAGGAATTATTCAGCGCGGCAAAGCCAGTCCCCGCCAATTGATTTTCCCTGTCTCCGAAATCAAAACGACCTCCGAATCGTTGATCGAATTCGGAGGTCGTTCACTTACTGGCTTCTGTTCACTGATTACTGATCACTGATTACTGGTTACTGCCCTACCCGTTCTTCTTCTGGAATTCCTTCATGAAGTCCACCAGCGCCTGGGCGGATTCGACGGTCACGGCATTGTAGATGGAGGCGCGCATGCCACCCACAGAGCGGTGTCCTTTGAGACCGATGAGGTTGTTCTTCTTGGCTTCCTTGGCGAAGGCGTCTTCGAGTTCTTCGCTGGGCAGGCGGAAGGGGACATTCATCAGCGAGCGGGCATCGGGCTTGGCGTGTCCGCGATAGAAGCCGCCGCTCTGATCGATGGCATCGTACACCAAACCAGCCTTCACGCGGTTGGTCTTCTCGATGGCGGCAAGACCGCCCTGTTTCTTAATCCACTGGAAAACCAGCCCAACGATGTAAATGGAATACGCGGGCGGCGTGTTGTGCAGGGAGCCGCTGGCGGCGAGGGTCTTGTAATCGAGCATGACGGGCAGGTTTTCGGGGACGCGTTCCAGCATGTCGTCGCGAATCATGACCACGGTCACGCCTGCAGGGCCCGCGTTCTTTTGCGCGCCCGCATACAGCATGGCGAATTTGGAAACATCGATTGGGCGGCTGACAAAATCGGAGGAACAGTCACAGACGAGGGGGACACCAGCAGGCGGGGTCGGCTCGGTGAAGAACTCGACGCCGTGAATCGTTTCGTTCATCGTGTAATGCAGGTAGGCGGCTTTCGGGTCGAGGTCGAGGCTGGCAGGGAGGCAGTTGAAACCCTCGGCTTCGGTATTGGCAGCGGCGCGGGCTGTGCCGATCTTCTTCGCTTCCTTGATGGCGGTCTTGCTCCAGGTGCCGGTCACGATGTAATCGGCAGAGGCGCCGGCGGGGCGCAGGTTCATGGCGAGCATGGTGAATTGCAGGGTCGCGCCGCCTTGCAGGAACATCACCTTGTAGTTGGACGGGATGCCAAGCAGGTCGCGCAAGTCCGCTTCGGCGGTCTGGATGACGGCTTCGAATTCTTTCGAGCGGTGACTGATTTCCATCACAGACATTCCAGTGCCTTTGAAATCAAGAAGTTCAGCCTGTGCTTGTTGCAAAACTTCCAGCGGCAGGGCGGCTGGACCGGGGTTGAAATTGTGCGCGCGTTTGAGTTCAGACATTTTGGGTACTCCTGTTAATATAAGTGAATGGTTTGTCTAGACTTGCTTGAATGTTGCTTCGTTTCTTTTCATTATAGCCTTTTGTCAGACAAATTTGCAAGAACGATTGGCATCACTTTCCACTGACTCATGTCGTTGACAAAGCCATGACCGCTGGTTAGAATGATTTTAGTTTCAATCCCAGATTTGGGAAGTATTTTGCGAATCTTGAAACACCAATCGCAAGAGGACTTCCGAATCCTTTACTTTTTTTGGAGGAGCCCCATGAAAGTTTTGATTTGCGACAAGACCGAAAAAGAATATATCGAGCAGATGCGCGCCGCCGGACTGACCGTGGATGTGCGTGACGACATCACCCCCGAAGAACTGCCCAACGTGCTGCCTGCCTATGATGGCATGGTTGTCCGCTCGCGCACCAAAGTTCGCCAGCCGTTGATCGACGTTTGCCCCAACCTGAAGGTCATCGTGCGCGGCGGCGTGGGACTCGATACCATCGACCACGAGTATGCCAAATCGAAAGGCATCGCCGTGATGAACACCCCGCTGGCGAGTTCCGCTTCGGTGGCTGAACTGGCAGTTGGTTACATGTTCATGCTGGCTCGTTCCCTCTACAAGGCGTCATCCACGATGAAAGCCGAAAAATGGGAAAAGAAAGCCTTTGAAGGCGACGAGATCGGCGGCAAGACTTTGGGACTGATCGGCGTTGGCAACATTGGCAAGGAAACCGCCAAACGCGCCTCTGCTCTCGGTATGACCGTCGTTGCCTACGACCCCTACGTCAAAGAAATTGCAGGAATCAAAATGGTCTCGCTGGATGAACTCCTCGCCCAAGCCGACTACATCAGCCTGCACCTGCCGAAGACCAAAGAGTCTGCGAACATGATTAGCACAGCGCAATTCGCCAAAATGAAGAAGGGCGTGCGGATTGTCAACTGCGCCCGCGGCGGAATCATCGATGAGAACGCGCTCTACGAAGCCCTCACCAGCGGACAGGTGGCAGGCGCGGCGTTGGATGTCTTTGCCGAAGAACCGCCCACAGACTGGAAGCTGCTCAAGCTGGATAATGTCATCGCCTCCCCGCACATCGGCGCTGCCACCAAGGAAGCCCAGGCTCGCGTCGGCGCGGAAGTCGCCGCCAAGTTGATCGAGTTCGCGAAGAAATAAAACACCGTAGGGGCGGGGTTACCCCGCCCCTACCGAGGATGGAACATGAAAATTATTTCCGACATCGGCATTCAAATTCCCGAAGTGTATTTGCCCAAGCCCGGCACCGACCTGAAAAAATGGGCGGTCATCGCCTGTGACCAGTTCACCTCCGAGCCTGAGTATTGGGCGAAGGTGGAAACAATCGTTGGCGACGCGCCCTCCACCCTCAACCTGACTTTCCCCGAAGTCCATCTCGAAAAGCCGGGCGAAGCGGAACGCATCCAGAGCATTCAAGCCACCATGAAAAAATACATGGACGACGGCGTGCTGCAACCGCGTGAAGGTTTTATCTATGTCGAGCGCACTGTGGCTGGCAAGACGCGCAAAGGGGTCATCCTCTGCCTTGACCTCGAACGCTACGATTACAACAAGGGTTCGTCGAGCCTCATCCGCGCCACCGAAGGGACGATTGTTGATCGCCTGCCCCCGCGCATCAAAATCCGCCAGGGCGCGGCGATGGAATTGCCCCACATCCTCGTTTTGATTGACGACCCGAAGCGCACGGTCATCGAACCCATCGGCGCGGCGAAATCCAAACTCGAAAAGCTCTACGACTTCGATTTGATGTTCGACAGCGGACACCTTGCGGGCTACGCGGTCAACGGTGACTTCGAGAATCAAATTGTAGAAGCCCTGCGCGGACTCGCCAAACCCGAAACCTTCGCCGCCAAATACGGCATTGGAAAAGACCAGCCCGTCCTGCTCTTTGCGATGGGTGACGGCAACCACTCGCTTGCCACCGCCAAAGCCATTTGGGAAAAGAACAAAGCGCAGGTTGGCATGGATCACCCCTCACGCTATGCGCTGGTCGAAATCGAAAATGTCCACGACGAAGGCTTGGAGTTCGAGCCGATCCATCGCGTGCTGTTCAACTTGAAGAAGGATTTATTCGTCGAATTGAAGAAGACCTTCGGCGATAACCTGACCTATGCCGAAGCCCCCAGCGCTGAAGCGATGGTCAAACGGGTGAATGCCACACAAGGCGCGAAGCAGGCAATAGGTCTGGTCGGCGGCGGAAAGAATTTCACCGTAGTCGAAATCTCCAACCCGTCATCCAACCTGGCTGTCGGCACCATCCAAACCTTCCTCGATGACTTCCTAAAGAATGGCGGCGCGGAGAAGATCGATTATGTCCACGGCGAAGATGTGGTGGTGCGCCTCGGCTGGCAGGCGGGCAATGCGGGTATTTACCTCGCCGGCATGGACAAGTCCGACCTGTTCAAGACCGTCATCCTCGACGGCGCTCTTCCACGCAAGACCTTCTCGATGGGCGAAGCGCGTGAAAAGCGCTTCTACATGGAAGCAAGGAAGATAGGGTAAGGTAAACAGGTAAAACAGGTACACAGGTGTGACTTGTGTACCTGTTTTCTTGTCTACTTGTTTACTTGCTTACTCACGTTTTTGAAATCAGCGGGGTACGGCGCAGAGAAAGAAACCCTCTCGTTTGAAACTGGGTGATTGAACGCCAAAAATTGCGCATGCAAGGCGGGACGTTGGATGAGGTCCGTTTCGGGCGCGCTGTACAAAGTATCGCCCAAAAGGGGAAATCCCAAGGCGTAGGCGTGGACTCGAATCTGGTGCGTGCGCCCCGTCATCGGGATTGCTTCAAGCAGGGACAAATTTTTTCCGCGTTGCAACACCTTGAAATGCGTCTCCGACTTGACGCCGCTTTTGTTGTCCACCATCGTGCGGTGCTTGTGCCCCACGTTGACTCGCAGGGGGAACCTGGTGACTTTTTCATCCCACTTCGGCAAGCCGTTCACGATGGCATGATATTTTTTATCGACAAGGTGTTTCTCGAATTGGATGTTCAAACTTCGGTGCGCCTCCGCCGTCAGCGCAAAGATCACGATTCCGCTGGTGATTTTGTCAATGCGGTGGATGACCCAAACCTTTCGCCCTCCCGAAATTTCATCGGGACGATGTGAGCCTGTCGATGGGTCTTCCTCCAAGATTTTGACCAGGTACGGCGCATCAGGCTCCCAGCCTTCGGGAAGGACGGAAAGTCCAGCGGGCTTGTTGACAATAATTATTTGTTCGTCTCTATACAGGATGTTCATAATTTTTTGACCCACCCCTGAATTGTTCTTTTGATTCCTTTCCATTCAATATCCCAAAGCATTTCAGGCATACGTTCCTTCTCGGCGTCATCGAAAAAGGAAAGTCCGTAAAGTACGTGTCCAATATCCCGAATGCCAAATTTTGTCCGATAAAACTCCAGCATTTCAGAAAGCGAAAAATGTTTCATTCCCAATGCGTAGATGTCGCAAAAATCCTTGCGCGCGCCGCGCTGGGCAAGAGCGGAAAGTTTCATACAGGCAAGGTCATGCAAAGAGCAAATCAAATTATTGTGCGGCTGCAAATCGAGGGGCGGTGTGATGAACGGGTAATGAAATTCCAGAAAGGAAACGCGCACCCCATTAACAACGCCATGTAAGGTTCCCGCAGAGACTTGTTCAATTGAAAAAGGAATTCCCTTTTCTTGCATCTGGCTTGCGAACGTATGCGCGTCACCCATATTGCCTGAGGTGAACCAATCCAAATCCACAGACTTGCGATGACCAAGATAAATCGAAACGGCTGTTCCACCCGCGAGATAATAACCGCGTTCGCGCGTAAATTTGGCAAGTTGTTTGAGAACATTTTGCTGGTTTTTATCCAGCCCGTCGAAGGTGAAATTCATCTTCTGCCCCAGGGATTTTCAAGCGCAGATTTTACCCAGGCATCCGCATCTCTTTTAGGGATTCGTAAAACCAGCGCCCAATAGCGGATTTGGCGTGGACTTAGTCCCTTTCCTTTTCGGTTGATAAGCCATTTGCGGAGTCTATCGTCGCCCAAGGTGTTTCTTAGCCAACATATGCTTTCCCATGACCCGTTTGAAAGCACGCGGCGAATGATCAATTCGTGGTCATGCTTCCATGAGAGTTCTGAAAAGGGGTAATCCCAGAAAAAGGGCTTTAACGACTGCGGCAGGGGATTTAGCGCGTTCATTAAAGTTATTATATCATTTGCAAATTAAACGAATCACTCTCCGACAATATGACAACGGAGAGTGATTTATCCATTCATGAGAGCCTGATAAAGTCTCTACCCATTGACGGCTGCTCTTTTTCGCTTCAATTCCGTCTTTTGTTCCACGCCGCCGAGCAATAACAACAGCAGCCATGAAATCAGGAAATACAGCACGGCGGTCATGATGAGCGGGAAGAAGGCGTCGAAGGTGCGGCTGCGGATGATGTCGCTGGCTTTGGTCAAATCCTGCACGGCGATGTAGCCGACGATGGAAGTCATCTTGACCAGCGTAATCAACTCGCCCTTGTAAATGGGCAGGACGCGCCGTACGGCTTGCGGCATGACGATGTAGAGGAAGGTCTGGGCTTTGGTGAATCCGCCCGCAATCCCCGCCTCGGTTTGACCTTTGTCAATGCTTTCGATGGAAGCGCGGAACATTTCCGAGACGTAGGCGGCGAAGTTGATTCCAAACGCCAGCACCGCCGCCAGCACCGGATTGACATTGACCCTGGCAAAGACCACGTAAAAAATCAACATCAGCAAGACCAGCACGGGAATGCCGCGCACGATGGAAATATAAACTTTCGCCAACCCTTGAACAACCGCCTGCCGCGACATCCGCATCCAGCAGACCAACGCGCCCAGGGCTGTGCCGAGCAAAACGGCAAGAATGGAGATGACCCCTGTGGTCTTCATCCCGTCCACGATGAGCAGGTAGCGGTTTTCAGCGATGATGTTATTGTAGAAACTATCGGCAAGGGATTGGAAGAAAGATGGGGAGTCCGCATCCGCCTGTTCCTGTTTCGCGCCCATCACGCAGGCGCTCAACTCAAAGTATGGGTCGGAGAAGTCAACCTGTTTCTTCCGCTCGTCTGTGATCATGATGGTGCTGACGATCATCTCCGCTTTGTTGCTGGAGACGGCGGCAATCAGACTGCCAAACTCCATATCCGAGTACTCGACTTCCCTTCCCAGATACGCGCCGAAACGTTCGACCAGCTCCACATCCGAGCCGACGAGCCGATTATCCTGAATGACGGTGAAGGGCCAGCCCTTATCGCTGACCATGCCGACGACGAGTTTTCCGTTTGTCTTCGAGTTTTCGATGACGGGCATTTCGTAGTTGCTGTCCTTGAACCAACGCTGGCGCCAATCATCATACACCCCGTTGGATTTGATCTCTGTCAGGAATTGGTTGAACTCTTCGCGCAGGGCGTCGTTCTCCTGGTTGAAGCCTACGCCGACGGGGTTGCTGAAGACGTCATTCACCAGCGTGACGAGGAACGGGTTTTCCTTTTGCAGTTCCTTGAACGCCTGGCAGTTGATGAAGCCCGAATCCACTTTGCCGCTTTGTACCGCCAGAATCAAGTCGGGGTAATTCTTGTATTGCAGGACTTCCGCTGTTGGATAATTCTTTTGCAGGTAGGTGTCGTACACCGTTCCAAGCAGCACGCCGATTTTGCCTTTTGCCACATCTTCCATCGTCGTCGCCTGGGTTTGCGGCGCGGGGCTTGGACTTTGGGCGCAGCCCGCCAGCATCGAGAGGATGACCAAACCCGCGACGGCAAGCAGAATCGCTTTGTTCAATACTTTGCCATTCATTTTCCGCCTCGTTTTCTCATCACGGTGATGTCCGCATACCCTGTGATTTGAAGAATCTCGTTGATGGATTCATTCGCGCCGACAAGTTTCATCTTCCCTCCCATTCCGCCGACCGTTTTCCGCGCAAACAAAAACACGCGCAAGCCCGCACTGCTGAGGTACTCCAATTCGGAGAGTTCAAGCGTCAGGGTGGAAATCTTTGCTTTGAACACGTCCTCCAATGCCTGCATCAACTCGGATTGCGTGACGCTATCCAGCCTGCCCGAAAGCGCAAGGGTGACATCGCCATCGTTCTGAATTTTTTGGATATTCATGGGAGACCTCTAGATGGAAATCGAAAGTTGGTTCACGCCGTCTGTGTACGAGTGCTGGATGTCCTTTGACTTCCCCTTGACGATCATCAGCGCGAGATTGTCTTCGCTTTCATCCAGCAGCGGGTTGTGTGCTTCGCCCGCGTAATCGAACAGCGCCTGGAATTCATCGCGCTTTTCAGCATATTCGAGGGCAAGAGAGATTGACCGTCCATCCCGCTTGAGCGGCAAGAGCAGGTTTACCAGCGTTTCCTCGACAACCAGAAGGATATTATCCACAATTTTCTTGTCGATGGTGTGCCTGGCGCAAAAGGCTTCGATCCCTGCATTCAACTTGTACAGGTCGAAGTTCTGGCTGTGGACTTCCTCTTTGAAAATTCTCAGTCGCTGGATGAACGTCCGCGTTTTTTCTTTTTTGGGATTCTCGAAGATGTCCCTCGGGCTGCCTTCCTCGTAGATGAGTCCCTCGTCCATGTAGAAAACGCGGGTCGAGACATCGCGGGCAAAATCCATTTCGTGGGTAACGATTGCCATCGTCATCCCGCCTTTGGCGAGGCGGCGGATGACCGCGAGGACTTCGCTGATCATGGTTGGATCGAGCGCCGAAGTCGGTTCGTCGAAGAGGATGATTTCAGGCTCCATCGCCAGACAGCGGGCGATTGCCACCCGTTGCTTTTGTCCACCCGAAAGCTCGTCGGGATAATTATCCGCCTTTTCGGACAGCCCCACCATCCTGAGCAGTTCCAGCGCTTTGGCTTCCGCATCCGCCTTGCTGGCACCCCGCAGTTTGGTCGGGCCGAGGGTGATATTCCCCAGTACGGTCAAATGCTCGTACAGATTGAAAGACTGAAAGACCATGCCCATCTTTTGGCGCAGTTTGGGAACGTTTGCGCCTTTTTGCAAAATATCCACCCCATCGATGACGATGTGTCCGCTGGTGGGTTTCTCCAGCAAATTGAGACAGCGCAGAAAGGTGCTTTTGCCCGTCCCCGATGGACCGATGATCGAAATCACCTCGCCCTTGTTGATCTCGGCATTGATGTCCTTCAGCACCGTCAAGTCCCCGAAACTCTTCGAAAGATGTTCGACTGTGATCACGTTTCGCCTCCGAAACAAAATCGTCTTGCCCTGCCCAAACCGTTTGTTCCACCCGTTTGCTGGGCGGATTATAGCACCGTGGGTTTTACAAACACCTTGCAAAATCCTAAACCCCTTGACATTAACGTAACGTCATAGTTTATAGTATGCCCATGTTCACGGTCAGGCAACTCTCCAGACTGGCGGGCGTGACCCCGCGCACCCTGCATCACTACGATGACATCGGTCTCCTCAAGCCATCCCGAATCGGCGAGAATGGCTATCGCTACTACGGGGAGGAGTCGCTGTTGAAGTTGCAGCAGATTCTGTTCTACCGCGAGTTGGACATGCCGCTCGAAGAGATTAAAAGGATCATGGGACGCCGTGATTTTGATCTGCTGTCCGCTTTGCAAAGTCACCGCGAGGAGTTGCAGAAGAAGGCGGCGCGGCTGGATCAACTGCTTGCCACAGTGGACAATACCATTCACCATATCAAAGGAGAAAAACTCATGAGCCAGAAAGGTTTATTCAAAGGCTTTAGCGAAGAGGAACAGGAAAAACTGGCGCAGGAAGCCGAGCAGATGTACGACCCCGAAACGGTGCGCGAATCCAACCGCAAGTGGAAGGCATACTCGAAGGAAAAGAAGGACTCCATCCTGACGGAGGGCAACCAGATTTACCTCGACATGATCGCCGCCATGCCGAAGGGAGCATCCAGCCCGGAGGTGCAGGGGATTGTCGAGTGCTGGCGTCGTCACATGGATTACTTCTGGACGCCGAACCTGGATCAACTGCTTGGGCTTGCCGAGATGTACAATAACGATCCCAAGTTCAAAGCCAACTTCGATGACATGCATCCCAAACTTGCCGCGTTCATGCGTGAAGCGGTGACGGTATATGTGGAGAAAAGGATGAGGTCTGAAGGATAAAGGATGAATAAACGCTCTTTCGGGAGCCAAATTCCCGAAAGAGCGGGTAAGGTATAATCGCCTGCGGGTCAGAGGGTTTTCTTTGACAGAATATTGGCGTCCGCGAGAGGTATCTTTTTAAGTGAAGCGTCGGGTTTGGTCGTTCATTCTTTGTTTGGAATTTCTTCTGGCGGGAGCCTGGCTTTTGCGGTCTGGGATATTGGGCAGCGAGGACGGCATCTGGGATGCATTGGATATATTGCTGCTGATGGCGGGAGGGATCCTTCTCCTGATCGGTATCCTCGCCTTCTTCTGGCGAAACAAAGTGACAGCCGGCACGGAAAATTTTGAATTCGTTTCCCGCTATCTTATTCAGGCTCCGTTGTGGTTCTTGTTGAGTTTGCTGGTTGTCGAATTTTCATTGCGGGCTG
>Ga0233425_10009228_pt1 | contig 12638 bp, 8 predicted proteins | sample Watercolumn_Towu_2_FD_181712 | JGI IMG/M metagenome (GOLD analysis project Ga0233425, IMG submission 181712) | Freshwater microbial communities from Lake Towuti, South Sulawesi, Indonesia - Watercolumn_Towuti2014_140_MG | ecosystem: Environmental > Aquatic > Freshwater > Lake | place: Indonesia...
GTTTAGTCCCTTTTTGAGCAGCGCTTCGTTAATTACCTCCAAGACTGCCAAATATGCAGTACCAAATGCCTCCCGTACTGGCTTGATATCTGTGTATTCATTGTCTTCAACCGACGCCTTTGCAAGTATCTCTTTTGCGTTTTGTAAATATCTTAGGGAGTCTTTCATTTTTTAGCCTCCATCAAAAGAACTTATTGGCTAGTATCTTTAGATATTTACCGTAAAACTCGACAAAAATTGAAATGTTTTTGTAAACAACTTCGTCTTTATATTCCCCGTATTCATGGATGATACGATTCCACAGCCCTGTTGTCCTTGCCAATTTTAATACAATGTCTTTTTCGATAATTCCTGCTTCATCCATTTTCAGGAAAGAATCGTGATAGGATTCGGCAATGATGTTTTTCTTTGATAAGATAAAGTTATTTATATCGCACGCAACCTCGACCATCAGTTGTAAAAGTCTCTCCACTGCACGACGTTTTATTTTGTCATCCACATATTGCCGGGAAGTCAGCGATTCAAAGGTTCTCAGCTCTTCATGATAGTTTCTAAGATAATTAAGCTTGCTTACAAGAATCTCATTGTCTTCCTGAGCCCAATTCATCCTATCCTTTCCACGTAATCCTTCAAGAACCGTTTCTTCAATAATCTAAATTTTTTGGTTTCCCAATATTTCTTGAGACAGCGAATCCGGAATTCAATTAATCGCGGATAACTTTTATAGGCTACCGGTTTGCCATTCTTGACAACCTGGTACAACAACAACGGGGAGGCCTCATTTAAAAACGCAACATCCACCTGTTCGGTTTTAAAAAAATCAAGGATGATATCATACACGTTGTTTTTATCGTAATGTTTCTCTTCAAAATAAACACCGATATCAACATCACTATCTTTACGAAAATTATCGGAAAGAACAGAACCGAACAAAAAAATCATATCTGCACCCGTAAGGTGCATGAGCTTTTTATAATCTTTTGTAAGGACAGCATCTTTTGTAAGCATTTTTGTAAATACTTAGCTCACCACAGAGAACGCTGAGGTCACAGAAAAATCTGGAGAAGCTGCAGAGTTAAAAGACCGTGGGGTTGAATTTCCCGGCCTCACATTTTCCCAGTTTCTCATCTTCTGGTTTTTTCTCTGCATCCTTTGCGTTCTCTGCGGTGAAATATTGCCATGTTTCAAACACCTGCAGCCTTTCGCAGGGCATCCACCATGTCCGTCTTTTCCCACGTAAAGGTATCTTCGGAGCGGCCAAAATGACCGTGTCGAGCAGTAAGCTTATAAACGGGTCTCCTCAGGTTCAGCCTCTTGATAATACCGCTTGGCGTCATATCAAAAACCTTTTCACAAATCTGCGTAAGTTTTTCGTCCGGTATCTTGCCGGTACCTTCCGTTGTAATATGAATAGCCAGAGGTTTGGCCACACCAATGGCATAAGCCACCTGAGCCTCACACCGGTCCGCCAAACCGGAAGCAACTACATTTTTTGCAATATGTCTGGCTGCGTAGCAGGCGCTTCTATCAACCTTCGTCGGATCTTTCCCTGAAAATGCGCCGCCGCCATGACGTCCCCACCCTCCATAGGTATCCACAATTATCTTTCGCCCCGTCAATCCGCAATCCCCCTGCGGACCTCCAATCACAAAACGTCCTGTCGGATTTATGTGGTAAATCGTTTTACTGTCCAGAAGGTTTGCCGGAATTACCTGTTTGGCAACCTTTTCAATCATATCTGTTTTAATTGTGTCATACTTCACATCGGGAGCATGTTGAGTTGAAACAACAACGGTATGCACTCTTATAGGTTTATGGTCTTCATATTCAACAGTCACCTGCGATTTAGCGTCAGGGCGTAAATATTTCAAGGTTCCGTTTTGCCTTAATTCGGCATGTTTTATAATAATCCTATGCGCCAGCATAATGGGAAGCGGCATCAATTCCGGCGTATCGTTGCAGGCATACCCAAACATCATACCCTGATCACCTGCACCCTGTTCCTTATGGAGACCCTCTCCTTCGGTTACCCCCTGTGAAATATCAGGAGACTGCTTCCCAATGCTGGTAATGACAGCGCACGAATTATAATCGAAACCCATCGAAGCATCGGTATAACCGATTTCTTTAATGGTATTCCTTACAATATCAGGAATATTCACATTCGCCTTTGTAGTAAACTCGCCTGCCACAAATGCAACACCGGTGGTAACCAATGTCTCACATGCCACCCTGCTCATCGGATCCTGTTCAAGCATTGCATCTAAAACGGCGTCGGATATCTGATCGGCAACCTTATCCGGGTGTCCCATAGACACCGATTCAGAAGTAAATAAATGCCTTCCTTTCTTCATATTGATACTATCCTCTCCTTCAATAAAATGTTTCTCAATACTTTTAAATTACGTTCGGCAGCACCACTTTGCCCCATCACAACAGACCTGGCTCTTTTCCCAAGCTCCCCGGCCTCGAACGGATGCTCCAACAAATACATGAATTCGTTAAATAGTGACGATTCGTCCTGAACAATTCTAATAGCGTCTGCGTTTTTTAACAACAGAACCTCTTCGTTGAAATTAAACGTATGCGGTCCGACAATGACAGGTATGGCCAGTCCTGCTGGCTCCATCATATTTTGTCCGCCCTGAGGCACAAGACTTTTCCCGACAAAAACACAATCGGCCAGACTATAAACGGAGACCAGCTCACCGATAGTATCGATAAGGATAATTGTTTCTGATTTACGTTCTCCAATTCTTTCCCCGGCATCAAGCTGCGTCTTTCTGACACACCGAAGTCCCCTGTTTTCAATTAAGCGAAGTATATCCCTGCATCTTTCGATATGCCGGGGCGCAATAATTAATCTTACGCCTGTAATTTTCTTACAAATTCGCTCAAAAACACTCAAAATTACAGATTCTTCACCTTCATGAGTACTGCCGCATACTATGACCCTGTCCGTCTCACCGATCTCAAACAAACGGAACAACCGTTTCTTCACATCTTCGGGAACGGTTGTCACAATGTTATCGAATTTCATATTTCCCGTAATATGAATTTGTTCACGGGAAAGCCCCAGTTCCATAAGACGATCGGCGTCAATCTTCGTTCTGGCACAAAAAACATTCTCTTTTCTCGCCAGACTTTCAAGAAAACTTTTGGAAATTTTACTTACGATGCGATACCAATTCAGTGATTTTTCAGATATTCTGGCATTCACCAAAACTACAGGTACTCGCTCCTGCGCCGCCTTCATCAAAAAATTCGGCCACAATTCCAATTCAACCAGAACTATACAATGAGGACGTATCGCCACGAACGACTTGTTCACCACCCAGCTCAAATCCAAGGGAAAATAGAATATCTTTCTGCCATCAAAACATTTTTTTGCGACAGACAGCCCCGTGTTGGTATTGGTAGAAATCACTATATTCCAATTATTAAACTCTTTTTCTATTGATTTTACAAGTGTTTTTACCGTTAGGACCTCTCCGACAGAAGCGCAGTGAATCCATACACAGGGATTCTTTTCTTCCCTTTTATCAAGCTTACCAAACCGTTGCAATAAACCGGAACGGTATCGTTCATCTTTTAGAATTTTGAAAAGAAAATACGGCGAGCCACAGGCAAGCGCTGCCACATAAGCAGCATCAAATATCGTAGACATGTGGAATGATGTGAAGCTTCAAGTTATAATATTTCACTTCCCGGCAACACCAAAGAATCCGATCGGCAACATTTAACTATCATGCAGTCCATTCCGATTTGACAACTATCAGACCCTGCCACAACACTGTTTAAATTTTTTGCCACTTCCACAAGGACACGGTTGATTTCTCCCCACCTTAACCCCGACCTTAATCGGTTCAATTTTCTGCTCTGCCGGTTCCCCGGCATCTACGCTTGTCCCTTCACTAACAACAGCAGCGGGAGATTTTTGTACTGATTCCAATCCAGAAACTTCCTGATGAACATATTGATCCGGATGCCATATATCTTTTCTTTCATCCTCGCTTCCCAGTTGTAATTTAAAAATAAGATCCGTTACTTCGTCACGGATCAACAAGTTCATGTTTTCAAACATGCCCAGAGCCTCTTTTTTATATTCAATCCTGGGATCTACCTGAGCATATCCGCGAAGACCGATACCCGATCTCAAATGATCCATAGCATACAGATGGTCTTTCCATTTTACATCGATTTTTTCAAGCAAAAGCATCTGTGCAATCTTCTCCATGTGTTCCTGACCAATAGATTGCTCTCTTGCATCAAGAACTTCCATTGCCTTTTTGATCAAATACTCCTGTACATTTTGAAGCGTCTTTTCTTCAACCTCATTCAAATTCACTTCCGCACCAAATTTTTGCTTAAACCAGGAGGCAAGATCAATCGGCTCTTCCTCGCCGGCATTACGTTTTGTGTCATAGGCAAAATGAACTACTTCTCCGATACTATCCTCCATCATGTGACTTATGTAATTACGAAGATTTTTACCCTCAAGCGCATCTTGCCTCAAACCGTAAATCGTTTTCCTCTGCTCATCCATCACTTCATCATATTCAAGGAGGTGTTTACGTATCTCAAAATTGTGTTCCTCGACCTTTTTCTGGGCTCTTTCAATAGACTTAGTAACCATAGAATGTTCGATGGCCATCCCCTCTTCCATTCCGAAGGTTTTCAGAAGCGAGCTGACGCGTTCCGAAGCAAAAATACGCATCAAATCATCCTGGAGAGACACATAAAAACGGGATGAACCAGGGTCTCCCTGCCGGGCGGCGCGTCCCCTGAGCTGATTATCAATACGACGCGCCTCATGTCTTTCCGTTCCGATAATGTGGAGTCCGCCGAGCGCGGCGACCCCTTCGCCCAAAACAATATCCGTTCCTCTCCCGGCCATATTCGTAGCAATCGTAACATTTCCACGTTGTCCGGCTTTTGCAACGATGTGCGCTTCTCTTTCATGATGTTTGGCGTTTAATACCTCATGTTCAACACCTTCTCTTCTCAGTCTTTCGCTTAACAGTTCGGATTTTTCTATTGAAACAGTTCCTACCAGCGTTGGCCTGCCCAATTTATGCACTTCGACGATTTCTTTTATGATCGCATCAAATTTCTCCTTCTCGGTTCGATACACTCTGTCCGGATGGTTGACGCGAACCAAAGGTTTGTTTGTGGGAATAGTGGTAACTTCCAGTTTATATATCTTGTCAAATTCGGCAGCTTCCGTCATTGCCGTACCCGTCATACCGGCAAGTTTTTTATACAACCGGAAGAAATTCTGAAGCGTAATAGTTGCAAGGGTCTGATTCTCTTCTTTAATGCGCTGACGTTCCTTCGCTTGTACAGCCTGATGTAATCCATCGCTCCACACACGACCTTCCATCAAACGCCCGGTAAATTCATCTACGATAATAACCTCGCCATTTTTAACAATATAGTCTTTGTCGTTCTTGAACAGATGGTGTGCCCGCAATGCCTGTTCAATGTAATGAGGCCATTCCATATTCGTACCGGTATAAAGGCTGTCTACATTCAGATGCTTTTCAACCTCTTCAACGCCTTCCTCGCTAAGATGAGCCATACGTTCTTTTTCTTTTATCTCAAAATGTTTTCCGTCCTTCAAACGTCTGGCAATTTTGTCTGCTATATAATATTTTTCTGTAGATTCTTCGGCCGGCCCTGAAATAATCAAAGGGGTTCTCGCCTCGTCTATCAGAATACTATCGACCTCATCAACGATAGCGTAATTCAGACCCCGGCTGATCTGCACCTGCTCCTCAACCCGAACCCGCATATTGTCACGAAGATAATCAAAACCAAATTCATTATTCGTACCGTAAGTAATATCACACAAATAAGCAAGTTTCTTTTCATCGTATGGCTGATTTGACTGAATAGCGCCTGCTTTTAAGCCCAAAAATTCGTACAAAGGGCTCATCCAGTCTCTGTCGCGCTTTGCTAAATAGTCATTCACCGTAACAACATGAACTCCTTTCCCCGAAAGCGCATTCAAATATGCCGGCAAAGTAGCAACCAGGGTTTTACCTTCTCCGGTTGCCATTTCAGCAATTTTTCCCTGATGCAAAACAATGCCTCCGATAAGCTGGACATCGAAGTGTCGCATTGTACGATTAGGACTGTCAGGATTAGGGGTCACCAACACCCTCCGGCTTGCCTCCCTTACGGCAGCAAAAGCCTCCGGCAGAATATCATCCAAACTCTCCCCCTTCGACAACCGTTCTTTGAACTCGTCCGTCTTTTGACGAAGTTCCGTATCTGTTAAAGATTTCATGCCGGATTCGATGGTATTAATATGTTCAACGATTGGCAATATCTTCTTCAGAATCCTCTCGTTTGATGTTCCAAATAATTTAGTTAGAAAGCTCATAATATTTTCAGAGAAACCTTTTGCTATAAATGCTTAAATTATCAATAATTTTGTTTTATTGTAAGCGAACAGAGATAGGGATGTCAAGTTAAGATTATTCAGTGCGTATATAGTAAAAAACAACTACTAATGTTCTGTCTTACGAAAAAATCCCTACAAAAAAAGAGGCTGCCGGAAATACCGGCAGCCTCTTTTTTATAATCCCCACTTATTTAGAACAGCCCCTTTACCTTCCCTGTATTTACATCAACATCCACACGCCTGAATGCCGGATCAGAGCTTGTACCCGGCATGAGCTTGATATCTCCGGCCATCGGCACAACAAACCCGGCGCCCTTGAAAGTCAGTACGTCTCTGATTCTTAATCTCCAGCCCTTTGGAGCACCCTTCAGCTGTGGATTATCCGTAATGGAAAGATGCGTTTTTACCATACACATGCCCATTTTGGAAACATCCGGGTCTTTATCCAATGCGGCTATCTTCACCGTAGCTTCCGGCGTATAATCGACCCCATCCGCTCCGTAAACTTCCTTTGCAATCAACTCAATGCGCGTTTTCAAAGGAGCGCTCAATTCATAAAGAAACTTAAAATTCGTAGGATGATTACATGCATCAATTACCGCATCAGCTAACTCTGTAGCTCCCTCCCCGCCTTTTAACCAGTGATAAGACACGGCAACACGGGCGCCTGCAGCATCTGCTATTTTACGGATTACATTGATTTCGGCTTTTGTATCAGTATGGAAATGATTGATACAAACTACGGGGTTGATTCCGGCTTTCCGTACCGTCTCAATATGATGGACAAGATTCGCCGTACCTTTTTCCACCCATCCGATGTTTTCTTCTTTATAGCAGGTATCCAATGGACGTCCCGGTACCGGAATAGGAGCACCACCATGGCATTTCATTGCTCGAACCGTGGTAACAATCACTGCTGCATTCGGGCGATGGCCTGAATAACGGCATTTCAAATTCCAGAATTTTTCAAATCCAATGTCTGCCCCAAACCCCGACTCTGTAACATGATAATCGCCTAATTTTAAGCCAAGCCTGTCAGCGATAACTGATGATTGGCCAATGGCAATATTTGCAAAAGGACCTGCATGGACAAAAACAGGCTGCCCCTCAATAGTTTGCATAAGATTTGGATTTAAGGTTTCTACCATCCACGCAGTCATAGCGCCAGCCACCTCAAGATCCGTAGTTGTAACCGGCTTGCCCTTCCTGTCGTATGCAACAACCATCCTGCCAATCCGCTCTCTCATATCCTTTAAATCTTTAGCAACGGAAAGGATCGCCATCAATTCAGATGATACTGCAATGGCAAATCCCGATTCCATCATAAAACCATCCATCCTGCTCCCGATCCCGATTACTATTTTTCTAAGGGCCTGAGCACAAAAGTCAATAATCCACTTCAGTTCAATTCTATCGGTATCAATATCGAGGCGTTTTAAATTGCTTTTTGCGAGCCTTTCATCGTCATAATTAAATTCGTGCTGTATCCTGGAGGTAAGCGCAACCATCGCCAGATTATGGGCATTGATAATGGCATTGATGTCGCCTGTCAACCCAAGAGAGAAAGGAGTTAGAGGGATACACTGCGAAAGCCCGCCACCTGCTGCAGATCCCTTTATGTTCATCGTGGGCCCCCCCGACGGCTGGCGGATGGCGCCAACAACCCTTTTTCCTCTTTTCCCTAATCCCTGCACAAGCCCGATAGTGGTAGTCGATTTTCCCTCACCCAGCGGCGTAGGAGTAATAGCTGTCACATCAATAAATTTCCCGTCCGGTTTTTTCTCAACCCGTTTCAAAACCCTGTTAAAATCAACCTTCGCAACGTAATGCCCGTGAGGAAGTAACTCTTCCTTTTCAAGACCTAATTCTTCAGCCAACTTATACACCGTCTTCATCCTGGTTTCCGAGTCTTCTGCTATTTCCCAATCTGCATGTTTGGTGGGATCCAACGCCATAAATCGTTACCTCCTTAAAATCTTTAACATTATTCTTAAAGTATTTCAACTAACCAAAACCACAGATTATACTTATAAAATCAACAAGGTCAAGTAAATATTGATGAATATTTCCATAAAATTACTTTGCTTAAATTATTTGTTATTTTCATTGACAAAAATGCATTCATAAACATAGAATGCTGTGGCGTAAAGAGAAAGTTTCCGGCTAACCAATGCTGCATATCAGCCACCTTAACGGCTTAAATGAGACATTTTTTGAATACTATTTAAGTATTTTATCACTTATCACTCAACACAGCTTTTACAAACTATCTTTTGACCAAACAGTCTACATCTTTAAGGTATTGATAAGGAATAGGTTATCGCAATTATAACGCCATTATTCAGTTTTTATAAATAATTCATCAATACTTAAAGACGGGTGGCCTACAGGGTATGTTTTTTGCTCTGCATCAATACGCGGGCATCGAAGCTCAATTCCCTAATAATGTAAATTATCATTAATAACAACGTGTAAGGAGGACATATCCCAAAAATCTAAATCCAGAAAAGGTGTGATTTTACACCCAAAGCTATTTTATCTTAAATATAAGAGATGTATAGGCTCTAAAAGAAAGGAGAACATGTGTTATGGTCAAAAAGAAAGTCTGGTTACCGCTAGCCATTATTACTGCATCGTTAATATCCCTTGCAGGCGTTGTACATGCACAAGGTACAACACAAAGCGAAACGGCGATTGCCCCCCAAGTAACAGAGGAAACGTATCCGGTGCTATCGGCATTTAAAGGAACAACCTTGAGCGGGTTTCTTGATGTAAATTATTTTTACAATTTCAGACGTCACGACGATTCACCCCAGCAAAACACCCTGAGTCCGCTTAATTTCATTGGTGAAAACGAAAACAACTCGCTAACCTTCGAGAGTTTCACGCTTTTCTTAGATAAAAAACCCACAGAAGATCATCCCGTAGGCTGGCAAATGCACTCATATTTTGGTGAAAAGGCGAAAAGAATCACCTTCTTAGGAGAAGGAAGAACCAATGACCCTGACAGAGACGATATTTTTACCGTTGCAACAGCAAATGTTTCATGGTTGGCCCCTATAGGAAAAGGTGTTACCATTACTATGGGTAAAATATACACCTGGATCGGTTTGGAGCTGGTAGAAAACATAAACAACCCAAACTATCAACATGGCATCCTTTATAACAATGCAATACCATTTACTCATACGGGTATTAGCGCTCAGTATGATCCAACCGACAAAATACATTTAGCCCTGTATGGTGTAAACGGATGGGATTCTTTCGTCGATAACAATTCGGCAAAGTCATTCGGTTGGTACGCTTCGTACAAACCAACAGACAAGGCTTTTATTTCACTGGCCGGCATACACGGCGCTGAAGGATGGGATAACGAGAAGGGTGACCCGATAGATGCTTCTACGCAAAGAACCAGTTCAACCGGCGGATTAACCCAAATGTTTGATATCGTAGCTTCGTATCAATTGACTTCCAAATTAAAACTCATGCTTAATGGCGATTGGGGTATAGCGGAAGACGGGGGGCTGGATATTGAAAATGCCGTTGCAACCGGAAACACCGGACATTGGTGGGGCGCCGCTGGCTACGCAGTTTATAATTTTACAGACTGGTTTCAGGGTGTTGTAAGATACGAGTATCTTGACGACACTGACGGTGTTAGATTTTTCGGACAGTCAGTATGGGAAACCACCGTTACTGCAAATATAAAAATGAGAGAAAATCTCCTGTTTAGGCCTGAATACAGATTTAACCAATACGCTGATCCCGAATCTCTCGGTTTTTCAAATGACGAAGAACACATTGTAGGGGCTGGCGTCGAGTATTTGTTCTAAAGATTTTATTTTTGCCCAATAATTATCATTCATCCCTCTATATCTTTGCAACGCACAAGGTATAGAGGGATTTTTTTATGCCTCCCCGCTATCAACCGAAGCCAAAAATAATTTGACAAATTTTGTAGCCATAGTAAACTTTATCTTGCAAAAAACAGACACAAAATATTCCCTATCGGAAAACAAATTCCTTTAACCCTTGACAATAAAACTTACCTTTGCAAAGCAGAAAAGACCCCCTTTTTGTATTTTCACTTTGTTTCGCAGCATCTTTTTCCATTTTGCTTTATGTAAATGCAACACATGGCAAATTCGTCTACGACGATTTTAAGATAATAGTAGAAAACTGTTTTATCAAGGAGTGGAAATATTTCCCCAAAATTTTTACTAAGGATTACTTTTTGATATCAGGGGAAATGAGTTATCGCCCCCTTGTCACCATATCGTACTTCATTGACTATGCACTCTGGCACTCGAATCCCTTCGGTTTTCATCTCACGAACATTGTACTGCACACAATAAACACAACACTCCTTTTTCTCTTGCTTAACCGCATCATACAAAACAAAAAAATTGTTTTCTTCTCGACATTGTTTTTTATTACACATCCCGTCTTAATAGAAACTGTCAATGCTGTTGGCTATCGGGAAGACCTCTTATCTGCAACCTTTCTCCTCATTTCCCTTATCTATTTTATAAAATCCGATATTCTATCTTCCCAACAAATCCATAAAAAAAATTACTTCATACCGTTTTACGCTATTTCACTAATTGCATATTTTTTTGCACTCTTCTCAAAAGAAATGGCTATATCCATGCCGATATTATTGCCATTGCTTGTTATATTTTCAGGCGAAAAAATAGTGCCTGAAATATTAAAAAGACTTAAGGGAATATACACTGGGTATATACTTCTGTCCCTGTTTTACATTATTATTCGGTTTGTTGTATTGAATAATCCTTCTTTAAAAACTGCTTATCAGCCCGGCGGTTTCTGGGTTAATATACTCACAATGATCAAGATAATGGCATCCTATATCGCATTATCCTTCTTTCCCTATAATTTGAATGCAGACTACATTGTCCCACTCATCAAGACACCTCTGGAAGGATCATGTATTTTGTCCATACTTTTTGCAATTTCAACCATTGTTATATTCATGCTATTATCCAAGTCCAGAAACATGCTTGCATGCTGGATAGGGTGGTTTATCATTATGTTATTGCCTGTTATGAACATCATTCCCATTGGCAATATTATGGCTGAAAGATATCTTTACATCCCCGCAATGGGCTTCTGCGTTGCAAAAGGGACCCTCATTTATCGGATTACCGACCCAACCCTCTCCACACATGCTATGAGGCTCAGAAAAACCGTTCAATTGGTTTTGGTACTCTTAACGATAGGAGGATACGGATTCTCCATCATCACAAAAAATGGAGACTGGAGAGATGAGTTGACGCTTTGGACAAAAACGATACACCGTTCACCAAACAGCCACCGTGCCCATTGTAATATGGGAAACGTCTACATGGAAAGAGGTCTTATAGAAAGGGCAGAAGCGGAATACCGAACGGCAGCCCATCTTAGCCCCCAAAATGCCAGTGTTCATAGTAATCTTGGAACTGTTTACAGCAAAAAGAAACTCTTTGAAATGGCTATCGCAGAATACAATGAAGCCATCCTGCTAGACAGTGAATATGCCCAGCCTCACAATAACCTTGGCAATATTTATTACAACCGGGGAGAAATTTCGAAAGCAAAACAAGAATATGAAGAGGCATTAAGAATAAAACCTGACTATTCTCATGCCCACAACGGTCTTGGTAGTGTCTACGATGCAACAGGCGATTTAGACAAGGCCATGGAAGAATACAAAAATTCTCTTTATTATGATAACAACTATATACATGCCAGAAACAATGTGGGGGTAAATTACGCGAAAAGAGGGAAATTTAGTGATGCTATTAATGAATTCCAAAAGGCCATTGAGATAGCCCCTGATCAGCCACAAGGCCACTACAATCTAGGATTAGCCTTTGAAAAAACAGGGAAACAAACAGATGCTATCCGTGAGTACAACACCGTGTTGCAGATTGACCCCAGTAACATTAATACCCACTATGCACTCGGCATTATCTACGAGGGACTAGGGCTGAAAGACAAGGCTATCGAAAGATTTCAGAGAGTAGTAATTCTTGATTCCAACAATGTAAATGCTTACCGACATCTCGTTTTTCTTTGTTCTGAAAATAAAACCACTCGTGAAATGTCCAGGTATTATTTAAAAGAGTTACTGAAAATTGACCCTTCACTTGCACAAAAAGAAGATATAAGGCAGGCCATACACCGTTTACGGACAACAGAGAAATAAGATTGTCTTTACGCAGAAAAC
>Ga0233425_10009229_pt1 | contig 12638 bp, 8 predicted proteins | sample Watercolumn_Towu_2_FD_181712 | JGI IMG/M metagenome (GOLD analysis project Ga0233425, IMG submission 181712) | Freshwater microbial communities from Lake Towuti, South Sulawesi, Indonesia - Watercolumn_Towuti2014_140_MG | ecosystem: Environmental > Aquatic > Freshwater > Lake | place: Indonesia...
CACGAACGACGTGGCCGCCTCATTCGTCTTCACGGCCGTCATATTCTCTTTTGCAAAGGCGACGCTCGAGAACGACCGCCGGTGGCTCTTCATCACCGGCCTGCTCCTCGGGCTGTCATTCCTCGTTAAATACACGCTTGTGGTCGTCGTATTCGGCTTTGCGGCGTTCCTCTGGTTCTACAAGCCCTACCGGAAAGCGGTCTTCAACCGGGCGCTTTGGCCCTCGATGGGAGTGTTCGCGCTCTGCACGGTCCCGGTGTTCGCCTGGAACTTCCAGAACCATTGGGCCTCGTTCGCCTACCAGGGCCTGCACGCCTCGCCGTTCCTCGGACTGGTCATCGGGCCGGGCTCGTTTTGGGAGAACTTCCTCGTGAGCATTACCTACTACCCGACGATGTGGCTCCTCTTCTCGTCCGTGCCGCTGACGCTTCTCTTGGTGGCCGGGCTGCTGGGCGCCTTCAAGGCCCGCCCCCGCCGGGGGCCGATGCTCGCCGGGTTCTTCGCGCTCTCGGCGGTCCTGCTCTTCTACTTCAACCCCTCGATGCCGGCGACGGCGCTCGTGGCCCTGGAGCTCGTCGTCCTGCTCTCGCTCTGGCTCTGCTTCGGTGGGTTCCAGAACGAGCGCGACGCCCTTCTGGCGCTCTCGTCGCTCGCGCTCATCCTCTTTTTCGCCTTCTCGCTGGGCCGGATGCCCCACTGGACGCTTCCGGCGCTCGCGCCTCTATCGCTCCTGGGCGCCCGGCTCATCGTCCGGGCCCACCGGCGGTTCTCGCTCTCGAAAAAGGCGTTCACGACATACGCCGTGGCGCTCATGGCGGTCGTCGCCTGGTCCGGCTGGTACGGCGCATCGTCCGCCTGCTCGTCGGGGGCGGGCGTCGTCGGCCCGAATCCCAAGTCGCCGGTGGCGACATCGATGGCGATGACGTTCTCGACCACCGAGCTCCTCGGCGGGGACCTGCGCGAGAGGATGCGGGAATACCCGGACGCCACGGTGCTCGTGCCGCAATGGGTGACTTTCTCGCCGGTCGAATACTACTGCCATCCTAAGGACATGTGGACGTTCCAGTGGGATTTCCAGATAGGCGAGGTCTGGAAAAAGGACGTCTCCAACCGGCAGAAGCCCCCCGATGAGGCGCTGGTGGCCGTCTACACGTCGAGCTTCCTGGGCACGGCCGACGAGAAGACCCTCCTGTCGTACCTGGTCTACTGTTCGTACGACGCCGACGCCCCGTTCTACGGGGGGAACCGGTACACCGTCTTCAACCGGACCGGCCTCGACACCTTCGAGGTGCTCTCGGCGCCCGAGACATCGTATGCGAACGAGATCTGGTACCAGCGCCAGACCACGACGCTCGTGCCCTATTTCATCGCCCGCGCCTGGAAAACGGGCGGTGATAATGTAACAGTTTTTTACAACAACACGGTCTATTCCTGTCCCAAGGGGGACCTGGATTACGCGGGCCCGGCGGGCCCGGAGTGGTACGAGATATTCTACGTGGAGGAGAGAGCATGAGCGGCAACATCGACATGAGCAGGGTCAGCGAGGAGATGCGGAAGGAGCAGGTGCGCCAGGGCGGGGGATACACAATCGCCCCGCCGCCGGCGCTCTCGCCGGCGCCCGTGGCGCTGGAGGACGGGGAAAGGCTCCTCGAGTACCGCAAGCCGCGGATGTTCTCGTACACGCCGCTGCTGTTCGGAACGCTATTCGGCATGGTGCTCTTCGCGCTTTTCGCGCTGTCGGGGAACGCGGTCGCCGTCCTCCTGGGGGCGGGCATATGGGCCGGGCTCTTTTGGTTCCTACGGGAGCGCTACTGGCGCCGGGCGGGCTACTGGTTCACGGACCGCCGGCTCATCCTGGACGACGGGAGCCGCATCCACATGGTCCCGTACGGCGAGGTGGCCCTAAGCTCCCTCGCGCTCGAGTCGGACGGACTGATATTCTCGACCGTGTACGGCAAGGAGTTCATCCTGCGAGGCCTGGGCAATCCGGGGGGGCTTGCCGACTTCCTCATGAGGATGGGGCGGGAGGCGCGGCCTGGTTCGCCCGGTCGTCCACCACCTGCCCGTCCATCATCCTGACGGTGCGGTCGGCCATCCGGGCTATCCGCTCGTCGTGCGTGACGATGATGAGCGTCTTGCCCTGCTTCTCCTTCATCGTCCGGAAGACCTCCAGGACCTCCCGGCCGGTCTTCGAGTCGAGCTCGCCCGTGGGCTCGTCGGCCAGGATGAGCGGGGGGTCGTTCGCGAGCGCCACCGCGATGGCCACCCTCTGCTGCTCGCCCCCGGAAAGCTCGTCGGGCAGGTGCGGCGCACGCTCCTCCATCTTCACCATGCGGAGGAGCTCGTCGGTCCTCTCCCGCCGCCTGGCCCCGCCGGCGCCCTCGAGCCTCATCGGGAGCTCGATGTTCTCGCGCGCCGAGAGCGTCGGCACCAGGTTGAAGAACTGGAAGACCACGCCCACGCCGGTGCGCCGGTAGCGCGCCAGCGCCGGTTCGCCGAGCTGGACGATGTTCTGGCCGCCCACCGTGATGGAGCCGGCGTTGGGGCGGTCCAGGCCGGCTATCATGTTGAGGAGCGTGCTCTTCCCGCACCCGCTCGGGCCCAGTATCGTTATCATCTCGCCCGAGGCGACGTCCAGCTGGACCTCGCGCAGGGCCCGCACCTCGGTGTGGCCGGTCTTGTATATCTTTATCAGGTTCCGCACGGAAATATCGGGCATCTCAACCACCTCTCAGGCGAAGGACCTGGGCCAGGTCGGCCCGGCTGGCCTTCCACGAGACCGCGTACGATGTCAGGATGAGCGAGGCGACCGTGGCCGCCAGGAGGCCGAGCGTGTCCGCCGAGACCACCAGCGAGCGCCCGAGCGGGTCCACGCCGCTCGTCCCGAAAAGGCCCAGCGCCATGTAGGAGGTCATGAACCCGGCCGCCGTGCCCACGCTCAGCGCCAGCACCAGGAGCGTCAGCGCCTCGGCGACGAAGATGGAGGCCACCTGCCGGCGCGTGGCGCCGCGGGCGAGCCATCCGGCCGTCTCCTTCCGGCGCTCGTACACCGCCGCCGTCAGGATGAGGGCCAATCCGGCCGTCACGATGACCAGCGCGAACCCGCTCTCGATCAAAAGGAACTTGTAGCCCGACACGCTGACCGGGCCGCCCTGGAGGTCCTCGAGGTAGTCCGGCTGGACCAGCACCTGCCACTGGCGGACGGCAGGGAACGCCCCCCGTATCGCGCTTGCGGCCTCGTGCGGCGAACCGCTCCGGACGAGGACGGCGGCGCCACCGACCTTGACGGTGTCCAGGTCCAGGTTGCCGACGTCGATGTAGGCGGCCGGGAGGATGTTTTGGATGTAGCCCTTGTAGACGTCGCCCACCAGTCCCGGCATCGTCTTGACCACGGCCACTATCCGGCAGCTTATCTGGACGGGCTGGGCCTGGCCCGACACGGAGATGCGGAGCTGGACCGTGTCGCCGGCGCCGGCCGAGCTCTGGGACTGGAGGGCCTGGTTGATGATGAGGCGCTTGCCGCCGGAGAGCGAGGCCACGTCGGAGGGCGAGCCCTCGACGAAGAGGCGCCCGTCGAGGAAGGCCGTCCGCGAGTAGTTGCGGGACTGGAGGGCGAAGAGGTCGATGCCCCCGCGCGCCAGCGATGCGCCCGATATCGAGAACGCCCAGGCCGTCTTGTCCACGTGCGGGAGGGCCTCGAGGGCGGGGCCGAGGCTCGCATTGTACGCGGCCGACGACGGGAAGGTGGCCCGGACATCCGAGCCCACGATGACGCGGGAGAGCGCCTGCTGGTGGTCGGATTCGGTGGCGGCCCAGGTGGTGACGAGGATGCCGAACGTGATGGATATCGCGATTATCACGCAGACGCGGGAGGCCCGCCGGGGGTTCCGGACGAGGTTTCTGTCCACCACCGGCCAGAGCTCCCCCGTTATCGGCCGGGTGAGCCGGGCGAGGAAGCCGTACGGCCTGTACGAGGCCCGGGTCAAAAGGCTCGTCACGCCGAATATGAGCATGAGCGGGATGAGCCAGGAGATGAGCGTCCCGATGCCCCGCAGGACCATGAGCACGAAGAACGCCATGTCCAGGGAGCGGCCCTCCTCGTACCATTTCAGCGGGTCGAAGAGGATTATCGGAAGGTAGAACACGACCGCAAGCGTGGTGAAGAGGACGGCCCACTTGGGGTTGTACTTCTCGACGGACTCCTCGGTCGAGTAGTAGTGCATCCCCTCGGAGATCTCGGCCCGCACCGCGCGGCGGGCGGGGATGAATATCGCAAGCACCATGAGCAGCACCCCCAAGAACATCGAGAGGCCGACCGAGGTGTCCGTTATGTACAGCCCCGGAACGAACCCCGGCGCCGAGGGGATTACGAACGTGAAAAGCACCCCGCTCACGAGCGCGCCGGCGGCAAGGCCCGTCACCCCGGCGAGGACCCCGAGTATGATGCCCTCGGTGAGGAAGAGCCGCATGAGGTGCGACGGCGTGGCGCCCCTGGACTTGACGAGCGCGGCCTCGCGGCGGCGCTCGGACATGCCCATGTCCACGCCCAGTATCCCCAGGTACAGGCCGAGGAATACCACGGGCAGGGAGAACGCCAGGTACTTCACCCGGGCGTCCTGGAATGACTGGGAGGTCGTCTCGAGCACGGGGGCGAGGTTGTTTTCGAATATGTCGACGCTGAACTCGTCGCCGGCGAGCGTCAGGCGGGTCTCGAGCGCGGCAAGCGACAGGCGGGAGCTCGCGGCGTCGAACGGGTTGAGCACCGAGTACCGTTCGGCCCAGATGCAGTAGTGGAATGTCCGGTTGAAATGGTCGTCCACGTCCTTCATGCTGTAGAGCTCATCGCCCGCCCTGAGCCGGGCCACGATGCCCCCCAGCTCGCGGAGCTCCACGAACGCCGCCCTGTTCTTCGTGAAATAGCGCCCGAGCTCGCCGGATTTTGCCGGGTTTTCCCGGCCCTGCGGGTTGTAGATGCTCGGCGACTCGCTCGTGAAGACATAGGAATTGGGAACGCCCTCGTGCGATATCACTGCGGTGATGGAAAGCTCGACCGTGTTGTTGCGGTATTCCGGCTGGTGGGTCGTGGAATTGTAACCGGCCCGGACCAGCGCAACCAGCGAAAGCTTCTGCCCGGCGCCCGCCCCGATTGCGGCCGAGAGGTTCTGGCTGATCACTATCCCGCCGGGGGAGAGGCGGAACGCCCCGCCGAACCCGAAGCGCGGCGCCACGGAGGCGAAGCCCTCCTGGACCCCGCTGAGGGCGATGCTGACCGGGGCCGATGTGTTCGACGGGGACTGCACGAACGCCTCGTACTGGAAGGCCGAGATGGGCTCCACGCGGTCGACGAGCCTCACATCGGAGAGCGAGCCCGCGACCGACGCAGGGTCGGCGGTGGACGCAGTGCGCGCCATAAGGTCCACGGGGACGTTCGACAGGAGGGAATCCATGGTCACGCGGGCGGAGGAGTCGATGGAGATGCTCTCCGCCGCCACGAGCGTCACGGCCAGCGTGACCCCGATAATGGCAGAGAATGTCCTCCGGGTGTTCTTGAAGGTCTGGAGCAGCGAGTACTTCAGGAACGTGCCCGCCGGGGCCATCGTGGATTGTAGTGCCGTGGGGGATACTTGAAGCTATTGGTGGAGGGCCCTGACCGCTCCCTCACTGCGGCTTGTATCTCAGGAGCGCCCCCGCGCCTCCGAGATGCGAAAGCTTCTTCCCGGCCTCGTGGGCCGTGCTGATTATCATGTAATTGGCGTTGGTCCGCTTGGCCATGCGAAAGAGCCGCTCGGCCTTTCCCCTGCGCATGAGCTCGTCGGTGACGAGGAGCATCACGGCCGCGCCCTGCTCGAGGGCCCTCGCCGTCTCGTCGTAGCCGTAGGCGCATTTCCCGTCCTTCGCTATCTCTGCCAGGAGGGATTCGACCTGCGCCGTCTCCTGCCCGACGCGCGACTCCGAAATGACCCTCGAGACGATGTCCCGCTTCATCATCTCGTAGATGCCGGTCATGCCCGACTGGCCCGTGCCCTCGCTGTGGTACCCGGCGAAGAGCTCCGGCCGGCGCTCCCGGCCGAATTTCAGGAAGGCGTCCCGGGTGAAGCCCGGGCCGCAGAGGACGACGGGGCCGTCCTTCTTGACCTGGGCGAGCATCGCCAGGACGTCGCCGAAATAGTTGTCCGTCCCGCCTCCCCTGGCATCGTAGTCCTTGCCGGAGACATGGGCGGGGATGTCGGCCACCCACTTGACACCGTGGTGGTGCAGCGTCGCCAGCGTCGCCTCCTCGTCGTCGATGGCGACGAACGTGAGCAGGGGGCGAGTGGTGGATTCCACGGCCTGGCGGATGATGTCTATCTGATGGTCCCCCCAGCCCTCCTTGCCGATGGTGAGCTCGACCCCCTGCTCGATGTTCAGGGTATGGAACGAGCCCAGGTCCTGCGGCCCCTCGCGTATCGGGCCGCTGACCCGGAGCCGGTCGGAGAACTCGGCGAACTCGACCTCCTCGACGTCGACGGCGAGCCACATCCTCTTCTTCTCGCCGCGCTCCTCCCGTATCTTGTCCCGGCCGGTCTCCTGCCGGCGGGCGCTCAGCGCCCCCACGCGGTCGCCCCGCTGGACGACATTGTAAAGGTGCCACAGGTCGTCGGGCGTGTCCACGAACAGCCGGAGAACGTGGCCCTTCGGGTCCTTGTAGAGAACTCGCACGGGCCGAGATATGGGCGCGGCGCTATAAAATTGTTGCACACGGGCGTGAGGCGGAGAGAAAAACGAGTGGGTGAGCGGACGAGCGGGTGAGCGGACGAGCGGGACGGGAGGCCCGTACTCCACTCGTCCACTCGTCCACTCGTGCACTCGTCGGCCTGTCCGCTGCAGGCTGTACGCTGTCCGCTCGTCTGTTTCCCGTACGCCTACTTCTCGTCCTCGATCTGCAGCACGCGTTTTACCAGCGGGCCGAACGAAAAGTCCTTGACCACGACCAGGTCCGGGACCGAGATGAGCGTCAGGGACGGCTCGTCCCTGAAGAGGCCGCGCTCCTGGTAGGCCCGCGAGGCCCCGCGCCGGCGGCGCTGGAGGTCGGTGAAATTGCCGGCCAGCCCCATCATGATGCCCTCGCGCTGGCCGGCCACGTGGAAGAACGCGGGCATGTCCCTCAGCGCCCGCTCGACGCCCTTCCGGCGTGCCGTCGAGGAGGCACCGGGCATCGTCTCGTAGCGGGAAACGGCCAGTATCTCGAGCCCGGTCCTCTGCATGTCCGGGATGCGGGCGGGCAAAAGCAGCCTCTCGGACTCGAGGCGCCTGCGTATCTTGGAGAGGGACTGCCGGGTCACGCCGGTCCTCCGGGCGACCTCGTTGTCCGCGAGGCCGGGGAACCGCACGAGCCCCAGGAGCACGCGCTTCTCTATCCGGCTCAGCCGGCGGGGCGAGGGGCTCCCGGCCCGGACGGGCGCCGGCGGGTCGGTCGCCGGCCGGCCGATGCAAAAAGCCTGGGCGAGTATCCTCGAAAAGTCGAAGAAGCGCAAAAGCCGCGTCTCGTTGAGCGGGAAAATCACAGTCTGCCGGCCGGAGGCGCCCCCTGCCAGCGCGCCCCGGTCGGCCAGCAGTTGGCATCCCTTCTCGGAGTCGGTCCAGGCGTCGGTGTAGTTGCGGCACATCGAGAAGAGCAGGAGGTGCTCCGTGTCGGCGACCGCGAAGAAGACGTCGTCCATGCCGGAGAGGACGTCGCGCAGGGAGCGCAGGAGCTCCTCCCTCGGGAGCAGGACATTGAGCCGGGCGACGGTCACGATGAGGAGCTCGCCCCCGAGCCGCTCCAGGTAGGGTATGCGGACGCTCCGGAGCCGCCCGGAGCGCAGAAGCCGGTTGCGTATGGCCGTCACTGTGGATATCCGTAGCCCCAGCTCGGATGCGAGCTCCCGGTCGTTTCGGGAAGGGAACCGGACCAGGCCGTAGAACGCCAGCTTCTCGTTGGCGGAGAGCCCCCGCGATGTCATCGGGGTACATGAAACCGGCGATTTATGATAAATCTTGCGCCGTTTTTTGGGAAATGGTCAACTTTTCGGGGCCCGGAGAGCCTTTCTCGCCATGAACACCCCCAGCGCCGCCAGGGCGGCCGCCGCGCCGGCGCCGGGGATGGCGCCCTCCGGCTCCGGGGCCGCCGGCCGGTTCCGCACCGAGACGGCGCGCTCGAGCTGGTTGTTGGCGGCGGTGGCCTCGCGGGGCGTGACATCCGCGACGACCGCGTGTATCAGGTGCTCGCCCGGCCCGGAGGCGTTCCACCCGATGAAGACCATCGACGAGGACCGGGCGGCGACGGACACCGGGCGGCTCCCGATGAGCTTCCCGGAGACCGGGGGCCCGTCGTAGAAGTTCACGGTGCCGGAGGCCTCGCGGTCGCCGGTGTTGTTCACGCGGGCCTGGAGCGTGATATTGAGGCCGGCGTACGGCCGGGAGTTCGAGGCCACCACCGCGGCCATCACGAGGTCCGGGCGGGCCAGCACGACGATGCTCGAGGATGCCTCGTCGTTGGATGAATTGGAATCGTAGGGCTGGATGTCGGATATCGTCACGTACACGGTGTGGTTGCCGGAGGAGAGCTTCCAGACGGCCGACGGGTTCCGGCTCTCGCCGGCCGGGACGCTCACCTGCACGGAAGCATTTGGCAATCCGGGCGTGCTGAAGTTGACGCGGGCGGTGGCGTTCCCCCCGCCGGCGTTGCGCACCACCGCGCTGACGGTGGTCTCCTCGTCGCTGAAGGGCTGGGCGGGCGTGAAGCGGATGTCGGCGGGCGACACGGAGAGGTCGGCGGCCGCCCGGGGCACCACCGACACGCGGTCCTGCGCCGACGCCGACAGGCCGGAGGAGGACGCCTCCGCCCGCAACGGGAGGTCGCCGGGCGACGCCGGCGCGAGGATGTTCGCCGAGTAGTACCCCCTGCGGTCGGTGGTGGCGTTGAGGGTCGCGTTGCCGGCGGTGATGCGCACGGCCAGGCCGGCCGGCCGCACGCCGGTGTCGAAACGGGCCAGTCCGGAAACGGCAAACGTCTCGCAGGAGTAGACGGTGCGGGATTCGACGTCGAGCGAGAGGTCGAGCCGCGAGGGGGCCGTGTTGTTCACGATGACCTGGACGGACGCCACGCTGGAGCTCCGGCTGCCGTTGACGGCCGAGGCCAGGAGGGTGTGCGGCCCGTCCGGGTAGCCGGTGGTGTCCCAGGACCAGCGCCAGGAATCCACGCCGGCGGCGCGGTTCCAGCCGCCGCCGTCGACGCTCACGTTGACCAGGAGGGCGTTCTCCGATGTGCCGGAGATGTTGACGGCGCCCGCGAGCACGTCGCCCGAGAAGGGGAAATCGATGCTGACGACCGGGTCGCCCGGCGCCGCCGCCGAGGCCGGCCACGGGAGGGCCGCGGCCGACAGGGAAAGCAGGAGTGCGGCGGCCCAAAGGCCGCGGCGGGCGCTCATCTCCACCTAAACCATTTTCTACGGCTTTAAACATTCCCCCGGCGTGAAGATAACGCCGCAGTGCGTGCCCTGCCTGCTCCGGCGGGCCATCTACGAGGCGGAGCTCTCCGGGCCGGAGAAGGTCCCGGCGGCGATACGCGCCGCCTGCGGGGTGTTCGCCCGCCGCTACCGGCCGGGCGCAGTGTCGGCCCGGCTGGCCACTGAGGTGCACGCGGCCGTTTACCGCGCCCTGGGCGACCGGGACCCGTACCGCGACGTCAAGCGCAGGAGCAACGATGTGGCGCTGGGCCTTCTTCCCGCCGCCGAGAGGTTCATCGCCCGGTCGAAGGACCGCCTGCGCGCCGCCATCCTGTGCTCCATCGCCGGGAACATGCTGGACTTCGGCATACGCTCGGACATGCAGAGGCCGGAGGACCTCCGGCACGCCTTCTCCGACATACTGCGCGAGGGGCTGGGCGTCGACGACATCCCGCGCCTGCGGAAGCTCCTCCGGCCCGGCGCGAAGGTGGTCTATCTCGCCGACAACTGCGGAGAGATAGTGTTCGACCGGCTGGTATTCCACGAGCTGCGCCGGCTGGGCGCCTCCGTCACGCTGGTCGTCCGCGGCGAGCCCATCCTGACGGACGCCACGCTCGAGGATGTCGAGGAGCTCGGGCTTCGCGCCGACGTGGACCGCGTCCTGGAGACGGGCTCGTTCGCCGTCGGGGTCGACCTGGGCCGGATGGGCGCGGCGCTCCGCCGTGCCCTGAAGGAGGCCGACGTCATAATCAGCAAGGGCATGGCCAACTTCGAATCGTTTTCGGGCACGAAGTGGCGCCCGATGATCCACCTCATGCGGACCAAGTGCGCCCCGGTGGCGCGCGCGGCCGGCGCGCCCATGGACGTGAGCGTCGCGAAGATGTGGCGATGAGAGAAGACGAGGTTGGCAAGGAGGCAAGTTGGCAAGTTCGTAGACTTGTTAACTTGTTGACCTGTTAACTTGATGACTTCACTTGCCAACCTGCCAACTTGAATCAATCGCATTGCGCTTCACGGCGGAGGCAGCAGGTACCACGCCGCCGACATCGTGACGACGGCTATCGCCACCGATGTCCAGGTCAGCAGGACGAAGTGCCAGGCGGCCCCGCCCTTGTGGCCGCCGCTTATCGTCCGGGTGGTGACGGCCGAGACCAGGGCGTGCACGAGCATCATGAAGAGCATCGCCGCCCCCATTATCTCGAAATTGAACGCACCGGCGTTGAGTATCATCATGTTGCCCACGGGAGCGCTCGTGCCGCCCGCGGCCGAAAGGTCCGAATTGAGGTTCTGGGCCAGCTTGTCGAAGTTCTGCATTATCATCAGCGTCATGTACAGGACGAACGCGATGGCGAAGGCCAGGCCGTAGAGGATGCCCGTCAGCGTCGAGGCCGAATCGTACTTCATCCGGCGCAATCCGACGATCTTCAGGAAGTTGTCGCTGATGATGGAGCTGACCTTCTTGGGGCTCCCTCCGGCCTTGATGCCCTCGACGTACATCTCCGTGAACTTGGATATGAGCTCCGAGAGCGTCTCGGCGCTGAAGTACTCCCAGGCCCGGGGCCTGTCTATCCGGAGCGCCAGCCGCTTGTAGAGGTCGTCGACGTTCTTCGTCAGCGGCCCGAAGTCGTGGCGGCGGAGCTTGCCCAGGGGGACGGTTATGTCCTTGCTCGTGGCGGCCACGGCGGCGCCCAGCGAGCGCAGGAAGGCGGCGAAGTTGTCGTCCCGGCGCTTTATCTTGTCCTCCTCGCGGTTCACGAAGTGCCCCAGCACGAGCCAGGGCGTGAGGACGTATGCCAGCGCCAGCGGGAGGTACACCCGGCCGTTGAGGAAATCGTACTTGAGGCCGCGGGACATCGCGTCCGCCTCCATCGAGGAGAGGGTCTGGAGGGCCATGAAGAATATGGTCACGAATATCGCGGCCATCACTATTCCCTCGAAGACGGCGTTGTTCCACTGCTGGTAGAAGAAGAGGCTGAGGACCAGCGTGGCGACGCTGAAGAGCCATCCGGCGAGCAGCACGGCCCCGGAAGGGTTGTTGAAAGGGATGAGCGAGGCCACGGAGGCGAAGACGAGTGTCAGGAATATGGAGGCCCAAACGCCGCGCGTGATCATCTGCTTTGTCGGGGTGGCGACGCCCATCCCGTGCCAGATGCTCTCCCCGGGGACAACCACCGCCAGCACCGCCAGGAAGGCCATCTCGACGAACAGGAAGACGCCCACCGAGGCGCCCAGCCACATGTTGGGGTCCTGGCCCCTGGATATGAACGGCGCCAGCGTGGCGAAGACGATGATGAACATCACCGACACGACGAGCGAGACGAAGATCTCCTTCATCCACTCCACTCGCGTCATGGCGCCCTGGTACTTGAGCGAGTACTGGTTCATCACCACGACCTGCTCGGTCTGGAAGAACACCTCGGCCGGCTCGCCGCCCTCGACGCCGTGGGCGAGCCTGTTGAGGAAATCGGCCAGTAGGTCCGAGGGCGTGGTCTGGGCCACGAACCGGCAGGCGCGCTCAAGGCTCACGTTCCACTTGTCGACCATGATGAATATCTTGTTTATCTCGACGGCGAGCGAGCGGTACTCCCTCATGCGCGAGATGATGTCGAACATCTCCTTGCGGGCCGACTCCGAGACCGCGAGCACGCCCATGCGCGTTATGAAGAGGTGCATCTCCCGGTCGATGTCGGAGCCCCTCTGCTCCCAGAGGAAGAGCGGGTAGAAAATCATGATAAGCAACACAACGGCTGAAAGACTGAAGAAAGGTATAGTCACGTAGTTCGAGTCGAATGTCCTTGGGAGGAGAAGAACAAGGCTTGCCTGCAGGCAAATAGTCATCACGGTGACAGCCAGGGTGATGGACAGCCAGCGCTGGGCCGGCATCCGGAGCTCCTCCTTGTACGCCGTGGTGAACTTGCTCAAGCGCGCACCCTGCGGGTGTTGAATGGCGGTGGGATATTAAATAATATAGGTTTCAAGGCGCAAGGCGCACCGTGAAAGACCGCCCTCGGGGCGGTCTTTTAGGCCGAGACGAGCATTGCTCGTCTACGGAGGCGCAGGGGGCGAGGGGGCAGGGCGCAAGGTTCAATGTGCAAGCCGTAGGGAGGAAGGCGGATGCCGCAAATGGCATCGGGTATGGTCTTTCGGCCCCGCCACCCTCTTCACCACCAT
>Ga0233425_10009230_pt1 | contig 12637 bp, 9 predicted proteins | sample Watercolumn_Towu_2_FD_181712 | JGI IMG/M metagenome (GOLD analysis project Ga0233425, IMG submission 181712) | Freshwater microbial communities from Lake Towuti, South Sulawesi, Indonesia - Watercolumn_Towuti2014_140_MG | ecosystem: Environmental > Aquatic > Freshwater > Lake | place: Indonesia...
CCGGCCTGCGGGTGATCTGAGCCTCCTCAGTTCGCCGGATTCAGCACCACCGTCAGCTTCTCCCCGAAGCGCGCGCGCCCCTCGGAGAGCATCTCGAAGGTGAGTGCCGTGCGCTCATTCGTGGGCAGCGTCACCTCGAAGGGGGCGAACTCCGCGTCCCCGAGTCGCGGCACAGCCTGCTCGATCGGCACCCGCACCTCGCTGGTTGAGTCCTCGGTGGTCGCAAGGTAGACGCGCCCACCCTCGCCCGCTGACCGCCACTTCGCCCAGCCGATGTTCCCCACGGAGCCCCGGATTCGGATGGGCTTGCCGGCGACAACCGACACCTCCTGCCCGTCCTGCTCGACCGCGACCCAGTCGCCTCCGGCATCGAGCACTTCGAGCCGGTTGAACTCCGCGTTCAGGTACTTCGGCGGGTTGCTGCCGTCGTAGGGGCGATTGCCCACGGCGAGGACCGGTTCATCGGCCGACGTGGCCGTTTCGCCGTCGCCCACCAGAGCGGGGAACTTCCCGGCCTCCGCGGCCGCGAGGAAGTCCTCCCCGATCTCCCCCCACATCGCCTGCATCCCCTCGGCGTCGGCGTCCCGATCGACGCGGAACTGCGGTTCGCCGGGCGGACGAACGCGCTCGGCGGTCAGCGGCCCGCTGAGCTCGCGGATGACGCGCGTGATGTCGCGCCAGGTGCCGTCCGGGTTGATGATCCCGTAGTCGCTGCGCTCGTTGTAGCGGTAGCCGCCAGGGTAGAACCAGCACACCGCGCCGCTGGCCCCCGACCGGAGGGTCATTGTGAGGAAGTCGCGGTAGAACTGCGCGCCGAAGTCCAGGCGCCCCTCGTCCTGCGTCATGCGGGCCTGGTCCCACACCGAGTAGCCGAACTCCGCCCACATCACCGGGCGCCCGGGAGCCGTGTACCGCGAGTAGGCCGCGGTGAACCACCCCGGTACGACGCGGTCCCAGGCGCCGATGCGGCCGTAGCCCTCGGGCTCCATCACATCGACCGACTTCGCGAGGGCGCCGAAGTCGTAGGCCATCGCCGCCGCGCCGGCGGTGGGATCGCCCGCGATGTTCTTGCGGAAGCTGATGAGGTGATTCGGGTCGACGCTCTTGATCTTCTGCGCCGCCCGCAGGTGCGCTTTGCTCAGGAAGTCATCCACGAACCGTCGGTACGCGGCCACCATCACGCGCCACTCGCCGTCGGTCGAGACCTGCTGGTCCGAGGGCCCGGTCGGCACACCGTCGACACGCGGGACCGGCACGCCCCAGTCGCGCTCGGCGTTCTCGAGGCTCCCGTACCGCTCCGCGACCCATTCGGCCCACGGTGGGTCCCAACGTTTGCGCATGTCATACCAGCCGAAGACGGGCTCCCAGGCGAGGTCGTAGACGAACAGGTTGTCCATCTCGGCGAGGCGGTACCGCTGGATGATCTCCCCCATCTGCGGCCACTGGAAGTCGAGGGGTGTCCCGGGGCGCAGCGACAGGTTCACCTTCAGGCCGTGTCGCTCGCAGCGCATGAGGAGGTCCAGCAGGTTCCCGCTGTCGATCGAGCGGTGGTACACGAACACGCTGACCATGTTCATGCCCATCGCGGCGATCCGCTTCAGGTCGCGCTCGGTCACCTCGGGATCGTAGGGCTGGGGGTCGAGCCAGAACTCGAAGTACTCGCCGTCCTCAATGCCGCACTCGGAGGAGGGCATGTAGTTGACCCCGTACGGGTACCACTTCCGGTCGCCGTCCCAGAAGTCCCCGTCGCGCGCGGTGATGAACTGCGGCTGCGGCTTCGGTCGCCAGACGAGCAGCGGGTGCTGCAGCTCGTCGATCACCGCGTCGCCCTGGAGCAAGCGCGTCGTCACCACATACTCATCGCCCGCCGTGGCGCCCCGCTCACGGGTTGCCTCCACGACCTCCCGCGCGCCCGGGGCTACGTCGACAGGGAAGGTCCGCGTCAGCAGCGGGTCGCCGCCGGCGTTGGGCCGCACCGCGATCTCGACGCTCAGCCCCTCCGCGGCGTTCCGGCCCTCGTTCACGACCTGCGCGCCGACGCGGATCGGCTCGCCCTCGAAGTACGCGTAGCGCTCGGTGCCGCCCTCGTAGAGGAACACGCCCCGCAGCATCCGTTGGGCCAGGCGCGTGACGGCGCCGATCACCTCGTCGCGCGCGGCGTATGACGCTTCGCCCGCCGTGATCGAGGCGACGAGACTGCTCTTCAGCGGCGGCGTCTCGTTGATCGTGAGCGTCGCGAGCGTCCCCGAGACCTCGCCGTCCTCGCCGCGCACCTGCACGAGGGGAATCCAGCGCCACTTCCGGTTCTTCGCGAAACCCGTCCCCTGGGGCCGCGGGTGGCAGGAGAGGACCTCCTGGGGCATTGGCAAAGAGCCCGCGCCGAGCAGGCTCCGCCCCGCCGAGGGGTCGAGCGTCTTCGCGTTGCCGTTGGGGTAGAGCTTGTAGGGCGGGCTGACCGAGTCGATGACCGGCGCGTCCGCGAGCGCAAACTCGGGCTCATCGGCCAACGGATCGACCGCGCTGCCGATCTGGTCGATCCAGTACTCGTGCTCGCCGCCGGGCACCGCCGTGTGGGTCATCGCGAGACCGATCGCGAGCTGCACGACGTTCGTGGGTTTGAGCGCGTCGCCCGCCGCGCCGCGCCCCTGCGACGCACTGTCGTGCCAGTACCTGAAGTCCGAGGGGCGCACGGCGTAGGGCTTCCACTCCGGGGTCAACGGCACGACCGCGATCCACCGCGAGCCGTCCGCCTCGCGCCATTCCAGCGACAGCTGCGTAGTCCGCGGCCCGCCCTTGGCCCAGAAGCACGTCAGGGTCGCGCCGTCCGCGAAGACACCGGGCTCGACGCGGAAGGCCAACGTGTCCCACCCGTGCAGGTCCGCGAGCCTCACATGCAGCGCGCTGCGACTCCCGTTCGCCCCCGGGCCGGATGCCGCGACGGCGCAGCCCAGGTCCGGGCGGTCGCTGCCGCGCTGGTTCGGCGGCGGTTCGCTCTCATCGAATTCGAGGATCAGGTTGTCCGGCGGCGTGCGCGCCAGCCGGTCGAGGTACTGCTCCTTGTCCAGCCACTCGCCGTCGATCTTCGTGAGCAACCGCGAGAAGGCCGGCGCGCCGACAGTGACGAGGTCTCCGCCCTGCTGCAGGTAGGCGTTCAGCGCCTCGACCGCCATCGACGGGAAGCACTGGGCGTGGGGCAGCACCAGCAGGTCGAAGTGCTCGGCAGTGAGCACGTAGGGGTTCGCGAGCTGCTCCCCGGTGAGCCGCGTGGCCGTCAGGCCCGCCGCCTCCAGCGCCGCTGCGTAGCGCTCCGCCACCGCGCGGTCGAGGCCCGGCATCTCATCACAGAGCACGGCCACGTTGCCCGCCTCGGACCGCCGCCAGCCGGTCTGCTCCAGCACGTCCGGCGCTCCCGCCTTCAGCGCCTCCCACTGGTCGGCCACCGCCTGGGTCACCACCCGGATCGGCCCCGTGTGCGCGATGGAGCCCAGCGGCTGCCGCCAGTCGTCGCCGAGCCACAGAGCGATCAGGACTTCCCGCGTCTCCGCATACCGGGGCGCGGTGAGCGTGAAGGTCAGCTCCCCCTCGCCGCGCACAAGCTGCCGCTCGCCTTGCCGCACGACGTTCGTCGGGTCCTTTAGCTCGCAGTTCAGCCGCGCCTCGCCCTCGGCGACCACGTACTTCGCCGTGACCTCGAAGGGCCGCCCCTCAACCACCCGGTCCGGTAGCGCCGTGAACTCGCACGCCGTCCCCTGCGCGCTCACCCGAGCCGCCGCCAGCAGCAAGAGTCCCGCAATCCTCTGCATGAGAGCCGTCTTCCCCTCTTCGTCGTCTTCCCAGCTTCCCGTTTTCGTGGCCGTCCCTCGGCAGGACGGCCGTCCCTTCCCCGCGAACGACCCGCAAGCCTCGTTCGGAAGGAGCGCGCTCACATGGCCGACACCGCCCGCCTCGCCTTCGTAGGCGCCGGGAACCACTCGACCCAGGCGCTGTACCCGTGCATCGCCCAGATTCCCGAGTTCGACCTCGTCGCGGTGTGCGACCTCGACGCGGGGAGGGCCGAGAGCGCCGCCCGGCGCTTCGGCGCGCCGAGGGCCTACACCGACGTAGACGCGATGCTGGACGAGGTGCAGCCTGCAGGCGTCTGCATCTGCGGGATGCCCGACATGCACCACTCCGTCGGGCTGGAATGCCTGCGGCGCGGTGTCCCTGTATGGATGGAGAAGCCGCCGGCGTGGGACCTCGCAGGCGCGGTCGAGTTGGTGGAGGCCGCACGAAATAGTTGCGCCTACGGAATGGTTGGTTTCATGAAACGTTTCGCGCAGGCGAATGCCATCGCGAAGGAGTATCTCGACTCCGGCGAGTTGGGGCCGGTCTCCTCCATTACCCTCATGCATGGCGCGGGTCGGTATGACGAGTTCCGGCGGATGCTGCTCTTCAACGGGATTCACATGATCGACCTCGGCCGGTTCCTCGCGGGTGAGTGGATCACGCTGCACGCCTTCGGGGCGCAGACCTCGGCGGGGACGCAGGCGATCTCGGTCTCCTTCACCCTGGATTGCGGCGGCGTGGGGCAGCTCAATATCAACTCGGCGCACACGTGGCAGGACACCTTCGAGCAGGTCTATCTCACCGGCAGCGAGGGGGGCCTGCACCTGGAGTCCGGCCGCGACCTCGAGGTCATCAGCCAGAAGCGGCGCTTCTCCGAGGGCCGCGGTCTGGAGACCTTCGGCTGGAGCGGCCGGTACACGACCTCCCACAACCTGTCCGGGTGGTTCTCGAGCGGGCACCACACGAAGGGCTACTGGGGCGAGCTCCGCCACTTCGCGCGCGCGGTCCTGGGCCAGGTGGAGCCCGTCGCGACCCTCGCCGACGGCGTCCAGGCGATGCGCATCATCGAGGCGATCATGCAGAGCCTCGCCTCCGGCGGACCCGTCGTCATCGCCGAGGTGCAGTAGACCAGTGCTTGGGGGATCAGTACCCGTGACCGGTTTGCGCCAGACGTCGGCGGAAACTGAGTAACTGAAGGTGGCTTCAAAATCAGTGCCAGGAACGGTCTTCCGCCGAGTATTGCCGCGAGTAGGGGTCTGTTGCGGGAAAACCAGTTCCAGGCACCGACTTCTGAAGCCACCTCACTGATACTGATCTCCCAGCTGACGTGGCGCCCGTGCCGTGCGGGGGTCCCGGAGCAGCGCACTGCTACCCGTAGTTCGCCCGGAGTTCGTCCACGAAGCGCTTTGACTGCGCCGTCACCTCCCACGCCTCCGGCCAGAAGCACAGGTCGACCGCCCACCAGGGCGACGTGTAGCCCGCCTCGAGGATCGCGGGCACGAGGAGATCGAAGTCCAGCACCCCGGTGCCGAAGGGTGCATGGGTCGACGTCTCGTCCCCGTGGAGCGTCTCATCGGAGTCGATCAGATGGATGTGGCCAATCCGCCCCTTCAGCCGCGCAATGAGCTCGGCGGCACCGCCGGGGAGGGTCTCGATCGGCTCGGCCTGCCGGGCCGCCACGACGCTGCACATGTGGGCATGGCAAGTGTCGAGGAGCACCTTGAAGGCGTCACGCCCGACGTCATCATGGAGCTTCACGATCTCCGATGGCTTGTTGAACATGAAGCCCGGCTCGAACTCCCAGACAAGCAGCAGGCCGGCGTCGGCGGCAACATCGGCGCACTCCTGCCATAGGCCGACCAGGTTGTCCCACGCCCGCTCGTAGGTCTCACCAGCCAGCAGCGGCGGCGGACTGACGGTGTCGGTGCGGATCGAGGGACTGCCGATGGCCGCGCAGAAGTCCACGTTCCGCTTGAACGTCTCCACGTAGCCGCGCCGGACCGCGGGGTCCGAGGAGGCCGGCGGGTTGGCGTACAGGTCGGCGGCGAACCCCGACAGCTCGAGCCCGTGGTCGGCGATCTTCTGTCTGAGCGCCGCGCGATCGGCTGCGGTAGGGTAGTCGTCCGGGTGAGCGTGGGGACGGAAGCCCGCGAGTTCGACGCCGTCGAACTCCAGCTGCTGCAAGGTGGACAGAACCTCGTCCAACGGGACGGGGTTGCTCTCGTAGGGACCGAACATGTAGGCCCAGCTGCCGACCGAGATCTTGGCCATAGACGGAGATGCCCCCTTTCACGGGTCCGCGACGCAACGGCAAGGCACACGCGAAGTTCCGCGTGGACGACCGTACACCTTCGTTTGCCGGTGGCCGAGGCCCAGGCGTCGCCACACCCGGAGTCCGGGGCCTCGGGGCGGCTGGAGCCGGCGAGATCGGGGTACAATCAGCAGTGTCGGGTCCGGAGGCCTGGTGGACAGGAGGTGCGAGCTCGATGGCGAGCCCGAGGCAGGCCTGGCAGGCAGCCTTCCTCACCGCAACGGTCGGAGCGCTCGTGTCGGTGGGCCCCGGTTGCGGCCATGACGCGCCGCCGCTCACCGAGGCCGGCGGTCGGGGCGACCAGGACGCCACGGAGTACCGGATCGAGGCGCTCGCGCTCACCGATGTGTGGGTCGACCCGCGGCGAGGGAATGACGCGAACCCGGGGGACACCCGCTCGCGCGCTCTCCGGACGCTCGCCGCGGCGTGGCGGCGCATCCCTGCCGGCGCCGAGTTGAGCGGCGCCGGCTACCGGGTGAACCTGCTCGCCGGCCGGTACCCCACAGCGTCGATCCCGGTGTATTGGGAGCGGCGGTACGGGACCGCGGCGTACCCGATCGTGATTGAGAGCGCCGACGGGCCGCACGCCGCGGTCCTGGAGGCGGGGATCAACCTCTTCGAGTGCCGACACGTGCACTTCCTTGGTGTGGACGTGATCCCCGACCCGCCCGGTGACGCGTTCCATGCCGAGCGCTGCCGGAACCTCCTCCTGCGCGACATGCGCCTCAGCGGAGGGAACCGGCGGGCACAGGAGACCGTGAAGGCCAATCAGTGCCGCTACGTCTACGTGGAGGACTGCGACATCGCGGGCGCCTACGACAACGCGGTGGACTACGTCGCGGTGCAGAACGGGTGGCTGCTGCGCAACCGCATCCACGACGCCGGGGACTGGGCCGTGTATGTCAAGGGCGGCTCAGCCTACATACGGCTGGAAGGGAACGAGATCTTCGATGCCGGCACGGGCGGCTTCACGGCGGGTCAGGGCACGGGAATGGAGTTCATGACCCCGCCGTGGCTCCACTATGAGGCCTACGGCATCCGGTTCGTCAACAACGTGGTGCATGACACCGACGGGGCCGGGATGGGAGTGAACGGCGGGTACAGCGTGCTCCTGGCGCACAACACGCTCTACCGGGTCGGTCAGCGCAGCCACGTGGTGGAGGCCGTCTTCGGCCTGCGGGGCTGCGACGGCAACACAGAGCGATGCCTCCGGTACCTCGACCTGGGGGGATGGGGCACCGCCACGCCGGGACGTGAGGAGCCCATCCCGAACCGGCATGTCTTCGTGATGAACAACCTGGTGTATAACCCCACGGGCTATCAGAGTCGGTGGCAACACTTCGCGATCTACGGTCCGCGCAGTCCGTCGGCGGGCTCGAACATCCCCTCGCCGGCGCAGGCTGATGATGATCTGCGCATCCAGGGGAACCTCATCTGGAACGGCCCCAAGACGCACCCCCTCGGCATCGAGGGCTCGGACCAGGGCTGTCGGCCCGACAACCCGACCTGCCGAGCGGGCCAGCTGCGCGCTGAGAACACGATCAACCGGCTGCGGCCGCAGCTCGTGAGTCCGGAGACGGGCAACTTCCGACCGCAGCCGGGTGGGAACGTCTTCACGGTGGAGACGCCGGCGATTCCGGCGTTCTCCTGGAGTGATCTCCCCCGCCGCCCGGTCGTGCCCCCTGGACGCTCGCAGACCTCCGTGCGTACCAACCGCGACGGGGCGCCGAGGTCCTTCCCCGACCATCCCGGCGCATACTGACGCGAGGAGAACTGTCATGGAGCGAGGGGCGGGGCGCTTGGGCGGCGAACGTGGCGTCGGCAGGGCGACAACCCCGAAGACAGGCTTCCTTCATGCGCCGGTACGGAGCGCTGTTGGCCATCGTGGTCGTCGCGCTGAGCGGCGGCTGTCGCCGCGAGACGTCGAGCGACCGGGTGGTCATCACCTACTGGGAGAAGTGGACGGGCTTCGAAGCCGACGCGATGCGGGAGACCGTCGAGGCGTTCAATGCCCGACAGGACCGCATCGAGGTCAGGCTCCTCACCACCAGCCAGATCGACCGGAAGATGCTGATGGCCACGGCGGGCGGCATCCCGCCGGACGCCGCGGGGCTGTGGTCCACCAACGTCATCCCCTATGCCGACAAGAACGCGCTCCTGCCTCTTGATGGGCTGGCGGCCTCGCACGATCTCTCGCGGGAGGACTTCATTCCCCGCTATTGGGACCTGTGCTACCACCGAGGGCACTTGTGGGGGCTGCCGAGCACTCCGGCGTCGCTGGCGCTGCACTGGAACAAGCGGCTGTTCCGCGAGGCGGGCCTTGACCCGGAGCGTCCGCCGCGGACCATCGAGGAGCTGGACGAGTTCGCAGACCGGCTGACGCAGCGCGATGCCGACGGGAAGATCACGCAGATGGGGTTCATGCCCGCCGAGCCCGGCTGGTGGCCCTGGGCCTGGGGAGCGTACTTCGGTGGGAAGCTCTGGAACGGGAAGGACCGCATCACCGCCACGGCTCCGGAGAACGTGCGGGCTTACCAGTGGGTGCGGTCGTATACGGACAAGCTGGGCGCCAAGCCCCTGCAGATCTTCTCGAGCGGGTTCGGGAGCTTCTCCTCCCCCGAGAACCCGTTTCTCTCCCAGATCGTCGCGATGGAGCTGCAGGGCGTCTGGATGCACAACTTCATCGACCAGTACGCCCCGGAGATGGAATGGGGCGCGGCGCCCTTCCCGCACCCGGCCGATCGGCCCGACCTCGCGAACACCACCCCGGTGGAGGAGGATGTACTGGTCATCCCCCGGGGGGCCAAGCACCCGGAGGAGGCCTTCGAGTTCATTGCTTTCGCCAACAGCCGAGAGGGCTCGGAGCTGCTGAACATGGGGCAGCGGAAGTTCACGCCGCTGCTGGACGTGAGCCCTCAGTTCCTGCGCGAGCACCCGAACCCGTACATCGAGGTCTTCATCGACCTCGCCAAGAGCCCGAACGCCATTGTGCCGCCGCAGATGCCGCTCTGGCAGGAGTATCAGGCCGAGATGGCTACCGCCTTCGACCAGGTGCGGCTCGCCGAGAAGGAGCCGGAGGCGGCGCTGCGCGAGGTCGAGGTGAGGATGCAGCGGAAGCTCGACCGGGACGTGAAGCGGTACGAGCGGATGGGGATGGAGTATGGGGAAGCCAACGGCTGATGACGAGACGGCACTCGCCGCCCTCCCGCGGGCAGAGACGACCGGCGACCGGCTGGCGCTCGTGGGGGCTAGCCTGGCGGCGCTCGTGGCCTTGGCCACATCGGTGGCCGGCCTGGCGGCGGCCATCTCAACCGCCGACATGGTGAGCCCGCGCGGCGCGTTCACGTGCGAGGAGGTCGTGAGCTGGGGCCTTGCGGCGGCGCTCTGGCTGTCGGTGCCCAGTCTCGCGGTGCTCGGCGCTGCGCTGGCGGCGCGGCCGCGACGCCCGGTTCGCCTCGTCGCGGCCATCCTGAGCGCCGTGTACTGCCTGGGTGTGCTGACCAGCATCTGTTACGCCGCCTGCGTGCTCGATTGACCGCCGCAGGCCGGAGGGCGGTGGCGGGAACCTGGAACGCCAACCTGCAGGGCAATGGGTGGACTTGGCAGACCTCGGGGCACAAGCGGACGTGAACGGCCGGACCGTGCCACCGGAACGTCGGGAGCCTCGACCCCGCGATCGGGTCCGCGTGGTCCTCATGCTCTGCGCGCTACACTTCTGCCTGCTGGGGCTAGCGCTGTTGGCGTGCGACCTCGCGAGCTGGCTCCTTACGGGGCAGTATGAGAGCCCGAGCCTTCTGGGGCTCTACGCCCTGCGCTGGCTGGCGGTACCGGGGATCGGCCTGTGCGGCGGGGCGGCGATGCTGGCCGCGTCGGTGCGGCCCGCCCGGCCGTGGGCGTTCCTGGCGGCGATGCTGATGCTGCTCGTCTGCGCGTGGTGCTGGGACATAGCCGGGTTCTTGGTGGCTGGACCGGAGTTGCAGTGGTGAGGGGCGACGTCCAATAGGGGAGAGGGGCAGAACGGCGCGAGACGGCGACGGCACGGCAAGGAGGGGACTGTGACGGGAGCCGAACGGCGGAGGTTGGTGAAGGGTCTAGGGTTCGTAGCCCCCTGGCTGGTGGGGCTGGGGACCTTTCTGCTCTACCCCATCCTGGCCTCCCTGTACTTCAGCTTCTGCGAATACTCCGTGCTGCAGAAGCCGGTGTGGATCGGTCCCGGGAACTACCAGGACCTGCTGACCGACAGCGTGTTCTGGAAGTCGCTCGGAAACACCGTCCTGTACGCGGCGTTCTCCCTGCCCTTCGGGCTGATCGTGTCGCTGTCGCTGGCGTTCCTGCTGAACTCGGGAGTGAAGGGCCTCGCGTTCTTCCGAACCGCGATGTTCCTCCCGTCGCTGGTGCCGATGGTCGCCCTCGCGATCGTGTGGCTCTGGATCTTCAACGGGCAGTACGGGCTGCTGAACAACCTGCTGAGCACGGAGCAGATCTACTGGCTCCTGTACCTGGGCTACGCTCTGCCGGCGGGGGTCATCGCGGCGGCTTGGGCGTATGACCGGCTCTCGCAGATCTGGGGCGCAGCGCGCGGATGGGCGGCGTGGCTGGTCGCGGGCGCGGCAGCGGCGGTCGTGGTCGCCTTGCTGCACCCCGAGGGCGGACCGCTGGCCTTCCTGCTGGGGCCGACCTTCGCCGAGCTGCGCACCGGCCCGCCGGGGTGGTTGGCCGATCCGGCGTGGGCGAAGCCGGCGCTCGTGATCATGAGCCTCTGGGGCGGCGGGAACGCGATGGTGATCTACCTCGCGGGGCTGCAGGACGTGCCGCAGCACCTCTACGATGCGGCGGAGCTGGACGGGGCGAACTGGTTGCAGAAGGTCCGACACGTCGCGCTGCCCGCGATCTCGCCGGTCATACTCTTCAACCTCATCATGGGCATCATCGGGGGCCTGCAGTTCTTCGCGGTGCCCTATGTGATCTCCCCGACGGGCTCGCCGGATCGGTCGATCTACTTCCTGACCACGTATCTGTACGACAATGCCTTCACCTACCTGCGGATGGGGTATGCGTCGGCGATGGCGTGGATCCTGTTCATCATCGTGTTCGCGCTGACGCTGCTGGCGCTGAGGCTCAGCCGGCGGTTCGTGTACTACGAGGGAGGGTAGAGCGCCCCAGTGAAGCCGCGTTCGTGGCTGACCAAGGCCATCGTGTACCTCGTTCTCGTCGCGCTCTCGGCTCTGTTCCTGATGCCGCTGGCGTGGACGATCTCGACGTCGCTGAAGCCGAACCGGCAGACGATGGAGCTGCCGCCGCGCTGGTGGCCCAAGGACTTCCTCTGGAGCAACTACTCGGACGCGGTGATGTACCGGAGCGAGGAGTTGGGCTACATCCCGATGCTCCGGCAGGCGCGGAATACGCTCTACCTCGCGGTCCTCTCGGTGACGGGGGTGGTGATCTCAAACGCGCTGGTGGCGTACGGCTTCGCGCGGATTCGCTGGCGTGGGCGGGAGGTGCTCTTCGCCATCACCCTCGCCACGATGATGGTGCCCTTCCCCGTGACGATGGTGGCGGTGTTCAGCATCTTCAAGGAGCTGGGCTGGATCGGGAGCTTCCGGCCGCTGTGGATCCCCGCGTGGCTGGGGAGCGCGTTCAACATCTTCCTGCTCCGCCAGTTCTTCATGTCGATTCCCCAGGACCTCTCCGACGCGGCGGCCATCGACGGCTGCGGGGAGTTGCAGACGTTCTGGCACGTCATCCTGCCCCTCGCGAAGCCGGCGCTCGCCGTGGTGGGCCTGTTCCACTTCATGTACGTGTGGAACGACTTCCTCGGCCCGCTGATCTACCTCACCGATGAGAGCATGTTCACCCTCTCCCTGGGCCTCCAGGCCTACCAGAGCCAGCACGGCGGCACCGAGTGGAGCATGTTGATGGCCGCCTCGATGATCGTCATCACCCCCCTCATCGTCCTCTTCTTCCTCACGCAACGCACCTTCATCCAGGGCGTGAGGCTTACCGGGATCAAGGGCTGATCCGGAGGTCTGCACGATGCTCCACTGTGGACCGGCGTTGGCGTGCGTCCTGGTAAGCTCAGCCGCAGGGGCGGTGACGCCCAGTGGGAAGGAGCTTGCGCGGGCGAGGAAGTGGAGTGCGGAGCACTTCCGACGAGCGCGGGGCGGGACGGCGGCCGTTGCCGAGGCTGGGAGGCCGGGGTTGGTGGTGGTCGCGAACCACGATCGGGTGCTGCTGAACGGGCGGCCGGATGGGCGCCTGCTCAAGATCGCGGACCGTGAGTTCGAGCACGGGCTGCTGTGCCATGCGGTGAGCAAGGTGCTGGTGCGGCTGCCCGGGCCGGGGCGGACCTTCCGCGCGACGGTGGGCGTCGACACGCACGCGGGAGGCGGCAGCATTGAGTTCCGTGTGACCGTAGGCGGTCGGGAAGCGTTCCGCACGGAGGTCATGCACTGCGGCGAGCCAGGTGTGCCGGTGGAGGTGGACCTGGGCGGCGCCACGGAG
>Ga0233425_10009231_pt1 | contig 12636 bp, 8 predicted proteins | sample Watercolumn_Towu_2_FD_181712 | JGI IMG/M metagenome (GOLD analysis project Ga0233425, IMG submission 181712) | Freshwater microbial communities from Lake Towuti, South Sulawesi, Indonesia - Watercolumn_Towuti2014_140_MG | ecosystem: Environmental > Aquatic > Freshwater > Lake | place: Indonesia...
ATCCGACCCGATTCACGCGCAACTTTTTCGGCAGTATCCGGCAGGACACAGTAGGACCATCGGTAAACAGCGTCTCGCCGCGGGCGTTCACCACCGGGCTGCGCCGGAACGTCACGATTACGGTCGCTTTCTCGAAGCCGATTGACACGCTGACTCTGCACGAGGTCTGGATTCTGCCGCCCGCCCTTTCGGCGCGGTTCAAGCGGGAGTGGGACGCGGCGCTGAGCGCGGTGCGGTTCAGGCTCGCGGACTCGCTCGGGCCGGATACAACCGTGACTTTCATTCTGCCACCCTACATCAAGGACTTTGTCGGGAATCGGCTTGACCATGCCGCGTTCACGGCTTTCCGTACCGACACTACAGCGCTGCCGCGGGTAGTGCAGGGCCGGCTTGAGGTCGGAGACAAGCCGGTTGCGGACGGCTATCTGGTTCTTGCTGAGACTCTGCCGGCATTGGCCGTTCTCAGTCGGAGCGACGGCAGCTTCTCCCTGCGAGTCCGGAAGCAGTCGTACTCGGTGACCGCACTCACCGATACGAACCGCGACGGGATTGTTGACCTGTCCGCTTTCCGCCCCGGCGCCGAGTTGCCGGATACGCTGGTGATGAAACTGGCGGCGGATACGACAGGGAAGCGAGTCCAGAGCTTCTTTCGGTAGCCGCTGAAGAAGTACAAAGGCCAAAGTACAAATGCCAAAACAACGAGTCAAGTCCTGATGCCCGAAACACAGCCTGCGCCCGGACTTGTTTTGGCCTTTGGACTTCGTACTTAGGACCTGATGCTCGGCATCTTTCTCTCCGCTCTCCTTCTCGCTCTGCTCATCGCCCTGTTCATCCGCGATATTCGGGTGAACCGGGCCGGGGTCATTTTCGCGCTGCGGATTGCGACCATCATCCTGGTCGGGCTGGTGTTGTGCGGGTTCATCTTCCGGCGTACGGTTCGGCAGCGGCCGAAGATTGACCTGCTGGTGCTGGCCGATGAGTCGCAAAGCATGGCCGCGGAGAAGAAGGCGGCCGTGGTACAGGAGGCGGTCGGACTTCTGCCGCGCAAGGCGCAGTGGCGCGTCGAACTTGACGGATTCGGCGATACGGTGCTGAAGCGGGCGGACGCCGGTTCGCTGCTCAGCGCCGCGCCGCGCACGGATTTCGGGACGGCGCTGCGCCATGCCAAGTCGCTGATGCCCGGGGCCGCGGTGATTGTCAGCGACGGTATGCACAATGCCTCCGGCGACCCGGCGCTGCTCGCGGGCCGGCTCGGATTCCCGGTCTACACCGTGGGCGTCGGCCGGAAGTCGGTGCGCGACCTGGCGGTGGAACGTCTCCGCGCACCCAATCAGGCGGTGCTGGGCGATACTATTCCGATTGGTGTTCGGTTGCGCAGCAGGGGCTTTCTCGCGGACCGGACCCGGGTCAGGCTGTTCGAGGATGGCCGGCTGCTGGAGAGCCGGGATGTCGCGTTGAGCCGGGACGAGAGCCAGCAGGAGGTCGAGTTTCGCGTTGTACCGGCAAGCGCCGGCCGACACAGCTATCGCGCGTTCGCGGACAGTATGCTGGGCGAAGACAACTACGCCAACAATTCGAGGCAGGCCGCGATTGACGTGCTGCCGTCGCGCACCCGGGTGCTCTATCTGACGAATGAGCCCGGGTTCAATACCCGGATGCTCCTGGACCTGCTGCGGCGGAACCGGGACATCGAGCTGGCGCCGGTCGTGGGCCTGACTGGTTCGAACCTGAAACGCATTGACAAGGGCATGGCGTCGTATACGCTCGGAGCGCAGATTGACGCCGATGTCGTGATACTGGATAACATTGACGAAGGCCTGCTCGGCAGCGCGGCGAGTGATGCGTTGCTCGGGTTTGCAGCCAATCACGGTCTGCTGGTGCTGGCCGGCGAGCGGTTCCGCGCCGGGCGGGCGTTGAATGCACTGCTGCCGCTGGAACCGACCGGCGACAAGATACCGAGAGAACTGGGGTTGGAACTGACCGAGGATGGCCGGGGCGTGCCGATTCTGTTCGAAGGGACGCGCAGTCTGCTTTCCGGGATGCCGCCGTTCTGGGGCGCGGCACGGAGCAGGGGTCTGAGGGAAGGGGCGAAGCTCTGGGCCAAAGCCGCGGACGGCACTGCGCTGGTTGCATTCCGGCGCAACGGCGCGGGCAAGGTGCTGGAGTTTGCCGGGTTTCCGTTGTGGCGCTTTGGCTTCTCGGCCGCGACCACAGGGGGTGACGCGCTGTATCGGTTCCTGAGCAATACCATTCGGTTCCTGGCGCTGAAGGACGTCGAGGCGTTCCGGCTGAGTTCGGACAAGCTGGACTACTATGCTGGCGAGCCGATTTCCTTCCTGCTTCAGGCAACGTCCGAGGACGGCCGCGCATGGCAGGGTCTGGATGCCCGGCTGGAGATTCCCGGCGCGCAGGTCAGCCGCGTGATGACCGAGAAGGCGGCCGGGTTGTATGAGGTGGTGGTTGAAGGACTGGCGCCGGGCAGCTATCGCGCTCAGGCCGAGGCGGCGCAGGATGGCCGGCCGCTCGGGACCGCGGAGCGTGACGTGACAGTGTCGGAACTGAGTCTGGAACAGACCGAGACCGGCCTGAATGACGAACTGCTGCGCCGGATTGCCCAGGCGAGCGGGGGTGAGTATGTGCCGTTTGACAGCCTGGCTGCGCGCGGGCTGAGTATCCGGCTTGCCGACTATCGGCGGCTGGTCGTGTTCGACCCGCGCCTGAACCGGTACCTGTTCCTGCTGATTGCCGCGTTGTTCGTGCTGGAGATATTTCTCCGAAAGCGGCGGGGGATGATGTAGGAAGCCAGGTCAAAACTCAAAGGTCAAAAGGCAGAGGTCACTACTCTCTACTCACTGAGAACTGTGAAGGCCCGGCTGAGCCGGGCCTTCTGAAATAGCGGGGGCTGGATTTGAACCAGCGACCTTGAGGTTATGAGCCTCACGAGCTTCCAGACTGCTCCACCCCGCAGTGTTCCTTACTATAACCTGTTTTCCGGGTAAGTCAAGAGCAGGTCGGCTTGACTTGCCAGGGCATGCAGGCTAACATCAGCGCAGGTGAAGCTCAAAGTACGGCCGGACGATTTCCGCGTTGACGAACTGATGCGCCTGAATCTCCAGCCGCAGGGCCGGTTCTCAATCTACCAGTTGGAGAAGCGGCTCTGGAACACGATGGACGCGCTGGACGTCATTCAGCGCAAGTATCACTTGAAGGGCATCGCGCGCGCCGGACTGAAGGACCGCTACTCCCATTCGACTCAGTTCGTCTCCGCCGTCGGCGACGGGCCGGGACTGATTCAGGAGGAGAACTTTTCGCTTCGCCTGCTGGGACGGTCGGATGAGCCGGTCTCGCTCGACCGAATGATTGGCAACCGATTCCGCCTTACCCTGCGCGACATGAAGCCTGAGGAAGCGGCGGCGGTCGAGCGCAATCTGCCTGCGGTGAGGAAGCAGGGATTCGCCAACTACTATGACGAGCAGCGCCTCGGTTCGGCCCGGCACGGCGCCGGGTTTGTCGCGCAGAAGCTGATTCTCGGTCACTACAATGGCGCGCTGAAGCTCTATATGGCAACTACATCGGCATTCGACGACGCCGAGACCCGGCGGTTCAAGACCTATGCCGCCGAGCACTGGGGCGACTGGCGCGATTGCCTCAAGCAGGCAAAGTCGGAATTCGTCTCGGTGCTGCTGTATTTGAAGGACAATCCAAAGGACTTCGAGGGCGCAGTGCTCAGAATCCGCCATGACCTGCTGGAGTTGTTCCTGAATGCCTACCAGTCATACATCTGGAACGAAACCCTGGCCCAACTGGTGACGAGCTTCGGGCTCAAGACCGTGGCCGTGCCCTATGCCGCAGGCGAGCTGCTGTTCTATCTCGAACTGAGTCCTGAGGCCCAGGAGTTCTTCCGGGAATCGGAGATTCCGGTCGCCAGCCACAAGGCAGTTGTCCCGAACGAGCGGATTGGGCGCGCGCTGAACACGGCGCTGACCCGGGAAGGACTGACCCTGCGCGATATGAAGCTGCCGTTCCGGTCGCGCGGGGTGTTCTTCAAACCCTACACGCGCGCCGGCGTGGTCAAACCGGAGAAGCTGCACGTATCTGAGCCGGCGCCGGACGACCTGTACCCGCGGATGAAGAAGATGACGCTCAGTTTCACGCTGCCACCCGGAAGCTTTGCGACAGTGCTGATTAAGAGATTGATGGTGTGATGTGAGGAAGTCCAAAATCCAAAGGCCGAAGTCCAAACCAGGTTCAGAGCTCAAAGCCCCAAATCCGGTTCCCGGCGCACCCGGCCTCGGGACTCTGTTGGTTATTGGGATTTGGTCATTGGGATTTCTCCACGGCGCGGCTTACGACCCGAAGCTGAGTTGGCACTCCATTCGAACCGAGCACTTCTCGATTGACTTCCCGAGCGAGAGCTTGAGCGCGGCGGATGTCCGGTTGGCGCGGGATTTCGCGCAAGCCGCAGAGCAGGCGTATGCCCGAGTCGCGCCGCTGATGAAATGGCAGCCGCGCGAGAGAATTGACGTGGTGATTCAGGACTTCTATGACTACGCCAACGGCTCGTCTGCGCCGTTTCCTTCAAACGTCATCACCGCGATACCGACGTTCCCGAGCGCGGACCGTTTTGCCACCGGGAACTGGTTCCGTGAGCTACTGATTCATGAGTTCACGCATACCGAGGATATGGACATGGTGGCCGGCCTGCCCCGACTGCTGCGCTGGGGTTTCGGCCGGTTCAGCGTGCCCAATGCCTTTCTGCCGGTGTGGGGACTGGAGGGTTTGGCAGTCTATACCGAGACCGAACTCAGCGACTTCGGGCGGGACCGGAGCGCCTACTACGACATGCAGTGGCGAATGGCGGCGACTGAGAGTCGGTTCGGCGCGATTGACCAGGCCACGACCTACAACCTGGGCCGGTTTCCCTGGGGTGAGGCGCCGTATCTCTTTGGCGGCGGGTTCCACAAGTACCTTGCTGCCAGGTATGGTCGTGAGAAGGTGGTCAAGCTCCATCAGGTGAGCAGCGGCCAGATTCCGTTCTTCTCGAACGCGGCGGCACGGCGGGTGTTCGGGCGACCACTCACCGAACTCTGGTCAGATTGGCAACGGGATGCCGAGGAGCGGGCCTGGAGCCAGGTTCTGACGGTTCGAGCTCAGCCGCTGACGCGATTTCGGCGGCTGACGACCAGCGGTGAATACTGGCAAAGCCCGGTCTTTTCCGCCGACGACCGGCACATCTACTGCCTGCGCCACGACCAGAGCTCGCTTCCCGCGCTGGTCAGCATCAGTCTGGGTACCGGCGAGCAGGAAGTCATCCGCAGCGACTTCATCAACCCGGACCTTCGGCTCACGCCGGACGGTGCGAAGCTGGTGTTCAGCAAGCCTGACCTGCTGAATGACCACTACGAGTTCGACGACCTGTATGAGTTAGACCTGGTGACCGCGGAACTGCGCCGGACAACGACCGGGATGCGCGCACGGGAACCTTCGGTTCTGGCCCGAGACAAGTCAATGCTGTTCGTAGCGAACAGCAAGGGGCAGACCAATATCCGGAAGCTGGATTCACTGCAGAGTCTGACCGATGTGACCAGCTCGACCGACTACACCCAGTACTCGTTTCCTGCGCTGTCCCCGGACGGGCGGCTGCTGTTGACACAGGTGAGCCGGCCCGGGACCGGGTCGGACATCGCGCTCTTCGACCTCGTGTCCGGTTGGCAGTTCGCGCTCACGTCGGACCGGGCGACTGACCTGCAGCCGCGCTGGTCCCCTGACGGCAACCACGTGGTGTTCAGTTCGGACCGGACCGGGGTCTTCAACATCTACGCCTACTCGCTCAAGGACCGCGAGTTGTTCCAGGTGACCAATGTCATGGGCGGGGCGTTTGCGCCGGCGGTCTCGCACGATGGGCGGCAACTCGCCTTTGTCAGCTACTCGTCCGGGGGCTACGACATTGCGGTCACGGACTTCGACCCCAAGGCCTGGCAGGAAGCGCGCTTGTTCATTGACACGCTGCCCAGGCACGAGTATGCCGCATGTTCGAGTCTGTCGCCGGTCACGCGGTACGACCCGTGGCCATCGCTGAGGCCGAAGAGCTGGCTGCCGATTGCCCAGGCCGCTGACGGCAGCCTGTGTCCCGGGTTGCTGACGCTGGGCGCAGATGCTTTGTACCATCACCAGTACACTGCCCAGGTTGGGTATGACCTGGGGATACGCTCGCCGTTCGGCTTGCTGTCATACACCAATGACCAGTTCCTGCCGACCCTGGGCGTAGCGGCCGCCGCCGACCTGCGGAGTCAATCGGCTGACGTCAGCGCGACGTTCGTGCGCCGAAGGCTGCTCAGCAAGGGCTCGCTGACCGGGGACTGCTCGTTCAGTCGTACGCCTGCTCGCACTCTCGTTGGCGCGACGCTGTCCGGCGTGTTCAGCAATGCCCTTGCTTTCGGCTATTCAATCAGCCCGGCCCAGGGGCAGGCTATCGCCGCATTCGTATCCGCGTATCCGAAGTTCACGTTCAGCGCCGGCAATCTCATCCGCGCAGGGGCAAGCTGGCAGGGATTCGCGCCGCTCGTCTGGCGCAATCACGTGCTGACTGCGCGGGCCGCGCTCGGGGCAGGGTTCGGGGATGGATTACTGAGTCGGAGCTTCTATGGCGGCGGCACGCAGGGCGCGCTGAAGCTGCGCGGGTTTGACGTTGACCCCGCGCCTTCGTCCCGCGTTCTGAGCTCGGGCATCGAGTACCGCTTCCCTCTGTTCCGGATTGAGCGCGGACCCGGGCTCTTCCCGCTGTTCCTGCATGTGCTGAGCGGCGCGGCATTCGTCGAGGCGGGCTCGAGCTGGAGCACCGGCGGGCTGCCGGGCATCAGCGCAATCCGTGGCGATGCCGGGGTCGAGTTCAGTCTTACGACCACGGTCGGGTATCTGCTGCCGGTCTCGTTCCAGGTTGGGGTCGCGCGCGGATTCCGGGCTGCTGACGACTTCAAAGTGTATTTCAATGTCGGCAGTTCGCTGCTGGAGGAGTTGCTGAGTCGTAACCGGCGTCCAGGCCGACTGGGCTTTCCTGACCTACTTCAGCAGCCCGGCTATCTGCGACGCTAGCGCGGCAAGGCGGGGGCGATTCGGCTCGCACTCGGTCGCAACCACGATACCGTCCTTGCCGACCAGCTTGAGTACCGGCATCGCGGTTACGTAGGGGAGACCGAGAAGGGCGGTGATTGACCGGGGCTGAGGGTTCAGGTCCGGGTCGCGGGCGAACGCAAGGTCAAAGCTGAGCCGGTTCGCATCGCGGAATGCCCGGACTGAATCCGCATCACCGATTCCCACGCCAAGCACAGCGAATCCCTTGTCCTTAAACTCCCGATAGAGGCTGTCCGCAAACAGCGCGACGCGTGCGGCGACCGAGTCGTCGGGACTAAAGAAGAGCACCAGGCCGACCTTCCCTTTCAGTCCGGAGGGCGAAGAAACGCCGCCAGTGAGGCTCGGGAAGTCGTGCTGCAGCAGCGGGTCATCAAACAGGGGATGGGGCTGGCTGGTCATGGGCGGAGTGAGGTCAAGCTCAAGGGACAGCGCATCGCCCGGGTTGACGCGCAGTGTTTGATTGACAATCCACGGATTGCCCTTTGGGTCGCGCATCCCGGCGGTGAACAGGTAGTCACCGTCGCCCAGGACACATGCGTAGTTGCCGAGCGAGTCGGTCACCGTGTTCAGTTCGTCGAGCGGTCGCCATGCGCCGAAGTTGAACGTATTGAACGAGAAGTTCTCAAAGCCTGCCAGCGGAATGCCAGCGGCGGTGAGGTGGACCATCACCCGGCCATGCGCTGTGTAACGCTCGGTGACGAGTTCCTGCTCGAATGCGGAAGTGGCAACTGCGATGGTGACATTGTGTGGGTGCTTGCGTTCAAAGCGGGCCGTATTGCCGAACGCGCGCGCGTCGAGGGGATACATCGGCAGCCAGCGGCCCTGGCTGAAGACCTCAACCCAACTCGCGTCACCATCCTGCTCGCCGAGCCAGGGGACTTTGACCCGGCGGCTGGGAATGCCCAGGACCTTGAGTATCGCGGTTGCCAGGACCGCGACTTCCTCGACCGTACCGATGCGCGACGAGAGCGTGAGCTCCGGCGACTTCATCGGGCCGAAGAAGCCCCGTTCGGAGGTCCGGATGTTCCGGTTGAGCCACTGGTTGATGATGCGGGCAGCCTGTTCAGGAGTCGCCGCGTTTGCGGTCAGAGGCGCGAACCGGTCAAAGAGCAGCCTGCGCCAGGCAGTCACCGGTTCATCGGCGATGCGGTAGGTCAGGATGTAGTCGCGGAACAGGGATTCGGGAATCGGGTAGCGGAATGCGGTCTCGGCGCGGTGAGCGTAGGCAATGTGCTCAAGCAGGATGGCAGCAGTCATCTCAAGCCGGTCAAGGTGAGGCATCTGCGCCATCATCCAGATTGCCTCGCCGCGCTGCGTAGCCTCGGTTCGTTTGACTGCATCCGCCAGTTCATGCCAGTTCGTGCCCGCATCAACGAGCGCATCCCGGAATTCCCTGCGCAGGGAGTCCGGAGCCAGGGCGAGCGCCGAAGTATCCGACGCGTTCTCGAAGCCCTGAGCGAGCAGCGCCAGGGGCAGAAGGACCGGGAGCGAGATTCTCAGCATCATTCGAGCGGCTTGTACCAGAGCCAGAGATTCGACGGAATCCGGTCGGGCCGGGACAGGTCGAGTTGGACCCGGGTCACGGCATCGGCAGTGCAGGTCACGACGCGCTCGGAGTGGGCTGACGGCGTGCCCGCGCTGACCACGTAGTCGCCTTCGCCCATCGGCAGGGATACGCAGCCGGTCTTGTCGGTGGTGAGCCTGGCGATCTGACGCAGGGCGCCGGAGTTGAAGACCGAGAAGACGACCGGCACGCCGGACAAGGGTTTGCCGCTATTGTTGACCTCCACCGAGACGATGCCGGTGCGGGTGTAGCCCGATGTGTTGTTGATGACCGCATAGCCGGGACCCTTCCGGTAGACATTCGGTTCTCGGGCCGGTACGCCGAAGCTGACGTTCATCACCAGCGCGGCGCGCTGGACACTCTTGTCGAACCAGGCGTTGTTGAGTAGCGGCGCAGGCTCGGCCGCGCCCATGTAGTTCCAGATACCGTCAATCCACGCCTCGCTCCAGGCATGGTTGGACTCGCCGGTCGACCAGTACGGGGTGTACGCTTCTCGCGCCGGCAGGCCCATCGCCCGGCAGGCGCAGATGTGGACAATGACCATTTCTTCGCACCGGCCCCAGCCGGACTTGAGGGTCTGCAAAGGACCCTGGTCGCGCGGGGCGTTGGGTTTGTACTTGACGCGCTCGCCGCACCACTTGTTAACCTCTAGCGCAAGGTGCGTCATCGAGGTGCACGATTTCACCCGGGGATACAGGGAGTCGAAGAACATCCGGCGCCAGTCCGAAACCGGCTCCTGGGTTACGCGATAGGGGAGAACGTAGTGGAGAAAAACGTCATCCGGTATTTGCCGATTCCAGGGAAACAGGTCTCTGGTTCGATAGGCCAGTTCGACGTTTTCAATGAGCTGCGCGCCGGAGATTTGTGCGAGGTCGAACTCGGGCATGTTGCGAATCAGGAACTCGGCGGCCGGGCGGTGCTCGGTCGTGAGTCCGGCGAGGGCGGTCCGCAGTTCCGGCGCGTTGGCGCCGGCGAGCGCGAGCGAGGCCTTGAGTGTGCGCTCGACCGGAGCGGCCCTAACCGCCAGGGCGAGTGCGAGTACCGGCAGCAGGCAGCGGTTCACGCGGCTACTTGACCCTTTCTACGTACTTGCCGGACGCGACCTCGATGCGAATCGTGTCGCCATTCTTGACGAATTGCGGGACCTGGACTTCGGCGCCGTTTTCCAGGGTCGCGAACTTGGGCGATGCGTTGATGTCGCTGTGCATCGGCGCGCCGGTGTTGGCGACCTTGACCTCGACCAGAGCCGGGGTATGGGCGTCAATCGGTTCTTCGCCGTAGAAGTCTATCTTCAGCTTCACTCCGCTGTCCAGGAATGGGGCGTAGGCGCCGAGCAGGGGCTTCGGAACCCCAACCTGGTCGAAGGTCTCGGGATGCATGAAGAAGAGCGTGTCGCCGTCGGCGTAGCTGAACTCCATCGTCAGGGTGTCAACTGCGATATCCTCGACCCTGGCCTCGGGGTGGAAGCGATGGTCGGTGATGGTTCCGGTATGCAGGTTCTTGAGCCGGGTGTGCATCGAGCTCGGGAGTTTGGCAGTCCCGACCTTGAACTCGGCCAGCAGGACTTTGTAGATTTCGTTGTTCAGCCGGATGCACATTCCGGTTCGGACATCTGAGCCTGAGGTCATGTCTTCTCCTTTGAACTAGTGTAGCCGCCGGGCGGCACAGGTCAAGGCTTTCGGCGTTGCGCCTGGAAGAACGTCTGCAGAAGGCCGGTGGATTCCGCAGCGAGCACGCCGGGCCGGACTTCGAGTTTGTGGTTGAGTCGGTTGTCCCAGGGGATGTCGTAGACCGAGCCGCAGGCGCCGAATTTCGGGTCGTGCGCGCCAAACACGATGCACTTGACCCGGGCCAGGACCAGCGCGCCGGTGCACATCAAACAGGGCTCGACCGTGACGTAGATTGTCGCGCCTTTCAGACGCCAGTTGTGCAGGTAGCTGGCAGCGGCGGAAAGCGCGAGAATCTCGGCATGGGCGGTGGGGTCCTGCAGGGCTTCAGTCCGGTTGTGGCCCCGGCCGATGATGCGCCCGGCATGGACGACTACCGCGCCGACCGGGACCTCGCCCTCTTCCGCAGCCAGGGCGGCTTCCTGCAGGGCGATTCGCATCCAGCGCGCATCCTGGGCAGGGGCCAGGGGCCGGGGGGCAGGGGCTGGGGAATGGTTTCTCATTGGCGGTTGAAATCAGAGCGCGCCCGAGAGGATTCGAACCTCCAGCCTACGGATTCGTAGTCCGGCACTCTATCCAGTTGAGCTACGGGCGCAGCCGGGCAATTGTAGGCAGAGGAAGCACGCGAGTCAAGACGCGCGGGTCGGGGCTCAATACGCCCCGCGCCGGCTGAGAACGGCAGGAAGCGTGCCGGCGAGTATCTTGAGGTCGCGCCAGTAGGACCAGTTTGTGACATACTCGAGGTCGAGCCGAACCCGCTCTTCATAGCTCGCGTCATTGCGGCCCGAAATCTGCCAGAGTCCGGTCGCGCCGGGCATGACCCGGAACGGCAGCAGGCCGCACTTCTTGTAGAACGGGATTTCTCCGGCAACAATCGGGCGCGGGCCGACCCAGCTCATCTGGTCGCGGATGATGTTGAACAGCTGGGGTATCTCGTCAAGGCTGGCTTTGCGCAGGAACCGGCCGACTTTCGTGATGCGCGGGTCGTTCTTGAGCTTGTAGGTGCTCTCGAATTCGCGGCGGCGCTCAGGGTCGTTGGCCAGGATATCCTTGAGCCGTTGTTCGGCGTCATGGTACATTGTGCGGAACTTCAGAAGCTTGAAGTAGCGCAGGTCCTTGCCCAGCCGTTTGTGCTTGAACAGCACCGGCCCCGGGCTGTCGAGCTTGATGGCAAGCGCCACGAGCAGCAGGAGAGGCGAGAGCAGGATGAGCAGGACCAGGGACATGACCAGGTCAACGATTCGCTTGATGCGGTGGTTGAGGCCGCTCATGGGCATGAAACTGATGCGGCGACAGTGGCGGCCGAACAGGTAGGCTCGCAGGTCGGTCGCCCGGACTCCGGCGAAGCGGACGAAGTACTGCTTGCTCAGGGCAAGGGCATTGGCTGCGCCATTGGCGTGGCGCAGGTCGAGAAGAACTACTTCACAGCCCCTGGGGCAGTTGCGCTCATCGCTGTTGGCCTGGAGCCAGCCCGCGAGCTGTTCCTCCGGGATGGTCTTCCGGCAGATGAAGCCCCAGTCGGCGAAAGTCTGCTCATCTTCTGGGGTGAGTCCCGGTGTGACGCAGAGCGTGGGAATCTTGGATAGCCGGCCCACCACAAGGTCAAGCAAAGGGGCGAGGAGGTTCAGGTAGACGAAGAGGGCAATCCAGAACGGATAGCCGAACGGCACCAGCCAGTGAAACACGAATCGGTCGGCGATGACGTACAGCAGGGCGCTCGAAACGAAGACAATCTGCGTGCGCCAGGACATGCCATAGGTCGGGCCGATTTCCAGGTCGTAGTTGCCCCAGAGGTAGCTGGCGATGAAGATGACGGCCAGCAACAGGATGAGGGAGAGGACAAGATATGGCTTCTGGGGCGATGGTACGACGAGCGCTGCGCTGACCAGAAAGGCATAGGTGAAGACCAGCGACCAGACCGTGCGCAGCCGTTTGATGGCGTTTGAGTCCATTTCCCTGCAGCAGTTTAACCGAGCCTGGGTTGCCCGTCAATAGGCGTATTGAGTCGCGAAGACCGGCTACTGCCCGGCGTCCGGGAATAGCTCCGGATGTGCCTCGCGCAGCTCGGCAAGCCGCCGGACGACCATGTCTTGCACCTCGCAGACGAGCCCGGCATCCAGTTTCTGTGTTTTCCAGTACTCTGCCCTGAGCGCCAGTTCGCCATCAAGCGCTCTGCCCGCAATCTGTGTTTCGCCCTTCATGTTCCCGCTCGCTGGTTGCATCTTTGGCCTGCGCCAGAGCAACCCCAGGGTTTCCCTGGCCACGGCCTCGAAT
>Ga0233425_10009232_pt1 | contig 12636 bp, 9 predicted proteins | sample Watercolumn_Towu_2_FD_181712 | JGI IMG/M metagenome (GOLD analysis project Ga0233425, IMG submission 181712) | Freshwater microbial communities from Lake Towuti, South Sulawesi, Indonesia - Watercolumn_Towuti2014_140_MG | ecosystem: Environmental > Aquatic > Freshwater > Lake | place: Indonesia...
GGAAAAATATGGTGAGCGAGGCGTTACGCCTGGCGGAGACCGAACCACCCCTGTTGGAGCTTTGCGCGGAACTGGACTTTGTTGGGGCGGAAAAATGGCGGGAGATGTGCGCCCGCCAAGGCTGGGCCACACCGGAACCCCTGCTGGGGACGGCCATCAACCTTCTCAATGACGCCTACGCCTCCGGCTCCGCTTTGGAACCCCTGCTGAAGGAGTATCGCAAGGCGGTGCGTGAGGGAGTGACCGTCCGAGTCGTGCGCATCCTGCGGCGGGTTGCCAAATTAGACGCAAAGAACAAGACTTGGATCGAAGACCTCCGCCGCTTTGAGCACAAGCGATTGGAAGAAATCCAGGCTGAATTGCAGGCGCTCGCACAGGTGGGTAACAAGGAGAGCTTATTGCAGTTGCTCGGCGAACTGGACGAATATCCCGCAGAAAACAATGAGACAAGCCGCCTCCGTAAAGCGGCGGCGGCCAGACTCAAGGACATTTATATGTCCGAAGCCAGCGTGCGTGGTATCAAATTGATCACCGCTTTTAGCGCCGCCTATACGGCCCAAGATATGGCTCAAGCGGAATTGATCGTGCAAGAATATCATCTCCTGAAAAAGGAGGGCTATTTTCAGCCATCCGCCAACCTGCAAATACAGTACGATGAAGCCATGGCCTGGCTGCAACAGGAACAGAAAAAACGCGATGAGGAATCATTGTATGAACACACTCTGGATGTCTTGGCGCAGGAAGTGGAAGCGGGGAGAGCGGGGAAATTAAACGATCTGCTGAACCAACTAGCACGGCTCAATCGGTCCATCCCCGAGTTGTTGGAGAACCGGGCGCGCCTGCTGCTGGAACACCATGATCTGGAAAGGGAGCGGCGCCGCCGCCTGATTATTGCCATGGCGGCCGGTGCCCTTCTGCTCGTGGGGGTAGGGCTGACCTATGCCATCATGCACTATCAATTTCGTAAAGAGGTGGCCGCAGTCGAGGACGAGCTTGTGCGTCTGTTCAAGGCCACTGACCGGGTAGGGTATGAGACGTATCTGACCTCCTTGGAAAGCAACAAGAACAAGATTTTCAGGACCCCCTCTATTCAACAGTGGGTGGCCAAAAAAGCTGAACTGCTCCGTAATGAAGAACAAGCCCAGACAACCTGCCATAAGGCCTTGGCCCGTCTTGATGCAGTCCGGCAAGGTGGCTTCCTAGAGGACCGTGTGTTGATCTCCAATCTGGTCAACCAAGCCAAGACCAGCGCCATCAAAGGGGAGGACATCAGCAGGATTACCCTCTTTGTGGCCGACTGGGCTGCGTATCAGCAAAAGGCCCGTGCCAGCATGGATACCGACTTAACCGCCCTACTGGCCCAGCTTGGAGACCATTTACCGGGAACTGATGCCTTCAGCACACAAATCCCCGAAGACTTGAAGCAAAAGATCACAACTGCTCAAGGTCTGCTGGAACAAGCCGGAAAAATCGGAGAAACATCGCCAGAATTATTGTTACAACTGAACACTTTCAAGGCCAAATATAACGAACTGGCAAAAGGCATGGAGGCGAGGCAAGAACTGTTGAGCGGCATGGTCTCGGCCCCAAGTCTCTATGACTATCTTGAAATGATCCGGAAATATGCCATGGCGTTCCCCTCCGATTCATTATCCAAGCACTTTGAACACTGGCTGGTAAACGAAGCCCTATACAAAGAGTTTGCCGCCAATATATCCCCGGACTTGAGCAACCGGGTCTGGAACGCCACCGCGGGGGAGTTGGCGCAACATGACAAACGATTGAAGGAGAAGTGGACGGAAATTCAAGGCGCCATCACTTCGGTGGGAGAAGACAAAGAACTGGTTGATCTACACGAGTACACCTACCTGGTCGACGCATCTGGCCCCAGGCGGGGCGAGCGCGTGAAGATATATTTTAAGGGGCAGCCTCGCGAGTCCACCTCAGCGATCGGACGACGTATTCTTGGCGGGCTCGCCTATGAACCTCAAGCCCAGGACCAACAAGCACTCTTTAAGACGAAAACCATTCCCGCTGATCTCGTCGAGGGCGGCCGCCGCATGGCCCATTGCGGGCTCATCAACAACCTGATCTCTGAAGCGGGCCGAACCACCGCCGAACAAAGCGACCTGTTTCTCTTGAACAAGATGAGTGAACTGCAGGGGAAAAATAATGTCCCCGCCCTGCTTCGTCTGCGCCTGATAAGTTTTCTGATGGACCGCTTTTGGGAGTTGTCTAGGCCATCGGAAGGATCGACTTGGAACTTGTTGGCTGGAAAGTTCAAAGGTGTTGACCAGGATTTGTCCTGGCTCTGCATGAACAATCAGGCGGTGCTCGCGGCCGGCCAAAAGGCAGAGAAAATCCTTGCGGATGGTTTTGCTGACAGCCGCGCCATCGGACTTTATCGCGCCGAGTGGATGTTTAAGCGCGCAGCCCTCAATCGAACTGTTCAGTGGGCTGGGTTTGCGCCCTTCAAAGCGGGAGCCCCCGCCATCAAGCCCATTAAACGAGCCGTCCGGGAACTATGGGTCATTCGCCCCATCAGTTCCTTGGATCTCTTTGACATTCGCGTTTGGGAGGAGCAGCGCGGTGCCGAAATAATCCACTACGAGGAGGCATTACCCGGGGAGCCGTTGTTCGCGCCCATTGCAACCACGACCACCCGGACCTTGTTACAGGAAATAAGGACCGCAACCGGGGTTACTGACTTAACTCCTGCTATGTGGAAAAGCACTCCGTGGCCAACCAATCTGCGCGACTAGTCAGCCATGCTTGAAGAACACACAAATTATTTTGTTCGCTGGCGTGGCGAGATAAGCGGCCCCCTCTCCGGTCAACAGATCAAGCAGATGCTGGACAAGGGACACCTTACCCGTTTTCACGATATTTCGTCAGACCGCCTGACGTGGAAGCAACTTCAGAAACTAGTTGTGTCCACAACCACGCCAAAGGAAACAATAATCTCTAGCAACTCCATATCGGCTGAAGATACGCCCAAGAAGAACAGGTCATATGAAGCCTCCTCCAAGGTCAGACCTCCCATAGCCATCGAACCTTCGCACACAAACAATATCCCGCCGCTCCTCCCTATGCCGCCAAGCGATTACGCCTTCATGCCTGTAGCTGAACTTTTTAAACCAGGCTTGTTCCGTCGCCCAATGGTGAGATGGGTTGTCACCTTCTGCATTCTCCCACTCCTGATTCTATTGGCACACCATTATTTGGCTTGGGGATTCGAAAGATCAGCGTGGTTGATCGAGGGTTTCTTTTGTCTATTCTGGGGCATTTTCTTCTTCCATATCATGCAACCTGAAAAGGTGCTGTGGAAGACTGGGTTGGCCTATGCCCTTTTCACTGCTTTCGTTGGAATCCCTGCCTTGCTGCTCTGGCAACAGATCCCCTTGATTCGCTCTCTATATTCCGGAATCGAGGGACAAGGAATTCTGCCTAGTCTTTTGGGCTTCGTCTTTGGTGTCGGCCTATTTGAAGAACTGTGCAAGGTGGTACCATTTTTTGTCATCAACCCACGCCGCTATGGATTACGCACCCCGGGAGACGGGCTTTTGCTGGGGATCATGTCCGGCTTGGGCTTTGCCCTAAATGAAGGTGTCATGTACTCCCTAAAATATTGGCAGGAAAACGCCATGGTGGGGACCTCGGCCATGGCGCATACCTTGATCAATTTTCAGGGAGGGCCTGAGTTATTTGCCCAGCAAATGCAAAAGCTGACTGCCGACCTAGCGGAGTTTTATGGCGGTACTATTCTAACTCAATTCGTGCGCCTGATGACTCTGCCTCTGCTCCATGCGGCCTGGTCCGGCATCGTTGGGTATTATGTCGGCTATGCATGGCTAAAGGGTCAATGGGGGGGGCTTCTCTTGGGGTTATGCCTTGCTGCGGGCCTGCATGGTTTATATGATTTCTGGGCCGGAACCATTTACATGGTGGTTCTCGCCGGCGGTTCTGTCGCAATTCTCTTGAGTATCATGGTTCATCACCATCGTGCAGCGGCAACCGTCGCTCACGAAGGGGGCTATTAAGCCTGCAAAGAATGGATAATATGGCCAAGTATTTCTTGCGGTGGCGGGGAGAAACAGGCGGTCCTTTTGAGGCCGATGAAATAAACGCACAATTACAAGACGGGAAAATTTCCAAGCATCATCAGATTTCAATAGACGGCAAAAATTGGGAACCGGTTGGTAGATCGGATGCTTTTCAGGCCTTTTTTCGACCGCCGATCGTCTCCCATCCTGAAATCGTTACAAAAGCCCCCATCCCTGTTGAGCTTATTTCTGACACAACCAATTCCGCGACAAATCCAAGCCCACAGGAACCCGACCGGCTACGTCTAAAACCCCGTGAAACCGAAGGCCGGGCAGGACCACCGGCCATCTGGTATGTCACTAGAGGAGACGGCGTGGTTGGGCCTTACTCGGAGCAGGAACTGCGAGAACAGAAGGCACGAAGTCTACTCAATACCCAATCCCTGCTATGCCGGGAGAATGAACAAGTTTGGATCCCCATGGGTGAGCTTTTTCCGGAGTTTTTTGGGAACACCGCATCCGCTTTTGTACCTACCGCCATCAATGCGTCCGATATGATCAGCTATGCAGGCTTCATGAGCCGCTTTGCCGCAGCGTTTATTGATGGCCTAATCTTGACTGTGATTGATTTTCTGCTGATGTTGGTCATCAACTCAATTGCCCCCAACCCCATGAGCTACCGTCATGACCTCAAATGGGATGAGTCCCTCGCCCTGTTTGTCATGCTGTATAACGTTTGGAACATCATCCTGACCTGGCTGTATTTCACATTATCTGAAAGCTCGGCCAGCCAAGCAACTCTTGGGAAAAAAGCTTTGGGCTTGGTAGTCACTGACGAATCAGGCCGACGTATTTCCTTTGGCCGAGCCAATGGCAGATATTTTGGGAAAATAATCTCCGGATTACTCCTCCTGATCGGTTATCTGATGGCCGCTTTTACAGATCGCAAACAAGCTTTACATGACATTATGGCGGGTACGTTGGTATTGAAAAAAGTTAAATTTCTAGCCCCGGTAAAGGAGTCAATATGACAGAAGAAAAAACTGATCGTCTAGTGCGGGTGTTGGACTGGAACAGAATGGATGCCGAGCAACGGATGGGCTTTAGAGGTGGTAAATATACCGACGTAAACCTCTGGTTGTCTTTTTTTATCGGCGTAATTTTCTGGCTGCTGTTTTATGGAAGCCTGATGCCCGTGCGTGATCACTATTTGGGAAAGTTTTTCATGGAACGGAGCATCACCCAGTATTTGTCCGTCTTTTTCACCTGTTGGTCGGCAGCCATTCTACTGTTGAAGTGGCGCAAGCTCGTTCTGCAGCGCAAAACCCTTCAGCTTATGATCGTGCCGCATTCCCAAGATTTCGTACTCGCCCCCGCGACAGCCGGTGATATTTTGAGACGCATGTATGACCTGGTGGATGATCCTAAGAATTTTGTGCTCTTGAATCGCACCGAACGGGCGCTTTCCAACCTTAGCAATATTGGGCTGATATCGGATGTTTCCGAAATGCTGCGCGCCCAAGCCGAGAATGATGAAGACCATATGGAATCAAGCTATTCCATGATCAAAGGTTTCATCTGGGGTATTCCTGTTCTGGGTTTTATTGGAACGGTGCTGGGCTTGTCGCAGGCCATCGGGCAGTTCAGCTCTGTGATGGCGGCCAGTGATATAATCAGCAATCTCAAGACTTCGCTTCAGGGAGTGACCAAAGGGTTGGCGACTGCATTTGATACAACCTTGCTGGCCTTGGTGGCCGCCTTAACCATTCAACTGTTGCTCACCGCATTGAAGAAGAAAGAGGAATACTTCTTAGATGAATGCAAGGATTATTGCCATGCCAACATTATCAGCAAATTGCGATTAATCCAGACGCAGCCCGCTCAAACCGAGCCCTCGGCATAACATCATGGCGCGCAGGCAAAAATCAGATTCCGCACCGATCACCCTGTTTTCATTTCAGGATATTATCACTACGTTGTCAGGGATCATGATATTCCTTACCCTGCTCCTGGCTATTGAGGTTGCCTCCCGCCGTGAGTCGGAAGCCAAAGCCCCAGAAACTCCTATCAACAACATCGAGGCCAAATTGGCAGAATTGCGCAACCGGGTTACGGTTTTGCGTCTGGAATCAGAACGCAAAGCTACCCAAGTAGTGGCTGAGGATCCACGCCAAGCCATTGTCCGGGCAGATGAGATCATCCGGGTAAAAAAACAACTGAACGACTTGATTAGGGATCAGGACGCACTGAGAAAAGAATCCGCTCGACAAGAAAAAACCTTACAAACGCTTCGCGAGCAGTCCAGGATTACATCCACAGAACAAGCCGATCTCGAAAGTAAAATTAGGCAATTAAACGCCGCCTTGGCCAAGGCCGCTGAAGACCGGGGTATTGCTTTTATCCCCGAAGCCGGAACAAGTAAAACGCCACTTCTTGTTGAATGCTCCAGCAATTCGATCCGCGCAGGATTCATTACGCGGACCCAAACACCTATGACCTTTGCGGCAACAGAAGATGGCCGACGGCAATTTTTTGAATTTGCCGAGGCGCGGCCGTCCAGCGAGGAATATTTCCTGTTCCTGCTCAAGCCCTCATCGCGAAGCGAAGGGCTCGGCATGGCAGTCGCCCTGCGCAAAAAGGGTTACGATGTCGGTTATGATGCATTGGAAGAGGATAAAACCGTCAATTTTAAGACAGCGCCATGAGAGGTAAAGACGAAGATTGTGTCAGCAGTTTTGATTTACTGTTGGACACGATGTGCAACACATTTGGTGGCGTGGTATTTATCGCGCTCCTATTAGTGATTTTATCCCATGCCATGGGCCCTTCTGCGGCAGATGGCAAACAGCTGGACAATCGTTCCCGGAAGGAACTCATGGCCGCCGAACAGAATGCTGAATTGCGCCAACTCCAGCAGCAGGTCCGAATACTGACCAATATACTGCAGAAAATGGTTGTCCCTCCTTCAACCAACCAATCAGTTGCACCCAAGCTCGCAACGAATGACGACAATGCCAAAACGAATGCCATCCTTCGCGCCGAAATCAAAAGCCAGGAAGAAGAATTGGCCCGTATGCGGGAGGAAATTGAGAAAAACAAACTGCTTATAAACGGCAATCTGAATAATCGGACCAATCTTGAACATCAAATTGCGCAACTGGAGAAGGATTTGCAGACTGCGACCAACAGAGAGAGTCGTATTCTCCGCTTCCCTCGTCTTCACAAAACTACAAAGCGTACCGTCTTCATGGGCATCAAGAACGGCAAACTTTATCCAGTCTCAGACATTTCGCACGCAACATTGTCAGATAGAGACTATGATACAACTTTCGTAGTGGTTGAGAGGGGCCCAAACCATGTCACAGTAAGTTTAAAACCTAATTGTGGACAGCAGATTAGATCAGGAGCAGAGCGCGAAGGCGTTTTCTTGCAGATGCTTAGCAATATTAATGCAACATATGAACATATTTCCTTTGCAGTTTTTCCAGATTCATATGCAGAATTTAACTACGTAAAAAATATTATTATCCAAAAACGATTGGAATATATCTGGCAGCCGTCTTATGGCGCGATTCGGATCCAACTAGTGACCTCAGCAGATGTCCTATAGTGCGATTACCGAGCAATAGTTTGCGCGTACAACTGAAGAATTTTAGAGGTTGTCTCCAGACTTACTTCCAGACGTTCAAAGGAATCGCTGGCTGTAAGCATCCGTTCTTTACATTTTGCTTCGGATTGTTGAGCCTCTGTAATAAGCGTGGTATTGCCATGTTGCTGAAGCGCCGCCAACATGATCTGAGATAAGGCACCGCAGACATTCTCCAACGCCTTGATCGGGGCCCCCTCCTCGACACGCCACGACCACTTATTCTGTAGACCGGTGATCAGTGAAGTCATTTTTTCATCAGCAGTATACTGAACAACGACCTTTGAAAAACATTCGGCCGTAAGACACATCATTCGTGTATTATAATCGTCAAATCCTTGCCGGGTATCTTCAATCTCGGATATGAACCTATTCCAATATACTACAGGAACCGAAGGCTTCCCTTCATGCAGCATAGCCAGCGTCAAGGCAGCCTTAGCCATGATAGAATGGTGAGCATTGATTGGCCGCGCGCAATAGCCACTCTGCGACAGGAGACCGGCCTCATCATAAAGCATTTTTAATTGCCCAAAGTTATATTTACCACCCGATGAACGCATGCACTTAACCAGCGTCAAAAGCACCTGATCAATGCTGCGACAATGGAAATTAATACGCCGATATAAACTCCAGCTTGAAATATTGGCGGCATCTTTATTGATAAGGCGAATGACATTGTCAATCTCCCGCGAACTTCCCGAATTAAACATGGGCGCGGTATTAACCGGCGCATTGGTACTTCCTGCCGGTCCGGTAGCTGGTTTTTGCAGCACTGGTTTCCCTCCCCCGGGGGAATGCTCGTCCGATTTCTGCGTATTCGCTTTATCTACGTCCCCGCCTTTCCTCTTGTTACCTTTATTAGTCTCGCTGCCCGCGCCACCAACTCCTCTAGGATTGGCCGCGCCAGATTTTCCGGCTTGAGCTTCACCGCTCCCCTGCCCCCTCCTGTTATCGCCGCCCGTCCACTTTTTGACCTGATGAACAATAAACAAGAGCCCCAACAACGTCAGACCAATCAAAACACAACGGACAATCACCGGCACATTACTCTGATTTTCTGGAGGCGCAGAACAACGAGGCGGAGGTGGAGGCCGCCATGCTGACCGCAGAGGGACTGTGGGGGGACTAGGCTGGGGCGATGCCCCACGAGGTAAGATTTTTCGAAGTTCCTGAAGCGCATTACCAGCATGACAGCAAACCATGAAGCGTTCCCTATCCCTGACCGCCGCCTCAAGTGCAGGGATGGCAGCTTGATCCCCTAGCTTGGCAAGAGCATCAGCGGCATACGCGCCAACATATTCGTGGCGGTCTTTCAAAGCTGCGATGAGCACTTGGACCGCGCGTTTGTCGCCAAGCTCACCCAGACCAGTGCAGGCCCGCATGCGGACTTGCGCATTCGGGTCTTTCAAGTCATTGAGCAGCGACTTTAAGTCCAAAGTGGAAGTCCTTTCTGAAGATAAATAATGTATAATACATGTTATTTATGTCACGTGAAGCACGAATCTTCATCGCTGAACTTCATCGCTGGACTAAATACTTTCGTGCGTGATCGGAATCCAGGTAAATTGGCTCATGATTTTGCCTCCAGCGATTGGATGCCATACTTGGCACGGAACTTGGGCATCCACTCATTAGCGATACCGGACTTTTCAATAACGTCGCAGACGGTTTGAAGGGTCAGCATGTGAACACGGTTCTGATGTTGGAGAGGAACGAAGCCTTTGAGGAATGGGAAGAAGCCGCGTGTCCCGTCGGGGCCCTGTCGCAGGAAAACAGGATTATCCGCATCGCACAGCAACACAAAGTGACCACCCTTCTCCAAAGCAAAGAGGACTTCACGGAAGAACTGGTAATACGGTGCCAGAACACAAATAGGACTAGATATGACGGCGCCGGTCAGAAAACCGTGTTTCTCCATTTTTTGCCAGTAGGTCCGACCGATGGCATGGAGATAGCACCGTTCACAGGCCGATGCAGGGTTTCCGCCCTCACAGTCACCAGCCTCGAATAACGAGCAGCCTCCGAAGGACTGCTCGACGAACTTAGATTCGATGAAAAGAGGAGCGCCTGCAGCGCCGGAAATAACGACATCGATGGATGTTGGCTGTGCCTGCTTGTGCTCTCCGAACACATTGCGATCCTCAACCTCGAACTCAGCCGTGAGGTGGTTTGAGGGGACCGGGATGCCCGCACGCTCCAGGGCATGTGCAAGGACATCGAGCCGCCCGCTAATCACCAGAGGCCCGAGTAGGTTAAACAGCATAGCCTGACTGCTGAGGCCATGATGGATGTACTTGTGAAGTGGAAACGGTTTAGATGTGGGTTTAGCGTGCCGGCATTCGTCTTGAATCTTTTCAATCAGATCACCGACATCCGCACGGATCATGTTTTGCCGCCAGTTATTTCGACTGGAAAGAATGTAGGAATAGCGGTCCGAGACCACAAGGCCCTTCTGTTTGAAATACTCGGCTGCGATATCATTCTTGCGGACGCGGTAGTCGCGAAATCGCGAGTATTGGCATTTACTTTTGTGATTTGTTTGCATCGGTGGTTTTTCTGATTTCGAAATTATAACCGGCCTGCTTGGGGGAGCCAACAAGCAAGCGCCCATCCGGAAGAAAGGCGATCTTTTCGTCCTTACCCTTCGCGTAGGCCGTGTCACGGTACATGTCGAACGTATAGAGAAAACTGGTAGTGCGGCTGGAGACCCAAGCCATGTAACCGTCTGATCGCTTCAGCAGGCTCCAAGAGCCGAACACAGCGATGGTGAGGGCAATGAAACGACACAGCCATAAACCAGCACGCTTGCCTTTGCTAGGATGTGCGGAGGAGAAGAAGAGCATAGTGGCAACCGAACCCGCACACAGACTCGCACCAAACAGAAAGACGCCGCCGATGGCTAAGGCCATCAGGAACAAGACGGGTGACATCAGAATTGTGGCTATGTTGACAGTGGCGGCGAAAGACTCTGGACTCGTGCCGACTAAGTCGCTCACCATCTGACGGCCGAAACCGTAGGCCATGTTAGTCGCCAGAGCAATCAATGCGGCGATGAGTAGCTTGCCGAGCAGTGTGCGCCATGCCCACTCATACAGGCGCTCGATCACGGGCAGAAGACCAAGGGCAAACACGAACGCGCCGACAAGAGCCAGAAAGCCCGCTTCCGGGCGTTTGAACACAATCACGATGCCCGAGGCAATGACTAAGGCCATGCCAATGCCGTAATAGCGGCATTCGACACTCAGGGCCGTGAACCAGTTCTGAACCCGCTTATAAAGGTAGTTGAGCTTGTGTAAAGGCTTCGGCGCCTTGGAGCCGCAGTAATCTTCGAGTGTCTCTGTCATAACTGCTCCTTAGGGCATTCTAAGTTCGGCCTCCCATGCCGCAAGACGCGCGGGCTCCAATACAGCAGTCAGAACAAGTTGATGTACATGGAAATGCGGTTCGGTCTGCAATAAAGCAGCCTGCTGAGTTTGAATGTAGCCAGCGATGGCGGCGGACGTGGCTGTAAGTCGGTGTACACGCACCAACTTCTTCACCTGCCCCCATACGGTCTCATATTGGGCCTTAAATTCTCGCGTCCAACGACTTTCCAGGCAAAGCAGTTCGTTGAGGTTGTTTACCTTATTGACGTCGATTACGTTCACCGCGCTTACAACCACCTCCGCATTATGAGCGACGTAGGATAACTGAAAAGCGCCGTTCGCAGGTCGGCAGTAAGGATGGAACCAATCAGCAAACGCTGAGGGGGTGTTTTCGGCAAAGACCGGCTTCTGACCTTTGTATGCCGGAGAATTGCATTCTCCGCAGGCAGGCAGCAGATTGAGTCCGCAGACACTTAGAATCGGGAATGCGGATTCGAGAATCCAGTGATCTACTTCAGGTGAACCAAGCGGCCCCCCGCACAGGACGCACACTTCCCTGGCATGACGAACCAGGCTTGCGCGATGGGCATCCCGGAACTCCTGAACGAACCGGCTGTAGGTGACTCCCGCCATCGTCGTAGGCACGCCGTTTGAGGCATAGGGAAGACCTTGCGTGGCCTTCAGACCTTTTGTGTAGAAGCAGAGAGCAAGAGATCCCACAGCCGTCTTTTCAGCAGCCGTAAGCACCAGATTAGGGAGGCCAGCCGGCCAGACCGGAGGATTGGCCTCAAACTGTGCAGGCACATTGCTCACGGCATGCACCCATGCGCGGAGAGGTGCCTTTGCCCTTGGTGAGCCGGCAAGCGTCTGCGCGTGAGTCAGAAGGGTTACGCTCTTGTCGGCTTTCTGGAGAAGACCCCATAGCCAGTCGGCCTCGATTTGAGTATTAAATCTGACTCGCAAGTTCGCCTGGGTAAGGTCTTGTGGCCCAACGACAGGATCGCAAAGCCATTCGAACAGCTGCACCTGAAGTTGTCTACAGGCATTGAGGGCCGGCGTACATGGAACTGTATTAATGGCTCTCAGCATTGTGTTTCCACTTTTCGAGCAAGGTTCGCAATTCTGTGCGATAGAATCCTGCACCCATACCTTCGATCAATGTGTCCAGTCGCCGGATATCCTCGGGAACTCCGGTTCCTTGCGATAACTGATTTCTGATGACCTCTTGGGCGTGCTGGCCAATGCTATCATGCGCACCGAATATCCGGAGCATAATCTCACCGGGATCCGCCCCGAAAGTCGCAGAGCGAAGGGTCGTGGCGCGCGGCCCTGCTTCTCCTTGCTCCATGATAATGACCTGCTCTTGGAGGGCATCGCTTAACACGATGGCCGTATGTGTTGTGATAAGCGCATGTATGGATGTCGCACTCAGATTGTCGTCGATTACGTCGACGATCTGGCGCTTCCATAGGTCATTGAAGTGAGTTTCCGGCTCGTCGAGAAGCAGGAGACTGCCGTGCTGGTTCTTAAGGAGGAACAGAAGGGCCATGCGGCCGAGGATCATCTGTTCGCCGTCGCTGAG
>Ga0233425_10009233_pt1 | contig 12635 bp, 7 predicted proteins | sample Watercolumn_Towu_2_FD_181712 | JGI IMG/M metagenome (GOLD analysis project Ga0233425, IMG submission 181712) | Freshwater microbial communities from Lake Towuti, South Sulawesi, Indonesia - Watercolumn_Towuti2014_140_MG | ecosystem: Environmental > Aquatic > Freshwater > Lake | place: Indonesia...
CCGGTTTCGTCGGGGCCGATCTTGCCAACCTGGTCAACGAAGCGGCTTTGCTCACCGCGCGCGGCGAGAAAAACGCCGTTGACATGAAAGCCTTCAATGAAGGGATCGAACGAGTCACCGCCGGTCTGGAAAAGAAGCAGCGGGTCATGAACGACGACGAAAAACACCGCGTCGCCTACCATGAAGCCGGCCATGCTCTGGTGGCCTACAGCCTGCCAAATACCGACCCCGTGCATAAAGTCTCGATCATTCCGCGCGGACTCGCGGCGCTCGGATATACGTTGCAGCGGCCCGAAGGAGACCGTTATCTCCTGACGCAATCGGAACTGGAGAGCCGGATCCAGGTTCTACTGGCGGGAACGATTGCCGAAGAGATCGTGTTTCAGGACATTTCCACCGGCGCGCAAAACGACCTGGAGCGCGCCACCGAAATCGCGCGCAGCATGGTCATGGAATATGGCATGAGCCGCTTGGGCCGAGTCAATTATCGCGAGAGCTCCCGCTCGGCATTTCTTGCCACCGGAGGCGCCGGCGACGATCGGATGCGGATCCACAGCGAGCAGTCCCTGCGGGAGATCGATCAGGAAGTCAAACGACTGATCGACGAAGGAATCGAGCGCGTACGGCACATCCTGGAAGTCCGCCGCGCTTCGCTGTTCGCGCTGACCAAGCGATTGATCGACGTCGAATCGGTGAACTCCGATGAACTGCGGCAGATTATCGAAGAGAATTCGCCCGGTCCGCTTGTCGTTCCCGGGACCGCCAACACCACGCGCTTCATCGCCGCGGTCCCGGCGACGCCGTCCGAACTGGGCGACGCCAACCCGGGCGACCGTGGCAGCGCCAGCGGATAGGGCATCGAATCAGCGCCGACTCAGGCGGTCCAGTCGCCCGCGTAATGGGTGCTGTACGGTTCGGCGTCGCGCTGGATCATTTGAAACTGTCGCTTGGCAATCTGACGCAAATGCAATTGATCGTGTGCGACCCAGGCGGCGAATAATTCGCCGGCGTTGAGCGGCCCGAACTTGGGATGCAGGTGCGTTCTCGACCAGTCCGGGTTGTCGAGCGATCTCAGCCAGGTAACGGAGCTGGCGCGGAGTTGCTGGAAGCGAGCCGCTTCCGTAGCCAGCTCGCGTTCGTTGTAACGCCGCTCGACGGCCCAACCCGGCGGGTCAATCGGGTCCCAAGGCCGCTCGGGTGTCTCGAGTGTCGATCGGACCCGGGCTCGAAAATCATATTCCTCTTCGTCGCAGAGGTGACTCACCACCTCCAGGATCGACCAGCTGCCGTCCACAGGCCGCCACCGCGCATCGTCCGAGCTGACGTCGGCAACGAGTTGCGGCAGAATCACACCAAATCTCCGCAATGATTCGATCAAATTCTGAAATTTGCGCATCGTCGGACTCCAAGAAAATCGTTGAATGTGACCTTGCGTGAATGGGGCACCGGTGCGCCGCCAAACACCCCGTGTTACGCGGTAAACCGAGTATACTCAATACGCGGAAATTCTCGGCTTGCCGAAAGGAAACGGTACAACAATGTCTCCATATTGCATTTCCAAACACGGAACAACCATACGGCTTGTCCACAGCGCATCGGCCTTGGTCGGGGCATTGGCGATTGCGGTGGCGACCGGGGTATCGGACGAACCAGGGCCCAGAGACGATTCCCTGGTTCGGGGATTGATCGGCCACTGGAGGCTGAACGGTGATTCCCGCGACAGTTCGAGCGGCGACAATCATGCCGTCAACCATGGCGTGCGGTTGCGTGACGGCGCGTTTGACGGCAGCAGCGCGTACCTGGAGATACCGTCCCGTGAGTCGCTGCGGATCGGCACCTCCGATTTCGCCATCAGCGTCTGGGTGCGGACCGAATCGGGTGGAGACGATGCCATCGGAGACATCCTGGAACTCTATGATCCCGCGATTCGCCGCGGAATTACCTTGGCGGTGAACTCCAGCGCCGGCGGCTACCAATCGCAGTGCGCCGATCGCCACGTCTATTTTGGCATCGACAACGCGAAGCTCAGCGACTGGCAAGACTGCGGTCGCCCCAGTCCGACCAGCCCGTATGTGAATAACTCGATGATCGTATTCCAGGGCCACTTGTACTGCGGCACATCGGAAGGTGCCGGAGAAAAAGACTGGTGTCACGTTTACCGTTACGACCGGGACCAGTCCTGGGTCGACTGCGGCCGAGTCGGCGATCAGCGCACGACGGGCGTGGGCCCGCTGTTCGTGCACGACGGAAAGTTGCACGCGGTGACGACGACCTACGACTGGACCCGCGTTCAAACGGATCCGTTTGACGCGGCCCGCGTCTACCGCTACGCCGGCGGAACCAACTGGGAAGACCTGGGTGCACCCAGCGAAAACCGTACCTTGAATTCGGCGGCCAGTTTCCAAGGCCAGATATTCGTGGGTGGTGGCCCTAAGGCCTGGGGTGTCTATGTCCGGCGGGACGATGGCACCTGGGCACCTTCGAAGCTGTTCCCGATGAAGGGACCAGGACGCTGCTTCCCGCATCCGATGACGCGATTCAACGGCAAATTGTATGTCGGTTGGCCGGGAATCTACTCCTTTGACGGAGAGCAATGGCTGTTCGCCGGCTCGCCTGCCGAACCGGAATCGCAGCTGCAAACGCATTCCTTTTGTATCTTTCGAGGCCAGTTGGTGGCAGGGACCTGGCCGCGCGGCAAAGTGGCGCGGTACCTGGACGGTGCGGAATGGGAAGTTCTCGGACAGGTCGGCGAGGACGGCACCGAAGTCAATTCGCTGCTGGTCTACAACGGCAAGTTGTATGCAGGTTCGCTGCCCCGGGCGGAGGTCTGCCGCTACGACGAACAGCCGCAATGGACGAGTCTGCGACGATTCTACTCGCCCGAGGGTTGGACTCCCGTGCCACCCGCTGACAATGGTGGCCGACCGACGCGGGCGCAGGTGGCCGAATGGAGTCGCGTGACGAGCATGACGATTTACCGCGGTCGATTGTTCGCCAGCACCGGGAACTGCACCAGTTCCATCCAAGATACTCCCGCCGATATTCGAGGAACCGTCCACAGCCTTCAGGCCGGCGTCTGCGTTTCGCACGACGAGGAACTCGAGCCTGGATGGCGACACCTCGTCGCAACCCGCGACGACGGGCGGCTGAAGCTGCACATTGACGGCCGCCTGGTAGCGGAGTCGGACCGATTCGAATCGTCGGAATTCGATCTGAGCGTCGATCGGCCGCTGAAAATCGGATTCGGGCAGATCGACCATTTCCGAGGCCAAATGGCCGACGTACGGTTCTATCGCCGGGCACTTACCTCTGCCGAGATTCGCTCGTTGGCAAACGCGAGGCCTGACCGCGCCCCGGTCCGCTAGAGATCGGTCACGTCACCTTTTTCAGAAACGACACTCGGCCCGTCGCGACCCACTCGACGACATAGATGTTTCCTTGGGCGTCGAAGCAGGCATCGTGAGGGTGCACGAACCTGCCGTCGACCCAGCGTTCCGGCTGCTCGCGCATCTTGAAGCCATCCAGAACCTGTTCGGTCCATTTCGGATCGTATCCCAGATGAATCGCCACGTTGTTGTCGCGGTCAAAGATGGAGAGGCGGGCGTGCAGATCGGGAATCAGCAGCTTCGACCCCTGGATATCGAAGTGGGCCGGGAAACTCACGTTGCCTAGGATGCTCAGCGGCTTGCCCTCCAGCGTCAGGTACTGTAACCGCGCGTTGGCGCGGTCGGCGACGATCAGCCGTGGTTCACGGCCGGGACGGTCGTCGAGCCAGATGCCGTGCGGTGTCTTGAACTTGCCTGGCTCTTCCCCTGTTCCACCGAACGATCGAAGATACCTGGCGTCCTTGTCGTACTGATGAATGTAGTTCGAGCCGTAACCGTCGGCGACGTAGAACCCGCCGTCGAAAGCGAACGCGATGTTGGTCGGGCTATATTTCTCCGGTGCGTCGTAGAGATTCGACTCTCGAGGGAATGGCAACTCCCAGACTTTTTCCCCCTGGAGCGTGGTTTTCGTTATCAGCCCCGGGCGCGGTGGCGAGCCATCCGGCGGTTTCGTGGTCGTAATTGCCAGGTACAGGAATTCTTCCTTGCCGTCCCTGCGGATATCGATCCCATGGCCGCCGAAGTTCCATTGGGCGCCGAACGACCGGACAAACTTGCCCGTCGGCTCAAAAACGGCGACAGTATCGATGTTGGTGTTGAACGGCGCTCGATGCGTAATGTAGATCAAGCCCGCCGCGTCGATCGCAACGCCGTGCGTGGCGTGCCAGCGGATGTGATCGGGGACCTCGCCCCAGTTGTGATGGCATTCGTAGGTGAACTCGCCGGAGCCGATCACCGCCGGTCGTAAGCCCGGCTTGTCGGAGGCATGCGCAAAGAAACTGGATGAGAGGGCCGTTGCCGCCGCCGCACTGGTGGACTTCAAGAAGATCCGGCGTTGGGGATCGACTGCTTCGGACATGGGTTATTCCTCAAGTAAGGGACACGCACGTAGAACGGAATTTATTCCGTTCTACACCAACAGGGAGGGTTGGCGAACGGAATGAATATGGAGGGTTGGCGAACGGAATAAATTCCGTTCTACGTCATCCGCAGCTTGCGAGCGTTACTTGATCTTCGGCGCTTCGATCGTGCCACCGTTCTGGCTATGGATCGCCTTGCTGATCTTGCCGTCGTCGCCTGGTTCGAATCGAACGCTGGCCTTTACAACGCGCCATTCAAATTCGCTTTCGCCTTTAGGGAATATCGGCAACTTCGGCTGGCCGGTCAGTTGTGCGAACAATTGCGTGCCGTCCCGAGTGACGGTCATCACCACGAAGGGCGCGTACTGATATTGCCCCACGATTGTCTCGACCTGCTCCACCGTCAACTTGACGGCATCTTCCGGCAGTCGACCGGCGCGGAAAGTGTTGCCGCCCTGCGTGTGCCGCAACGCAATCACTGCTCCCTTTTCGTCACGGACAAACTTTGCCCGGGCATCGGTAACCTTCCAGAAAAACGCGTCTTGCCCCTGGGGATAAATGCGGTGCTTGGGCTGGTCGGTGAGCTGCGCATACAACCCGTCTTCCTCGGCGGTTACCGTATTGATCGCGCCGGGATATTCGTAGCGACCCGCGTAAGCCGCGAACGACTTCGGATCGACCGAAGTATCTTCAATCAATGGCGGCAGACTCTTGATTTCCTCCGCCAGCAGGGTCTGGACCATCGCGCCAGAGATCCCTCCCGGCGCGTAGCCCGGCGGCGCGGGCAGCGCATTCGTCAAAACAACCACCGTACACTTCTGCCCGGGCAGATAGGCCAGATTCGTCGACCAACCGTTCAGTCCGCCACCGTGCCCGGTCGCCGGTAACCGGCTGATCTCGTACATCATCAATCCATATCCGTAATTCATGCCGTCGACGTCGGCTGGTAGCTCCACGGGCGTGGTCGCCGCCTTCAACGACGATTCGCTGACGACCTTTCCCGCGAACAGTGCTTCGTTCCAGCGAAACAGATCGCCCACCGTTGAGTACAGCGCGCCGGCCCCGCCCGCCCACGACATGTCCCAGTCGATCGCCGGTTGCGACTTTCCGTCGGCAAACGAGTAACCGATTGCCATCGAAGCGGGCGGTTCCGCGTTGACGAATACGCCCGTATCCTTGAGCCCCAGCGGTTCGAAAAAGGTGTCGCGCAGATAATCACCATACGGCTTTGCGCCGACTTGCGCGACGATTTCTCCGAGCAAAAAGTAAGCCGAATTGTTGTAATGAAACCCTTTGCCCGGCGCGAAGTCCGGCGGATCGTCGCGAAACCACTCGATCAACTTCCCAGGCTCGATCGGCTTCATCACGCGCAGCATGAAATCCGGTTTCTCCGTGTAGCTGTGAAGTCCCGATGTATGCGTCAGCAATTGCTGCACGGTGACCTTGTCGCCCTGCGGGAAGTCGGGAAAGAACCTGGCCAGCGGATCGGACAGTGCGAGCTTTTCCTGTTCGGCCAGGCGCAGGATCGCGGCCGCGGTGAACTGTTTGGTGATCGAACCGATGCGGAATTTTGTTTCGGGTGTCACCGGCGTCTTATTCTGGATATCGGCGTAGCCGAAGCCACCTTGGTAAACGATGTTACCGTTTCGAGCGATCAGCACGGCGACCCCAGGCGAGTCGCCTTTGGTCAATTCGGTCAGTCGTGCCGCCGCAATTTCTTCGACGGAGGGTGCGGCGGCCAAGACCACGTGTGTCAACAGGGCCAGCGCAATCAGTGCGGAACAGAATGCCAGGATCCGGTATCTCATCGTTGCAATTCCAGAATGGGCTTGGGCGTTGATCAACAACAGGTGTCGGCTTTCGTTCCGCGACCGCACCTGCCTTCGCGGAGCGAAAGTCGATACGAACCAAGATAGCCGATCACTCGTCGGTCATGCCAGCCATTCGGCCGCAATTTCATCGAGCCCGACGATGCGAGCGCGGCCCGCCGAGTTCTGGACCAGCTCGCAGATCAGCCGGATCGACTCGAACTGAGGATCTTCGACCACCAGGCAGGACGGGTGGGCCAGAAAAGTAAAAACAGCGCGATTCTCAATCGCCCAGTTCACCGCCAGTCGGATGGCCTTGAGGAAGTAGTCGAGTTTCCAATAGTTCGTGCGGAATGCTCCCACGTCACTTACGGGGCTCATCGGTATCTCGACCAGCCCGTTGGCATAGCGATAGGGTTGCGCCTGGGCTTGTGCGGAGACGATGCCGTCGTAGATTTCAGCGGTGGGAGCGGTCTTGGGCGGGCCCATCGGGTGCGCCGGATATTTGGAACTCACCCAGCGGAACCCCAGTTCCAGCAGCAGTTCCTGCAGATCGACGCGATCGTCGAGGCCGTTTTGGAACCCGCCGGGAGTCCGGAATCCATTGGCAGCTATTCCGACTCTGGATCGTAACGCATCGTTGGTGATGCGGATGTTCTCGCGGATTACGTCGCGCGTTGCTCGCCCTTCGACCAGCCACGGTGCGCGCTGGAAGCGGAACTGCAAGTCGCTGGCGGTGGGCGCCTTGAGGTGGATATGGTCGTAGGTATGATTGCCGACGGGATGCCCGGCGGCGGCGATCTCCTTGAGCCAATCCACGTTCGGCTGTTCCAGCACCCGGCCGACACAGAAAAAGTGGATCTTGCCGCCTCGCTCTTTGGCGGCGCGGGCGGCTTGCAGTGAATACTGCTTGGTCGGCTCGTCGAGATTTCCTTTCTCGAAGTTCCATTCCGTAATTTCGCGGCGCGGGTATTGGGCGCTCATTTCCAGGTCGAGCGAGATCGCGATTCGCGCGTGGGCGGGCTTGGGCTTTGCGGGCGGGACTTGCGCGGACTGTGCTGGCGGGCCCTGTGCCGGCGGGCCCTGTGCCGGCGGGCCCTGTGCCGGCGCAGTGGACGCGCTTGCGATCCGCTCGATCGGTATCCCGCCTCGAACTGTCAGCATCGGCGCCGTACTGATCAGCGCGGCTTCGAGCATTTCGCGTCGCGTCCACATGAATAGAGTCCCCCTCGCGGTTGATGTTGCCGCTCAGGCATACAACCCGGGAATCGGCTGCATCGAAGTGATACTGTTGATCAGTTCGGGGGGAAGACCTGGCATCAGCCGTACATCACTGACTTTGAGTAAGGCGTGATGGATGGTCGCCATCAGGTGTGTCATTTCCAGCGGTTCCGATCGCGGCTCACCGCCATCGCGACTCGACTGGCCGATCACCTGGCCTGCCCGGGTGCCACCGCCGTACAGTAGCAACGGTGCGATGCCACCCCAGTGGTCGCGGCCGCCGTTGGCGTTGATGCGCGGCGTGCGGCCCATTTCACCCGAGGCCACCAGCAGGATCTTGTCCCGCAATCCACGCGACTCCACGTCTTCAATAAACGCCGAGAGCGCATGATCGAGCGGCAGCCCCATGTACTGCATCCCCTCTTCAACGGTGGCGTTATTTACGTCAGCGTGCATGTCCCAGACGAAATTGGTGGTGACCGTTACAAACCCGCAGCCTGCCTCGCAAAGACGGCGCGCCAGCAGCAACAGCTTTCCCAACGTCTTGGCATTGTCAACGTAGTTATTGTAGTTGTTCCACTTTCGACTGATGTTCTCGGGACGCACAAGCGGTGCCGTGTCGTAGCGTGCGATGCAGGCGGGATTCTCCTTGGCAATGTCGAACGCCGAGGCGACTCCGCCCAGAATCGTCTCGAAAGCCTGCTGCTGGAATCGATCGACTCCGTCCAGCAGACCCTGCGCGTCGACCTGCCGCTTGAACTGGTCGAGTTGTCGCAGCAGCGAGCGGCGGTCGTCCAGATGCGTTCGTTCCAGCGCCAGTTGCATGTCCTGTTGCAACGATCCGCCACCGCCAGGGACAAAAGGCGCATAGGCGTTCCCTAGTGAGCCGGGCGAGTCGAATTTACCGAAACTGAAATTGGCCGGCTGGGTCGACTCGTCCACCGCGCGGGGAAACAGGGCGACGTTGCGTGGCATGCCGTTAACCGGGTGATTGGTCCCGGCGATGCGGGAGTACAACGAGCCCAGGTTCGCACCCAGGCTGAATCGGCTGACGATCGGCTTGATATCGTGGTTTCCGTCGCCGGTGCGGTAGGAGCGGACGATGGAAAACCGATCGGCGAGACTCGCCAGGCGTGGAAAAGTACCGCCAAAAGTAACCCCTGGGATCGCGGTCGGCAGTTCGCCCGTCGCGCTGCGTATCTCCGCCGGGGCTTCCATTTTCGGATCGAAGGTTTCGGTCTGACTCGGGCCTCCATGCAAAAACAGGAAAATCACCGACCGGTCCGTGATCGGCGGCGGATTGCCGGCCGCCAAGGCGCGAACCGCCAGCAGATCGGGCAGCGTCATGCCGGCCAGTCCCATCGAGCCGATCCGCAGAAATGCCCTCCGGCCAATGCCGCTGTCAGTGCTCGACGTTCGATCGTGAATCGTTAACATTCTGACTCCTCTTGCACGCGCAGTCCCGAATCGTTCGGCGGCCGCTGTAGTCAGATCGGCCGGTGTGGAGTCCCAGTATCCAACGATTCTGGCTGCAATGCAATATTTTCCGGCGATTCGGCCTGGCGTCGTTACTTTACTTTGACAGGGCCGTCCCAGTTGCTATCTTAAGCACAGTTCCGGGAATCTTGGACCTTCCCGCTGGAATCGCGGGTGCGTCGACGCGTTCACTCTGGAGGTACCATGCATGCAGTCCCCCTCATTCAATTTGCTCCGCGCAGCCCCAACAAAGTGTCTGGCCCAGGCTCTGATCTGGTCTGTCGCCGCCGTCACAACGGCAGCGCCACCCCGCAGCAAGCCGTCGCCGTTCAAGAAAGGCGATAAGGTCGAAGCGAATTGGGCGTTCAAGTGGACCCCCGCCGAGGTACTTTCGATCGAGCGAACCGGCTGGATCCGAGCCAGGCTGCGCGATGAAAACGGCAAAGAGACAGAACTGACTCTGCCGCCGGATCACTTTCGCAAACCGGAAAAGAATACCGATCCGGCGGCCGACGACGGCGAGGAAAATCCGTTTGAAGCCGAGGACCCGAAGGAGCAGCGAACCTGGACCGATTCCAGCGGCAAGTTCAAAATCGAAGCGGTTTTCGTCGAGTTAGCGGATGGCAAAGTCAATTTGAAGAAGGCCGACGGCAGTACGGTCAAAGTCGCACTGGAAAAACTCAGTGCCAAGGACCAGCGACTGGCCCGCAAGTTCTCCGGCGAAGAACCGCCGGCCGCTGCTCCCAAATCGTCGGACGATCCGTTCCAAAACTCGAATGAGGACGGCGAGTATCCGTTGAAGGCGACCGACGCCGATTGGAGTTCGCTGGAACTGGTCGCACTGGATGAAACGACTGCTTCGGTGAGCGCCGACGCCAACACGATCGCGTTCGACGGCAAACCGAAGAAGATCATGCTTCAGCCGCTCGGCAAGGATTCCTTCTTCGAAAATGTGCGGCGAATCGTCTTCCATCCGCAATCGAACAGCGCGATCGTGATGCATCTGCTGGCGCCGCCGGGTGGCCCACAGGTTGTGCGCATCGAGCGTTGTGATCTGGCCGCCGGCAAGTCGCTCGGTTCGCTCGTCGTCCCGACCTCGGGTGTTCCAAAGGATGTCAGCCCGGACGGCAAGCAGCTGCTGTGCGTCAACGAGTGGCCCGGGAAGTTCAAACATGTCGAACTCTGGAAGATCGATGGCAAGAACCTGGTCCACGCCCTCAGCTTCCTGCCAACCGATACGACTTCACCCCATGCGGCAAACTTGAATACGACGGACGCCGGATTCATCGACGACGCCCATATCTGGACATTGGACTCGATGGGCAAATTTGTCGTCTGGCAGCTCGATGGCGCCAAAGCGCGGTACGCGATCCCGCTCGCGATCAATGCGCATCCGGCGTTCAGCATCAATCACAAATATCTGGGCGTGAGCCTTCCCGGCGGCACGTATGTTGTGGAGCCGCTGACCGGACGCACGGTCTCCAAACTCGCCGGCACTCCGCTCGTGGGCGCCAGTTGCCGGTTCAGCGACGACGGAAAGCGATTGGCCTCCGTGAATTCCGCCGAGGTTCGAGTCTGGGACCTCGACACAGGCAAGGTCCAACATGAAGTGTTTTTTCCTCGGTCCCTGGGTGGACGATCCGTCGATTTCGCCGGAGCCGAGTTTGTACTTGTCGATGGTCAATTCCTGGTCGACCTGGCCAAGCGGATGATCGTCTGGGACTACCAGTTCCAGACCGACAACCATTTCGGCACCAAGATGGTTGCCGGTTTCGGCAATCTGATCTGGGCACAACTTGCCGCGAATGACCGTTCCAGCAAGGGCCTGTTCGCATTCAACCTGCCGTCCGATGACGCCAGGAAGGCGGCCGCGGCCATCGATGCCAAGTCATTGCTCGCCGTCCAACCTGGCATGAAACTCGACCTGCGCGTACAGTGTCAGACTCCCCAAGACACGCAGGCCGTCGGCAATAATCTGCATGCGCGGATGGGGGAACTCGGTTTCAGTCTGACGACCGGGCACGGGACATGGCTGGAAGCGACGGTCACGCCCGGCAAGACCCGGCAAGTCACCTATCGCACCATCGGGGCCTTCGGCGGAACGGAAACGGTGAACGTGACGGAGCAACACTGCCGGATCGCCTTGGTCGACAATGGCAAGGTGCTGTGGGAAGCGAGTGCCACCATGGATAACGCGCCGTTTTTCGTGCATGGCAAGGAGAGCGAAAATCTGCAAGATACGGTTTCCAAGGGGAGCAGCAATTCCGCGACGTCATTCTTCGCGTCCGTGATCATTCCTTCGCACCTGATGCGGCACCCCGAGTTTGTCGTGCAAGGCGCATCGGCAATTTCAATCCAGGGAACGACGACCAGCAAGTCGACGTTCCAGATGCAAGCTGAACAGGCCCGGCAGGCTCCGGCGAATCAGCCGGGAGTTCCCGGGGTGCCCGGCGCGGGTCCTGCCGGTTTCCCAGGGGTTCCTGGCGCACCGGGTGCACCGAATTTCCCGGGCAGGCCCGGTTTTCCCGGTCGGCCACCCTTCGGAAGGCCTTGAGCATTGAGTCGGCCGCCACCGTTTTTTCAGTTGCAGTGCCGGGCCTGTGGACACACACAGGTCGCGACGGGCGAGGCCATGCTGGAACGCGCGCGGTCCGCGGGATTTCTGCGGCGCGAGACGGAATTTGACCCGCTGTTCCTTTTGGAAATTCTGCGTACCGCCGCTCATCGCTGGCCATGCGAACGGTGCACGCAGATGGGCCTCGACATTGAACAGCAGACGGCGGAAGCCGAATGGGACGAGCGCCATTGCGAGCGTTGTGGAAGAACAATTCCGCGGGAGCGGATCGAGGTACTGCCGACCGCAACGCGCTGCGTTGCCTGTGAGTCGCTGCCGGTCGACGAATGGGACGATCCATCGCAATTCTGCCCGCGGTGCGGCAGCCGCATGGAGACACGCTCCAGTAAACGGTCAGGGATCACTCGCTACGTCTCGACCTGTCCCGATTGCAGCCGACGTGGGCGCTGAAGGAGTGCTCTCCATGAGCGAAAACGAACTTCCCCGTGCACGCCGCAATGCCGGCCCGCGGTTTTGTCCGCAGGCCTGCCGCCGGTGGAGGTTGCTGCAAGGCGGCGTCGTGATCGTGTTGCTGGCCGGCTGTGGCGCGAACCGGTCGTCCCAACAGGAAACCGATGCCAAATTGGCCCCAGGTCGCTCCGGAATCGTCCTATCGGTCGAGTCGAAAACCGCACAGCGACGTTCCTGGAACGAGTCAATTTCCAATGTTGAGTCGGGTACGACGACCGAGATCGACGTCGACGAACCGATTGACGACCGGCAGCTCGAGGATCTGCAACGGATTCCACAGCTGGAAGTCCTGAAACTCGGCCAAGCGCAGGTCAGCGTCCCAGGGCTGAAATCGCTGCGACATGTCGCTCAACTGCGGCAGCTGGTGATGCGCGGTGAGCCGATTGAAGATGCCGGTCTGGAACAGCTCGGCGCGCTGAAATCACTGCGGGTCCTCAACCTGCCACGAACCCGAATCAGCAACGATGGCCTGCGGCATCTTGCGGCCTTTTCCGACTTGCAGTTGTTGCGTCTGGGGAGTCCCGTACTGGACGATGACGGCCTGCGGCGAATCGCTGAACTGTGCCGTTCGCAACTGTTG